>OLGV01000182.1_pt1 | contig 27559 bp, 21 predicted proteins | sample 1605761 | NCBI WGS metagenome assembly OLGV01 (sample SAMN03283245) | human gut metagenome | biome: human-associated habitat; material: feces | host: Homo sapiens | place: Peru | collected 2012
CGCGACATTCGTCGCATGATCACCGATCCGCTCGAAATACTTCGCCACCATTAGGAAGTCCAGCATCATCTCACCACGATCCGGGTACTTCGCGATGAGTTCGACGATTTCCTTTTTGATTTCGTCCACAACAATTTCTTTCAGTTCTATGGTCTCACTTTCCCGAAAAAGCATACTGCCCTCTCCTCCATTCTCGTTAATGGTCTTATTATAGTTAATCGTGTCAATCATGTCAACATATTTGACATGATTATGACACGATTGACACGATTAATGACATCATAAAGTGAGGAGCCATAATTTCAGTAGCTAAGTTTCGGTAAACAAAAATGCTGACCTCAAAACAGACGTTTGAGGTCGGCATTTTTGTTTTCTATTCGGCTTCTGCGACTTCACGCGAATCTTCTCATTCTACCCTGTGGTCAAGATTCGCGCTCCGCTGCATTCGCCTCGTTCGCGGGGCGGCACCCCGGTGCCGCTTTTCCCGCTCCAGAACTATCTTCGCTCCTGCGGAGCTCGCTAGTTCTGACTCGGCTTCATAACCGGGAAGAGCTGTACGTCCCGGATGGTTGTGGAATCTGTGATGAGCATTACCAGGCGGTCAATACCGATTCCGATGCCGCCTGTTGGAGGCAGACCGATTTCCAGTGCATTGACGTAGTCGGTGTCCATCGGGTGTGCTTCGTCGTCGATACCCAGGTCCAGTTCTCTCTGCTGCTCTGCAAATCTCTCGTACTGGTCGATTGGGTCATTCAGCTCGGAGAAGGCGTTGGACAGTTCCCATCCGTTGATATATGCCTCGAAACGGCGAGTGATTCTCGGGTCTTTCGGGTCTCTCTTGGACAGCGGGGATACGTCTACCGGATGTCCGGTGAGGAATACCGGTCCGTCCAGCAGACCCGGAAGATCCTCGCAGTATTCTTCGAACATCTCGGCGATGATTTTGCCGCGCGTCCAGTTCTTTACATCTTCCTCGTTCATGCCGTACTTGATTGCTGCGGCACGAGCTTCTTCATCATCGTCGATTTTGTCGAACGGAATTCCGGTTACCTTGATAACGGTCTCCGTCATATCGATCTTGTTCCACGGCGGAGTAACATCGAAACTCTTTCCTTCGTAGGTGATAATCGGAGAACCGTTTACCGCCATCGCGCACTTGTACACAACCTGTTCCATCAGGTCCATCATATCTTCCAGGTTGCCGTATGCCATATACGCTTCCATGGGGGTGAATTCCGGGCTGTGGTTCTTGTCCATACCTTCGTTCCGGAATACCTTGCCCAGTTCGTACACTCTGTCCAGTCCGCCGACAATCAGTCTCTTCAGCGGAAGCTCCAGGGAGATTCTCAGCTTCAGGTCGAAATCCAGGGCGTTGTGGTGGGTGATGAACGGACGGGCCGTGGCGCCTCCCGGGATGGCCTGAAGGATCGGGGTCTCGACCTCAAGGCAGCCGGCGGCGTTGAAATATTCCCTCATCGTGGCAATGATCTGCGCCCTCTTGACGAACACGTCCTTTACCTGCGGGTTCACGATGAGATCCACGTACCTCTGGCGGTAGCGGAGCTCAGGATCGGTGAACGCGTCATAGACTACTCCGTCAACCTCCTTCACGATAGGAAGAACCCTCAGAGACTTGCTCAGAACGGTAAGTTCCTTTGCGTGAACACTGAGCTGGCCGGTCTGGGTGATGAAGGCGAATCCCTTGATGCCGATGATGTCACCGATGTCAAGGAGCTTCTTCCAGACAGTGTTGTACATTGTCTTGTCCTCGCCAGGGCAGATCTCGTCCCTCTTGACGTAGATCTGGATCCTTCCGGTCGCGTCCTGGATCTCGCCGAAGGAGGCCGCGCCCATGATTCTGCGAGACATCAGGCGGCCCGCTATGCAGACCTCCTGGAAGTTGCCTTTCTCCGGATCGAATCCCGTCTCGATCTCCTTGGCGGTCGCGTTGACCGGATAGAGTGGAGCCGGATAAGGATTGATGCCCAATTCCCTTAACTTTGCGAGAGACTCGCGTCTGATTCTCTCCTGTTCGCTGAGTTCGATGTTTGCCATATTTGTTATGTTTTTATATTCAAATCCTGTCGCCGCTTTCGGAATATCCCCGCTCTCAGCTCAAGGAGAAACCTGATTCTTCCGAAGGTCCGCATTGTCGTATCCTTTCTCCGTAAAGGTTAATATGATACGCTCTGAACGTACAAAAATACTACTTTTAATTCACATTCTGAAATTAAATCCTTACCTTTGTCTATTATGGGAAAAGAGCGCAAATGGATTTTGAAGGAGCCGGCTGATCCGGAGAAGGTGGGAAGGCTTTCCGCCGAACTGGGCATAGACCGGGTTCTTGCCGACCTCCTTGTCAAAAGAGGGGTCGAGACCTTCGAGCAGGCGCGCTCATTCTTCCGTCCGAGCCTTGACAACCTTCATGACCCGTTCCTGATGAAGGACATGGATGTGGCCGTGGACAGGCTTCGGAAGGCGATCACCACGGAGGAGAAGATACTGGTCTACGGTGACTACGATGTGGACGGCACGACCGCCGTGTCGTTGGTATATTCATTCCTCAGAAGGTACTCCTCGAAGGTTGATTTCTACATTCCGGACCGCTACGATGAGGGCTACGGGGTGTCCTACAAGGGCATCGACTGGGCCGGGGACAACGGTTTCGGCCTTATCATCACCCTGGATTGCGGAATCAAGGCCAATGAGAAGGTTGAATATGCCGCCGCGAAGGGCATAGATGTGATCATCTGCGATCATCATCTTCCGGAGAACACGCTTCCGGCGGCTGTGGCTGTGCTTGACCCCAAACGCGAGGATGACACCTATCCTTTTGACGACCTGAGCGGCTGCGGTGTCGGCTTCAAGCTCGTGCAGGCATATTCACAGAAATTCGGCATTCCGTTCGAGACTCTGATTCCGCTGCTGGACCTTCTGGTGGTCAGCATCGCGGCGGATCTTGTGACGATGGTGGGTGAGAACAGGGTGCTGGCTCATTTCGGTCTCAAGCAGCTTAACGAGAATCCCCGCAAGGGGCTCCACGCAATGGCCGTGCTTTCGAAACTTGAGCTCGGGCACCTTACGATCGATGACATCGTGTTCAAGATCGGTCCGAGGATCAACGCCGCCGGCAGGATGGAGACCGGCCGTCTGGCTGTGGAACTTCTGACCGCTTCCGACGACCATGCCGCCACGATCATCGGCGAGCAGATCAACGACAACAACAATGACCGCAAGAGCATCGACCGGGAGATCACCCAGGAGGCTCTTGAGATGGTGCAGAATGGTTCGGCCCTTTCAACGGGTGCCGCGACAATCGTCTACAATCCGATCTGGAACAAGGGCGTTGTCGGGATTGTGGCCTCGCGTCTCGTGGAGGCCTTCTACAAGCCTACAATAGTGCTGACCAAGTCCAACGGGTTCATCACCGGTTCCGCCAGAAGTGTGGCCGGCTTCGACCTCTACGAGGCCATCGAGAGCTGCGCCGACTTGCTTGAGAACTTCGGCGGCCACGTCTACGCGGCGGGTCTGACGTTGAAGGAGAACAACTTGGAGGAGTTCGTCAGCAGAATAGACAAGTTCATCTCCGGGAAGATCACCGATGAGATGCTGACTCCGGTGACCGATATCGACGCCAAGCTGGAGTTCAGCCAGATCACTCCGAAATTCTTCCGTCTCCTGAAGCAGTTCCAGCCTTTCGGTCCCGGCAACACCAATCCTGTCTTCCTGACTGAAAACGTCTCCGACGGTGGCAACGGCCGTAAGGTCGGCGCCGGCGGTGTCCACATGAAACTGGACCTGATCGACGAGAAGCAGCCGTTCCACCAGATCCCTGCCATAGCCTTCAACATGGCCGAGTTCTACGACTACATCAAGGCCGGCAACCCTTTTGACATCTGCTACTCCATAGTAGAGAACTACTATCGCGGCAACACCACCCTCCAGCTCCGCCTGAAAGACATCAAGGAGCGCGACGAGTTCATTTAGGAATATTCTCCTTCGGCTTCCCGCTTCTGATTACTGTTCAGGAAATCGTTGCTTTCCCGTGGTTTCGCTGACAGAATTGCATCGTCCCACCGCTTCCGGGTGCGTTTAAGGGTGGCCTGGTTGCAATTCTCCGGTTATTGGTTGGCTGCTATGCTACGGAAAACCGGCTTATGATACGGAACATGGGCTTAGACCTACTTAAGATCAAGATCAGTACTTGAATCTGTACTTAGATTAGTACTTAGAACAATGCTTGGAACAGAGCTTAGATCTGTGCGGCGATCTGTGCGGCGATCTGTGCGGCGGTGTGGCCGTTGATGTCGATTATGTGGTGGGCGGTGGCGATGTACTGCGGTGAGCGGGTCTGCATCAGGGATTCTATGCGGCGGCGGAGGGCTTCTCGTTCGCTTGATACTTCAGTTGAGGGCGCTTCGACTGGTTGTGTGGGATTCAGCATCGGGCGGCCTTCGGAGTGGCCTTCAAGGTTGGCAAGGAGGGTGCCTGTGGTGGCGCGGAGATAGAAACAGTCGGTATGCTGACGGATCAGACGGCGGCATTCCTCGGTCGTCACGGTGCCGCCGCCGAGGGAAAGGATGGCGCGGGGGCGGTCGGGGTCACGGAATATCTCCTCAAGGGCCTCACGCTCCATCCGGCGGAAGGCCGCTTCACCATATTCATTGAATATTTCGGGAATATTCTTGCCTTGCTTTTCCTCAATGTAGGAGTCCAGGTCGATCAGACGGTATTCCGGGAGCAGCGTCGCGAGGATCTTTCCGACGCTGCTCTTGCCGCAACCCATGAAGCCTATGAGGGAGATGTCTTTCATATTGTCTTGATTGACAGCTGTTTCCTGATGGGTTTCTGACCCGGTGAATAACTCTTGTTTTATGAATATGTCAGCGCCTAGAACAGCGTCGGCTCGTCGATGTCGGTGATGTCCGGGATGTCGCCTGAACCGAGCAGTGTGGCGGCGCTGGTCTGGGCGTCATCGCCGCCGGTGGTCTCTTTCACATCAGGAATGTCCTGAACCTCAGGGGTGTCGGAGTCTTGATCCAATGGCTCGATGATGTCCAGCGGCTCGTCATCGATGTCGTCCTCCGGCTTGTGGAGAGGCTCGATGAACCTTACCTCCTTGAGATCGTATTGGTGGCACTTTTTACCCTTGGCTGAATAACCCTTCTTTGCGATGTACTCCTCAGCGTCAACGTTCTCAGGGTCACGATGCTCGTACTTTCCGCCGAAGATCACCTGGAACTGAGGATGCTTGTCCTCGGAAAGGGCCACGAGGTAGGACTTTGAACCCGGAGCGATGAACGACAGCGGAGTGTTGTCGCTGAGGATGAAACTGAACCTCTTGACGTAGAAGGCTTTGGCGGCTCCGTCGTAGTAGAGGGCGGTGTAGGTCTTGTTCGGGTCGAACTTCTCTATGCTGATGACATCGCCCTGATAGCGGTTCGAGACATCGAACGAGGTCGTGTAGAATGTGCCGTCCTTGAAGATGGCCAGAACCTTGTCCTCCGGGCCGAACTCACCGAGGTACTGCCCTCGCTGCTCGTCGTTAAGCTTCTGGATGTCAGCGTCGTACCAGATGTCCTTTCCGCCGATCGTGGAGACACCCTTGGATTTAAGCTGGATCCGCGCGATAGGGTTCTTGGACACCAGGTTGCCCCTGGAGGCCTTGCCCTTGATCGCAAGGGTGGAGAAATCATATTCCATCTGCGTCTTTTTCAGCTTCGGACGCGGACGCAGGTATATTCGTACAGATTCAGCCTCGCCGTTGTGGTTGACGCTGAACCAGAGGATCTTGGATCCTTCCTCGCCGGTTGTGATGTCGTAGTCCTTGTCCCTCGTGACGCTGGTGATCGCGAACCTTTTGGCGTAGGAGACGCTGCTCTTGCCCTCGCGGTAGATGACGTTGTAGATGGTTCTGCCATCGCCTCTGTTGAACACTCCGACGTAGAGCAAGTCCTTCCAGAAGAAGGCCTTGTCCGTGACCTTGGTGATGCGGTACTTGCCGTCCTTGCCGATCACGATGACCTCCGAGAGGTCGGAGCAGTCGCAGACATAGACACCGTTGTCGTCCTTCTTCATGTTGATGCCCACGAAACCCTCCTCGTAGTTGGCGTAGAGCTTGGCGTTGTTGCTGACCACCTTGGTGACGGCGATGCTCTCGAAGGCGGTGATCTCGGTCTGGCGGACGAAAGGCTTGCCGTATTTGGCCCCCAGCATCCGGAACCAGTCGATAGTGTACCGGATGATGTTTTCGATGTTGTCCTTGACGGTCTGCATCTCCGTCTCGATGGCGGCGATCTTCTCGTCGATGGCCTTGGTGTCGAACTTGGAGATCTTGCGGACAGGCTTCTCGACAAGTTTCTCGATGTCCTCCATCAGGATCTCGCGGCGGAGAATGTCCTGATAGGTCTTCATCTCGGCGAACACATCCTCCAGCTGTCGCTCCCAGCTGCTCTGGTTCTGCTCCAGTATCTTGTAGACCTTGTTCTCGAAGAATATCCTTTCGAGGGAGGTGTAGTGCCACTGGTCCTCAAGCTCCGCGAGCCTGATCTCCAGCTGCCACTTGAGAAGATCTCTCGTGTGGTTCGTGTCGTAGATCAGGATGTCCTTGACCGAGAGGAACTGAGGCTTGTTGTCCACGATGACGCAGGCGTTCGGGGCGATGTTGCACTCGCAGTCCGTGAACGCGTAGAGGGCGTCGATGGTCTTGTCCGGGGACACGTCGTTCGGAAGATGGATGAGGATCTCGACCTTCTCCGTGGTCATGTCCTCAATCTTCTTGATCTTGATCTTGCCCTTGTCCTTGGCCTTCAGGATGGAGTCGATGAGGACGTGGGATGTCTTTCCGTAGGGAATCTCGGTCACCGCGACGGTGTTCTTGTCGATTTTCTCGATCCTGGCGCGCACCTTCACGCTTCCGCCCCTCGCTCCGTCCTTGTAGTTGCTGCAGTCCGCCGAGCCGCCGGTAGGGAAGTCCGGGTAGATCGTGAAGTCCTCGCCCTGGAGAATCTTGATCGATGCGTCGATCAGCTCGTTGAAGTTGTGCGGCAGAATCTTGGAGGCCATGCCGACGGCGATTCCCTCGGTACCCTGTGCGAGAAGCAGCGGGAAGCGTACCGGCAGTTCGGTCGGCTCCTGGTTGCGCCCGTCGTAGGATGTCATCCAATTGGTGATCTTCGGATCGAAGACGACCTCCTTGGCGAACTTGCTCAGGCGGGCCTCGATGTAACGGGGAGCCGCGTTGCTGTCGCCGGTCAGAATGTTACCCCAGTTACCCTGGCAGTCGATCAGAAGTCCTTTCTGGCCAAGCTGCACAAGGGCTCCTAGAATGGACTGGTCGCCGTGAGGGTGGTACTGCATCGCCTGGCCGACGATGTTTGCAACCTTGGTGTAGCTCCCGTCATCCATCCTGAACATCGCGTGCAGCACACGCCTCTGTACCGGCTTCAGTCCGTCAACGATGTGAGGCACAGCCCTTTGTAGAATGACGTAGGAGGAATAGTCCAGGAACCAGTCCTTGAACATTCCAGAAAGCTTGTACTTCTTGCTGTCGGAACTCAGCAACTTGTCGTATTTTCCTGAAGATTTAGCCGTTGTCTCGTCGATCGGCGCCTCGTTCAGTTCCTCGTCCCCGCTGCCTCCCTCCGGAGTCTCTATGTCATCCCACTCGTCGTGTGCCATGCTATAATATTCCTTTAATTATTATTCCTCGTAGCCGTACCTGCGGAGTTCCTTGCGGTTCTCCCTCCAGTCCGGATTGACTTTCACGAACAGCTGAAGGAAGACTTTTTTCTGGAAGAAGTCCTCCATCTCCAGCCTGGCCTCCATGCCGGTCTTCTTGAGAGCCGCCCCGCCCTTGCCGATGATGATGCCCTTCTGGGAGTCACGCATCACGTTGATGACGGCGCTGATCTCGTACCTGTCCCTACCTTCCTTGAAGGCCTCCACAACCACCTCGCAGCTGTACGGAACCTCCTGGCTGTAGTTCTCCAGGATCTTCTCCCTGATGATCTCGGAGGCGAAGAAACGAAGGTTCCTGTCGGTGAACTGATCCTTGTCGAACCACGGCGGGGCGACAGGAAGCCTGCTCATCACGGCGTTCAGCACACTCTCAAGGTTGAACCTCTCCTTGGCCGACACCGGAATGACCAGCGCGCCCGGAATCTGCTCCTGCCAGTAGGCGATCAGGTCGGTCACCTTCTTCTGCTCGCTGATGTCGATCTTGTTGATCACGACCACCACAGGGCAGTCCAGTTTCTGGAGTTTCTGAATATATTCACTGTTCTTGTCGCTCTTTTCAACCACGTCCGTCACGTAGAGGATGATGTCGGCGTCGCCGATGGCGGCGTCCACGAACCTCATCATGTCCTCCTGCAGACGGTAGTTCGGCTTGAGCATGCCGGGAGTGTCCGAGTAGACGATCTGGCAGTCGTCGGTGTTGACGATGCCCATGATCCTGTGCCTGGTGGTCTGCGCCTTCGCCGTGACGATGGACAGTTTCTCTCCTACCAGGGCATTCATAAGCGTGGATTTGCCAACATTCGGATTACCGATGATGTTGACAAATCCAGCTCTGTGTTCAGTGTGTTTGTCCGGACTAGACATAGGCCCCCATCTTGAGGACATTGACCTCGCCCTCGCTGAGGTATCTCCACTCGCCCTTCTTGAGGCCCTTCTTCGTGAGGCCGGCGAAGTAGACCCTGTCGAGAGCCTTCACGTCGTAGCCGAGGGATTCGAAGATCCTTCTTACGATCCTGTTCTTGCCGGAGTGGATCTCGATGCCGAGACGTCTGTGGTCCTCGGCGTCGATATATTCAAGCTCATCGGCCTTGATGTTGCCGTCGTTGAGGTCAAGTCCCACCGTGAGGATCTTCTCCTTGTCTGCCTCCTCAAGCGGTTTGTCGAGGATGACCTGGTAGATTTTCTTCTTGTTGTAGGAAGGGTGGGTGAGCTGCTCGGCGATCTCGCCGTCGTTGGTGAACATCAGCACACCGGTGGTGTTCTTGTCGAGCCTTCCGACAGGGAACACCCTCAGTTTGCATCCCCTGAGAAGATCCATGACGGTCTTCTCGGCGTGAGGGTCGCTGGCGCTGGTGACAAAGCCCTTCGGCTTGTTCATCACGATGTAGACCTTCTCCTCGCCCTTGAGCCTCTCGCCATTGAAGCGGACATCGTCGTTGAGGACGTTGACCTTCGTTCCAAGCTCGGTCACAACCTCTCCGTTGACGGTCACGACACCGGCCTGGATGAAGTTGTCAGCCTCGCGGCGTGAGCACACTCCGGAATTGGCAATGTACTTGTTCAGACGTATCTCTTCCTTGATAGGTGTAGGAACGTTGTCGTTGTCGGAAAAAGCCGCGTCAACCTGTGGCTTCCTTGAAAGCATCTGGTTGATTCCGGCCTCGTCAGCCTCGGTGAAATGCGGCTCGTCCTTGCGTCCGAACTTCTTCGGACCCTGGTGGCCGGCGCCTCTGCCGGCTGAGAAACCTCCCTGCTTAGGGCCGAATCCGTGGCCGCCGGCCGGTTTCCTTGAATATGACGGCCTTCTCTCGCCGCCTTCCTGGCTGCTGCCGTAACTTCTTCTCTGTCCGTAGGATGGACGACCCTCGCCGAATGAAGGACGGCTCTGTCCATAGGATGATCTTCTCTCCTCTCCACCTTCGGCGTTGTTGCCATAGCTTCTGCGCTGTCCGTAAGACGGCCTGTCCCCGTATGACGGGCGACCCTCACCAAAGGAAGGACGGCCATAGGATGACCTTCTCTCGCCTCCGTCGTAGCTGTTGTTGCCGTAGCTTCTGCGCTGTCCGTAGGACGGTCTGTCGCCGTAGGACGGACGGCTCTGTCCGTAGGATGAAGTTCTTCTCTCACCGCCATCGGCATTCTCTCCGTAGCTTCTGCGCTGGCCATAGCCACCGCTGCGGTCTCCATAGCTTCTGCGGTCTGATGAATATCCTCCTCTTCCGCTACCGCCGCGACTCTGATAGCCACCGCGCTGGCCGTAGCCGCCGCTGTGATTGTCGCTGGAGTAACTCCTGTGACTGTCGAAAGACTTGTACTCTCCGTCAGCGGAGGATGAAGCGGCAGGCGCTACCTTCCTTCTCGGCCTTAGTTTCCTGCCTTCTGATGAATAACCTGTCTTTGATCCTTCAGAAGCGTAATCCCTACGCTCCTCGTGGTTTTCTTGACCACCATTGAAATTTTCTTCCATAATGTTTGTGGCTCACGCCATTAATTAAAAATAAATAAGTAAAAAGTTTTTCTATTGTAATTTGAAAACGTATGTTATCGTTCCTTGCTGGAGCGCCGGTGCGTCAGCGCTCTGGTTGAAGTGTGTCTGCAAGGCCGCGGCCCTTGCCGCCGCCCAGAGTTTGGAGTTGTTCACAGTCGTTCCCTGTCCTCCAGGGACGGCCTTTGTCACATTGCCGTAGTTGTCAACCCAGATGTCCACCACGACGGTGCCGTAGTCCTGCTCTGAATATGCCGGCCTTGGAATCGCCCCGAGCGTGTTCCTTCCTTTCAGCCTCGCGTTAGGTGTCCCTTCGGCCTTCCCGCTGGAGGTGTTCCCCTTTGAATGTCCGGCCTTGAACTCGTTCTTCGGGTCGGAAGCACCGTGAGGCGCGTTCGAGGAGTCCTTCTTGCTCATCCCCGGGAAGAGGGCGTTCTTGTTGATCTCCTCTTTCTGGACAGGTGTCTCCACATCGCCGAAATCGTCCGGCTTAGCCTCGGCGGTCTTGTTCGCCTTCTCGGACCGGTGAGGCGACTCGCTTCTTTGTATCAGCTCCACCGGCTTGGTCTTGTCGATCTCCTCGGCCTGTGGCTGCCGTCCTCTGTTCTGTCTCCTGACAGGCTGCGGCTCGTCCTCGCTGAAATCCACGAGAAATGTCTGCTCCTGTGGCGGAGGGTAGATGTACTTCATCCCCGTGAACACGCATAGCAGGCAGGCAAGCACATGAACCGTGACCGTGAGAACGATCCCGGTCACCGTGGAGACCTTGGCCTCTTTCTGTCTGTCACGAAGGTACGGTTTCATCATTCCGGCTGCGTGGCTAGGATTACCTTGTAGTGGTTACGCTTCGCGATGTTCATCAGCGAAACCACCTCCTTGATCGGCACGCTCTCGTCAGAGTAGATGGAGAATGTCGGATCCTCTTCTGTCTGAAGCAGATCGACCAGATCGTCCTCCAGCTCGGAGTACTGCACCGGTGTCTCGCTTCCGTTCAGGTGGTAGGTGTAGGTGTCGTCGCCCCAATCCTTGATCGAGACGGTGACGGTAGGCTTGGCTGAGACCTGCCCCGTGCTCTTGGGAAGCAGGAGCTTCAGCGCGTTCGGATTGACCAGTGTCGAGGTGATCAGAAAGAAGATCAGCAGCAGGAACACCAAGTCAGTCATCGAAGACATCGCTGTGTCCGACAAGACCTTTGTGGTTCTCTTGAATGCCATGGACTATCTCTCCTCCCCGTTGTCTGCAGGCTCGTGCAGAAGATCCATGAAGTCGATGGTCGCATTCTCCATCATGAACATAAGGTTGGAGATCTGGGCGACCAGATAGTTGTAGCCGAAGTAGGCGAGAATACCGACGATAAGACCGCCGACAGTGGTGATCATCGCGGTGTAGATGCCGCTTGACAGCAGCGTGATGTCGATGTTGTTGCCGGCGTTGGCCATGTTGAAGAAGGCCTGCACCATGCCGAGCACGGTTCCGAGGAATCCGATCATCGGCGCTCCACCGGCGATGGTGGCGAGCATCGGAAGACCCTTCTCAAGCCTTGCGATCTCTACGTTACCCATGTTCTCGACGGAAGTCTGGATGTCAGCGAGAGGCCTGCCGATGCGCTCGATTCCCTTCTCCACGAGGCGGGCCACCGGGGAGTCGTACTTCTGGCAGAGCGAGACAGCCGACTTCACCTTTCCTTCATGAATATAGTCGCGGATGTCCCTCATGAAGTTTTTGTCGACCTGTCCAGACTTGTGGATCATCCACCATTTCTTTCCGAATATGTAGATGGCGATCACTGACAGTATCGCCAGTACGATCATCAGCCAGCCACCCTTTGTGGCCATCTCGATAAGGGAAAACGACTGCTCGACCTGCTGTGGAGCAAGATCGGCAACAGGTGCGGCTGCCTGTGCCATTTCATCAGCCATCCCGGCTGCCGCTGAATCCAGGCCAACGGCCTGCAAAACTTGGAACAACATAATTATTACGTACGTTTTTATTGTTTTCAAAATCTCAGGCGTGCCTAACTGCACATTTCACGCCACTAAACCACAAAGGTACGCAAAAATATTCAATACTCGTGACAAAAAGTGCAGTGTCTCAAGCCGCGGATCAGTCGATGCGGAACGCTTCGATCTCTTTGTTGAGGGTGTCCAGGATCTCCATCTTGGTGTTCAGGAGGTCGTCGGAGATGTCAACCTTGTAGTAGTGAGGGTTGATCAGGCGTCGTTCGGATGGGCTGAAGTGCGAGAGGACGTTGTTGTAGAAGGCTTTCTTCTCCGTCAGCGTGTGGCTTCCGGCGCAGATCCCGCCGTTTCTTATGACCTGATGCTGAAGGGCTCTCCAGGAATATTCACCGGCCTGGAAGATCTTGTACTTGTAGCGGTCCTGCTCGTCGTAGATCGTGAAGGTCTCGCCGGATTCGATCCTTCGGGAGAGGGTGTCCCCGCGAAGGCAGGTGACGTCGGCTTTGTAGATCTCTCCGAGATCCGGGTCTTTCTTCGTGATTCTGTAGGTGATCTGGAAGCCTGGGTTGATCAGTTTGATCCTGTCCTCGGAGCGCTTCAGGACCGGCTGGCCGTCGATCTGGACCAGTTTGTAGACGTTGCCGAAGCAAGGGGCGGCCTTGCTTGTGGCGATCGCGTCACCGACACCGTAGCAGTCAATGCGCGCCCCCTGGCGCTCAAGATCCGAGATGAGATACTCGTCAAGTGAGTTGGTGGCGAAGATCTTGCATCCGGTAAGCCCGTGATGGTCAAGGATCCTGCGGACTTTGACGGAGAGGTAGGCGAGGTCGCCGCTGTCGAGTCGCACGCCGTAGCCGTAGGGATATTCATTGTCGATGCCGCATTCCTTGAAGGAGCGGATGGCGTTGAGGATACCGCATTTGAGGGTGTCGTAGGTGTCGATCAGGAGGATCAGGTTCTCGCCGCGATGGGTGTTGATGTAGTCTTTGAAGGCCTTGTGCTCGCCTTCGACCGTGCTGCCGTAGGCGGTGACGAAGCTGTGGGCCATCGTGCCTGTGGAAGGGACTCCGTTAAGGACTCCGGTGAGGATGTTGGAGGTGCTGGCGCAGCCGGCGATGATGGCCGCCTTGGCTCCGTAGGTGGCAGCCCACGGGCCGTGCGCCCTTCGGGATCCGAATTCGCTGACCGGGCGGTTGGTGGCGCGGCAGACCCTTGAGGCCTTGGTCGCCACAGCCATCTGATGGTTCATGATGCAGAGGAGCGGAGTCTCCAGAATCTGTGCTTCGATCAGCGGAGCCTCCACCGTGATGATCGGCTGGTTGGGGAAGGCGATCTCGCCCTCGCGCATCGCGTAGACGTTGCCGGTGAACTTCAAGGTGGAGAGGTACTGGCGGAATCCGGCATATTCCTCTCCAGGGAGAAACCTTTCGTAGAATTCCGGTTCCGCCTTGCCGAGGTTCATGATGCATTCGATGGCTTCCTGTGTGCCGCTCACCACAGCCCAGTTGTTGTTCTCCGGTGCTTTTCTGTAGAACATGTTGAAGACCGCGATGGTGTCCTTCCTGCCGGTTTCGTAGAAGGATTTGCCCATCGTGTACTGGTACTTGTCTGAGCAGTAGGCGAAGTCTTTGATGTCGATTCCGTTGTTTGATTCCATTTCCTATGTGTTTTGGCCGTGGCCTTTTGTTGTCTGTTGTGGTGGTTATTGCCTGCCGTGGCGGATGCCGTCCTCCTCAAGAACGATGTCGAGGATCCGTTTGGCGGAGGTGTTGTCGCCTGAGGTGACAAGCTCGATGCGAGGTTCGCTTGGAGCGCTGCCCTTTCCTGTCGCCGGGCCAGCCGGTGTGGCCGCCTCTGAAAGCGGCAGCCCTTCCTCTCTCATCACATCGACGAGGTGCCTTGCCACCGCCGGCGCCGGATCGATGATGCGCACGTCCGGCCCCGCTACCCTCTGGATAACGTTCCGGAGGAAAGGGTAGTGCGTGCATCCCAGCACGATTCTGTCCGCCCCTGCGTCCAGAAGCGGCCTGAGGCTTCTCCTGACAGTCTCCTCAGCCACCGGTCCGTCCAGAATCCCTGCCTCGACAAGTTCCACGAATCCTTGCCCGACATGTTCCACGATCCTGACATCGTCTTCGTAGATCCCTTTGGTAGTGAGGTATTTGGATCCCTTGAGCGTGCCTGCCGTGGCCAGCACGCCGATCACGCCGGTCTGCGAGCTCAGCGCCGCCGGTTTGACAGCAGGCTCCATCCCGATGAAGCGGACGGGATATTCATTCCTCAGGGTCGTGATCGCCGCCGCCGTGGCCGTGTTGCATGCCACCACGATGATCCGCGCGCCCCGCGAGAGAAGGAATTCCGTGATCGCCCTGCTGCGATCCTGGATGAACGGCAGCGACTTTTCCCCGTACGGACAGTTGGCGTTGTCGGCGTAGTAGACATAACTTTCCTCCGGAAGAAGCTTTATGATCTCCCGGAGCACGGACAGCCCGCCGGATCCTGAATCGAAAATGCCGATCATCGTCCTCTACATAAATTTAAATCAAAGATACAACAAAGAAATGAAAAATGAATATCTTTGTGAGGTTGTGCCCGGGATGCGGGTGCGGTATTCCTGAAAAATGACGAATATGAGTCCAATGAATATGATAGGGCGCGCGGTTCTGGTGGCTGCGCTGGCGCTGGGACTTCTCGGGTGCGAGAAGACCAAGACTGACAATAACAAAACAGGCACTCCTTCTCCTGTGATCGCCAAGGCGGATCAGTATGCGATCGATGTGCTTGGGACGTACTATCTCTGGAATGATGAGATTAAGAAGGATCTTGTCAGACTTTCTCCGGACACTTGCCGGATGCCGATGGAGGTCGTGAAGAGCATCCGCTACCACGAGGGCAGCAAGGAGGTTGACAAGTGGACGATGCTTACCGATGACCTGCTGTCGTTCAAGAAATCCATCCAGGGTCAAGGCCTTACCTATGGCTATGATCTACAGCTTGGAAAGTTCAGTGACAGGGCCGGAGAGTACTTCCTCGTGGTGAGCTATGTCTGCAAGGACGGGCCTGCCATGAACGCCGGACTGAAGCGCGGCGATGTCATCATAACCCTTGACGGCAAACCTATCACGAAGGACAATGTCTACAACGCCTTCAACACTTACTCGGTCGCCCTGGGCGTGACGAATGTGGAGGGCGACCACATCTCGGGCAAGGTCAGGACTGTCAGGCTCAAGGCGGTGGACATGTACGAGGATCCGATCCTGGTGACGGAGACCTTCGAGTTCGGTGGCAGAAAAGTCGGCTACCTTGTCTATAATGGTTTCGACCTGAAGTCCTCCGAGGTTCTCCCGGAAGTGTTCAAGGAGTTTAAGTCCAAGAATATCGACGAGCTCATCATCGACCTTCGGTACAATGGCGGCGGCTACGCCTTCACGGAGAACATCCTTGCGTCGATGATCGCGCCTCAGGCCAATGTCCTGGCCGGGGACGTGTTCCAGACGGAGGTATACAATTCCATTCTGGCGGATGTCTGGAAGCAGCAGGGTGAGGACACGAAATCGCGTTTCTCGACAAGGCACAAGCTGAGCAGCCAGGACATCGAGGTGGATGTTTCCGACGCCAATCCGGGACTTTCCAAGGTCTACGCCATCGTGTCCGGAGGCACAGCCTCGGCCTCGGAGGGCTTGATTGTCGGCCTGATGCCTTACATGGACGTTACGCTGGTCGGTACTCGGACCCACGGGAAGTACTGCGCCGGTATTCTGCTGGCTCCCAAGGACTTCTATACCAGCCGTTACGATTACACCCTGATCAGGGACTGGGGAATGTACGTGATGATCAGCAAGTTCGCTGACTGCAACGGCAACAATGCCTCCATCCCGGACGGCATTCCGGTGGATTTGGAGGCGAAGGACAATCCGTTGGACGGCTACCAGTTGGGAGACGAGAACGAGACGATGCTCCGCGCCGCCCTTCAGGCCGCCGGCAAGACCTATCCTAAGTCCGCGTCTGTGACTCGTTCATATTCAAAGGCCATCGACCTCACCCCTCTTGACCACGGCGCTCCGAGAGGCATCCTCATCAGGACGGATCTTCCGCCATTGCATCGTTAGCCGTGTTTTACTTTTTATGTCTCGCTTTTTGTGTAACTTTGTAGGAACAATTTAAAAATGGAGGGCATTATGATACTAAAGGATCAGATTGAGGCTCTGCATCAGCGGTTGGAGACGTTGGGGAGGTGTCTTTGACATCCCTGGGAAACGTGGGCAGGTAGCCGCATTGCAGAAGAAGACGGAGTCGCCGGACTTTTGGAACGACCCTAAGGCAGCCGAGGTGTTCATGAAGAACCTGAACGGTGTAAAGTCTTGGGTCACAGGATTCGACAAGGCTTCCACCGAGGTGGATGATCTGGATGTTCTGTACGATTTCGCCAAGGAAAGCCTCGGCGGGAGCGCGGACGAGACCGTCGCCACGGAGGAGACGCAGGAACTTGAGGAGGCCTATTCAAAAGCCGTTGAAGACGTTGAGGCATTGGAACTTAGGAATATGCTCGGTGCGGAGGGTGACAACCTCGGAGCCGTGCTTACGATCAACTCCGGAGCCGGAGGCACCGAGGCGAACGACTGGAGTTCGATGCTGATGAGGATGTATATGCGCTGGGGCGAGAGGAACGGTTACAAAGTGACTGTCACTGACCTTCTTGAAGGTGACGAGGCGGGAATAAAGTCGGCCACGATCCAGGTCGAGGGCGACTATGCCTACGGCTATCTCAAGGGCGAGATGGGCGTTCACCGCCTTGTCCGCGTCTCCCCGTTCGATTCCTCCGGGCGCAGGCACACCTCCTTTGCATCGCTCGAGGTCATGCCCGAAATCGATGACAATATAGAAGTTGAAATAAATCCCGACGACCTTAAAGTTGACACCTACCGCGCGAGCGGCGCGGGCGGTCAGAAGGTCAACAAGACCTCGTCCGCCGTGCGTATAACGCATATCCCGACCGGCATAGTGGTCTCCTGCCAGATAGAGCGCAGTCAGCATCAAAACCGCGAGGTCGCCATGAGAATGCTCAAGTCGAAGCTCCTTGAAATAAAAGAGCGCGAGCATCTCGACAAGATAGAGGATATCAAGGGCGATCAGAAGGAAATCGGCTGGGGCAGCCAGATTCGCTCCTATGTCTTTATGCCCTACACCCTCGCCAAGGATCACCGCACAGGCTTTGAAAACGGCAACATCAACGCCGTTATGGACGGCGATATAGACGGCTTCATCAACGCTTATCTCAAAATGGAGTCGCTGAAGAATCAGGACTGATAATATGAACATTATCGACATTTCGCGCGACGCTCTGAAAACCGAGATATATCCGGGAGATCCCCTGCCGCACGCCGAGTTCGTCAGCCGCATAGGGGAGGCCTCGGACTGCAATCTGTCGACCCTCTTCTCCTGCGTGCACACGGGCACTCATGCCGACGCACCGCTGCATTTTATCGACGGCGGCGTGAGCATCGACGAGGTGCCGCTCGAGCCGTTTATCGGCCCGTGCACGGTTATCGAGGCGCCCGAGGGCGCGATAACGGGCGAGGATGTCAATAATTATTTCCCGCAGAAATGCGAACGCCTGCTCATAAAGGGCGGCGGCAAAGCGTATTTTCACAGCAGCGCCGCGGAGGAGCTTGCCGATATCGGGCTGAAGCTCATAGGCACGGACTCCCTTTCCGTCGGCACAAAGGGCGATCAGACTGCCCCGCACAAGGCATTTTTGGGGGCGGGGATATGCGTGCTCGAGGGGCTCGACCTGAGCGAGGTCTCCCCCGGCAGCTACTACCTCTTCGCCGCGCCCGTGAAGCTCGGCGGGCTTGAGGGTGCGCCCGTGCGCGCAGTGCTTATTGACGACTATATTTTTTGGGGCGGCCGTTGACGCTGCGCCGTATATGCCATAAACGAAAGGCGTGTTCTGCTCAATGAAGCGTTTTCTTGACGTTTTGCTCAGCCTGCTGGCTATCATATTCCTGTCGCCGCTCATGCTTGTTATCTGCCTGATAATAATCTGCGACGACGGTATGCCTGTCATATTCAGGCAGGACAGAGTCGGCAGGGGCGACAAGCTGTTCAAAATCAAAAAATTCCGCACGATGAAAAACGGCGCGCCCAATCTTTCGACCGCCGATTTCGAGGAGTCTGACGAATACATCACCCGCTCGGGCAAATTCCTTCGCAGGACGAGCCTTGACGAGCTGCCGCAGCTGTTCAACGTCCTCGCGGGCGACATGAGCTTTATCGGTCCGCGCCCGCTCATCCCCGAGGAGAGCCATATACGCGACCTGCGCCGCGAATACGGGGTATATTCCGTGCGCCCGGGGGTCACCGGCTGGGCTCAGGTAAACGGCAGAGACTGCCTCTCCGACGAGGAAAAGGCGAGCTATGACCGCGAATATATCGAGCGCCGATCGCTCGCATTCGATACAAAAATATTCTTCCGCACCATAAAAGTTGTGCTCACGGGCAAGGACGTTGTCGAGGGCGGAATGAATCATAAGGACAAAAAATGAGCCGCATATTGCGGCTTTATTTGTAGGCGCAGCGTATTTTATTTTTTGTAAAGGTAACGTCGAAAAGGTAATGTCAACGACCCGATAAACCCGGGCGAACAAGCTCCCAATAGCCGCGCTTGCCTATCCCCTTTTGAACGTGAAAGACGATATCAAGTGCCGCAGATAAACAAAATTGCTCCTAGACGGCATTTCTTTAAAACAAAAAGCCGCCGCGGAGCGAGACTCCGGGCAGCTTATATATAAATTTTGCGGCTGTTATGCCACGCCGAGATATTCCTCAAGGCACAGATTTTTCGCCTTCATCTCCTTTGCGGCCTCAACGCCGACATAGCGCCAGTGCCAGGGCTCAAAGGTTATCTTCGTTATATTCTGCTTGTCCTTGGGGTATCTTAACACAAAGCCGTAGTCCGCGGCGTGAGCCTGAAGCCAGCGGTATTCCTTCGTGTTCTCGAAGCTCTCGTATATCGAGAGTATATCCATGCACAGTCCCGCGTTGTGCTCGCTCGTCTGCGGAGGCAGGATTATCTCGGACGCCATTATCGTCGCCTGCTTCTTGCTGTAGCCCTGCTTCATGTAGAGGCTTATCCTCGCCTCGAAGTTTCTCCTCTGATGCTCTATCGAGCGGTAGCCGGACAGAGGCGAGAGCTTGATCCCGTCCTCGAGCGCCGCGTTATACATCTCTATATAGTGCGGAGCGACGCGGTAGTCGAGCAGCCCGTAGCTGTATCCGCCGTAGATGTCCACAACGGTCTGCGCGGTCTTGACCGTGTAATCCGCGGGCAAAATGTAGTCGCGGTTGACAAGTGTCAGATACCACTTTTCTTCGTCTATTTTAGTCACCTTCGGCGAAAAGCCCGCGTATGCGTATTCATATTCGGAACTGCCTCCCGAGGGGGCGTTCGTGGTCTTTTGAGCGGTCGGCTTTTCGGTTTGGGCAGCGGTGCTTTGAATTTCGGATTCCGACGCGGTGACTTCTGCGGAGCGGCTCTCGGACCGAGACTCGCCCGAGGTTCCGTCCGGTACTTTGTCGTTCCTCGAGCGTACCTTGAGAATGGCGTATGTGCCGACGATGGCAACGAGAATTACCGCGAGAATAATCGCGAGTATCGAGCGTACATTCTTATTCATTTTCCATATCTCCCATTGAGGTTTCGACAGCTTTCGGCTGCGACACAAATATATCACAATATATCTGCCGTGTCAAACACAAGGCGGAATCTTTAAAACGAAAGGGGTTTTATCATGAAAGCTCAGGACAGTGTCAAAAACTATCCGTCCGCGCTCAGAGAGATGACGAACTTCTCGGTTCGCGGGATCAAAAAAATCTGCAAGGATGTCGGACCCAGACCCGCGGGCAGCGAGCAGGAGCACGAGGCTCAGAAGCTCATGGCAGCCGAGCTCGACGGCGCGTGCGACAAGGTCGAAATCGAGCCCTTTGACGTGCACCCCGGCGCGTTCCTCGGCTGGATACTGACGGACGGCATAATGATGATCGCCGCCATAGTCCTTTTCTTCTTCGGCATGAGCGCCATAGCGTTGGCTCTCTGCGTGCTCTCGCTTATTTTTGCAATTGTCGAGTTCCTGCTATACAAGAAGCTGCTCGACCCCTTCTTCCCCAAAAAGACGTCGCATAACGTCGTCGCCGTCAGAAAGCCCAAGGGCGAGGTCAGGCGTCGCATAATTTTCTCCGGCCACGCGGACAGCGCCAACGAGTGGAGATTCACCTATTACGGCGGCTCGAAGCTGCTCGTGCCGATAATCGGCCTGAGCTTTGTCGGCATCCTGCTCGGACTTGTGCTCGGCATCTGGGCGGTTGCGGCGGGTCACGCCTTTTCCGCAGCGGACAGCGGCGCTCTCAACGTCATGAGATATGTTTTCCTCGCGTGGATACCCATTCTCTTTACGGCTCTTTTCTTTGAAAACAAGAAGCGTCCCGTCATGGGCGCTAATGACGACCTCACGGGCTGCTTTATCTCAATGGCAGTAGTAAAATATATGCAGCAGCACGACATACGCTTTGAAAATACCGAGGTTTGGGTGGTTCTCACCGGCTCGGAGGAGGCGGGTCTGCGCGGCGCAAAGGCGTTTTGCAAGGCTCATAAAAACGAGCTGAGCGACGTCGAGACGGTTTTTGTCGGGCTTGACACAATACGCGACTACGACTTCGCCGCCGTCTATTCGCGCGACCTCACGGGCACCGTTAAGAACGACGCGGGCGCGTGCGCGCTCGTTAAAGAGGCCGCAAAGCAAACCGGTCTCGACCTGCCCTATAAGAGCGTTTTCTTCGGCGCTACCGACGCCGCCGCCGTCACTCAGGCGGGCATGAAGGCCGTTTCCGTGGCCGCAATGGACCCCGCTCCGGCGAAATATTACCACACGAGACTCGACACTGCGGACAATCTCGACATAAAGACGGTTGAGGCTGTTCTCGGCGTGGCGCTCGAAACCGCATTCCTCTTCGACGAAAAGGGTCTTTCCGACTAATCGTTTGTATATTATAACCAAATAAACCGCCTGTTTTTCGATAATTATAACAAAAATGGGCGGTTTTGTTAATTTTACTGTAATAATTCAAATAAATATGTTATAATAATTCAGTCTAAAGAGCAGCGGAACTGCGGCGCAGCATAATAAAATTGTGCGCTTCCGCTTAAAAACGAAAGGGGACTTAACCTTCATGAAAAAAAAGATCTATGCCGTATGTGCGCTCGTGCTTATTGCCGCGATGTTCTTCTCGTTTGCGGCGTGCGACGCCGGCACCACCGACACTGAGCAGACGACAGTTGCCGCGATGTCCGAGATGCCCGTTGGCAAGGAGGCAATGGTCAATTACTACAACAGCGTTATCAACGCCGTCAAGGTCAAGAAACCCGCTGTTAAGAAATTCCAGAGCACCGAAAACGTTTCGAATATCATATGCGGAACCGAGGACGGCGAGCGCAATACCCTGCTCGAAAAGGCCGTTCCTACGCTCAAGAAGTTCGTTTTCGCCGGCACAAAGAAAGCCTTTGAGGAGAGCAGAAACGCCGAGACTAAGTACGGCGAGGATCTGACCGCGCTCTTCCCCGTATCCGGCGAGAGCTGGTCGAGCACACTCACCGCCGCCGACGTTGAATCGGCCGAGATAGAGGCGAGCGAGGACAACAGCCGTCGCACGCTTACCCTTGTCATTAAGGAGCCGAGCGTCGATGTTGTCAAGAAGGCGTTCAATCTCGGCTCCGAGGCCGACAGAGACGCGGCCGTCAAGGAGTTCAGAGACAAGCTCAAGGGCTATATCAGCTTCACCGATATCGAGTCTCTGACCTACACCGAGTGCAGGATAATCTGCGTTATAAACACAGAGGATAACACCGTCGCTTCCGTCGAGTACATAAGAACCGAGAAGATAACGACCACTATTACAGGCGACGGCACTCTTGCCGGGATAGGCACGCTTCCCTGCTCGTTCGAGTACACCTACGGCGAGAAGTACGAGATGAACTGGACCGATCCTTCAACCACAACCACTGCCGAGGCAGACTGACAAAAAACCAAAGTGAGTCCTCCGAGACAGCTCGGGGGACTTTTTTTGATTACGTATCGGGGGAATTATTTTGTTTGCACGGATAAACAGCATGGGGCTTTTCGGCATGGACAGCTACACCGTTCAGGTTGAGGCGGATCTCTCGCAGGGTCTGCCGAGATTTGACATAGTCGGACTGCCCGACGCCGCGATAAGCGAGGCGAAAAACAGAGTCCGCTCCGCGATAAAAAACACGGGCTTCGCGTTTCCCGTCAGCCGAATTACGGTGAATCTCGCGCCCGCGGACACGCGCAAGGAGGGCTCGGTATACGACCTGCCCATTCTCATGGCGCTACTCAAGGCCGGCAGACAGATAGACTTTGACTCCGACAACACGGCGTTCATCGGCGAAGTTGCGCTCGACGGGCTCGTCCGCCGTGTCGACGGCGCGCTGCCCATGGTCATAACCGCCGCAAAGAGCGGAATAAAGACCGTGTTTGTTCCGACGGAAAACGCGGCGGAAAGCTCGGTTGTCAAGGGCATAGACGTAATCCCCGTCAGAAGCGTCGAGAAGCTGATAAAGCACCTGCGCGGCGAGGAGACGATAGCTCCCGCGCGGTTCGACGATTTCAGAGACAGCTATGCGCCCGACGAATTTGCGCCGGACTTCCGCGACGTCAGAGGACAGGCGGAGGTAAAACGTGCACTCGAAATAGCTGCCGCAGGCGGACACAATATAATCATGGTCGGCCCGCCCGGCTCGGGAAAGAGTATGCTCGCAAAGCGCCTGCCGTCCATATTGCCGGACATGACGTTTGAAGAGAGCCTCGAGACTACGAAGCTCTACTCCGTCGCGGGAGCGCTGCCGGACGGCGTGTCGCTGATAACCCAGCGCCCGTTCCGCTCGCCGCACCACACCGTCTCGCCCGCGGGTCTCTCGGGCGGCGGCACAATTCCGCGCCCGGGCGAGATATCCCTGGCGCATAACGGCGTGCTGTTTCTCGATGAGCTGCCGGAGTTCTCGCGCCAGGCAATGGAGGTGCTGCGCCAGCCGATGGAGGACTCGAAGATAACAATTTCCCGCGTCTCCGCGTCGCTCTCTTATCCGTGTTCGGCGATGATAGTCTGCGCCATGAACCCGTGCCCCTGCGGATATTACGGACACCCGACCCGTCAATGTACCTGCACGCAGCAGTCGGTGCAGCGCTATCTTTCGCGCCTCTCCGGTCCTCTGCTCGACAGATTGGATATACATATCGAGGTGCCGCCCGTTGAATTTGCAAGCCTGTCCGGAACCTCGCAGGAGGAGTGCTCCGCGGATATCAGAAAGCGCGTCAATGCGGCGCGCGCCGTTCAGACCGAGCGCCTCAAGGGCAGCGGCATAGCCTGCAATGCGAAGATGGACGCGGCGCAGACGAAAAAGTTCTGCCGCCCGACTCCCGAGGGAATGATACTGCTCGAAAGGGTGTTCGAAAAATTAGAGCTCTCCGCCCGCGCATACGATAAGATCCTGCGCATAGCGCGCACCGTCGCCGACCTCGACGGCAGCGAAACAGTGAACTCCGACCACATATCCCAGGCCGTGCAGTACCGCTCTCTCGACCGCACGCTGTGGAGAAACGTGAAGTGAGACTGTAGATTATAGATTATAGACTATGACTTTTACGGAAAAAGCTCCCTCTCAAGAGAGGCTCCGTAAGGCAGAAGGCAGCACAAAATTTGTACTGCCTTCTTCTTGTACTATCCCAAAAAATCGAAGCTCGTGTGCCTATGGATAAAAGTGACATTATATTCGCCGGTTAAGCTGCCGCAGGCAATATAACTATGCGAAGCATAATATCACTGCCCGAAGGACAATATAACTCGCCGTCAGGCGAATATAACTGAGGCGCACTTCCTTACGGAGTGCGCCTCTATGGGGCTTTTTCTTGTTAAAATTAAAAATATGGCTTAAAATCGCTGTTTGTTCACATAATAATTAAAATTTATCTCAATTTCGTATACAATAATCATTGACATTTGTGGTATAATCGGAAAAGGAAGATGGATAACAGCATCCGTCGGAAAGGTGAATGAAAAGAATATGGATTTCAACGGTCAGAAATGCCCTGCCTGCGGCAGGAGCTTCGATCAAGATGACGATATAGTCGTCTGCCCGGTCTGCGGCACCCCGCAGCACCGCTCATGCTGGGACGAGAGGGGCGAGTGCGTCAACGCAGCCCGCCATGCCGAAGGCTACGTCTGGCAGCCCGAGACGCCCGAATACAGCGCCGAGCCTCATACTGAGGAGCAGACGCAGGACAGCCAGAACACGCAGATATGCCCCGTTTGCGGCTCGGAGAACGAGCCCAATTCGCTCAGCTGCACAAACTGCGGCGCTCCCTTGACTGCGGGCGGCGCGCAGCCGTTCAACCCGTTCTTCAAGGCGGGCGAGGCGGGCAACCCGTTCCTCTACGGCGTGACACTCGACCCCGAGAGCGAGATAGACGGCGCAAAGGTCAAGGACATCGCCTGCACGGTGCAGTCGGCGAGCGCGAGATATATCCCGAAATTCAAGGCCATGGCCGAGAAGAAAAAGAAAATATCCTTCAACTGGGCGGCGTTTTTCTTCAGCCCCTATTGGCTGTTTTACCGCAAGCTCTGGCAGGCGGGACTCATATTTATGGGTCTGATGCTCGCCGTAGCCCTGCCGTTTACTTCAAAGGTCGAGGCGTTCACAACCGCCTATCAGGCTTATTCGGAGGCGATATACACCTCGTCTCAGGCGGATGTTGCGGCGGCACTCGAAAAAGTGATGTCGGCGATGATACCTATTCTCCCGATGCTCGGCATACAGATTGTTCTGCACATTGTCGCCGGGTTTATCGCAAACCCGCTCTATAAGCGCAGCGTTACGGCAAAAGTGCAGAAGCTCCGCGCCGCGTTCCCCGACGACCGAGCCTTTGAGGCGGCGACAATGAGAAAGGGCGGAACATCGATTTTGCTTGCTTTTGCGAGCTATATCGGTTATTATATTATATACAATCTGCTGCTTTATGCGGCAGAGCTGCTTATAAAATAATAAAGAAAGGTTTGTTTTAAAATGAAAGTCAAAAAGGCCATTATCCCTGCGGCAGGTCTCGGCACAAGAGTTCTCCCCGCGTCCAAGGCAGTCCCGAAGGAGATGCTCAACATAGTCGATAAGCCGGCTATCCAGTATCTTGTAGAAGAGGCCGTTGCGGCGGGAATCGAGGACATCCTTATCATAACCAACCGCGGCAAGGGAGTTATTGAAGACCACTTCGACCATTCCTTCGAGCTTGAGGCAAATCTTGCCGGCAAGAAGAATAAGGAAAAAATCTACGAAGAGATCAAGGCTGTCGCAAACCTTGCAAATATATATTTCATCCGCCAGAAGGAGACCAAGGGTCTCGGCCATGCAATCCTCTGCGGCAAGAGCTTTGTCGGTGACGAGCCGTTCGCGGTTCTCTACGGCGACGACGTCACCGTCAGCGATGACCCGGTAACCGCTCAGCTCTGCAGAGCCTATGAGAAGTACGGCAAGGGCGTTGTCGGCGTCAAGGAAGTTCCCGATAACCTCATCTCGATGTACTGCTCGCTCGACGTCACCCCTCTCGATGGCCGCGCGATGAGCTGCCACAAAATCATTGAGAAGCCCACCCCCGAGCAGGTCATGTCGAACTACGCCATCCTCGGCAGAGTCGTTCTTCCTCCCGAGGTTTTCGGTATGCTCGAAAAGGGTCTGACCGATATCAAGCCCGGCGAGGAGCTGTTCCTGACCGACGTTATGAGCGAGCTCGGCGCAAGAGGCGACCTCGTAGCTTATGATTTCGACGGCATCCGCTACGACATGGGCAACAAACTCGGCATCATGAAGGCAAACTGTGAGGTTGCCCTCAGGCATCCCGAGATAGGCGACAGCTTCAAGGCTTACCTCAAGGAGCTCGTCAAGACCTTTGACTGATAGAATCAAACAACCGAGTCACACAAATAAATTGCACAATGAACAACAAAAGGAGCGCATATGCGCTCCTTTTTTGTATTCGCGGCAAGAGGGATGTTGCTCAATAAACTGAGCTTTGCCGGGACCGAGGAGTTATTGCACAGATTCACCCGCTTTGTCTTGACTGTTTTGTTTCTCAATGCCTTTGCAGGATGCGGCGACTTGACGCACCGCTGCCGCCGCAGGCGGTGCGCGGGTCTGCTCCGCACGGCTGTTTTTCACCTCTCCGCTATTGCGCTGTCTGTCCGTACTCTGAAAACAAAAGCTCCCTCTCCGAAAAATCCGGGGAGGGAGCTTTACCGCATATACTATATAATATTATTTGTTCACTGCGCCGCAACACTTCTTGTATTTCTTTCCGCTTCCGCACGGGCAGGGGTCGTTCGGGCCGATCTTTACGCCCTTGCGGACGGTGCGTCCCTTTTCGCTGCCGTCGGATGCGCCGCTGGTCGAGGTTATCTCCGCCACCTGCTTGCGCTTGGTGTCCTCCTCGTTCTTGGGCATTATCGTCATCATCAGGCGGACGGTATCCTCGCGGATGGACATGGTCATCTCGTCGAAGATATCGTAGCTCTCCTGCCTGAACGCAACGACGGGATCCTGCTGGCCGTAGGAGCGAAGCCCTATGCCGCGCTTGAGCTCCTCCATGGCGTCGATGTGATCCATCCACTTGCTGTCAACCATCTTGAGCAGAACCATGCGCTCGAGCGCTCTCATTATCGGCACGCCGTTCTCGTCGACGCCCATGAGCTCCTCGCGCTCGTCGTAAAGCTTATGTCCGCGCTCAATGAGCTCTTCCTTTGCGTCCTCGCGGTCAAAGCCGTCCGCGAAGTCCTCGGGCGAGGTCAGCCAGCCGAGGAACTTCTCACGCAGACCGACCACGTTCCAATCGGCGTGGGAGAGCGCCTTCGGGCAGTAGAAATCGATGGATTCCGTTATGCACTCGTCGAGCATCTTGAGAATAACGGGCTTGAGGTTCTCGCCGTCGAGCACCTGGTCGCGCTGCTTGTAGATAAGCTCACGCTGGCGGTTCATGACATCGTCGAAGCTCAGGACGCTCTTACGCACGGAGAAGTTGCGCGACTCGACGCGCTTCTGCGAGCTCTCGATAACGTTGGAGATCATCTTCGACTCTATCGGCATATCCTCGGGGGTTCTGAGCGTGTTCATTATGGTGGTCACGCGCTCGCCGCCGAACAGGCGCATAAGGTCGTCCTCAAGCGACAGGTAGAAGCGGCTCACGCCGGGGTCGCCCTGACGGCCGGAACGTCCGCGCAGCTGGTTGTCGATACGGCGGGACTCGTGACGCTCTGTGCCTATGAT
>OLGV01000183.1_pt1 | contig 27370 bp, 24 predicted proteins | sample 1605761 | NCBI WGS metagenome assembly OLGV01 (sample SAMN03283245) | human gut metagenome | biome: human-associated habitat; material: feces | host: Homo sapiens | place: Peru | collected 2012
TCGCCAAAAATCTTCACAAATTGCAAATCTGCCTGCGCTTTTATTCTTTTTGCAAAAAAACTCGATATTCAACCTAATTGTGAAAAAAAAGCTTCCGCAATTTATATTTATTGACTATATAAGATTTTCAGGCTTTTATCAAACCTGTTTTTGCTTTATTTTATTGAAAAAAATAACGTTTCGATTTATAGTTAAAGAGTGTCTACGCTGTATATAGTTGGAACGCCCATAGGAAATCTCGGTGATATTACTTACAGGGCAGTTGAAACATTAAAAAATGTTGATGTGGTAGCCGCAGAAGATACCCGCCATACCTTGCAGCTTTTAACACACCTTGAAATTCGTAAGCCGCTGATTTCGTGCCGCGCGCAGAACGAAAAAATCGCCGCGCAAAAAATCATCCAGCTTATGGACGAAGGAAAAAACATTGCATTTGCAAGCGATGCCGGAACACCCGGAATAAGCGATCCGGGCGCAATCCTTGCAGGACTGGTAAGAAAGGCGGGTCATTCCGTTGTTCCTATTCCTGGTCCTTCGGCATTCGCCACTCTGGCAAGCGTCGCAGGAGCAGGAGGAAAAACCCTGATTTTTGAAGGTTTTCTTTCACCAAAACCAGGAAAAAGACGCAGCCGCCTAAAGGAACTTCTTTCCACGGAAGATGCAATAGTTTTATACGAAAGTCCGTTCAGAATTGTAAAGTTACTGACGGATATTGCCGATATTGATAATAACCGCCGCGTAGTGGTTGGCCGAGAATTGACAAAACTGCATGAAGAAATTGTTGAAGGAACTGCCGCAGAATTGCGAGATGATTTTACTTCCCGGGCTTCAATAAAAGGAGAATTTGCAGTTTTCATTTCTGGTATAAAAAAAGTTCAACTTTCTGATGAATCTACCGATAAATAAGGTAGAGGGGCAGGACGGATATGATGATAAACGGAATCGGAGGAATTAATCCTCTCAACAATGTGCAGAAGACAAACCGCACAAACAACACTGAAAAAGCCAGTTTTGGGGCAGACTCTGTATCTATCTCTAAAGAAGCAAAACAAATGGCAGATGCGTACTATCTGAAACAAGTTTCTTCAGAAACTCCAGATGTAAGAGCTGATCGTGTTGCAGAAGTCAAAGCAAAGCTCCAGAATCCAAATTATTTAAATGACGCAGTAATTGCTTCGGCTGCAGATAAAATCATGGAAAGTTTTGGTCTTTAATCAGCCCAAATTTAATTTTCTATTTTTTTTGCTTGATACAAAAAGACGGAATGGTATTTCCGTCTTTTTTAGTTTATACTAGTTAACGCTATGGCAGATTTAATTTTTAAAATTTCACCGGACATTATCCTTGGCTCATACACTCTGACAAGACTCGGTCAATACGCAAAAAACCTGGGTTCAAAATTTATGATTATCATGGATCCAATCCTAAAGGACTTTAATCTTGCGGAAAAAATAACCCAGCCATTGACAGACAGAAAAATTGATTTTTTTATTTACGACAATTTTAATGACGGCGCGACAACAAAAGATATTGAAAACGCGGTAATTCTTGCAAAGCAAAGCCATATCCACGGAATCATTGCCGCCGGCGGAGAAAAAGCGATAAATGCCGGCTGTGCCGTAGCCGCCCTGTACAACGAAAACCGCAGCATCTACGATTATATCGACAACCCTGGCACAACAGCAGATTCAATTCCGCTGATTTGTATTCCAGGCACATGCCGGGCTCCATACGCTTTTACAAATTCAATTCCGGTGACCGACTCAAGAAGCCGGCAGGTAAGGCAACTGAAGATTAAGGACAATGCATGCAGCCTAATGCTGTGGGATCCAAACCTTTCGCTTACACTTACGGAAAACCAGAACACTTCCCTTTCCCTTGAAACGCTTTGCCTTGCCTGCGAAGCATACTTTTCACAAAAGGCGTCGTTCTTCAGCGATATGTTCTGCGAAAAATCTTTTGAGCTTTTAAGCTACGGCATGGACGAAAAGAAATCCCTGGACATAACAACTCCGCAGGAGATCCTTCTTGCGCAGGGCGGCTGCATGGCATCCCTTTCCGTTTCAACCAGCTCGCCAGGAATCGCAAGCCTTCTGGCTTTAGCTATAAACGCAAGGTACAAAATCAACCGCTCGCTGGCCGCCACAATTCTTTTTCCGTACGTTATAGAAGAAGTCGCAAAATTCAAGGCGGATAAAATAGAAAAAATCGCGAGGCTCTACGGAACAGCGGACGAAAAACTTTCCCGCGACGAGGCGGTTCAAAGCTTTACAGAAAACATACGCCAAAAAATCGCAAAGGCAAACCTTCCGGTAAGGCTGAAAGAGCTTAACCTTACAATGGAACAGCTTGCCACCTGCGCAGAGGACGCAGGGCAGCTGGACATTATGACAATGCTTCCGCGAAGCATGACGGCAGATGAACTTTTTGAACTTATGAAACAGGCTTACTGATGATTGACCCGAACAAACTATTTCAACTTTCCGGCGGTCAAAAAAGACGAAAACTTGCGCTTACATTCGGCGCGCTGGAACGCGACATTGCAGGAATTCCCGAAAAAGGAATGGAATACAACTTTTCTTCAATGCCGCGGGCTGAGTACACAAAAAAAATAACTGAAATTCTTCTGGAAGACCCAAAACTTCCTGAAGAAGCGGCGGAAGAACTGAAATCTCTGCTTGCGAAAAAGCCTTTTGATGAACGAAGAATCTGCAACGCGGCAAGAAACCATCTTCTTAAGATAATCGGAACATTTCCCGCCGAGTGGGATTTAATAATCGCCCCGCACGCAGCGCCTTTTGACGAAAACGGAATCGTGCGCTCAAGAAATTTTTATCCGGGAGTGGCAGTTTACGCGGAAGACATCCGCTCTCCATTCAACATAGGCTCAATTTTCAGGACCGCGGAAGGAATGGGAGCGGAAAAAGTCTATATTTCTTCAAACTGCGTAGATCCAACACAGCCAAGAGCGGTCAGAAGCGGAATGGGCTGCATTGAAACCATAGGCTACGAACGGAAACCCCTGGAAGAACTGCCGGAAAACATTCCTGTTTTTGCACTTGAAACAGGCGGAACACCTATTGAAGAATTTAATTTTCCGGAAAAAGGAATCTGCATAATCGGCTCAGAAGAGCTTGGAGTAAGTCCTCAGGCTTTAAAACGCGCATCCTACGGAACCGTAACAATTCCGATGATTGGACTTAAGGCGTCCCTGAATGTGGGCGTCGCATTCGGAATTCTTATGCAAAAATGGTGCGAAAGCCTTGAAAAAATGAAGAACGGCAAAAGATAAACGAATTTTCTACGCAAAAAGGCCCGTTGCAAGCGCACAGAACACAAATTTTCCGCGCCATAAAGCAAGTTTCCCCAGTTCCGAACAAACCTTAGAACTGAACCAGAGAAAAGGCTTCCTTGAATTTTTCTGAAATCCGGGCAAGAGCAGTTTCCGAGGCAATATTAAAAAGCGCAAGAACATCCGGATCAAACTGATAATATTCAAGTTCAAATTCCTGATAATGACTGATTGAATCGGCAAGGTTCACAAGCGAAACAAGAAGCCTGTCCCTTTCCCTGGCATTTTCCGGCGAATGGTGATAGCGGATGACTTCAACAAGGCTTTCCGGAAAATTCCATTTTTCTGCGATTCTTGCGCCGATTTCTCCGTGATTTACACCCGAAACAATTTTTTCAAACAGTTCTGAAGAAATTCCTTTGGCATTGCAGATGCTTTTTACGCTTTCAAGGTAATCCGGATGAGCGCTTTCAAAAATAATTTTTCCCATGTCGTGCAAAAGTCCGCAGACATAAGAATCTTCCACAACCGTGTGGTCTTTTGCGCAAAAATTCATCGCAAGATTATATGAATAGAACGCAACCTGATAGGCGTGCTTCCATAGCTTTTCGTTATTTCCGCTTACAGATGCAAATGTTTTTAGAGAGCCTACCGTAAACAGCATATTTTTTATGCCGCGGATTCCAAGAAGTTTTACCGCATCCGAAATATTCTTGCACGGAACAGAAAGCGCAAACGCAGCGGAATTAACCTGCTTCAAAAGCTCGGCGGTAAGCGCGACATCATTTGAAATCTGCATCGCGATTTCTGACATCTGGGCTTTAGGATCGCCCAAAAGCCTGCTGAGCCTTGCGATATTTTCCGGAAACTGCGGAATAGCTTCTATCGCATTTTTAAATTCCTCTGAAATAGCATTAAGCTCGTATTCCGTTTTCTGGTTCAAAGGAAGAATGATTCTTGTGATTGTCTCTCCGTTCTCGCAAATTGTATTAAAACTGTCTTCCGCAAGCCCGATTTTCTGCAGCATAAGAATCATAATTATAAGGCCAAGCCCGGCTCCCTCAGAATCATCTATGACTTTTGAAAGAGCATCTTCAATTGAAGTATACTGCTGGACGCGGCAAATCTTATCGTGTATGCGCTTGTATTCATCAAGGACAAGTGTGGCATTATTCCGAACTTCAAGTTTTATCTTATTGTTCCTGAACTGAAGGATAAGTTTTATATAGAAACCGGCACGCTTTTGCTTTTCAAGATAATAATTCACATTGTTAAGGGTATCTTCCTTAAAAGTTGCCATTCCCTTTTCGTAGTCTTCCGGATTTGTTATATCAAGATTTTTTTCCTGAAAATAAACACGCTTTGTATTAGCTTTTTTAGCATTTGTAACAAGTTCCTGCTGACAGTAAACAAGATAACTTATCATGTGGTCCTGCCCCAGCTGGTGAAGAAATTCCGTAAGAATTTCCTGCATATAGACTTCCATATCATGAGGCAAAGTGTAGGTTGTAATCGTAAGTGGCAATCCAGAACGAAGCGCAAGCGCTATTTTTGCTGAATCAACCGAATATTTTTTTTCCGCCATAAACTTCTCTGTATTTTTTTATTCACCTTATAAAAAAGTTTTTATGCTTCAGAATATGATACAAAAAAAAATCAAAATTGGAAACCTTTAAAAATCATTTATAACAAATCATTTAAATAAAGAGAATCCGCCAGGATTTTTTGAACCGGCTTTTACCCAGCTTGCCGAATTTTTTGCGGAAGGCTTGTTTTTCAGCTCGTCGCAGGCAGAAATATAACCGTTCAGCCAGGATGAAAACGACGAATCATTGCGCATAACCTCATTCTGGTCATCGCCAGCAACAAGAAGCACGGACAAATTCTCATCTTCCGCAGAAGCGGCGGCAACATTTTCCGCAAAAGTAGCAAAAGCCGCCTCGCCCGCCGCAACAAACGCATTCGACGGATTCTGAACAAGCGACTTTAAATTCGGGGAAAGAACAACATCCTTTACAGACGGCTGGGCTTTCAACGCAAAAACAATCCTTGACCTGGACTTATGCTGCTTTACACGCGCCATTATTTCCAGCGCAAGAAACTGGAACGAGGAGACAAGGGAATCGCACGCTTTTGCACAATATTCTGTAGAAAACTCATCAAAAACAGATGAATAGAACGCAGAATCGTAATAAAGAATAAAATCATCAATAAAACCGATTTCTGATTCAGCCTGAATCACAGCGGACCTTGCCGCAACCCCGGAACCTCGCCGCCACTCAATCTTTTTAACGCCGGAAACGCCGCTGTCAGCAGACATCCCCGAATCTTCCGGCTCCTCTGAAAGCGCGAGCACAACGTTATTTTCCTTTAAGACAAAGCCCTCTGCAAATCCGGCGACACCCGGAAGCTCTTTTCCTGCAATAAAAATATTCTTTCCCATAGTTGAATTATAACACAATCACATACTTTTACGAAATACGCCGTTATGATATAATTTTTTTCACTATGAAAGTCTGGATTAAATATCTTTTTGCCGCGATTTTTGGAATTATCTGCGCATTTATTTTGCCTTCGGGCAATCCTTCCGTTGCAGCCACAATAAATTTTCTTATGGAAATAGTAATACGCTTTGGTCGCTACATGGTTATCCCTGTAATATTTTTTACGGGAATAACCGCCTACAACCGTCTGCGCGAAAACAAGCTGCTCGTAAAAACAAGTGTCTGGACTGCCTCTGTAATTGCAGTTTCGTCTTTAATCCTTACAACAGTCGGTCTTATTTCAATTCTTGTTGTAAAACTTCCGCGCATTCCGATTACAGTTGAAAATGTGACAGAAGCGACTTCCCTGAATGTTGAAAAGCTGCTTAGAATTTTATTCCCCTACTCGGCTTTTGAAACCCTTGGAAACGGAACTTTTATTTTTGCCGCATATTTTTTCGCTCTTCTTATAGGCTGCGCCTCTACCTCCGACCCGGTTCTTTTTAAACCGGCGACAACTCTTGCGGACTCACTTTCCAAACTGATGTACAACATCGGCGTCATCTTCACAGAATTTCTTGCCTACGGAATGATTGCAATCCTTTGCTACTGGACAATCCAGTTCAGGGCTATAATTCTGAGCGGTGTTTTTACTCCGATGATTATAATGTTTCTGGTCGACCTTATTCTTGTGGCCGGCGTAATTTATCCTTTAATCATACGATACCTTTGCCACGACCCGCATCCGTACAGAATTCTTTACGCATCGCTCTGTTCCCTGATTGCTTCTTTTTTCAGCGGCGATTCAAATTTTACGCTTCTTATAAATATGCGCCACGGAAAAGAAAGCCTTGGCATCCGCAGAAGGATAAACGGCGCAGTTCACCCGATTTTTACAATTTTTGCCCGCGGCGGCTCAGCCCTTGTAACAACAGTCGGCTTTATAATGATATGGCGCTCGTACTCCTCGCTTCCGATTCCGTTTACAGACATCCTGTGGATTCTGTTTACTTCGTTCGGAATTTCATTCCTTTTAGGAGGATTTCCTTCTGGAGGCGCGTTTATTTCTTTAACAGTTCTGTGCACGCTCTACAGCAAAGGTTTTGAAACAGGATTTCTTCTGCTAAAACCGGCCGCACCGATAATATGCTCGTTTGCAGCCGCATTCGATGCTTTAACCGCAATGTTCGGCACTTATATCATTGCTGTAAAGACTAAACTTATTGAACACCACGGTATCAACCACTTTATTTAAATAGCCTGAATGTCAAGTTTTTTGTAAAAAGAATAAAAGCACAGGCAGATTTGCAATTTGTGAAGATTTTTGGCGCTTGAATTAATTAAAGTGCGGAGCACCCGAATTAATACAAGCGTAGCGCGAGCCAAATCCATCTGAGCAAATTGAAAATCTGCCGAGAGCGTTCTTTCATAATTTGCAAAAAAAACTCGAAATTAAGGTTAAATAAAATTCAGCCCATAATTCTTATGCAGAATTTAAACCCGCATTTGTTTAATTTATCATCCATTATGTAACAAACATTTTACCGCGATTTAACATAATACAATTGTACAAAACTGAAAAAAAGTCGTAGATTAATTGTGGAGGCGTTTTATGATATATCTTCTTGAAGATGATGATTCAATCCGAAAACTGGTTGACTACACCTTAAAATCTCAAAATTATCAGACGGAAAGTTTCGCGCTTCCTTCCGAATTCTGGAAAGCGATGGCTCAAAAACCTGATTTGATTCTGCTGGATATAATGCTTCCTGAGGAAGATGGAATTTCAATTCTGAAAAAACTAAGGGCGGACAAAGAAACTTCCGGGATTCCTGTGATTATGCTTACCGCAAAAGATTCTGAATTTGACATTGTTACCGGACTTGATTCAGGCGCAGATGATTACGTTACAAAACCTTTTGGAATGATGGCGCTTCTTTCGCGCATAAAAGCAGTTCTGAGACGTTACGAAAAAAACAATGCGGCTCAGGGGGACACAAAGGATCTTTCATTTGGAAACATACGGCTGAACGAAAGCCGGCACACGGTTTTTGCAGGAGAAAAACAGATTTTTCTTACGGTAAAGGAATTTGACCTTCTTGCGCTGCTAATTGAAAACAAAGGAAATGTGCTGACGCGCGAGCAGCTTTTGAATTCAATATGGAAAATTGACGCCGACATTGAAAGCCGGACAGTTGATGTTCACATAAGGACTTTGCGGCAAAAAATAGGGGACGATGAAGGAAAAATAATTGAAACTGTACGCGGAATCGGTTATAAAATCGGCTGATTCTTGAAAGGGCACAGTCCACTGCCCTTTCAGTTTGTCTTTAATTTTTACGGGAGCAAGCGATGAAATCAAAGTCTTTAACATTCAGAATTTTTTTAAGCACTTTTTTTGTCGGCACACTGATTTATTTTTTATGCGCGCTGATTTTTATTTCAAACATCTACAGCTATTTTGAACGGAAAATTTTCAGCGAGCTTGAGACAGAAGCTGTTTTTCTTGAACAATACCTTGCAGATTCAAATCTTTCGGATTTAAAGAAATTTAATTCCATAAAAAACAGGATAACTTTAATTCATAATGACGGAACTGTTTATTTTGACAATATGGTTGACGCGTCAAGGCTGGAAAATCATAGCTTAAGGGAAGAATTTGTCGCCGCAAAAGAAAAAGGAGCGGCAAAAGTCTCGCGGTATTCTTCTACAATGACAGACAAAACTCTGTATTTTGCAAAATCGCTTCAAAACGGCGATGTGCTCCGCATTTCGTGCGACCAACATTCTGTTGCGGTTCTGGTTCTTGGAATGAGCCAGACTCTTCTGATAATGCTTGTTCTTGCGGTTATAATTTCTGGAATTGCCGCGGTATGGACTTCAAGACGGATTACAAATCCTTTGAATCAGATTAATCTTGAAAAACCGGAATCCTGCGCGGTTTACGAAGAGCTTAAACCTTTTACAAAGCGCATCGCCGAAGAAAACTACGAAAAAACCCAGCGCGAAGAACTTAGGAAGCAGTTTACCGCAAACGTAAGCCACGAACTTAAAACGCCGCTTACAAGCATTTCCGGCTTTGCAGAAATTCTAAAGAACGGCGGAACTGACGAAAAGACCACAAAAGATTTTGCGGGCACAATCTACGAGGAAAGCCAAAGAATGATTTCGCTTGTGAACGACATTATAAAACTTTCAAAACTTGACGAAAAGTCTATCAGCCTTGAAAAAGAGCCCATTGAGCTGCTTGGACTTTCAAAGGAAATCGCAAAAATTCTTTCTGCAAGCGCAAAGGCAAAAAATATAAAGCTGGATGTTAACGGAGATTCTGGAAAAATAATGGGCGTTCAGCCTGTGATTTATGAGATGATTTACAATCTGATAGACAACGCGATTAAATACAACGTACAGAACGGAACTGTGGAAGTAACTGTAAAAGAAGAAAATCCTGAAAAAGGACATACATTTGGCAATAAGACAGTGATTTCCGTCCGCGATACAGGCATAGGAATTCCAAAAAACGAGCAGGACCGGGTTTTTGAGCGCTTTTACCGCATTGACAAAAGCCGCTCAAAAGAACTTGGCGGCACAGGCCTTGGACTTTCAATTGTGAAGCATGCGGCGAAATTCCACGATGCGGCAATAAATCTTTCTTCAAAAGAAGGCGAAGGCAGCACATTTACAATAACTTTCCCGGGAAATTAGCCGGTAAAAACGACCCGAAGAGTTTTTATTTTATTGTAAAATTTGTTTACATAAAAATTCATAGAACTGTTTGACGCAAGCATATTTCTGTAGTATATTAAAGAAAAGGAAATGCCCGATTTCCGTCGGTCGTCTCCACAGATTTGACTATAAAGCCGTCAAAGTGGGTTCAAGACTTGGCGGCTTTACTTTTTAACTCTTCTTATTTCTTAGGCGATTATTTAAATATGTTTTTTTAGCGCCTCGATGTAGCTTTCGGCATATCTTGAAAGAATCAGGTTCTTTTTTGTGATTATTCCAACCCTCATTTTTTCGTTAATTTCCAATGGGCGCGCGATTATGTTTTCTCCGTTCAGTTCTTTGCTTATGATTCCGGAGGAAACTGTAAATCCGTCCAGACCTATCAGAAGATTGAATAAAGTGGCGCGGTCCCGGACGCAAATTATTTTGTTCCTGTCAATTGAAGAGAACGGCTCTTCTGAAAAATAAAATGAATTGTGGGCGCCCTGTTCAAACACCAGATACGGAAAAGGCGTTAAATCTTCAACTGTAACTGATTTTTTCCGGCCCAGAGGATTTTTGTCGCTTATAAAAACATGGGGCTGCGCGGTAAAAAGCTCGGTAAATACAAGTTCGTTCCTTTTTAAGAGTTTTCCTATGACTTCTTCGTTTTTTGAACTTAAATACAAAATCCCGATTTCGCTTCTTAGGCGCATGACATCTTCAATAATTTCAAAAGTCTGGGTTTCGCGCAAAGTATAATTGTAGCGGTCGCCGCCGAATTTTCGGATAACATCGACCATCGCATTTACCGCAAACGAATAATGCTGGCACGAAACGCTAAAGACCGGCGCCTGACGCTTTTTTCCGGCATAAGTTTCTTCAAGCAAATCCGCCTGTTCAAGCACTTGCCTTGCGTAGCCTAGAAAAACCTCGCCTTCCCTGGTGATTTCTACGCCCTTGTTTGTGCGCGAGAAAATCTTGACCTGCATTTCATCTTCGAGCTGATGAATCGCAAGCGTAAGACTTGGCTGAGAAATAAAAACCTTCTCCGCCGCGCCGGAAATCGTTTTAGATTCAGCAACGGCTACAGCATACTTTAACTGCTGCAAAGTCATAAAACTTCCCGGCGATATACAAGCTCACATTCAAAAGAACGCTCCCCTGTGGAAGCAATTTTTCCTTCGACAAGAACGCGGTTTTCTTCCTCAAAAAAAGCGTTGACAATCATTGTATCGCCTTCTCTGATTTCCTTGCAAAAATTCAGTTTAAAATCTGAAATTTGCTTTTTATGGTATTCATCCGGTAAAAAATCCAGGGCGAAATTTATATATTTTGCATTAGTCAAATGGCCGTTTCCGTCTATCATTGAATAAAGGATTTTTTGTTCGCCAATCTTCTGCGCATTTTCAGGAATTTTAATTCTTCCCGGCTTGCACACGGATTCAGTCTTAAGTTCCGACGGCGCAAGGAATTCAAATTTTGAAGGAATGACAACTGCGCGTGTTTCAGGATTTACGATAACCCAAAGGCTTTTTCCTTCTATAAGAAGCTCGCCGCTCGACAAATCCCTGAATTCATAGGCACGCATAAGCTGCACACCTTCCGGTTTTTCTTCCCGGACTGTAATCTGGACTTCGTCGTTTTCTTCCGGAAGCCTGTTGATATGAAAGCTTGAGCGGGAAACCATCTGGGCATATCCATGTTCTGCTAAAAAATTCCGGTTCTGGCCGCGGAGCGTATACAAATCCGTAACAAAATCCGCGCAATATTCCATAACTTCCGTTAAATGAATGCGCTTGTCCGGGCCGCATTGCCCAAAAAGAATCTTTGTTTCATTCTTTACCGAAATTCCGTCGGCAGCGAGTTCAGTTTTATAATTTTTTGTCATTTTTAAATCCTTATCTGCATTTCAGTTTCATTGCAAATTCCGCCGGCAGAACTGAATTTCAGGCGATTTAATTTTCAGATTTGCCGATCGCCTCAGAAACAGCGGTGGCAAGCTGGTCAGCGCAGGATGTTCCTTTAGCGCCGCACAAGTTACCCTTAAGGAGCTCAACGACTTTAGCCGCATCCATTCCTTCAATCAATTTTGCCACAGCTTTTGTATTTCCAGGGCAACCACCGTAAAACTTTACATCGTGAATTTTTCCATCTTCCAGAGCAAAATCAATCTGGCGCGGACAAACGCCGCTCGGTTTGTAACTAAAATTTTTCATATTCTAAATATAACCATGAATTCAAAAAAAAGCACTTGTTTTTTAGGATAAAATCCTATTTTTTACAATTTAGCCCGGAGCAATTATCAAAATTTCCGTGATTGTCAGAAAATGCGAAAGGCTGCATTCCAGACGTTTTCGCCAAGAATACAGCCTTTCGCACTAAGCGCATTTATGCCACTTTTATTTCAATTCTTTTTGGAACGTTCACAGCCTTGCGTGAAACTACAACCGTAAGGATGCCGTTCTTGAACGAAGCGTTTATATTTTCGCCGTCGGCATCGTTTGGCAGTGAAAAACTTCTGCTGAAGCCGCAGACTTTTCGTTCACGAATCAACCATTTTGGGTCTTCCGGTTTTTCGTTTTTATCGTTTTTACCGCAATCGCCTGAGCCGCATTTTTCAGCTTTTTTCTCGTCCTTTTTAGAAGAAATTGTCAGAATGTTTCTGTCAAGCTGAATGTCCACATCGTTTTCGGTTCTTCCAGGAAGCTCCATTTCCAAAGTATAAGCGTCTTTTGTTTCCTTTACATCAACTTTAGGAACATAACTTCCGCGGCTGTTTCCGCCGTAAACACCATCAAAATTGTCAAAAAGTGAATCCAATAAAGAAAGTTCATTCATCATAGTCATGCCTCCTGCAGCATTTATTTTTTAATTTCAAAAGTTTTTAACTTTCATAATATATTATGCAAGAAGCGTGCCAAGTTACAAAAACTAGAAAAAATGCGGATAATTCCGTTAATGCCGGCATGAATTTTCGGAGCAAAAAACTTATCCGGGTAATTTTTTACCTTGAGTTAATTTTCCTCGCGTTTTTTGGGTATTTTTTACTCATAAATTTATCAAACTATTTAATCTTTTATGTCAAAAAGTTTTTTCATATTGTTGCGGAGTTTTTCATTCAGTTTTAATGTCTGCATTTTGCGTTTTGATGCAATGTATTCGTAAATATATTTTAAATTTTCCGGAGAATTTACAGTTCCTTTTACAGGAATAGGCGCGTAAAACGGAGAATCTGATTCAATAAGAAGCCTGTTCAGGGGAACGTAGGAAACCATCTCTTCCATTTCGCTCCTGTTTTTTCCGGAAAAAGTAACAGAACCGTCAAAACTGATGTACCAGCCCATGTTCAAAAAGAATTCAAGCTCAGAGCGGGAATATGAAAATCCGTGTATTACGCCTTTGTTCCATTTTACGCTATGCAAAATATCCATCGTGTGCTGAAAACTTTTACGTGAATGCACTACCACCGGTAAATCGAGTTTTTTTGCAAGAAGAAGCTCCTGCTCAAAAAAGATGCGTTCTTCAATTATCGTTTCTCTGTCAAAATAATCGTGTGTCCGCCCGCCATTTTCTGAGGATTCCCAGTCGTGGTCAATTCCGCATGGACCGAGCGCAACCAGATGTGATGAAAATTCGCTGTCAGAATTTCTGAAGTCGCTTATAGTTTTTTCAAGAAGACTTATGGTCTGAGAGCTTTTTTCAATTGTTTCTGATGTCTGCATTGCGCCGGCACAAAAATAAACAGACTGCTTTATTTTGCGGATAAGGCTTGCTTCTTTTTCTGAGTCAAAAAAGTCCAGGCAATGCGAAATCAATTCTGTACGTTTCCAGATGTCATCTGCGGAAAGTCCTGCATCAAGCGCAATATTTTCATGCGAACCAAAACTTGAAAGTATATTTGCAACGGCTTCCAGCCCGAATTCCTGCGCTGTCTGATAAAAATTTAAAAATGAATCGGAATACATATCTCTATCTTATCACAAAGCCGGAAATTGTTCATAATTTTTTTCATATCAATTTCCGCTGTCTATGACTAAAAAAAGCCGTTTATCTATAAAAAAAGCCACCTGAATAACTTTTTTCAGATGACTTTTTTATGTTTCAACAAGAATTAATTACTTGATAGAAAGTCCGTGCATTTTTGCTGACTCTCTTAACCATTTTAATGTTGATTCGTATTCGCCTTCGCGAATCTTTGCGCTTTCGTAGCTAGCCTTTAGTTTATCAGCCAAAGCCTGAAATTCATGGTCGTCCACCATTTTTTCAAAGTCCAGTTGATTCAGTCCAAATTTTTCATGCATAATTGCGCCTCCAGCTTGATGTATTTTTGATGTCTTTGGAAAACACCTTTAATATAATAATAATTCAGATTTTAAAAAAATCCACAAAAAAATGCAGGGAATCAGCCCAAATTTCGAATTTTTATCAGTCTGGCCATACAAAAAGATCAGCGCAGTTTCTTTCTCCGCCGGAAACATTTATCTCCTGCCCTGTGCAGAATGTGTTTGTAACCGTAAGAAAATAGCACCATTCGGCGGCTTCTTCCGCGGAAATCCATTTTTTTAATGGCGTGACCTCCATGATTTTTTCCCATAGCTTTGGGTTTTCTAAAACCGGCTTGTTCAATTCTGTGGAAACTCCGCCGAAACACAGGGAATTTGCCGTGGCACGAAAAGCGTTCGCAAGCCGGATTGCGCAGTTTTTCATATATCCGTTGATTCCGGCCTTGGAAGCCACATATTCTGGAAATTCGTTTCCTGTAACAGCAGAGACAGAACTTATAAAAAGCACAGACTTTATTGATTTTTGAAAGGCATATTTTTCCGTAACATTCATTGTTCCAAAAAGATTTACCTGGATGTCTTTTTCTGTTCCGCTCTGAATTCCTGCGTTGTTCACAAGAATTTCAATGTCTTCAAGTTCCGGCAGAGTTTCTTTTCTGGAAATGTCCGCATTAAAATGCGTATAATTCTTTGCTTCGGGGAAAGTCCCCTCAAGAGAATCAGGCTTTAAGTCTATTCCAAAAACAGTATGTCCTTCTTTTAAAAATTTAACTGCCGACGCCCTTCCTATTCCGCAGGAAGTTCCCGTTATAAGAACTTTCATTTTGACTTTGCCTTGATATATTCAAAATATTCGTTGCCAACTCCCTCCGCTTCCCATTTTTTTACAATCCTGTAACCGGCGCCGCTGAAAATCACTTCCGCCAGAAGCTCGAAAACCGCGCCAATCGCTGAGCAGATAAAAACCTGAGGCCATGTCCAGCCGAAGAAGATTTTTGAGACAACAGTGGCAAAAATAAAATTGTCGGCAAGCTGGCCTATCATTGTTGAAAAATAGGAGCGCAGCGCAAATGCAAAAAAGCCATCTGATTTTACGGATTTGCCAACGAGAGAATTTAAAACCGCATTTATAACAGAAGAAACCGTGAACGCAAGCGCAGAGCCAAGAACAACATACCATGAACCGCCAAAGGTTGCATTCAGGGCATTGTTTATCTCAATGTTTTCCGTGGCATAAAATTCACCCCACATTCCCGGTGTCTTGCTGAGCAATGCGAAAATTCCGCATACCGAAAGGTTCACAAAAAGCGCGGTGACAGAAACTTCAATGCTAGCCTTGGCGCCCCACCTTTTGCAGATTATGTCCATGCACAAAAACATAATCCAGCTGAAGGTAAAACCGCAGTCAAGCACAACATACTTGAAATTTACAAGCTCTTTGTTTGCAAGAAGATTAGCGCAAACAACTGAAAGAAAAAAAATTGAAACGGTAAGCGAAGGAATGCTTCTAAGCAAAATAGAAATATCCTTCAGCTCCGCTTTAATAAGACTGTGAAATTTTTTCATCACGTCCTCCTTAAGGATTTTAATTTTTTACGCGCAGGAGTTTTTGAGGAATCATAAACTGCGCAGTACAGGAAATATATCAGTTATTTTAAATAAAGTCGAATAAAATTTTATAGGGAACAGGTATATTTGCGGCGGATGTGGAATTTTTATAAAAACCAAAGGAACTTTTTTTTAGCGGATGCGGTAGCGCTGGGAGCAATGCCGGAGGCAGTCCGAACGAAGTGAGGACCGCGCGCAGCAAGTTGCGGACATAGCGACGGCAAGCGCCGTAGGTGATTGCCGGACCGCCAGGATTTCTAATCAGTTGCTAAAGCTTTGATTCTATTTCCTTTATTTTCCTTAGGATTTCGGGTTTGTTTTTTGCGCTGTAAAATTCCGCGAGTTTTCCAAGGGCGAGCAGCTCGCTCTGCAGCGCAATAAGTTTGTTTACAGGAAGTTTTTCCGGAATGTATTCAAGAAGAACGCTTCCAGTTATTTCATTGCGCTCGATTTTTTTTACGGCTGGATGATTTCCGACCGCTGAGTATAAAGCAGAATAAATTTCCGCATCCTTAAAAACTTCATTTCGTAAACGGATTCTTCCGGGAAAAAAACTTGAAACTATCATTTTTTTAGTCCAAATTGCTCATGGCATTTACGCTTATTGCAACTGTTGTGGTGTTGTGAAGCAAAGCCGCTGTCTGCGGTGAAATTGCTCCTGCAAGTCCGCCTGCAATGAGCATTGAATTTATTCCGATTATCGCGCGGTTGTTTCCGTTGATTCTTGAAATCAGATTCTGGCTGATTTTTCGCAGAACAGGGAGCGAAGCCAAACCGTCGTCCGGCAGGAGAATATCTGCGGTTTCGCTTGCAATTGAACTTGATTTTCCCATTGCGATTCCGACAGTTGCCGCAGAAAGCGCGGGGGAATCGTTTATGCCGTCGCCAACCATAACAACTTTATGCCCTTCACTTTTAAGTTTTTCAATCCAGGAAAGTTTTGTATCAGGCAAAGCTTCTGCAATGAAGCCGGTTACGCCAGTTTTTTTTGCGACTTCTTTCGCCGTATTTCTGTTGTCGCCCGTAATCATCATTACATTTTTGAAACCTGAATCTTTGAGTTTTTGAATCACTTCAAAAGATTCCTTTCTGACAGGGTCTTCGATTGCGATGATTGCGGCAAGTTCGCCTTCGATAGCAAAATAAAGCTGTGAACAGTCTGCCAGCGTTTCCATGATTTTTTTTGTTTCATCGTCAAGCGGAATTTTCTCATCATCAAAAATAAAGTGCGCGCTTCCGATGCAAAGTCGTTTTTCGCCAAGGCTTGAAACTATGCCGTGCGCAAGAATATATTCAACTTTCGCGTGTTCCTCTTTATGCGCAAGACCTCTTTCAGAAGCCGCATTTACCACAGCCCGCGCCAAAGAATGCGGAAAATGCTCCTCAAGGCAGGCGGCAAGTTTCAGGACTTCATCTTCCGTTCTGTTTCCAAACGGAATTATTTTTCTTACCACTGGATTTGATTCCGTAAGAGTGCCGGTTTTGTCAAAGACGATTGTGTCTGCCATTGCAAAATCTTCAAGAAATTTTCCGCCTTTTGCAAAAATTCCGTTCCGGGCGCAGTCGCGCATTGCAGAAAGAACTGAAATCGGAGCGGAAAGCTTCATCGCGCAGGAATAGTCGACCAGCAGGGTTGAAGCCGCTTTTGTAAAATTCCGCGTAAAAAAATACGTAAGGCCTGCAATCAAAAAGTTGTATTTTACAAGGCTGTCCGCAACTCGCTCCGCCTTTTTTTGGCTTTCCGCTTTTAATGAATTTGAATGATCTATCATATTCGCGATTTTGCTGACTCTTGTTTTTCCGCCGCAAGCCTTTACTTTTATTTTGATTTCGCCTTCTTCAAGAATTGTAGACGCAAAAACCGCAGAGCCTTTTTCACGCAGGACAGGCAATGCCTCGCCTGTCATTGAAGACTGATTCACCATTCCGATTCCATCAACGACTATTCCGTCCACCGGAATTGAAGAGCCGGCACGCACAATCACAATGTCTTCAGACTTTAAAAGTTGCGCAGAAATCTGTTTTTCTTCTCCATCCTGAATCACTGAGACGGTTTCATCAGCCACAAGAAGCGACTGCGCAAGATTGTCCTGGGATTTTCTTCTTGTGTAGTCCTCAAGAGTGTCTCCAATGTCCAAAAGATAATTTATCGTTCCTGCCGTGTTTATATCGCCGGTAAGATATGAAAGCGTAATCGCCGTTGCGTCAAGAGTTTCCGCGCAGAACGGTTTTCCGCCGGCAAAGCGTTCAAGACCTTTTTGAACACGGGGAACGATTGATATCAGAGAAATAATTTTTCTGAGCGGAAGAGGTAGTATTTTTTTTATAAAATATTCTGTAGTAAGGGAAAGCAAGACTCCAAGAAGACTTTCCTGCGCAGAAGGCACGGAAACGCTTTCAAGGAGAGTTTCATCGTTCAGGTATTTTTCGTTCAGAGCCTTTACATAAGAAATTGCCGTTTCAAGAGAAATATCCTTGTATTCAATAAGAATGCTTCCTGAAACCGTATTCACAGCGGCTGATAAAATTCCGTCTTGCATGCCGACGAGCATTTGCACAAGCATCGCCTGCCTTTGAGACAGAAAATGCAAATCATACCGAAGCCTTACGCGTCCGGGAATACTGTGCGAAATCTGAAAATCCATTGCTATCCCTTTATTATTAGGCTTAATTTCGAGTTTTTTTTACAAATTACGAAAGAACGCTTTCGGCATATTTCCAATTTGCTCAGATGGATTTGGCTCGAATTCGGGTGCTCCGCACTTTAATTAATTCAATCGCCAAAAATCTTCACAAATTGCAAATCTGCCTGCGCTTTTATTCTTTTTACAAAAAAACTCGATATTCAACCTATTATTAAAATTTTAGACTATGCGTTGGCTTGAGCGGCAGCGTTTTTGTTGTAAACCGCCTCAGCCTTGATGTCCTCCGCATCTTCCTTGATTGTTTCAACAAAAGACGCGGCTTCATCTTTAAGCTGCATTCCTGCGCTGACAACTTTTGAACAAACCTTTTTGAATCCTGCCGTTTTGACAATTGCAAGACCAACACCTCCAACTGCTACGCCAATCGCAAATGCACCGAGTTTTGTCATAAAAACACCTCTTTTTTAGAATCTTTGAAATGAACGCCCCTCTCCGATGAAACGCATGCGGAATATATCCTCCGCGCGAATAAACTCCACGAAAAAATATTATATTGTTATCTGTTGCTAACTTCAATAATTTTTTTGTTGTTTTTTTATTTTTTTTTGTGAATTACAGAGCGGCGAAAACGGAGCAAATTCTCTTCCTTACACACAACAAATCTGTTTTTTTTCAAAAAATCTCAAAATCGGTGCGTAAAACGCACTTTTCCCCAAAAAAAAAGGAAGTCTTTCACCGCTTTTTTCTCCACTTCATAGCCACCAAAAGGCTCTGCCCTTTAGGTATCTTGCTAAAACCGAATATTCATTTACAAACTTTGATTTTTCAAGATTCTTTACAAGAAGATTCTGACCTTCATCATTTTTTATGTCGCTAAATTGTGCCATCTGCAAAAGATAATCAAACACTGTAGCAGACTGTTTATCTTTAAGACAGTTTTTGATTATCTTTACATTCTCATTTTTGTAATGAAAAGTTCTTTGATCTCCAACAAAGTCAATGTTCCATATTCCTTTTACATTATCATACGTGAGATTTTCAATTTCTGTTGTCCTATCTCGCTTACCATATTTGTCAGTAAGAAAGATTATGGAATCTTCTTTGTTCATATTAATACTTAGACCAATCCCTAAGCGATTTTTTGTTTCATTTCTTCTATCTTTTGTTCTATTTCAGAAACAAATGAAGATACTAAGTTTCTATTGGTTACTTTCTCCTTATAATTGAAAGTTTCATCCTCAATTCCAGCTATAGATTCTTGTTTATCAAAATCAAGAAGTTTAACTGTAATATTATCAGTAGAAAATAAGCATTCTATCAAATATTCTTTATTTTTAATGGTTTCCTTCTTCTTTAATAGAACCTGTTTCGTTTGAGCAGGGCACCAGAAGAAGTTAATTTTTTTGCCATCTTTTAAGCTACAAAATCCTGAATTATCATTCCATTTTAATGCTAATTCAGTTGCAATTTCATTTCGATAACCATAAAGATAAATCCAGTCATACCAACTAGAAGCACGAGATACATAACCATGTCTAACTCTGATACGATGATTTTCTTGCATCCAGTTCTGTAAATCGCTACTCTGATACAAGGATTCATGCATTTTTTTTGCGAAGTCATTTCCCTCTACTGGTATCGCTGATTCTTTATTTACTTCTTTCTGAAGTTCTTTATAAATAACTTCTTCATTTGGTAATGAGAACCATTCTTTTATAGCTGTTCGGATTACTTCATCAGATTGAAGTTTCTTTTTTAAGAAGTGCTCTTTTTCGTCTATATCCGTAAAATTATTGTTATTTATTTCTTCAAAAGTTTTATATCTACTTATTAGAGCTCTTAACATTAGATGACCTTCTTTTCGATATTTTAATGCAATTCCTTTATCTTCAAAGAAGCAATAGGCCATTTCTGCATTATGTTTATAAGTATCGATTGTAGGTTCATCAGGAATAAAGAAACTAATATTTCCCTCAAAAAATGGATGAGATTCTGCATCAATAACACACTGTTCCCATGCTTCATCAACTTTAATAAGTTTTGATTTCTGAACTTCTTCTGCTACTTGTTCCTTTGCATTCTTTGAAGTAACTGTAAAGTTATCATCAGCAAACCATGAATATATGTCATCAGAATGTACAGATAATTCTTCAATCAGTGTCATAGTACCAATAGCAGATTTCCAGCTATCTATATAACTATTCCTTACAATATTCCATACAATTCGCATCCAGTTTTTAAACTTCACAGAGTTATATGTGTTTTTCTGAAGGTAAAGGATTATCGCTAAAAAAATTACCCTTTCATTAATACCCATCTTCGATTCGAAAATATTAAATTTCTTCTCAGAATTTTTATACCATGAAGGTTGAGATCCTTTCTGAATATCATCAAAATTTGTTGTAAAGGAATCCATCATTTTTTCCAGGTTTATAATGGAGTCTTTCGTTAAAAGTGATGAGAATAATTTAAAATCACTATAATGCCCTTCTGACAATAATCTATAAAAATTCTCTTCCTTATCGATTTCTTTATTTACAGTATCCGAAGAAAGAATATATAACGAATGAAAATATCTAAAAAATAATAGCATTAATAATGGATCTGCAACTTTTTTCCCATTTTCCTTTTTTGATATATTCCAAATACAATTTGTCCATTCATTATCAATTTTATTGATAAACGCCATATGATATGGAAGCTTACGCCCATCATATTCAACATCATCTAAAGAGATATTCTTGGGATCCTTTAGCCAGTGTTGCAAATCGGCTTTAAAGTTTTCAAAATCAGTCAGTTGTTTTCCTCTTGCATTCATTTTAACATACAAATCTTCTGTTAAATTAAAATGATTCAATGGGAGAATGTAAAAATTCAATAGTTCAAGGCGTTTGTATAATTCTTTCTTATTTAATTCAAGATATAACCTTTGTATTTCTTCAAGCATATTAAGCATAGCAATAATAGTTGGATCTTGTAGAAACGAGTCATGAAACCAAGAAAGATTTTTTATTTCAGAAGTTATGTTTTCTTCTGTTTTATCTTCGGGATTAATTACCTTTTTTTGATAATCTATGGAATTAAGTTTTAATTCACTAGCTAATTTTTCACAAAATCGGGTAGAAGAAGTTCTAGTCATATAAAAGAACTTAACCAACAAGTCACTAAGTTTATCTTTTTCGGTTTGGTCTAGTTCAATACCACCTAGATACCAATATAAAAGAAATAAAGTTGTTAATCTTTGTTGTCCGTCAAGAGGATAGAAAATATTTTTTTCACCATCTTTATCTATTGAACCATAAATAAAATCTAAATCCATCGTATCGGAATCAGAGCTTGCTAATTTATTGAAAATTTCATTTATGAATTTTTTCCCTGTAACATTCAACTCTTCTGCATTATTTTTCCCGGTATGGAATTTTCGGCCTTGAGCATAATCTCTTTGAATCATAGGGATAATTACTTTATCAATTTTTAGAGTTTTAACTTCTTCGTCCCCTTCTTGTATTAATTCAATTTTCTCAGTCAGAAATTGCTTGAAACTATATTTTTTAGCCATTTTTATTTACCTCTTTTCGAGAAAGATATTTTCCAAGTACTTTAATAATATCATTATGATATTCTTCCATGTCGTCCTGATTCCAGCTGACATTAGAACTGGCTCGTGTTACAAAATACTTTAAGAAAACATTTTTTGTACATATTGGAATGAAACGACCAGATGCATCTTTTTCTATTATTGAACGTCTTTTTGTAGGGAATATTGCATTACCGTATCCTCTATTTATATCCGCATTTAATAAAGTAAGATTTCCAATACTATTCTTAACATCATCAGGAGTATTTTCCGTTGGAATAAATTCTCCTGCAAGTTCAGAAATAATCATTTTTACAGCTTTATATTGAGAAGCTGTATCTTTATTATTCAGAAACTCATCAATGATAGTTTTATAATCACCTGTAGGTTCTTTTGAAATTTCTTTTAAGTCAGCTAATGCTGTTTGAACCCATAATTTTTGTTCATTATTGTCTTTTAATTCGTTTGTTGTATAAGAGTCGATATGTTCAATATCCCATTTTTCATCTTTAAACAAATCAAAAGGGAAACGAATATAAGAGTCCTTCTTTTGAACAATGAATTCGATATTGTAAAGAAGTAGTAGCTCTCTAAGGATATCTTTTTGTTTGTTATCATAAGAGAGTTCTATATGTTCTTTTTCATCAGCTATAGAAATGAAAACTTCTGCAAAAACAGATTTTATTTCTTCTTCTATACTTGTAAGAAACTCATCCTTAGATGCATCCTTATAGAGTTTATATATATCAATGATAGGTTTATTACAATAAATTAAAAATCCAATATAATGATACCAAATTGAATTTGAATACCATTCCATGAATGTATCGTAATATTCACGAACAACTTCCCACTCATTTTTAACAGTATCTTGTGTTGCATTTGTAAATTTCTCATTAAAAAGACGGAATGTTGCAAAAGAATCGGTTCCATATTTCTTATTAAATTCTTCTACACCTATTCTTTCTTTTTCTAAATCTCCCATAAGATTAAACAAAAAATCTATATGAGCAGGCATATCAATTAAATCTTTATTTAAGAATGCCCATATGCTTTTATCTTGTAATGAATATTCAATCTGATCCCATTCTTTAGAGATTTGAATTTGTTGAACCTCAGCAATTTCATTTTTTTCCCTTTTTTGAAGAAATAATGCTTTTATAAGTTCAGAGTTTGTTAATGGGATTTTTCCAATATTGACTCTTGTAAAAGTTTTAATTGGGTCTTGCTCTTCAGGTAATTCATACCAAATAACTTGTACATATCCTTCAGCAGCTTCATCTTTTTTTTGGTTTGTAAGACAATTTAGAATAATTCCACGTGTTTTCTTAGGAGCCTCACTTTTAGCAAACCAAGCATCTATATCCTTGTAGGCTTGTGTCACAAAACAGGCATTTGGTGTACTTTCATCATATTCTTCTGGATAATCTATATATCTTTGTTCTTCATCAGATTTTGTCTGATATGAAATTTTATAAAGACTCTTTTTAAAATCATCTTCAAGCGTAACATTTTCTTTATTTATTAAATATTTAAATATTATATAAATAGTGGTAAGGCGTTGCTGCCCATCAATAACTTCGTACCATTTGTTATTGTCAATATTACTGTTTAAATGATTTTCTTGTATGGTTTTTGAATCGCATGGTTTGATAATAACAGGCTGCAGACAATAAAATGATTCAACATCCTTTTTAGATTTTGCGAAAGCATAAAGATCATCTAACAAATCTTCTATCTGTCTTTTTTCCCAACGATATCCACGTTGATAGCTTGGAATAAAATAGTTTTTATCAAGTAAATCAAAAATACTTTTTAAACGTAAATCATTCATAATTTCAACCTATTCCTTCTTACCCTCATACTTCGGTGAATCTTCTGCAGCTGCTCCCCAAATCTGCCCATCATCAAATCCATAGTCCACTTGTTTCTTTGCCTTCTCCAGTAGAGTATTCTTATCCCCAAACAGTACCTCAGAATAATTCTCTTTATTCGGTACATACCAGTAAGGGTCCTTATCATCAACAAACTTGTACTCAATACCAACAGCCTTAAAGTGCTTCTGTGCACAAACAATCTTGCGGCCTTCATTCGAGTGCCAGAGTTTTGTCAAATCCTCAGTTCCCTTAGTCTCACGTACAATCTCAATCTGAGTATCCTGTTCATCACGGCGAACAATAGCCCAGTCCGGGTTATAGTTTCCAATAATATGCGGTAGATTAATTTTATACTTTGGAGGGAACTTAAAGTACAGCATTACCGCACCATTATTTGCATCACAGGTATTCAGCGTTCCAACAAAGTTTCTTTCAACATCAGAATCAACCTGAATCTTGTCATAAATTGTACGGTCCAGATTTGCATCTACAAGCTCAGTTGTTGGATGTTCTTCTTCTGGTGGGAACAGAACATCTTTATCATCATTAATGCTTCCATCAGCTTTTGTGTATTCAATATTTTTTGCAATATGATTTGCAACAACTTCACGCAAAACCGCAATAAACTGAGAAGTAAATCCTTCCGGATTTTTCATAAAGTCTTCAATCTTCTTTTGTTCCAGGCTTCTAAAAATCTTAAGGATTGTCTTTCGTGTGATATTTACTTCCTTTGCAGCTCGTTCAATAATATTGCATTTTGGAACATCAGGATATTCAAAATCAGAAATTTCATTTGTTGTCGAAGAATGTCCGCTTATTGTTTCATGAGTAATCTTTTCACCAACTAAAAGCAGGTTATCAATCTTAGAGAATGTAATCGAACTTCTCTCCGGATTGTTCTTATCGTATTTTACTTCAGTAACTTTCAAAGCTGCAAGTTCAGGACACTTTTCCAAAGTATTTCCTGTTACCTTACCAACAATGTCACCTTTTTTCAGAATAAACTGATTCAGCAAACCTTCAAACAATACATTCTGAGTATCATCACGTTTAGAAATTGTTACTTTGGCTTTACAATCCTCACTAACAGCATCCAACTTAATATCGTAAATTGTAATTACAACACTACCCTTTGTACAAACAAGCTTTGGACCTTCAAAGTTATAAGCATTCAAAGCAGCAACAGCTTCTTTTACAAGCTCGTCAGTAATAATATTGATTTTGTATTCAGTACGTCTATTTGCTTTTCTCCAGATATCCTCAAACTCGTCACTGTTAAACTTTGCAGTTCTATGAACAGGTTCTGTATGTCTCTTATTTGTAATCTGTGGAGGTGTCATTACTCCGTCAGCAATATATTCTTCCTGCAGCTTACCAACAAATCGGCTGTAACTTTCATTTGCAACAACAGTAAGTCTGTTTTTACTTGCATCATGTATACGAACACCCTCTTGATTTACAGGCAAACGCAAACCACGTCCGATTGTCTGTCTTCTATTTGATTCTGAAGTAATTTCACGCAAAGCACAAATCTGGAATACATTCGGATTATCCCAACCTTCACGCAGTGCAGAGTGTGCAAAAATGAAACATACTTTTTCTTCAAAAGAAAGAAGCTTTTCTTTCTCACGCATAATTAAATTATATGCACGCTTTTCAGCTTCTTTTTCATCAGCAGATTTTGTTCCATCAATTGCAGTATCAATATCTTCAAACTCAGTCGATTTTGGTTTAGGCTTCTGTGCAAAATATCCTTCACGAACATCACAACCTTTGAGATTTTTCCATTCAGGAACTTTTCCTTTTAATTTTTCAAATTCTTCATCAAATATCCGTGCAATAATTGGATTATCCCCTTTGTAACTTGCAACACGATCAATAAAGAACAGTGAAAGAACCTTTTCTCCGCTAGACCTTAGTTGAGCCATTCTTTTGATATGTTCCTGAATTGTAGCGTTAATCATCTGACGGAACACAACTTCTTTGCTCAATGAAGCACAACTTTCCTGGTCCTGGCAATAACGCATTCCATTATTCAGTTCAACATATTCGTTATTTTCTTTTGCACTGATTTTTTCAATAGCAAGATTTCTGTATTTATCATTTCCAGATTTCTTTGCAAAAGTAGTTTTACCGTCAGCCTTAAGTCCACTGAATACCTGTAAAGAAAGTTTACCGTCTTTCAAAACATTCAACATCGCAGCTCAAGTTCTTTTTATTGATGCTCACGATTTTAAAATAGTCTTCTTTTGCAGTTGCGATTTGCTCTTCGTTATAACCAAGCACATCAATCTTCTTTACAAGATTTCTTTGGCATGCTTCATAACTACTTAATCTATAAAGTTCATTAGTCGGATTCTTTCCAGGTGTAGCAGAATAACCAACACTAAAGAACGGATGTAACGTTCTAAGTGCACGTCTGGCAACATCTGTCTGATAGTTCTGAACTTCATCAAGAATTAATATTGGTTTTGTTTCCTGAATAAAGTGTATTGGAAGCTTACCACCTCTGATTTTTTCTGTTGCCTTATAAATAACATTTGTAGCTTTATTAAAAGAATCTACTGTCATTAGTAAGATTTCAAGGGAAGTAGAAAGTGCAAAGTCCTTACAAACAGTTACATTACCATCATATTGTTTTATGCTGTTAGGAACAGTTCCAGCTGGGAACAAAGTTTCAAAGTGGTCCTTTGTTGCATTAAAAGTAGAAATTGCTCCTTCATAAATTGCAACCGATGGAACAACTACAATAAACTTCTTAAATCCATATTTCTGATTCAAAGCATAAATTGTACGTAAGTAAACATAAGTTTTACCAGTACCAGTTTCCATGTTTATTGTAAACTCGGGATATCTCCAGAAGTCAGAAGTATAAACATCACTTGTAAGAGTATCGCCGTCATTAAAATCTGAATCACTCCAGTCTGGTTTTGGAGCCAATGGTCGAACCGAATTAACACTGTTTGCCTTACGGATTTCGTTTACACTATCTAAAAGCTCAGTTTCATTCAGTTCAAAAAGCTCATCTACGTTAGGAATTGCGTCAGTGTCTTCTTTTGAGTTTAGGGCAAACTCACGCTCTTCATTTCCCAATTCTTCTCGGCTTAGGCCTTCAAACAGATTAACAATCGAATCAACGGCCTTTAACTGATAATCCTGATTGGAATCAAATTGTATTTTAACACTCATTCTTCAACTCCAATTAGATTGTTTCAATGCGACCTTTGTCAGCAAGACGGGCATAAGCAGAATCATCTATTGCTGCATCAAGACAGATAAATTTTTCATCATCGTTAAGTTTTAATATATCAATTGTTTCTTTTTCGATTGTAGTATCCAGACATACGTACAAAGTAATTTTCTTGCAGACAGAATCCGATGAATCTGTGATTTTATAAACTGTATTCTTTTTGAATGAATCAAGTTTTTCTTTTGTACAGTCCAGAGCAAAGCCTTGCTTTAAGATTATTTCTGTAAGTACGTTTTCTGATTTCCAGCCTTCAACAAGAGGAACAAGATTTTCTTCAAGTTCCTTAAAGAGAGAATTTTCAGCTTCTTTGTCTTGACCAGAAACTGGTGTATATTTTTTGAAATTAGATGTGGTCATGCGATAAACCTTAAAGCCAACATCTAAAGGATTATCTTCGCTGAACATATCTTTATTTGATTTTGCTTCTTCAAGAACTTTTGTTCCTGCACGACGGATGCGTTCTTTACCAATTTCGCAGATGTTTGAATAACCTGCTTTTGCAGCCTCGGAGTTTTCTTCGCATTTATGAGGAAGTTGTACCATAACGAATTTACGGTTGCTGTTATCGTCCTTATTTAATTCCATTACTGCATGAGCTGTTGATGCACTTCCCGAAAAGAAATCGACAATTATTGAATCATCCTTCA
>OLGV01000188.1_pt1 | contig 26851 bp, 17 predicted proteins | sample 1605761 | NCBI WGS metagenome assembly OLGV01 (sample SAMN03283245) | human gut metagenome | biome: human-associated habitat; material: feces | host: Homo sapiens | place: Peru | collected 2012
GCCTTCAAGGCCGGAATCCTCTTCGCCCAGACCGAGGGCATAATCCCTGCACCGGAATCCTGCCACGCCATCGCCGCCACAGTGAACGAAGCCCTCAAGTGCAAGGAAACCGGCGAGAAGAAGACCATCCTCTTCAACCTGTCCGGACACGGTTTCGTGGACATGAGCTCCTACGACCAGTACCTCTCCGGCGAGATGCAGAACTTCCACGTCACCGACACCGAACTCGCCAAGTACATCAAATCCGCCGACGCGCTGAACAAGTAATCACACAGTCCAAAGATAAAGCCCAGAGGGCCTCTAACCCGGATTTTGCTCGTAAGAAATTCAGGTTAGAGGCTCTTCGGACTTTTGCGGCTCCTGGACTTTATTCTTTTCTAGTCCTGAAAAACAATGCGTAAAATTTCCAACTGAAAGGTGCTTTCGCTATCTTTGTAGTATTCAATCCTCTCTCTTCGCTTTTGCGTCAAGAGACGGTGAGGGAGAAACAAGAACTATATGGACATCAAGGAAGAAGATAAGATCATACAGGAGGTCACCAGACAGGAGTACAAGGAGGGCTTCGTCACCGAGGTCGGACAGGACTTCATCCCAAAGGGACTGAACGAGGACATCATCCGCACGATCTCACGGCTTAAGGAAGAGCCGGAATGGATGCTGGAGTTCCGTCTGAACGCTTTCCGCAAATGGCAGAGCATGGAGATGCCACAGTGGGGGCATTTGGACATGCCGGAGATCGATTTTCAAGACATTATCTACTATGCCGCTCCGAAGAAGAACGTGGACAGGCCGAAAGAGATAGACCCGAAACTTGAGGAGACATTCGAGAAGCTGGGCATCCCGGTGCGTGAGCGCGAGGCTCTGGCCGGAGTGGTGGCCGTGGATGCTGTCTTCGACTCGGTCTCCGTGGCCACGACCTTCAGAGCCTCGCTGGCGGAGAAAGGAATCATATTCTGTAGTTTCTCGGAGGCTGTCAAGGAGCATCCGGATCTGGTGAGGAAGTACCTCGCCTCCGTCGTTCCGGTCGGAGACAATTTCTTCGCGGCACTCAACTCGGCGGTCTTCAGCGACGGTAGTTTCTGCTATATTCCCAAAGGGGTCAAGTGCCCGATGGAGCTTTCCAGCTATTTCAGGATCAACGCCGCCGGCACGGGACAGTTCGAAAGGACGCTCATCGTGGCGGACGAGGGTTCGCAGCTGAGCTACATGGAGGGCTGCACGGCTCCGATGCGCGACGAGAACCAGCTGCACGCCGCTGTGGTTGAGATCGTGGTCGAGAAGGACGCCGATGTGAAATACTCAACGGTGCAGAACTGGTACCCCGGCGATGCCCAAGGACGCGGCGGCATCCTTAACCTCGTGACTAAGAGAGGAATATGCAAGGGCAGCGGTTCGCACCTGAGCTGGACTCAGGTCGAGACCGGCTCGGCGATCACTTGGAAGTACCCTTCGACGATCCTGAAGGGCGACTACTCCTCGTCGGAGTTCTACTCCGTGGCCGTGACGAACAACTACCAGCAGGCGGACACCGGCACGAAGATGATCCATCTCGGACGCGGCACCAGAAGCCGGATCGTAAGTAAGGGAATATCAGCGGGTCACAGTCAGAACAGCTACCGCGGTCTCGTCCGGATGAACGCCGGGGCGACCGGGGCGCGGAACTTCTCGCAGTGCGACAGCCTTCTGATCGGCTCGCAGTGCGGGGCGCACACGTTCCCGGACATCCAGAGCGCGAATCCCACGGCGATCGTGGAGCATGAGGCCACGACCTCGAAGATCAGCGACGAGCAGCTCTTCTACTGCAACCAGAGGGGACTCGGCCCGGAGGACGCTGTCGGTCTGATTGTCAACGGCTACGCCCACGAGGTGCTTTCCCGCCTCCCGATGGAGTTCGCCGTCGAGGCCACCAAACTGCTTCAGGTCTCCCTCGAAGGATCGGTAGGTTAATGAATATATTCACGAATGAATTATGGGATTCTTTGACATAGAAAACATTGCGTTCACGTTAGGCGGAACGGGAGTGAGCTTCCTGGAGCTGCTCGGTGTCATCGCGGGACTTACCTGCGTGGTGATGGCCGGGCGCAACAACAAGTACAACTTCTGGGTCGGCTACCTGTACAACATCCTGTTGTTCACGCTGTTCTGGCAGAGGCATCTGTACTCGGCCATGCTTCTCCAGCCGATAGCCTTCGGCATCAACGCCTTCGGACACTGGAGGTGGACTCATCCGAGACCTTCCGAGCAGAGTTCGAAAGACGCTTCCGCCCTGAAAGTGACACGGCTATCGATGCGGGACTGGTGTGCGGCGCTCACCGTCGTGGTGATTGCCGGTGCGATCTGGGGATTCGTCCTCCACAAATTGGGGACATCGTGGTTCACGGACATATTCACACCTGATCCGAATCCGTGGCTGGATTCGTTCGGGCTGATGCTGACGCTTCTGGCGCAGTTCCTTTCCGCCCAGAAGAAGTGGGATTGCTGGATCGTGTGGCTTGTGGTGAACGTCACCAACATCACCCTCTACATCAGCGCCGGACTCGTGTTCATGCCGATCGTCAGCGCCCTGTACCTCATAAACGGCATCTGGTCCCTCTGGACTTGGTACCGACTGTACAGAGAGGAGAAATAATTGACAACGAGGAGCTTGGCCTCCACGCAAAATATTAATGACCATGACAGACATATTACTGAAAATAACCGATCTGCACGCCAGTGTCGCAGACAATGAGATCCTCAAGGGCATCAACCTTGAGATCCGCCGCGGCGAGATCCACGCCGTGATGGGTCCGAACGGAGCCGGCAAAAGCACCCTGTCCTCTGTCCTGACCGGAAAGCCGAACTACGAGGTCACTTCCGGCACGATAGAGTTCGACGGCAAGGATCTGCTGACGATGAAGCCGGAGGAAAGAGCCTGGGCCGGACTGTTCATGTCCTTCCAGTACCCTATCGAGATCCCCGGAGTCTCCATCACGAACTTCATGAAGACCGCAATCAACTCCAAGCTCAAGGCCCAAGGCAAGGAGCCGATGAAAGCCGGTGATTTTCTGAAACTTATGAAGCAGAAGATGGCCTTCGTCCAGATGAAGCCGGAGTTCGCCAAGCGCGAGGTCAATGTCGGTTTCTCCGGCGGAGAGAAAAAGAGGAACGAGATCTTCCAGATGGCGATGCTCGATCCGACCCTCGCGATCCTCGACGAGACGGACAGCGGACTGGATGTGGACGCGCTCAAGATCGTGGCCGACGGAGTGAACGCCCTGCACACCCCGGAAAAGTCGGCGATCGTCATCACCCACTACCAGAAGCTTCTTGAATATGTCAGGCCGGATGTCGTGCATGTCCTGAAGGATGGCCGCATCGTGGCCAGCGGCGGTTACGAACTGATTGACAAGATAGAGAAAAATGGCTTTGAACAGTTCTAAAAACATAGACCACGGCAATTATATTCCTTCGCCCATCGTGCCGGGAATGAAGGTCGCTGACGGTGAGCATATTCGTAAAGTCTTTGTGCTCGGTTCAGCAGACGCTGCCGTTGGAGCCGGTGTCGCTGTTTCCCTGGTCACCAGGTTTGTCGAAGCGACTGATCCTTATGGTATTCCGTCCAACATCGAGGTGGGGGCCGCCGCGGCGCTGGATCTTACGGTGGTAGTACTGCCGGGAGTCTCGGCAAGGATTCCGCTGACGATTGACCTGACCGGAGCGCATTCCGAAGTCAGGCTTTCTGGAATATACCTTTGCTCCGGCCACGACGAGGTGACGTTCGACATCACGATGCATCACCGCACTGGCGATTGCTGTTCCCGACAGATTTTCAACGGGTTGGCTGCCGGTGAAGCCAAATGCGGATTCTTCGGCAAGATCGTAATCGCGCCGGACGCCCAGAGAACCGAGGCGTTCCAGGAGAACCACAACATACTGCTTTCGGATTCGGCAAGAGTCAACACCAAGCCCCGGCTGGAGATCTACGCCGACGATGTGAAGTGCTCGCACGGAGCCACGGTCGGCAAACTGAACGAGGACGAGCAGTTCTACATGCGCTCCAGAGGCATCCCCGAGGATGAGGCCAAAGTGCTTCAGATGATTTCCTTCGTGGCTCCTGTCCTGGAAGCCGTCCCGGAAGAGTCCAGTGACGGAAGTCCGTGCCGGTCAGCCGTTGCCGGCCAGGTCGAGAACGCCATCCGCAGCTTCGCTTAGTAATCATTAAAAAATAACTTGAACTTAATTTTTAACGCTTACTTAAAGACCATGATTGTCAAGACGAATGTCAAGCTGAATCTGGGGCTGAGTGTCCTGCGGAAGCGTGCCGATGGGTTCCACGACATCGAGACGCTGTTCGTGCCGTGCTTTGATTTCGGGGACACGCTTGAGATCATCGCCGGCGACGACTACAGCCGCACCTCGGCGGCGCTTTTCGCTGAATATGGAGGTCAGGACGGGTGCGTCGGCAAGTTCTGCGACCAGAAGGAGAACGAAGTAGATCTGGCACAGGGAATATCCGAGGACGGAAAGTTGATGATCACGATCGCCCGCAAGGAGGGTGTGGACTGGAATCCGATGAAAGATTTGTGCGCCAAGGCGTACAATGTTCTTGCTCAGGATTTTGACCTGCCGCCTGTCAAGATATTCCTTGAAAAGAACGCTCCTGTCGGGGCCGGCCTCGGCGGCGGATCGGCGGACGCGGCATTCACCCTCAAGGCTCTGAACGAACTTTGCGGACTCGGGCTTTCCGGACAAAGGCTTTCTGAATATGCCTCCAGACTTGGCAGCGACTGTGCCTTCTTCATTTTCAACCGTCCGATGATCGGCTCAGGAAGAGGAGAAGTGCTTGAGCCTTACGACATTGACCTCTCAGAGTACGAGATAAAGGTGTTGATTCCGGAAGGTGTTTCGGTCTCCACCGCAGAGGCCTACAAAGGAATCGTTCCTCGGGAAACGCGCCGCGACGGATCCGGCGAGCAGGACTCAACTGGATCACCAGAGCGCTGCGACAGGTTCAGCGAGCAGCCTGGCAATCCAGTGGTTAGTCATCGCTCACCAACCGGACTTGGCAAGCCGGCAGAGACAACTGGCCTGAAATCCGTGCTGGCAGAACCAGTCTCCGAATGGAAAGACCTGCTGGTCAACGACTTCGAGGCCACAGTCTTCAAAGCACACCCCGAGCTGGCCGCCATCAAGCAGTCCCTCTACGACTCCGGCGCCACCTACGCCTCCATGTCCGGCTCCGGCTCCGCCCTCTTCGCCCTCTACAAGAAATAACCGTGAGCAAAAGCGCCGATCCCGCGCACCAGAGACAGCCCACGACCAGCCTCGTGAGCAAAAGCACCGCTCCCGCGCACCAAAGACGCTGATTTTTGGTGTTTGAAATACTCTTCGTGGAGAAAAACCACAAACAAAATCAAAAGAGTCTCTTGGCTCAGTGCCGTTCCGAGAACTCGCAGCCACAGAAGGTCTGGTTGTACATTTCCCATTCCTTGATCAGGGCGCAGCGCCGTTCCTGAAGACCGCCGCGGCGCCAGTTCTGGTTCCACCACAAGACCTCATGGCGGACGGACTGATGGGTTTCTGCGTTTGTCTCCGCCCCATAACCAATGGCGCATCCATCACCACTGGTACCGTTCACCCGATCGCAGGCCCAGCGACCGGCGGCGTCAACCTGGGCGAGATCCTTCCACCGGGACGAGGCCAGGGTGGTTGTCAGCATACGATAGCCGTTGGAAGAGGCATAGCGCGCGGCACGGAGGAGACGGAACTTGAAACACTCAAGGCAACGGGGACCGCGCTCCGGCATGTCGGCGATTCGGGCGACCGGACAATCATCAGCGGCCACACCCGTCTCCAACCGGCGGACAAAGGCCAGCCAGGCCGCGTGATCATATTCATCATCAATGGTTTTCAGACCGTGGGCGGCGGCATAGCGGCGCAACTCGTCGCGGCGGATCTCATATTCACGGAAAGGAACTATGTTGGAGTTGCTGAAGAATATTCCCGGACGCAGCCCTTCGCCGACCATCCACTCGATGATGGCGGTCGAGCAAGGCGCGCAGCAGCAATGCAGCAGGATGCGCTCCCCCGAAAGGTCGCACCCTCCCGGCTGCTCCGGAACAAATCCCCTTTTATGAATATTCCCGTTCGGCATTTCTGTAACAAACATAACGATTTTTCTTGAGAAACAGAAGTTTCAGACGAGGCTGTTAAAAGATTGTTAATCAAAAGATTGACCCAAGCATCCTCTACTGAAAACAAGGGGAAAGCACTATATCAAGACGTTGCTAACCAACGAATTACCTGCCACAAGATTTTCCCGCTTCACAAATTCGCAACCAAAATCCGATTTTGTCGTAAGAACTTTTAATGCTAACTTTAACGGAAAGAGAGACAGACCGGTTATCGGCCGGCCTCCAGACAGAACCGGACTTTACGTACCGGATTGCCACCGACAATCAGAAAGTTGATTGGAAAACCATTGACAAAACAGAAAGGCTAAAAGAGCTATGATCGAAAAGGACGAGAGATTCACATTGGCGGAGAGATATGTGGAAGAGACGGGGGTCTCCGTGTTCCTGACAGGCAAGGCGGGGACGGGAAAGACAACGTTCCTTAAAGAGATTGTGCGGCAGACCTCCAAACGGTTCGCCGTCGTGGCTCCCACAGGAGTTGCGGCCATCAACGCCGGCGGAGTGACAATCCATTCATTCTTCCAATTGCCCCTTTGCCCGTATCTCCCTGATGTCAAAGAGCTTGTCACAGAGTATCAGATGCCGAAGCGGATGCGCTCCCTGCGGAAGGAAAGGGTGAGGATCCTGCGGACTCTCGACCTGCTGATCATCGATGAGATCTCGATGGTGAGAGCCGACATTCTGGACGCGATCGATGACACGCTCAAGCGTTACCGGCGCAACGACCGTCCGTTCGGAGGGGTGCAACTCCTGATGATCGGGGACATCCAGCAGCTTCCGCCGGTGGTCAAAGAATCGGAAAGACCGTACATGGAGCAAGTATATTCATCACCTTTCTTCTTCAATTCCAAGGTGTTGCAAAGGTTGCCGTTCGTGACGGTCGAGCTTGAGAAGGTTCACCGGCAGAGTGACAGGCTGTTTCTTGACATACTGAATGAGGTTCGCTCCGGGATGCCGGGCGACGAGGCCTTGAACGAATTGAACAAGAGGCTCTTCCCCGGCTTTGTGCCGCCGGAGGACGAGCGCTGGATCCGCCTCACCACTCACAACGCCCAGGCGGACTCCGTGAACGAGGCGAAGATGAACGCGCTGGAGACCGAGGAGGCGACATTCGAGGCACAGATCGAGGGAATATTCCCGGAAAATGCCTACCCCGCCGAAACCAGACTGCGTCTACGGGAAGGCGCGCAGGTGATGTTCGTGCGCAACGACACTTCGGGCGAGGGACGCTACTACAACGGAAAGATCGCGACAGTGAAGAAAGTCAAGCCGGCACTGATCGTGGAGGACGAGAGCGGCGAAAGCATCGAGGTCAACACGGAAAGATGGGAGAACATCCGCTACGGCCTCAACGAGGAAAGCGGTGAGATAGAGGGAATTGTGGAAGGCACATTCGAGCAGGTTCCTTTGCGTCCGGCGTGGGCGGTGACGATCCACAAGAGTCAGGGACTGACCTTCGACCAAGTCATCATCGACGCGGGCGCGGCATTCTCGTTCGGGCAGGTCTATGTCGCCCTCTCCCGCTGCCGCACCCTCGAAGGCATCATCCTGACCACCCCGATCACACGGCGCTGCACCTTCACCAGCGATGAGGTCTCGACGTTCGAAAGCAGCCGCGAGCCGGCGGAAGAGGCGCGGCTCAAACTCCCCGCCATGGCCAATGAATATTTCACCTCAACCTTGTGCGATGCCTTTGATCTTCAACGCCTTCGCTATCTCTACAACAGGGTTAACCGAATATACCAGGTCAACCTTTCGAACCTTTACCCCGACCAGGCTGGCAGGTTCAACACAGTAGGTGTGGGCAATGCCGCCCAAGTAGGCGGAATGTTCGACAGCTCCGATGGCTCCGGCAAAAGCGCCCCGCAGCCCTTCGAGGGAATACGATCCCTCTGCGACACGGCGCAGAAATTCCAGAAGCAGCTCCGCTACATCACCTCGACAATCCATAGCGGCACGGCGGAAGAGTTCCCTCTCCTGCGGGAGCGCGTCACCAAGGCCTGCGAATATTTCACCTCACAATTCCGTCCTTTGGCCTCGTTCGCCGCTCCGCTGACTCTTGTAGAGATTGACGACAAAGAGGTCAGGAAAGCCTTCAAGGCCGCCTCCGAGGAATTTCTGGCAGAGCTTAGATTCCGGATGACCCTCTACGAGACTATCCTGTCGGAAGGCTTCAGCACGAAAGCATACCATAAGTTAAAGACGGACAACGAGTTGTCGGATGCCAGATCGTTAAAGGCATTGGTCAGGTCGCTGATTTCCACACCTGAGAAGGCTTCGGCATCCAAGGAGTCGATTCAGCAAGCTCAACGCCCAGACGCGGTTGGTGAGCCTGTCGAACCGTCGGCCCTTCGACAGGTTCGGGAACCGGATGGAGAATCGGCCACCTACACTGGCAGCATCCATCCTGAACTGGCCCAGGCCCTTGTGGAATGGCGGCGTGAAAAATACCAGAAAGACAACGTCCCCGCCTTCATGATCCTCCACCAGAAAACCCTTCTGGCCATAGCCGACCTCGCCCCCACAACCAAAGAGGAACTCCTCAGCGTCAAAGGCTTCGGCAAGTCAAAGTGCGAAAAATACGGCGAAGAAATCCTGGAGATCATCCGAACGGCCATGAACAGTCCCGGCAGTTAGCGGCTTACCGTTTTGTGTCCAATCCCGCAGCCAGTGGGCTACATTATTGCATTCGATAATTCCCGAACAATCCCCGCAGCCAGTGGGCTACATTATTGCATTCGATAATTCCCGAACAATCCCCGCAGCACCGTTAGGCGACATTCTAAGGCCGTTTCGTAGCCCGAGAGTGTTCCGCGGCACTATTGGGCGACGTTCCGAGCCGAAACCGTCGCCGAAGATGGCTTGCCGCACACTCAAAGCTTGCGGTAATCAAGAATAGGCATCTTCCGAAGAAGTCAGGCAAACACGTTGCTATTCAACAAAGAGGAGAGCCGCGGGGAAGTCCTTGGCGTTGAGATCGCCGGGAGCCTGCCACTTGAGGGCGAAACTCTCGCCACCGTAGCCTTCGAAGTAACGGATACGGTACTTGTGAAAGCCTTTCTGAAGGAATATGCTGCCGGAGGCCACGGTGTAACCTGTACGGACATTGTTGTCACAAGCCAGGACTCCGTCGATGTAGAAATCCGAACCGTCGTTTGTCAGCAGAGTGAACGTGTACAAGCCACTTTGCTCGATCTTCATAACACCTTCGAACACATAGCCGAAATAGTCTTTTCCTTCGCCCTCGGAAATATTCAAATCCCCCTTCTGTCCACTAAGCGTGACCTTTTCCAACTTGTCGATCTCCTCGGTTGACGACATGTCGGCTCCCTCGAAGTACTTGAAATTGACACCTTGCCTACGCGCCTTGGCCTTTACGGCAGCGGCATAAGGAATATTCCTTTCATAGACTCCGCTTACGCTGCCGCCTCTCTTGCAGATCGCCTTGACGCGGGCACCTCCAGCCAGCACCACCGGGTTGCCGTCATAGCAGGTCGATTGTTCGGTCGGCTCGCTTCCGTCCAAGGTGTAGTAAATCGTCCCCATGCTCGGGGCAAAACGGAAACTGATGCCGTCATCATCGATGGCCAGACTCTCCTCCTTAAGGAACGGAGCCGCTATTTCCCCCGCCTCCAGCAGGAATGACAGAGGAAATGAAGGGTGGCTTGTTGAGCCACAGTACACATTATCCACCTTGAAAATATGTTTCAAGTCCTCTTTCCGGCGCTTCGACTCAGCATAGCCTCCGGCAGGCAGGTAGATGTTCTCATTGCTGTTCTCGGCGCTGAGGTAAAACGGAACCGAACAGCTGTTGTACAAACGGAAGAGAACCTCGCCGCTTTCCAGCGTACGGAAACGCTCGACCTTTACAGCCGCCTTGATGAAGGAGAGCAGCAGACTCTCTTCGCCGCAAAGCATGTTGTTCGCCCAGGCAATGGTTCTCCGCGCGCGCAACGCCTCCTTGATCGCTTCGTCACTCTTGTCTTTCGCGAATATTATCGTAAGATCACGATGATTATCCTTCTGATCATACAGCATGTAGGTCGGATAGTGGCTGTCGGTGCAGCCAAGCATCGCAAGATTGTAGTTGAGCGCATGGTCAATGGCAAGCGGATAGAACTCCTTGTGGTTGAACACCTCGATGCCCTGGATGGTTCCGTCCTTGATGTGGCCGGCAATGTAGTCCGACAGATCGCTGTTCTGATCCGGCCAGCCCGGATGGTTTGTCGTAATGAAAGCGTCCTCGCCGCGCGCTATCTCCAACACCTTGTCGCATTCCTTGGTGTCAAAACCCTGGCTGAGCCTGTACTTGTTGAGGTCGCCCGTAAAAAGCACATTGATGTGTCCAACCGGCTCGCTGCCTGTTATCTCGAACCCTCGCACTATCTTGAGGTCGAAATCCTTCGCCGCCTCGACAGCACAGTCCACCGCCACATTCATGTCATCAGATCCCCTATAAACCCTCGGATGCGAATGATGATCCGTGATGGCCAGAATGTCAAGCCCTTCAAGGTAAGCCTCATACACCCTCATCTCAGGTGTCACTTGCGCATCTGAATAGATTGTGTGCATGTGCAGGTCAGCCGTGTAGGCATTGAAGCCGTCAACGGACGGAAGGTCGATCTTGCGCGGGTTGAAAGCCTTTCTGTCAGTACCAAGATTCTTCCCATAGAAGTCCATCCACTGGTAATGGATGTTTTCCTGAGCATTGGCACAGATCATGACCAACAATAGAATGATTGTCGAGAATCGTTTCATGTTATGTGATTTTGTCTTTCAAAAGTACAAAAAACTCGCATTTTTAATGTACTTTTACAACAGTTAATAATAAGTTGCCGCAGATTTGGCAAAGTTTTTTAACGATTATTTAACCACATATTCAAAAATCAATGCAGGAGAGGCACACTGACAGGGAACGGTATTTCAAGGAGTTGGCGCAGACTTCCAAGGAATTCTACATCGACTACCTCCAGAATTTCAAGAGCGTCGGAGCCGGAACGCGCGTTCTGGAGATCGGCTGCGGCGAGGGCGGAAACCTCCTGCCGTTAGCCGAAGCGGGATGCTCCGTCACGGGCATTGACCTGGCCACCAACAAGATAGAGCATGCCAAGGAATATTTCGGCAAAATGAATATGTCGGGAGAGTTCATCAGCGGGAATTTTCTGAATATGCCTCCTCGGGAAGACCGCTTCGACATCGTGTTGATCCACGATGTCATAGAGCACATCGAGCCGGAGGACAAGCCTGCCTTTTTCTTTGGTCTGAAAAAATTCCTAAAGCCCGACGGAATCGTGTTCTTCGGCTTCCCGGCCTGGCAGATGCCGTTCGGCGGCCACCAACAGATCTGTCGGAGCGGTGTCTGCTCCAAAGTTCCGTTTATGCATCTCTTGCCGGCCAGCCTTTACAGAGGCTATCTAAGAATATTCAAGGAAGATCCAGCCAGGATCGCTGAACTGCTGAGCATCAAGCGCTCCAAAATGACCCCCGAAAAGTTCGAGCGCCTCTGCAAAGAGACTGGCTTTCAAATTGTTGAACGCAAGTTGTGGTTGATCAGCCCCCACTACAAGGCCAAGTTCCATCTCCGCCCCACCCGCCTTCGTATGGGCCTCGACCACATCCCATACCTCCGCAACTACTTCTCCACCTCTTGCTTCTACATCGTCCGTCCCGAACCCCACCTCAAGTGAGTTCCGTCCGTCCCACCAGCAGACTGCCTTACAAAGTCAAACAGACACCAGAAAACGCTTACCCCTAAAGATTTGCTTTCAGCACGGCGCACACGATGCTCCAGGCCACCTACAGTTTCCGAGGCAGCTCACACGGAACCCAAAGCCGCCCGCAGATTTGCAGCCGGAACCGTCCTCCAGCACACCCCAAAGGATGATCCGCCGCAATTCTGTCGCAGGAATTACGCACTTCCGCCGATTCGGCCAACAAGAATTGCTCCTCAAACCTTGCCGCAAAGCCCTCCTACGCACACAAGGCTGCAATTCTACAAAGAGAATCCGAGCGGCCAGCCCGATCTCTATTGCAGTTAAAGACAAACAAACCAAGTAATTTCACTATATTTGTAACAAGTCCTCTGAAAAAAAGAAGGCGAAGAAGAAAACTCCTCTCCACCTTAAATGTTTTCACAACGGAATAATCCTTATTGTGATTTGCTTCAGAATGGCACAAATATAAAACTAATAAACGGAACAAACAATAACCAATATGAAAAAAGTTTTAGGTCTGGATCTTGGTGTAGGCTCCGTGGGCTGGAGCCTTGTCAATGTGGATGACAATTACAAACCCGCTGAAATTCTCGGACTTGGCAGCAGGATAATTTCATTGTCCCCTGACGAATCATCAGAATTCACATCCGGCAACGCCGCCTCGAAAAATCAGAAACGTACGCAAAAGCGTACAGCCAGAAAGGGATATGACAGGTACCAGATGAGGCGTCAGGCACTCACTGAAAAGCTGAGAGAATTGAAGATGCTTCCCGACGAACGACTGATAAAATTACCAGTTCTTGATTTATGGACACTTAGAGCAAGAGCGGCGACACCTGGCGAAAAACTTACTTTGCCTGAAATAGGAAGAGTACTGTATCACATCAATCAAAAACGCGGCTACAGGCACTCGAAGAGCGATGATTCCGCTGACAAGGAGCAACGAGATTATGTTCAAACCGTTAACAAGCGTTTTCAGGAAATCAAAGACGAAGGCACAACAATAGGACAGCATTTCGCCATAATACTAAAAGAAAGCGAAGTCTTCACCGAAAAAGGCCCGTTCTATAATTACCGCATCAAGGAACAGGTCTTTCCCCGTGATGCCTACATAGAGGAATTTGATAGGATAATGGCTTGTCAGAAAGCCTTTTATCCAGAGGAATTGAGTGACATCAACATTAACGAGATTCGAAACGAGATTATTTTCTATCAGAGGAATCTCAGGTCTTGCAAACATCTGGTGTCACGATGCGAATTCATGACCAGAAGATTCTTCGACGCGGAACATAAACCGATCTTGAACAACTCCGGCGAAATCGTGATCTCCGGCCCTAAAGTGGCGCCAAAATCATCCCCTATATTTCAAGCGTGCAAGATTTGGGAGGAAATCAATAATCTTAGCTTACGAAACAAGGAAAATGACGAACTACACATAAGTCGTGAACAAAAAAAAGAAATTTTTGAATATCTTGACAACAATGAAAAGATAACTGCCACCGCTCTCTATAAGATTCTAGGCATAGGGAAAGGAGACGGATGGTCTATGGACAAAGCTCTTAGCAAGGGAGTTACGGGCAACACCACAAAGACAGCCATTGCCAGGGCTCTCGGCAAGATGAACAATCCCGCAAAGGAAAGCTTGCTGAGATTTGATCTAAGGCTTAAAGAGAATGGTGTAAACAAAGACTCTGGCGAAGTCATCTATGAGATTGACCCCGAATGTGAGAATGAGCCACTATACAGATTATGGCACATCATATATTCCATTAATGACAAGGAGGCACTGCGACAGGCATTGACAAATCAGTTTGGCATTAATGACGAGGAGTCTCTGAAAGAATTGTCCAACATTGACTTTGTAAAACAGGGTTACGGCAGCCGTTCCGCCAAATTCATGAGAAAACTTCTGCCTGCACTCATTGGCGGTGCCAAATACAGCGAGGCATGCGACATGATTGGAATCAACCATTCCGGCAGCTTGACAAAATCTGAAAATGAAGCCCGTGAACTGCTGCACAAGATTCCTCAACTCCAGAAAAACGAACTACGTCAGCCTGTCGTGGAAAAGATTCTCAACCAGATGATCAATGTGGTCAATGCCGTTATTGATCAATTCGGCGACATCGACGAGATTCGTGTCGAGATGGCCAGGGAATTGAAACTCAGCAAAGAAGGGAGAGCGGCCACTGCCAAGAACATCCGCGACAGAGAAAAACAGAACAACGAGATTGCTGAAAAGATCAAGGAACTTGGCATAACGCCTTCCAAGAACAAGATCCTGAAATATCGTCTGTGGCAAGAATCTGGGCAAAAGTGTTTCTATTGCGGCCAACCGGTAGGGGCGGCAGAGTTCCTCAATGGCCTGGACGTGGAAATAGAGCATATCGTTCCTAAAGCGTTGCTTTTTGATGATTCGTTTTCCAATAAGGTGTGTGCCTGCAGAAGGTGCAATGCGGAAAAGAGCAATCTGACGGCATACGACTATATGAAGAGCAAGGGTGAGAATGAGTTCAATGATTACCTGCGCCGCGTGGATGCGGCATTCAATGATCATAAAATAAGTTTCACCAAACGCTCACGACTTCTCACCCCGGCAGACAAACTCCCCAAAGACTTCATATTACGGCAACTAGTTCAGACCCAATATATTTCCAGAAAAGCCATGGAAATACTCAAACAAGTATGCCACAATGTTTATGGTTCGAGCGGCGAAGTGACTTCTTATCTGCGCCGGATTTGGGGTTATGATGAGATACTGCATTCGTTGGATTTACCGAGGTATCGGGAAGGTGGAATGACGACCGAAGTTTCCTATGAGCATCGTGGCCAGACTCACACGGAGGAACGCATTAAGGACTGGAGTAAACGTTTGGACCACAGGCATCACGCCATAGATGCATTGACAATAGCCTGCACGCGGCAGAGCATCATTCAAAGACTCAATAACCTGAGTTCAATGACCGCCACGGCAGGAGAATCGATGTCTCTTGACAAATGGACATCTGCTCAGCCGCATTTCAGCGTGCAGGAAGTAAGCGATAATGTAAGCAGGATATTGGTGTCATTCAAAGCCGGCAAGAAAGTGACCACTCCGGGGAAAAGGTATATTCACCGTGGAGGGAAACGTATTCTTACACAGGAAGGCTTGCTGATACCAAGAGGCGCATTGTGCGAGGAAAGTGTTTATGGCAGAATACTTTCTCTCGAAAAGGCGGTGCCTGTTAAAAAATTGTTCGAGCGGGTAGAAGACATAGTCAAGCCAGGAATTCGGGCGATGGTTGAAGAACGGTTGCAGGCCTGTAACAATGATGTGAAAGTGGCGTGTGCTTCATTGAAGAAAGAGCCACTGTATCTGGATGCGGAGAAGACTATTCCTTTAGAATATGGTACTTGCTACAAGGCGGAATATGTAATGAAGTATACTCTTTCCGCATTGAAGCCAAAGGATGTTGAATATATCGTGGATGAACATATCCGGAAGGTCGTTTCTGAACGTCTTTCCGAATATGGGAATGATCCGAAAAAGGCTTTTGCAGAACCATTGTACGCTGATGAGGCCAAGACGATTCCGATAAGGACCGTAAGATGCTATACGGATTTGCGTCAAGTCGCCCCTGTTAAAAAAGACGCCAATGGCAATGATATCGGATTTGTAAAGCCGGGAAACAACCATCATATTGCCATTTATATTGATAGCGATGGAGTGTACCACAAAAGCACTATAACATTTTGGAAAGCAGTTGAGCGCAAGAAATATGGTTTGCCCGTTATTATCAGAAAGCCTAGGGAGATTTGGATGATCATCATTGACAAGAATATTCCGGAGGAACTGGCTGCGGGACTTCCGGATCCTGATTGGAAGTTCGTTATGAGTATGCAGCAGAACGAGATGTTTGTTCTGGGTATGGAGGACGACGAGTTCAGAGATGCGATGGAGGGAAAGGATTACAAGACGCTTGGGGCTCATTTGTATAGGGTGCAGAAGTTAGAGCACCTAAATTTCAGAATTCAATATGACACTATTCTTGATGATTCGAAAGCAGCAAAGGACATGAAGAAGTTCTATGAAATTAGAGGTTTTAAAGCATTTTGGGCATTGCACCCGCGCAAGGTCTCCGTCAGCCTTCTCGGCGAATTGTCCTTGAAAGATGATTAAACGTACATTATACTTTGGAAATCCGGCATATTTGTCGTTGAAACTCAGGCAACTTGTTATCAGAAAGCCGGAGGTCAAGGGCGACATGCCTGACTTCGACGAGAACGGCACTCCAAGGGAGATCATAAAGACCATACCGATAGAAGACATCGGCGTGATTGTTCTTGATTGCCCGCAAATCACTGTCACGCAAGGACTTTTAGAGGCTTTGCTGGAAAACAATTGCGCTGTGGTCACTTGCGACAAGTCTCACCTTCCGACCGGACTGCTGCTGTCGCTCTACGGGAACAAGTTGCAGACGGAAAGATATTCCTGTCAGATAAGTGCATCCTTGCCCCTCAAAAAGCAGCTTTGGCAGCAGACCGTCCAAAGCAAAATCCGGAACCAGGCCGCAATGCTGAAATATGCCACTGGAGAGGAAGCCAAGAACATGGCACTGTGGATCAATGCAGTAAGGAGCGGAGATCCTGACAACATCGAGGGGCGTGCCGCTGCATATTATTGGAAAACACTTTTCATTGACAATCCTCGCTTCACAAGAGGCGGCGATGATGTGGTGAATATTATGCTGAATTACGGCTATGCCATTGTAAGGGCCGTTGTCGCGAGAGCCTTGGCCGGGGCTGGTCTTATTCCGACGTTAGGTATCCATCATCACAACAGGTATGACGCCTATTGTCTGGCAGATGACATTATGGAGCCGTACCGGCCTTATGTGGACAGGCTCGTTCTGGAGATTGTAAATGATGGTGTTCCAGAAGCATTTGATCTGAAAGCGAAGCGCAAACTATTGGAACTTCCTGTAACCGAGGTTGTCATCGAAGGTGTTCGCCGACCACTGATGTTGGCGGTAAGCCAGACGGTGAATTCTCTACAGAAATGCTTCGCCGGAAATCTGCGGAAATTGTCTTATCCAGACATGTATGGATAGGTTCAGTGAATATCGAATCATGTGGGTGCTGGTCTTTTTCGATCTTCCGACTGACACCAAGAAGGAACGGAAGAATGCGGCTCTATTCAGAAAACGTCTGATAGAGGATGGGTTCATCATGTTCCAATTCTCAATCTACATGAGACATTGTCCTTCTTCTGAAAATGCTCAGGTTCACATCAATCGCGTAAAATCATTTCTGCCAGACCTAGGGCAAGTGGGAATATTATGCATTACGGACAAGCAGTTCGGAAACATGGAGTTGTTTTCCGAACATAAGCCAAAGAAGAGCGAGGATCTCTATATTCAACTGGAGCTGTTCTGATGAGATCCCCGGCGCTGCTGTCAAACAACATTTGTCTTGTATAACTCTTGGGAAAAGCGGCATTCCACAGATTTCGGAAACATAAAGTTTGAAAGAATCGCTGCCTCACGCTCACGACAGAATCCAAAAACCGAAAAGAATACAAAAAAATCCGGACAGAAACCTGCCGGATTTTTTAATTAGGCAACAACTCTTAAACCATTGCTTTTCAACCGCTTGGAGAGAAAACGTTGTTATCCCAACCATAAAGTTAAAAATTCTGAAAGCAAATCACAACATTCTTCGATCTATGATTTCCGCCGCTGAGGTTGTTATCCCAACCATAAAGTTAAAAATTCTGAAAGCAAATCACAACCGCGCTGACATAATATCTCTTGACTTCCATGTTGTTATCCCAACCATAAAGTTAAAAATTCTGAAAGCAAATCACAACGAACGGGAGGTTCGCCGCCCACGCCGAGAGGTTGTTATCCCAACCATAAAGTTAAAAATTCTGAAAGCAAATCACAACGACACACCAACGGGATGTTTACCATTATCAGTTGTTATCCCAACCATAAAGTTAAAAATTCTGAAAGCAAATCACAACCCCGCACAAGCGATGAAGTTTGCTCTTGAGTTGTTATCCCAACCATAAAGTTAAAAATTCTGAAAGCAAATCACAACAACTTACTAATCTCATAAGATATTTTATGAGTTGTTATCCCAACCATAAAGTTAAAAATTCTGAAAGCAAATCACAACGTCCTGAATGGACAGCGTCTCACTTTGAATGTTGTTATCCCAACCATAAAGTTAAAAATTCTGAAAGCAAATCACAACTTCGCTTCAATATTCTTTACAGCCTTGTTAGTTGTTATCCCAACCATAAAGTTAAAAATTCTGAAAGCAAATCACAACTTGCAGTCGTGTGATATTTTCAGGTAGAGCGTTGTTATCCCAACCATAAAGTTAAAAATTCTGAAAGCAAATCACAACTCCAACGCCGCGGACATGTTGCGCCTTTTGGTTGTTATCCCAACCATAAAGTTAAAAATTCTGAAAGCAAATCACAACAGACCGGAAGGCTGTATTCTGTAAAGATCGGTTGTTATCCCAACCATAAAGTTAAAAATTCTGAAAGCAAATCACAACGCCGGGACGCCGTGTCCGAGCATCACGAGGGTTGTTATCCCAACCATAAAGTTAAAAATTCTGAAAGCAAATCACAACCGACGCCGACGGCGAGATTATAGAATCTGGGTTGTTATCCCAACCATAAAGTTAAAAATTCTGAAAGCAAATCACAACAACGCCCGTGCCTACAAGAAGAACCGAGAGGTTGTTATCCCAACCATAAAGTTAAAAATTCTGAAAGCAAATCACAACTTGTCATATCTTTAATGTTTATGTTTATGTGTTGTTATCCCAACCATAAAGTTAAAAATTCTGAAAGCAAATCACAACCTGGGGGACATCCGTGTTCTCGATGAAGTGGTTGTTATCCCAACCATAAAGTTAAAAATTCTGAAAGCAAATCACAACTGGCTGGAGGATGGGAGTATCGGGAGGATGGTTGTTATCCCAACCATAAAGTTAAAAATTCTGAAAGCAAATCACAACTCGTTTCGCTTTTTCGCCAAAAACCTCTTGGTTGTTATCCCAACCATAAAGTTAAAAATTCTGAAAGCAAATCACAACCATCTTCCTCTTGATGAGAATGAAGGTTTTGTTGTTATCCCAACCATAAAGTTAAAAATTCTGAAAGCAAATCACAACCTAGCGTTCGGTTATCAAACTCTGTCTTTAGTTGTTATCCCAACCATAAAGTTAAAAATTCTGAAAGCAAATCACAACTAAATCTAGTGAGAATAATTGAATATGCCAAATTTAATTGGCTTATTCCTAATGACTTATGTGACTTATACACCTGAAGACATGAAAAAACCGCTCTGTTGAAGCGGTCAAAAGGGTATTTAGCCTAGAATGTCCGAGCCGTCGTCCCACCGTTGGAACATCGGGTCTTTCTCTATGGCCTCTATTTCCTCCTTGGTGTGAGTTCGCTCGAATTCTTCGACCTTTCTCAAATGTGCCATCTGGGAGGCCTTCCACATCTCCTCAAACTCCTCGTCCGTGGGCATTCTTGTTATCCTCTGTCTCATAATTCCTGTATCGTGAAATAGTAGATGTCGTCTTCCTTATCAACAGAAACAAACTAAAGCGACTTCCTTTGTCAAAAAGCACTTCTTGTTGATTTTCAGATGTAAAGATACCATTAAATTGTGAGATATTCGATATGTACCTCCCGTTTTTTGACGGAATTTCAATGTGGCAAACAGTATCGTTGCGTTTGCTTCTTTAAAAAGACATCTATCCTCGAAAATACTGCCAATTCTTTACCAACTTAATTTTTAACGCTTACTAAATATCACCGTTCCCGTTGCTGTGTCTGTCGGAACAACGGTGACTCGGGGTGTCGTCACGCGCTCGATTGCTGACAACAGAAGACGATCGGCTCCTGGAAAAGTGGTTTCTTAGGGGGTATCATCGAAACAATTTATGTTTTTTATAAATCGTATGTGTTTCTTTTCGTTTTGCGGATTTGAAATTACTAACTTGCGGGCAGGTTCCGGAAGGGGTTCCGGGCCGAATGCGACAACAATGACCAGACTACGCATCAACGATGGAGACTTCAAAGAACAAAGAGGCCGTAAGGCGGGAGCCGGTGGCCGGACAACCATTAACCAAGAGACCATTAGACATGGTGCCTTCGAAAAGGAGGCTCCGGAGCAGGGGACGATGTCCGCCGGGGATCAGTACCGGAAGCGGTACCGGCACTGCCGGCGGCTGATGGGGAGGGCTCTGAGCGCGGCAGGCCAAGGGGACAGAGAAAGGGTATAGAGAAGGTTGCCAAGTCGTTGCTGTCTTTGGGTGTCCCTGTAGATCAGATCACGGCGGCCACAGACATGACCACTGAGCAGGTTGAAACTCTGAAGTAATAATTTCGTAACATATAACCGATTGGTAGTAAGTAAAGCACGCTTGTGGTCTGGAAATTCATACCACGTGCTTGCTTGGTCGCTAACTTATATGATAAGTGCCACGCCGAGACAATGGTCGTGGAAAGGGAAACTGGACTATGACGGGGAACTTTACTTTTACGGAAGTCTTTACCGCGCTCGGCGACCTTTTGATGCCGCGGGAGTGCATTGTCTGCGGGCGGATTCTCACCCTTCGCGAGAGTCACATCTGTATTGACTGTCTTGCCGACCTGCCCAGAACGTTTTTCTCGAATATGCCGCACAACCAAATGGCAGACAGATTCAACTCACTGATCCAGCGGGATTTGGATGCAACCGGAGGTTTTGAGGAATATTCCCGGGCCACTTCTCTGTTCTTTTACCGTTCCCAGACCGGCTACAGGCTGATCACCCAAAGGTTAAAGTACCACCACGACTACCAGGCAGGACGTTATTTCGCATCGATGCTTGGCCGGGACATGTCTGCGTCTTCGCTTTACAGTGATGTTGATGCCGTGATTCCCGTTCCTTTGCATTGGACGCGGCGGTGGTCAAGAGGGCATAATCAGGCCGAGATCATAGCCGATATCCTGGCGCGCTCGCTCAAGGCGGAACTTCGCTCAGACATCCTTAGTCGTCCGCATCGTACCCGCACCCAAACTAAACTCTCGGTCAAAGACAAGACTCGCAATGTCGCAGGCGCCTTTCAGGTAAACCGGCTGAAGAATGTCACTGAATATTCGCACATCCTGCTGGTGGATGATGTTTTCACGACGGGGGCGACGCTTCATGCCTGTCACAGGGCGTTGAGAGCCGTTTTCCCGCCGCACGTCCGCATAAGTGTCGCCACACTCGCCTGTGTGGGAATATGACAGGAACCTTACTTCCTGCTTACGAATCATAAGGAGAAACGTTTTAAATCTGTGATTTACCTAATTAACGTGCTTTGGAAGCCGTGAGCCGCCGGCTTATTAAAACCAACTAAAATTTCCCTTATTGTTTATAGAACTGGAAATAAAACGGTTAAGTGGAATAATCGGTGAAAAATGCAAAAAAATATTAAAAAATATTTGCATGTATAAAAAAAAGCTGTACCTTTGTACTCGGGTTGAGCAAGGAGGTTCTCTCCCCGATCAACCTATTGGTTATTAGTTTTAGTGTTATTAATTATGTGGTTAGAGTGAGAGTCCACGCGGGATGCGTCGACGCTCATTTTTTTTGTATTCTCCCCTACCCTCATCCACGGGAAAGGCAGTTCCGGTGGACAAACTGGGCAAGACCGGACGGCCATCCACGGGAAAGGCAGTTTTGGTGGACTAACTGGGCAAGGCTGGACGGCCATCCACGGGAAAGGCAGTTTTGGTGGACTAACTGGGCAAGACCGGACAGCCATCCACGGAAAGGCAGTTTTGGTGGACAAACCGGGGCTTCGCCAGGGGGACAGTGCCTTGGGCTTGCCGCCACACTTGCCCAACCGCCGGACTATTCGTAAATTTGCCGGTAGAAATATTCGATAACTATGGTAGAGATTGGAATAAAAGGCCATCAGGAGGAAATCGTGACGGAGGATTTGACCGCGAGCCACATCGGGAGCGGAACTGTCAGGGTGTTCGCGACACCTATGATGATCGCGCTTATGGAACGAACCAGCCGCATGAGTGTCAAGCCTTATCTGGAGGATGGGCAGGAAACGGTCGGGACTAAAGTGGACGTGACACACGTTTCCTCAACACCGGTCGGACTGAAGGTCTGGTGCGAAAGTGAGGTCGTGGATATTGACCGAAGAAGGATCGTCTTCAAGGTCGCCGCCTATGACGAAAAAGGGCTCATAGGTGAGGGTACCCATGAGCGCTTTGTGATAGACGTGGCCAAATTCCAGGCCAAGACGGAGGAAAAGATTAAAGACAGGTAGTCCTAAGAACAAAGACTACTTCTTTGGAGAGTCAAGAATCGTCACATTATCCCCAGGGTTCCCAGGCATCTCAAGCCAGAACCAATTGAGTTTGGTGTTGCCTTTCTTGTCTTCGGCCACCGCTCCATAGAAAAGTTTTTCCCCGGCTTTCCATCCCTGGCCCAAATTGCTGAACTTGTGGATGGACGTGTTGGCGTAGGTTCCGGCCTGATGAGTATCATAGCATTCGATCACATACTCGCTGAATGCTGATTCGGTGTCGTGACCGCCTCCGATCACATTGACGTTTTCCGTCGTCGTGTAATAATTGGCGGCAAGGCTGTTAGGCACATTATGGATTATCAGAGTGTTCTTCTCCGCGAAGACCCTGTACTCAAAGGCAACCGCTACCCAAGGTGTTGTCGCGGCAGCTTCGGTCGTGAACTCAAACGCAGCCTCGTTGGATGCCACAAGACCGGACTCTGCTGACGGAACTGTCTGTACATAAATAATGTAGGCTGTAGAGGCTGTCAATCCGGCAAGTGTCACGAACGGATCCCCGAATGCCTTGTCGGCATCGCCGTTCAATGTCTTGGATGGATCGTCCTTCGCCACAATCCTGTACTTGTAGGTAGCTCCTTCCACAACATTCCAAGTAACGCTCACGCCGACATCTGTAATGGCACTTGCCCTGAACTCGGGAGCCTCGGCGCGAGGTAGAATGCCGGTCTTAAAGGTGACTTTGCCTTCTTCAGAATTCAGGTAATTTGTCTCAGGGGCGGCTACGGCAGAGACCGTGAAGACATATTCAGTGTCCTCTTTGAGATTAGAGAAAGTCTTGGCCACGTCAGTGAAGATAGTCTCCTCGGAGACCACCGTCGCAGGATCCGCGGCCTCACACAGAGTCCATGAATAGCCGGCAGCATTCTCTACAGCCTTCCATGTGACCGCGCACTCAACGGTCGTGGACTCCACAACCGCTTTAGGCTCAGGGGTTTGAAGTTGAATTTTCTCGGCATCCTTGTCGCATCCCGCAACAACGAGCACAGAGGCCGCGATGGCGGCCTGAACAAACAGATTACTTTTCATGTCTTTGTTTTGTTAAATTCGTTGCCGAAAGTTAGAAATAGTTTTGGAGAATCCAATCATCTGATCCAGATAAATTGTCATAATTTGTTTAAGTAACCTTCAAATAATAACCTGCATCATCTTAAGGAATCTTTTCGGTCTATATCTCTTTTCTCATCAGTCATGTGCCACCGGCACACTCCTTCTTCGAAAATAGATCTATCCTCGAAAATCTTCTCTTAATCTGAGGCAACTTATTTTTTTCATGTTACTAAGAAAGCGTAAAGAAATAAGTTGGTAAAGATTTGGCGGTATTCTCAGACAATCAAATCAAAACAGCTTTCTGTAAAAAGGGCGAAAACGGATTCCGGAATATTCCTGAGTTTTTTGTAAATTTGTAGAATCGCGGGTTGCGGAAGAGGGATCCGTATAATACGGATAGGGTTCATTTAGGACATACATTGACATGGCAAAAGGAAAGGTGCTGGAGGACACTCCGCTCATCAAACAGTTTTTCTCTGTGAAGGCTCAGCATCCTGAGGCGGTGCTGCTTTACAGGGTCGGAGACTTCTACGAGTCTTATTCCGATGACGCGGTGCTGGTCAGCAAGGTTCTGGGCATCGTCCAGACCAAGAAATCCAACGGGGACAAGGGCTACATCGAGATGGCCGGATTCCCTCACCACGCCATTGATGCCTACCTCCCGAAACTTGTCCGCGCCGGCTACAAGGTGGCCGTCTGCGATCAGTTGGAAGACCCGAAATTCGCCAAGAAACTTGTCAAACGAGGTGTCACCGAGCTTGTCACGCCAGGAGTAGCCTTCAATGACCAGCTTCTGGACCAGAAGGAGAATAATTTCCTGGCCGGCCTCACATTCGACAGGGACCGGTGCGGAGCGGCTTTCCTGGATGTCTCCACAGGCTCGTTCCAGGTGGCTCAGGGATCTTTGGACTACATAGGCACGCTTATCGCCTCCCTGAACCCGAAAGAGATTGTGGTTCAGAGGGGTTTCGAGAAAGGGGTCAAGGAAAGGTACGGGGATGGACTCTTCATCTCCACAATCGAGGAGTGGGCTTTCGTCTACGATGCCGCCGTCGAAAGGCTCAGGAAGCAGTTCGGCGTGGAGTCCCTCAAGGGATTCGCGGTTGAAGGCTTTCCTTTGGGAATATGCTCGGCCGGGGCGCTGATGGTCTACCTGGAGCAGACCCAGCACACGGGGCTTAAGAACATCTGCTCAATTTCCCGCATCGACGAGGACAGGTTCGTGTGGATGGACAAGTTCACAATGAGGAACCTTGAGATATTCAATTCCGCAGCCGGCGGCGAGGGCGTGTCGCTTGTTAGCGTCATCGACAAATGCACCTCTCCGATGGGCGCGAGGCTTCTAAGGAGCTGGCTCGCGATGCCGATAATGGACATCAAGGAGCTGAACAGCCGCTACGACGTTGTGCAGCACTTCCTTCAGACAAGGGACGACCTTGACAAGGTTCAGGAATATGTCGGCGAGATCGGCGACCTGGAGAGGATCATCTCCCGTGCCGCGACAGGTAGGATCGCTCCCCGCGAGGTGATGCAGCTCGGCAGGGGACTCTCCCGGATGGAACCGATAGCGAAGCTATGCAAAGGCCGCGGTGTCAAAGCCTTGGACACGCTGGTGGGCGGCATGAAGAACTGCTCGGAGCTTCTGGAGCGAATCAGCGGGACGATGACAGCCGAGCCGGCGGCAGCCGTGGGGAAAGGAGAGGTCATCGCCTCGGGAGTGGACGCCGAGCTGGACGAGTTGAGAGGCATCTCCTCCGGCGGCAAGGACTACCTCCTGAAGCTTCAGCAATCCGAGGCCGAGAGAACAGGAATATCCTCGCTCAAAATCAGTTACAACAATGTCTTCGGCTACTACATCGAGGTCCGCAACGCTTTCAAAGACCTCGTTCCTCCGGAGTGGATCCGCAAGCAGACCCTTGTCAACGCCGAGCGTTACATCACCAAGGAGCTCAAGGAATATGAAGAGAAGATCCTGAGCGCCGAGGATCGCATCTATGCCATTGAGACCAGGATTTATGGCGATCTTGTGGCCGAGATCCAGAGGAGCATCCCTTTGATCCAGGCGAACTGCCGGATCATCGCCCGTCTGGACGTGCTGACGGGATTCGCCCAACTGGCCAATGACAACCGCTACAGCCGCCCTGAAATGACCAAGGATCTGACACTTGAGATCAAGGCGGGCCGACACCCTGTCATAGAGACACTTATGCCGGCGGGCGAGGAATATGTTCCCAACGACATATTCCTTGACAACAAGAAACAGCAGATCATCATCCTGACCGGTCCCAACATGGCCGGTAAGTCGGCCTTGCTCCGCCAGACGGCCCTCATCGTGCTGCTGGCCCAGATCGGCTCGTTCGTGCCTGCCGAAAGCGCCCGGATCGGGTACTTCGACAAGATCTTCACAAGGGTCGGGGCTACGGACAACATTTCCCGCGGAGAGTCAACCTTCATGGTCGAGATGCTGGAGACCTCGATGATCCTGCACAACCTTTCAGAGCGTTCCCTGGTGCTTCTGGACGAGATCGGGCGAGGCACCTCCACCTACGACGGAATGTCGATCGCGCGTGCGATCGTCGAGTACATCCACGAGTACGGCCACGGGGCCAAGACGCTTTTCGCCACTCATTATCACGAGCTCAACGATCTTGAGGAGACCTATTCAAGAGTCCGCAACTTCCACATCGCCGTGAAGGAGGTGGGGTCGCAGGTGATCTTCCTGCGCAAGCTCAAGGAGGGTGGAACCGCACACAGCTTCGGCATTCATGTGGCAAGGATGGCCGGTATGCCAAAAGAGGTGATCCAGAGTGCCGAGAACACCCTCAAGGCTCTGGAGATGAATGATTCCCAGCACATTGTAAGCGCAAGAACAGGTCAGATCAAGAAGCCTGTCCAGACCAAGGCCGGCACTCTTGAGAGCGACGGCAGCCTCCAGCTCTCCTTCTTCCAGCTGGACGACCCCACTCTCGAATCCCTTCGCGACAAGCTCTCCGGCGTGGATCTCAACAACATCACCCCCCTCCAAGCCTTCGACCTTCTCCGCTCCATGAAGGACGAACTCGGGCTGTAGACCGCCGTTACCGGAAAGACAATCAAAGATTACCAAGTTATTTTTTAAGGATTACTTAGTAAGCGTTAAATAATAAGTTGGTAAAGATTTGGCAGTATTTTCGAGGATAGCTTTCTTTTGGAAGAAGGAGTGTGCCGGTGGCACATGACTGATGAGAAAAGATAGCTATACCGAAAAGACAATCAAAGATTACCAAGTTATTTTTTAAGGATTACCTAACCATAAAGAATTTTCAGTAAATTTGTAGGAATATTCTTAAGAAGATAGATGCAGGTTTTTCTACAGATTCTTACCCTGCTCGGCGCGATGGCCATGTTCCTGTACGGAATGACCATGATGAGCGAGGGTCTTCAAAAGGCGGCGGGTGACAAGCTGCGATCGTTTCTGGCGTCGATGACGTCCACGACCTTCAAAGGTATCATCACGGGTATTGTCATCACTGCCCTCATCCAGTCATCAAGCGGAACGACCGTGATGGT
>OLGV01000191.1_pt1 | contig 26707 bp, 17 predicted proteins | sample 1605761 | NCBI WGS metagenome assembly OLGV01 (sample SAMN03283245) | human gut metagenome | biome: human-associated habitat; material: feces | host: Homo sapiens | place: Peru | collected 2012
CCAAAAGGATAAAAACCACTCGCCTTCGGCGAAAAACCAAACCCGGTAGGGACGTGATACTTCACGTCCGCCCATAACTGTGATACCATATTGAATATCAATCATTTGGCTCGGACGCGAAGTATCGCGTCCCTACCATACAAAATCGTTTTGGGAAATTTGATGCGGCTTTTTACCAAGAAATCATTTTATCTCCAGGAATGTTCCACTGAACCGGGTGGAGGGCGCGGGTGGCGTTGAGGACGGCGAGGACCATTACGCCTACGTCGGCGAATACGGCGAGCCAGAGGGTGGCTAAGCCGCAGGTGGCTAAGAGCAATACGCCCACTTTCACGCCGATGGAGAATACCACGTTTTGGCGCGCGATGCCGAGGGTACGCTTGGCTATTCTGATGGCTGTGGCTATTTTTGAGGGTTTGTCGTCCATGAGCACCACGTCGGCGGCTTCGATGGCGGCATCGCTGCCCAAGGCTCCCATGGCGATGCCCACATCAGCGCGGGCAAGCACGGGCGCATCGTTGATGCCGTCGCCCACGAATGCGAGGGTGCGTGCTTGGGACTTCTCGTTCAGAAGCTGTTGCACTCGCTTCACCTTGTCGGCTGGGAGCAGTTCGGCATAATATTCGTCGATGCCCACCCCGCTTGCCACTTCGGCAGCCACTTTCTGGTGGTCGCCAGTGAGCATCACCGTCTTACTCACACCTGCGCGTTTGAGTTGGGCTATCGCCTCGGCGGCATCGTCTTTGATGCGGTCGGAAATCTCGATGTGTCCGGCATATTCGCCGTCGATTGCCACATGAATGATAGTGCCGCTATGGTGCTTGCTGCAAGGCACGCACTTTGCGCCCACGGCAGTCATCATTTTCTCATTGCCCACAGCCACCACTTTATCGTTGACCAAAGCGCGCACGCCATGGCCCGCCACCTCTTCCACATCGGTCACGGTGCAGCATTGCGCTTCGTTGGGGAAGGCGTTTTTCAGCGAAATGGCTATCGGGTGATTGCTGTATCGCTCCACATGGGCGGCAAGGTGGAGCAACTGCTGCTCGCTGATGAGATAGGGGTGCAATGCCGTGACGGCAAATTCGCCATAGGTGAGGGTGCCAGTTTTGTCGAACACCGCCACGCCCATCTTTGCCAACGCCTCCAGATAGTTGGCACCTTTTACCAAAATGCCACAGCGTGAAGCCGCGCCAATGCCCCCGAAGAAGGTGAGCGGAACGGAGATAACCAGGGCGCAAGGACACGACACCACCAAGAAGGTGAGTGCACGGTAAATCCATGTGGGCAGGGCTGCAAGATAGCCATCACAGAAGAAGGGCGGCACAAAAGCCACCACCAGCGCACACGCCACCACCACAGGAGTATATATGCGTGCGAAGCGACGAATGAAACTCTCGCTGCGCGACTTGCCCTCGCTGGCGTTTTCCACCAGTTCGAGCACCTTCGAAGCGGTGCTTTCGCCAAACGATTTGGTGGTGCGCACACGAAGCACGCCCGAAATATTCACGCAGCCCGAAATCACGCTCTCGCCCACTTTCACCGAGCGCGGTACGCTTTCGCCAGTGAGTGCCACCGTATCGAGCGACGATTCGCCATCGGTCACCTCGCCATCGAGCGGAATGCGCTCACCGGGCTTCACGATGATAGTTTCGCCTATCGCCACATCGGCAGGGTTCACACTTTGCACACGCCCATCGTGCTCCACATTTGCCACATCGGGACGAATGTCCATCAGTTGAGCAATCGACTTACGGCTACGCCCCTCGGCCAGATGCTCAAAGAGTTCACCCACTTGGAAAAACAGCATCACAAACACCGCTTCGGGGAACTGGCGTTCAGCCCCAGGCAGAAAACCGATGACCAGCGCACCGATGGTGGCAATCGACATCAGGAAGTTCTCGCCCAGCAGATGACCGCTGAACAGTTCCTCCACCGCCTCGCGCAGCGTTTGGGTGCCCACCACAAGGTAAGGCACCAAATACACAAGGAGCAACGCCCAAGTGGGCAGACTGGTGTGAGCCTCAACAGCCCAAGCCACCGCCAGCAGCACACTGGCAACGCCAATCTTGATAACCCCCAACTTCACACCGCCCTCATGGTGGTGATGCTCACAGCCACAAGCGTGTGAGTGCTCGTGCTGATGTTCGTGACAGCCGCAGCTGTGCTGATGCATATTACATTCGTCCATATCGTAGTATTATTTTACAGTTTCACGCTGCAAATATACCCCAAAGTTCATGCAACTGAATTGCAAAAAAAAGGAAATGATATACAAATTAGTGATGATTGTAAAAGATCCCGTAGGGATTTCATCGCAAATCTTCTTTGGGACAATTTGTATATCAATTCAAAAAATAAGATGTGGAAGATTTAGAAATTCGGAGTACTCAAAGTGCTCTGAGTGCTCCAAGCATATATAATTATCGGTGGAACGTTTTTTGTCCGTGGTTATTTTCTTGAGCATAAGGAAATGGGTGGAAATACGAACAAATTGCAAAGAAAGTGGCGGAAATCCTTTGTTTTGTTATGAATTTGTCCTACTTTTGTAGAAATCTTTTCATGCATATTTTGTATTGATTCTTTTAAAGTAGCCTTTGGAGTAGGGCTGTTTTTACACTTATATATTACTATGACTGGTTTGGAAGTAAACGCCCCGACTTTCAAAATCAAACAGTTGTTATCAGTTCGGGGTTAATTAGTTAGAGTTTATGAAAAGAACATTACTTCTTTCCCTTGCATTGACGCTGTTTACATGCGCCTATGCAGCCGTAGGCGACACATTTGTGTTAGACAACGTCACCTACATCGTGAAAAGCGACAACACCGTCGGTATCAAGAAGGCAGACAGCAAGGTCACTTCTTTCAACCTCACCGACCAGGTCACTAACGAAGGCACCACCTACACCGTGGTATCGGTTGAGGACTACGCGTTCCAGTATTCTGAAGCCACAGCCCTCACCCTTCCATCAACCATCACCTCAATTGGTTACAGTGCATTCTCAAGTTGTAAGGCCGCTTCCATCATCTTGCCAAAGAACCTCAAGACTATCGGCAACTACGCATTCTACGCAGTGCGCAACATCACCTCTATTGAGATTCCAGAAGGCGTGGAGGCACTCGGCACCGACAAGTATTCAAGCGCATTCGGCACTTGCTATGCTTTGAAGTCAATCAAGTTGCCTTCTACTTTGAAGACAATCTGGAACTCCACTTTCTACAACTGCGGTTTGGAGTCAGTGGAAATTCCTGAAGGCACCACTTTTATTGGCAAAAACGCATTCAACCACTGCCAAAAACTCACCACCGTAACTCTTCCATCCACTTTGGATAGTATTGACGATGGCGTGTTTGGCGACTGCGTCGCCCTCACCACCATCAAGGGTGCAATGGCTGGCGTGAGGTCGATTGGCGGAGAGGCGTTCTTCAACTGCCCACTCACCGAATTTACCGTTCCTGCCGCTTGCGAGACTATCGGCAGCCGTGCGTTCTCAAAAACCAAAATCGCGAAGTTCAACGTGGCTGCTGGCAACGCCAACTTCAAAGTGATTGACGAAGCCCTCTACACCGCCGACAAATCGCTCCTTATCGCTTTCCCACCCGAATCAGCAACCACCACATTGGCTGTGGCTGACGGTTGCCGCGGTATTCAAGGTGGCGCATTCCAAGGCGCAAAGGTGACAAAAGTCACTCTCCCTGCATCGGTTATCGCTCTCGACGAATTTGCATTCTGCCAGTCAGCACTTACCGACATCACCCTCTCCGACAACATCGTGTTTATCGGTCAACAAGCTTTCGCTGCCACCAACATCACCTCAATGACACTCCCACAAGGATTGCGTGACCTCACCGACGCTGTGTTCGCTGGTTGTGAAAAACTCACCTCTGTGACTGTGGGCAGCAACGTGAAGACTTTCGGTATCCGTCAGTTCTACAACAGCAAGGCGCTCAAGGAAGTTCGTTTCACAGGCAGCAAGGCTCCAACAATCGGCTATTGGGAATATTCCTCTGAATCACCATTCTACGGTGTGCCAACCAAGCAAGTGACCATCTATTGCCCTAAGGGCACATCCGGCTCCTACACCTCTGAATTTGGAAGTTTCGAGGCTGTGGCAGCCATCAAGGAAAACGCTACCGGCATCTTCACCCCAACAAGCATCGTTCCTGCCGACAAGGCTGAAGTGGCTACACTCGACAAGCTCACATTCAACTTTGGCGAAAAGGCTATCGCTGTGAAGTCGAACCCTGCCATCAAGGTGCTTTGCGGCAAGCTCGTTGCCAACATTCCTATGGGCGATGAAGTGAAGGTGGGTATGTGGTCGATTCTCGGCAGCAAGACCAACGCTCCTTACGCAGTGCCTCTCGATGAATACGGCGAAGGCGGCGAACCTATCAACATGGAACAAGGCAAAACTTACTTCGTGATTATCCCTGGTGGCACATTCAAGAACGAAGCCGGCGACCTCAACGAAGAAATCACCCTCCAATACACTGGCACATGGGTAGAACCTCTGTTCATGCCTACTGCTGTTGATCCTGCCGACGGCTCTACTTTGAAGAAAATCGAAAACGTGTACTTCACATTCGAGTCGAAGCCAACCAAGGCCTACAACTGCACAAGCAAAATCAAACTTATCGAAGGTGAACTCGTTGACGGCGTTCCTACCGGTAAGGAAGTGCTCGCTCCAGCTGATATGTGGATTGCAAACGTGTCGGGCAACAAGCTCCAAGTGTTCCCTGCCGACTACGATTCATACCTCACTCCTATTCCTCTTGAAGCAGGTAAGGAATATTTCTTGATTCTCGACGCAAAGGCAGTGTATAACAGCGCTAATGTTTACAACAAGCAAGTGGTAGTGAAATACTCTGCTGAGGCACCTACTGGCGTAACCGTTCCTGAGGCTGACAGTTACGTGGTGGCTAAAGCCGGTGCAATCGAGGTGGGCGTTTCTACCACAGCCAACGTTCAGGTGTTCAACACCGCTGGCATTATGGTAGGCAACCAAACCGCAACTGGCACCCTCACCTTCGGCAACTTGAGCAACGGTCTTTACATCGTGCGCATCGCCACTGCCAACGGCAAGGTTAAAACAGTGAAAGTGATGCTCTAATCCATCACCCACTCCCCAATAAAAAAATAGCCCCCACTCCAGGGGCTATTTTTTTGTGCCTTCACCTTTCGCCACAAAAACAAGATTTTCATATGTATACAATGACATAAAACAATCAAATTTTGGGCAATTTACAAGCGTTTCAAATTTGTTGTAAATGATTATATATCAAACAAAAAAAGAAAACAAGCAAACACATAAAGCGCTTGTAAAATGTATGTAAGTGCTTGTAATATTCAACCATTTACAAGCGCCCATGTCGATTTATTTCCTTCGACAGTTGTATTGCGTATTAAACCTTTTACCCTAAACTTGCGTAGTAAATTATTAATCTTGTACTCCCGTTGCTTATCATCTAACTGATCAGGTAGTACATCCCATAATAACTTCACAATCTCAGTCTTTGTCAGAGATCCATGATCCCTTAATGAATCAAGTAATAGCGCTTCACATTTCTTATCATTAAGACCTTTATGCTTGGTGTATTCTATTTTTTTGTCTGTTACCTGAGCGATATCCTTTGCTATAAAAATATGTGGTAAACGCCCCTCTATCAATTTGCGTTTACGGAGCATGGCAACAGCCTCTGAAGGAATTCGTTTTCCTTTCTGAACAGAATCCAAAAGCACCGCATCAGTAAGAGAAAGGTTTCGATTTTCTAACAGCAATAGACTGTAGTTTTCGTCAATAACAGTACCAGGAAGTGTCAACACGACTTCTGTTGCGGAGGACTTGTCATAATCTGGCATAGGAAGATAGCGCTCTTTCTGACTAACAAACATCTTATGAATTCCATAACCTTGAGTATCTATCATCTTTATATTTACCATAGCTTTTACTAATGCTGGGTTACGGTAGCTTTTTGGCGTCTTTTCCCCTGTGATATACTGATAGTAAGTTCCCTCATAGAAACTGCCTTCATTTTGAAATGTTAGTTTATCCTTGTCTTCTGTAACAACAATTCGCGCCCCACTTTCATATCGTTGATGTGCTATTGAGTTGTGAAGCCCTTCAAGAATACTTTCTGTATCATACTTCCAAACTTCGGCAGGAATAAGAGAGTTTTTGGGATAGATTTTGAAACGGTAGTTCCTTATTCGGTTAAGCAGTTCGCTAGTGCTTCGTATAAACGGAATTGTATAGATGTCTCCAAAGGTTTGACCATCTTGGAAACATTTCCATACAATTTGAGCTATATGATGAAGTTTATGAGCTTTTTCTTCCTTGCCAACAAGTAGCAATGTGGCACGAGTTATTTTTCCTTCTATTGTAAGGCTGGCCTTGTCCAGAAATGTCTTGTCAGTCCAAGTGTCACATTCTGTTGCAAACTTCGGATAACGCTGTTTGTAACCATCACGTGCAAGTTGTATAGCGTCAGCATCAAGGTCGTCTATTGTTGCTTCTTCAATCACCTGTGCAGACCAATCATATGGCAGTTCTTGCTCATCAAGTATAGCTTCTAAACGCGATTGTTCTAACCCAACAAGAGAATCGTCCAATCTTTGCCATGCCTTGCTGTGCGCATATACAGGGCGACGTCTCATATGTTTTGGCACATGAATCACCCATACTGTCTTGTGTGTGTCGTCTGTGACAAATTCCTCCACAAGCAATCCTTCAGAAGGCAAATTCGCACACAAATTTGTCATTCTCAACCTTGCCTTTTGGACATCATAGTTGTATGTGTCTGTTCCAACAATATCAAGGGTCTTATCTACAACGCCAATTACCAAATGCCCTCCTTCCATATTTGACAAAGCAGAAACATAAGATATTATATCGTCTTTTTCCTTGCCATTGAAATCATTCTTTAGATTCTTAAACTCCTTCCATTCACACCCTGCATCTTCTTTAGGATATTTGGAAAGCAAATATTGTTGTAACTCTTGTTCTTTCATACTAAATATTACAAGATTGGATGTATAAAATTATGACTTCTATTTTACCTTGACTTTTGGATTAGTGGGCTTCGAGCCAGTTGGGGGCGGAGGCGTAGGAGGCGGTGAGGCGGACGTTGCCGTGGTAGGCGTTTTCCATTTCCTCCACCACTATCTTTTGCACCTTCTCCAGTTCGGCGGGCAGCACGTCGAAGTTCAACTCATCGTGCACTTGCAGAATCATCTTCGATTTGATGCCTTCCTGCTCAAAACGGCGGTCGATGGCAATCATCGCAATCTTCATTACATCGGCGGCGGTGCCTTGGATTGGGGCGTTCACGGCGTTGCGTTCGCTGAACTGGCGCACCACGGCGTTGCGTGAATTGATTTCGGGCAACATACGGCGGCGGCCATACAGCGTGGTGACATAGCCCTTTTCCTTCGCCTGCGCCACACTGCGATCGATATACGCCTTCACGCTTGGGAATGTGGCGAAATAGCCGTCGATGAGTTGCTTCGACTCGGCGCGTGGAATGTTGAGACGTTCCGACAATCCGAACGACGAAATGCCGTAAAGAATACCGAAGTTGGCGGTTTTCGCCTTTCGGCGCTCATCGGCAGTGACCTCTTCAAGAGGCTTATGGTAAATTTTCGCCGCCGTGATGGCGTGAATATCGTGGCCGTGACGGAAAGCATCGAGCATAATTTCGTCGTGACTGAAATCCGCCACCAGGCGAAGTTCGATTTGCGAATAGTCGGCGCTGAAGAAAACATTGCCCTCGGCAGGGATAAACGCCTTGCGGATTTCGCGGCCCATATCGTCGCGCACCGGAATGTTTTGCAAATTCGGATTGGTCGACGACAGGCGGCCAGTGGCGGTCACGGTTTGGTTGTAAGTGGTGTGAATGCGCCCTGTGCGATGATTGATTAGCTGTGGCAATGCCTTCACATAGGTGGAGAGCATCTTGCGTATGCCACGCAGTTCCAAAATCTTATCCACCAGAGGGTGACGGTCGCGCAACTTCACCAGCACCTCCTCGGTGGTGGAGTATTGCCCAGTTTTGGTCTTTTTCGCCTTGTCGTCGAGGTGCAGGCGGTCGAACAGCACTTCGCCCACCTGTGCTGGCGATGCGGTGTTGAAATGCACTCCGGCAGCCTCGAAGCACTCTTGCTCCAGTTTGTCCATCTTGGCGGTGAGTACCTCGCCATACTCGCTGAGAGCCTTTACATCGATGCGCGCGCCTGCCATTTCCATCTTGGCAAGCACCTTCACCAGCGGCAACTCAATGTCGGTGAGCAAGTGCGTCATATCGTTTTCCTCCAGCAGGCGTTTCTCCACATCGGGCAAGGCGAGAATAATGTCGGCTTGTTCGCACGCCACTGGAGTGAGTCTTTCTGGATTCACCTCAAATATCTTTTTCTGCCCACGGCCTTTCGGACCGAGATACGATTCGGGGGCAATCACCTCGTAGTCGAGCAATTCCTGCGCCACCTGCGCAATGCTGTGCCCACGCTCTGGCTGAAGCAGATAGTGCGCCACCGAGGTGTCGAAATATGGGGCGGTGAAATTCACGCCTTTCTCGTGGAGCATCACCATGTCGCGCTTCACATCGTTGGAGCAGATGGTCACGCCGCTTTCGTAGAGCGGCCTCACCGAGTCTGTCATCATGCCGAATCCGTCCATCGCCAAATATGCGCCCTTATGGGGCTGGGGGCAGATGGCGAAGCCGAGGATATTGGCATTCATCGCCTCGTCGCCCACCGACACGATATGCACCGCCACGCGCTCCTTGCCGAGCAGCGATTGCACATAGGCGGCGGCCTCGTCGAAGTCGGCAATTAAGCGGAAGTCGCAATCATAACTTTTGATAGTCTTTGCCGTGGTTTGGGGTGCGACAGGTGCGGCATCGCCAAAGAGCGAACCTTGCACACCACTTTCGGGCAATGGCTGCACCGTGCCTTCAAGTCCCACATTCGCCTCGCCTTGGTCGATGATACGCTTGGTGAGTGTGCGGAACTCCAGTTCGTTGAACACCTGGCGCAGTGCCACAAAATCCACGGGCACACGCTTCAGTGCTTCCTCGTCCCAGTCGAGTGGCACATCGGTCTTGATGGTGGCAAGGTGCTTCGACAGCCTGATTTGCTCGGCATTATTTTCCACCTTCGCCTTCAATGCGCCTTTCAGTTCACCGGTGTGGCTCAACAGGTTTTCAATGGAGCCGAACTGCTGAATGAGTTTTTCCGCCGTTTTCGGGCCCACGCCGGGGCAGCCGGGAATGTTGTCGGCAGAGTCGCCCATCAGTCCGAGCAGGTCAATCACCTGGATAGGGTCGGTCAAACCGTACTTTTCCGTCACTTCCTTCACGCCCATGATTTCATTTTTACCGGGATTGTATATTTTCGTGCAGTCGTTCACCAGCTGCCCGAAATCCTTGTCGCCAGTCACCATATAGGTTTCGAAACCGTGTTGGCAGGCGATTTTTGAGAGCGAGCCAATCACATCGTCGGCCTCGTAGCCCTCTTTCACAAACACCGGGATGCGATACGCCTCCAGTATGCGCTTGATATACGGCACAGCCACCCTGATGCCCTCAGGCGTCTCGTCGCGGTTGGCTTTATACAGTTCGTATTCCTCGTGGCGGAAGGTCTTTCCGCCTGGGTCGAAGCACACGGCTATGTGGGTGGGTGTTTCGCGCTTTAAAAGGTCTTGCAGAATGTTCACAAAACCGAACACCGCCGAGGTGTCGATGCCTCCGCTCGAAAAGCGCGGATTGCGCATAAGCGCATAATATGCTCTGAAAATCAACGCGTATGCGTCGAGAACGAAAAGTCGTTTTTTGTCGCTCATCATTAAAATCGTTGTTTATTGCCAGTTGTAATGTCAAAATGCCGAAAACTTACGGCTTGATAAAATTACTCCTTTTTCCCCGATTATTGAAATTTTAGCCCATAAATCGCTCCGCATTTTTTGCACCACACCAAGAAATTTTGCAACTATTAACCGCAAAAATCCCCACATAATCAGAATTATTCGTACTTTTGCACTCAAATGGTAAAACTCGACCAAATACAAGAAACGATTAAGCCTGAATTGGCGAAGCTCAACGCAATCATTGCCGACACTCTAAAAAGTCCAAGTGCGCTCACTAATCACATAGTTACTGATTATCTGCGCACTAAGGGTAAGCAAATACGCCCAGTGCTGGTGCTGCTGAGCGCAAAACTTTTTAATGGTATCAACGAGCGTGTGCTCAACGCCGGTGCCGCCATCGAACTCCTGCACAACGCTTCGCTCATTCACGACGATGTGATCGACCAAAGCATGTCGCGCCGTGGGCTGCCTACAGTGAACAGCGTGTGGGACAACCACGTGGCTGTGCTCGTGGGCGACTTTTTCGTGAGTGGCGCGCTTTCGTGCGCTGTGCGTGCTGGCGACATTCGTGTGCTCAACTCGCTCTCTACGATGGGTGCTGATTTGGCGATGGGAGAAATCGATCAAATCGACAACGCCCGTAGCCGTGAAATCACCGAGGAGGTGTACATGACCATCATCAGCCGCAAAACGGCATCGCTTTTCACCAGTTGCGTGGAAGTGGGTGGCATCACCGCAGGAGCCGACGAGGAATCACTCAAGAAGTTGAAACGCTTTGCGGAACTGTTGGGACAATGCTTCCAAATCAAGGACGACACTTTCGACTATTTCCACGACCCTGTGGTAGGAAAGCCCACAGGCAACGATTTGCGCGAGGGAAAAATCACCTTGCCGCTCATCTACGCCCTTGGCAGAAAGGAATTGCCTGAGTGCGAGGAAATGAACAAGTTGGTGCACAAGCCAGAACTCAACGACGAGGAAATCAACCAACTGGTGGAGTTTGCCAAAAATGCTGGAGGCATCGACTACGCATTCCGCACCATGGAACGCCTGCGCCAAGAAGCCGAGACTCTGCTCGCCGACTTCCCCGCAAGCGAAACAGTAGACGCCTTCAAGTCCATCTTCAGCTACATCATCACCCGCAACAAATAAAATTCCCCACATATCAAACAGAAAAACGCCCAAAATCTGGGCGTTTTCTTTTTTCCGGATTTTCAAAATCTCGAATCATTCGAATCTTCGAATTTTCGAAACCTCGATTTATCTAATTTCTAACTTCTAACCTCTGCTTCCTCATCTTCTTCCTTGCTGCTTCAAGTATTCGATGAGCAAGGCTGGACGGTCGGTTTGCAGGAATTGGGCGTAGTGACTGAGTGCCCAGCCCCATGCGCCGTCGGGGTCGCCATCAATCACGGCACGGTCGTCGTCGTGTCCGCCGTTGAGCGACGGCCACAGCGTGTTGATCCACACCTTCACGCCAGCGTCGTCAATTTTCTTCAGCAAACGCTCCACCGTGGGCGTAACCGTCTTGAAACAGCACTCCACAGCCACTGGACGAATAGCCAAAAACTCGTCAAGCACCTGTTCCGCACTGTCCACATCGAGGTGAACAATCGGCATAAATATCGACTTTTGAATCACATCGCCTTTCTCCTTCTGTATCTTCTGCAATCTGCCTTTCGCCTTAATCACGATTTGGTCAACCATGTCCAGGCGACGGGCTGCTGCATACACCTCATCGAAATAGTCGTAACCCTTATCCACATTTATGAGCACTTTGCCCTTCAGAGCGGCAAACACCTCCTCCATGGTAGGCACCTGCACCGTGGTCACACGCCCCATGCCATTGCGCAAACGCAACTGCTTGATTTCCGCCAACGTGAGATTTTTAACTTCACCCTTTCCGTTGGTGGTGCGGTCCACCTTCTTATCGTGCATCAGCACCAAGTGGCCGTCTTTCGTCATGTGCAAGTCGATTTCCACCATATCCACACCCATCGCCACGCAATTCAGCATCGCAGGAATGGAATTTTCGGGAGCGTTACGCCAGTCGCCACGATGCGACACCACCAGCACACGCTGCGCCTTCGGATTGTTAAGCGCATCCAAAGCCAACCCCAACTCACCATCAGCCCAAGCCAAATTCACACAAGCCACCGCCAAAAGCAGCCCAATCAAAATCCTTTTCATCATCCAAAAAATTACATTTACCAATAAACCCAAATCACCCATCAATCCTAATGACCGATTTGGAAAAAAAATCACCACAAATATACCAATTCCCCCCACCATCCCCAAAAAAACAGAGACAAAATCAAATTTATAAAAGTTTATGACTGAATATCGTGGATATTCAGTGCGAAATCAGTAAATTTGCGAATTAATGAAGACTATATCCAACATCATATTAGACAAAAGTATAAAGGAAACGCCATTCCTCAAAACGGCTAAAGATTCCGATGGCAATCAGATAACGCTATCGGAACAAATGGCATATTTAACCCATTTTATCCAAAACCACAAGATTTCGCACAAACTTAGTTACTCACAAAAAGCATTGGAAATCATTGAGGATGTGAGTGAGTATTTAAATGCAACAGATGAAGGAAACGATATTGTAAGCGAACCAGCAGTTGATTACTCGTATAGTTTGTTCAGCGACATAGTACACCCCAGATTTCCATCTGTAGCAAATCCCAAATTCACTTTTATCGATTTGTTTGCTGGTATTGGTGGTTTCAGAATTGCGCTTCAAAGTTTGGGCGGAAAATGTGTTTTTTCTTCAGAATGGGACGCAAATGCCCAAAAAACCTATTTCTACAACTTTGGAGAAATCCCATATGGTGATATTACAAAGGAATCCATAAAAAACTGTATTCCAGACGGATTTGATGTGCTGTGCGCAGGATTTCCTTGCCAGGCTTTTTCTATTGCTGGTTACAGAAAGGGGTTTGAAGACACAAGAGGAACGCTTTTTTTTGATGTAGCTGAAATCATAAAAAGAAAGCGCCCTAAGGCTGTTTTCCTTGAGAATGTAAAGAATCTTTACACTCACGATAATGGCAAAACATTTGCCGTTATCAAAGCCACATTGGAAGAACTGGGGTATGTGGTATATCACAAAGTGATGAACTCGATGGAATATGCAAATGTTCCACAGAATCGCGAGCGAATTTTCATCGTTTGCTTTGACCCAAACCAAGTAAAGAATCATCATCAGTTCTCATTCCCTGAAAGAACGGAATTGACCCATACTATTCATGATTGCATAGACCCGGAAATCAACGACAAAGCACTATTTTACGGAGCGAAATTCATCCATTATGAAGAATTGAAACGTGATATGGTCTCAATGGACACCATTTATCAATGGAGAAGGCAATATGTGCGTGAAAACAAAAGTAACGTATGCCCAACCCTTACAGCCAACATGGGTACAGGTGGGCATAATGTGCCTTTGATTTTAACTAAATATGGCATTCGAAAACTATCGCCTAAAGAGTGCATCAATTTCCAAGGTTACCCAAAAGAATATCAATTCCCTACAAGTATAGCCAATTCTGCAAAATATAAGCAAGCAGGAAATTCTGTTGTAGTACCTCTAATAACAAAAGTATGCCAGAACATAATATCCATCATTTAGCCTCTTTCTTAGAGAACTGGACTAAAAACGACAAGTATTTTGAGATGCTGAGGTTAATGGCTCAACTTAGTCGTCTATTCTCTGAAAGCAAAACTCCATACTTGGATTACAGACTAACCGAGAACTTGTTTTGCCGATACTTCAAAGCCCTTAATGACGCACGCTCCTGCACTGCATACGATGCACGAATCGGAAGTGTGGGCATAGGTATAAAAACATTTATACTCAATGGAAGCGACCAATCTACGGAAAAGATCGCCGAATTCAATAAGTTAAAAAAAGAACTTGATGGCTTGACGAAGATGGATTTGGCAAAAAAAATTGCACAATTTCGCAACGAGCGTATGCAATTTGCCAACAATCAATACGGTGTAAGTGAGACTCAATATCATATTGTGGGCAGAAAAGAAGGACTTTTGAGGGTTTTTAATACGCCGTACGAAGAAGTGGATATTGACCACTTGCATTTAGAATCTGACACTGCCACTTCATGCCGTTTCAATGACGAAAAAAACGAGTACACCTTCAATAAAAGCAAAAGTGTACTGATGAAGCGTTTCACAGTTCCACACGTGCACTTTGATGTGGAAGTGGAAATCTTTGAAGAGCCACTTATGCTACTCGAAAAGTTTTTCAACAACCAAAAGCAAGGCATATCATCGGCAAAGAAAATGGTAAAAGGGCAAGACTTTGTTATGTTGCCACTTTACTCATACACAATAGCAAAAGGAAAATATGTTGCAGAAAAATCAGGGCTTAACCAATTTAACACTGGTGGTAGAAAAAGAAATCCTTTAGAAGTGTATATTCCAATACCAAAGGATGTCCATAATCACTATCCCAATTTTTTTCCAAAAAGAGATGAACCATTTTCACTATTATTGCCAAATGGAGAGCATTTGTCTGCAAAAATCTGCCAAGATGGAGGAAAAGCCCTCATGTCGAATCCAAATTTAGCATTAGGACAGTGGATTCTCCGTGATGTGCTCAAAAAGAAAGAAGGTGAACTTGTGACTATAGATGACCTTAATCGTTTGGGGTTTGATAGCGTGTGTGTGGAAAAACTACACAAAAAGACTCCAGATGGTTTAGAGATTTTTAAAATCTATTTTGCTGATTCGGAAATGAATTACGAATCCTTCATCGAAAACAATCGCTTTTAACCACAAACGAATCAATTCTTCCACCCACTCCCACCAAAAAAATAAATTTCCTATCCATCTGTTGATGCTGCGGTATGGGGAATTTGTGAAGTGTAAATAAAAATATAGTGAATTTTGCTGGATTTGTGGAGTGTAAATAAAATTTGAGTAGAAATTGCTGGAATTTTATTTATAAGTGATAAAATGCACATGTGATTTTTCAATATTGGAATTTTTTTGTGGGGGATTTGAGGGGGGATTTGTGGGGTGAAGAGGGGGGGTGGTGGGGGTGAAAAATGCACTTGCTGTTGGACTCTACAGGGGTGAAAAAAATAAAAAAAACACACATTATTATAGTAAGTTGGCTTTTTTTGCCTAATTTTGCACCCGAATTTCAGAATGAGCCTGCAATTTTGGGCTTGAATTTATTTAACAGTGGTTATAATATGCCAAAGAATTTAGTAATTGTTGAGTCTCCTGCTAAGGCGAAGACTATCGAAAAATATCTTGGAAAAGACTACAAGGTGATGGCAAGTCAAGGTCATATTCGCGACTTGCATAAGAGCGATTTCAGTATTGATGTGGAACACGGTTTCCGCCCTATCTACGAAATCCCTGAAGACAAGAAGCGCTGTGTAGCCGATTTGAAAAAAGCAACGAAAGAGGCACAGATGGTGTGGCTCGCATCCGATGAGGACCGCGAGGGAGAGGCTATCGCTTGGCACCTGTATGAGGTGCTTGGCTTGAAGCCCGAAACCACGCGCCGTATCGTGTTTCACGAAATCACCAAACCAGCCATTCTTGAGGCTATCGAACACCCTCGCAATATCGACATCAATTTGGTGAACGCCCAGCAGGCGCGCCGTGTGCTCGACCGCATTGTGGGTTTTGAACTTTCGCCTGTGCTTTGGCGCAAGATTAAGCCGGGTCTGTCGGCTGGCCGTGTTCAAAGTGTGGCTGTGCGCCTCATTGCCGACCGCGAGAAGGAGATTGCCGATTTCAAGAGTGAGCCATACTTCCGTGTGACGAGTGCCATGCAGCCGCTTGGCTCCGATGCCACGCTGTCGGCAGAACTGTCGCGCCGCCTTAATAGCCGTGACGATGCCATGGCATTCCTTGAGGCGTGCAAAGATGCCTCGTTTGCCGTTAGCGATGTGAATTTGCGTCCGCTCACCAAGTGCCCAGCACCACCATTCACCACTTCCACCCTCCAGCAGGAAGCGGCCCGCAAACTGGGTTTCTCGGTTTCGCAGACCATGCGTGTGGCGCAGTCGCTCTACGAGGCCGGTCGCATCACCTACATGCGTACCGACTCGGTGAACCTTTCCACCCTCGCCCTCGGCGCTATCGCCAAGGAGGTGAAGGAGAACTATGGCGACGACAACTACAAGCGCCGTCAATACACCACCAAGAGCCGCGGTGCACAGGAAGCGCACGAGGCAATTCGCCCAACCTTCGTTTCTGAACACGAAATTCAGGGCACAGCGCAAGAGAAGAAACTCTACAACTTGATTTGGAAGCGCACCATCGCCTCGCAAATGGCTGACGCGAAGATTGAAAAGACCACAGTGGACATTTCAATCAGCAACCGCGAGGAGCATTTCTCTGCCACTGGCGAAGTGGTCACCTTCCCTGGATTCTTGAAGGTGTACACCGAATCGACCGACGACGAGACCGGCGAAAAGGGCACCGACATGCTTCCACCTATCGTGGCAGGCACACAGATGACTCCTAAAAAGATTGAAGCCACCCAGCGCTTCACCCAGCAGCCAGTGCGCTACACCGAAGCATCGCTCGTGCGCCGTATGGAGGAATTGGGCATCGGCCGTCCATCTACCTATGCGCCTACCATTTCCACCATTCAGCAGCGCAACTATGTGGCGAAGGGTGAAAGCAAGGGCGAATCACGCACTTGCGAGGTGCTGACGCTGTCAAACAAGAAGATTTCGACCAAGACCAAGACTGAACTCACCGGCGCGGAAAAGGGCAAACTCATTCCTACCGATGTGGGTATGGTGGTGAACGATTTCTTAATTAAATACTTCCCAAAAATCATCGACTACAACTTCACCGCTAATGTGGAAAACGACTTCGACGACGTGGCTGAAGGCATTACGCAGTGGACCGACTCGATTGCTCATTTCTACGACGATTTCCACCCCAATATCGAGAGTGTGGCAAGTTTGCGCTTGGAGCACAAGGTGGGCGAACGCATTTTGGGCAACGACCCCAAGACTGGCAAGCCTGTGTCGGTGAAAATCACGCGCTTTGGCCCTGCCGTGCAGTTGGGCAATGCCAACGAAGATGGCGAAAAGCCCCGCTTCGCATCGCTCCATGCCGACCAGAGTATGCAGACCATCACCCTCGAAGAGGCTTTGATGCTCTTTGAGTTGCCTCGCACACTTGGCAAGTTTGAGGGCGAAGATGTGGTGGCATCGATTGGCCGCTTCGGTCCGTACGTTCGCCACGCCGGCAAGTTTGTGAGCATTCCAAAAGGACTCACCGCCGAAACGATTAGCCTTGAGGAAGCCGAGCAACTGATTGTTGACTATCGCAAAAATGAAGAGCAACGCGTGATTGCCACCTTCGACGAGGAACCCGATATGCAGGTGCTGAACGGCCGCTTCGGCCCGTACATCTGCTACAAGAAGGCTAACTACAAGATTCCGAAAGGCAAAGATGCCAAGGAACTCACCCTTGCCGACTGTCGCGAGATTGTGGCTGATGAGGCAAACGCCTCAAAGTCGTCGGTACGCCGAGCCGCAGTCAAAAAGACTACGCGCAAGGCCACCACACGCAAAACCGCCACAAAGAAGGCTGCAAAATAGCATCGCACACTCACCACACGATTCGCACTGTTAGTGGACTTGGGCTCACACAGATCGCACAGATCTCACAGGGTTTCTTTGTGGGTGGGAAATCTCACAGATGCTCTCCGCTGATTTTCTCCAAAGGCTCACACAGATTCAACGAGATTCAACAAGAAGATAATTCGTGAAAATTTGTGTTAATTTGTGGCAGAAAAAATCTTTACAAAAAAATATTTGTGTGATTCGTGAAATTCGTGGTTCTAAAACGAGCCACGAATTTGTGTCTTTTGGGGGGGGGAGGTTATGGGTGCGTCAACATTTCAATCCCTCTCGAATCTATATCAATATTGATTCGATGTTTTTGGGGGTGATGACTTTGTAGTCGGTATTTGGGTAGGTTTTTGTGAAAATTACGGGGCATTTAGTGTGGGTTTTACGCTCGTTCCATTTGATTTCAAAAGCCTTTATTTCTCCGTCGGCCTCTTCCAAGTAGTCAATTTCCTTTTGCTGCTGCGTGCGCCAAAACCACGATTGGGCATAACTGCCGTCATAGTGATTCTTTTTCAAGCGTTCGGCAATCACAAAGTTTTCCCACAAATTGCCCACATCTGCGCGGCTCTCCACCTGTGAATAGTTGCCAATCACTGCATTGCGTATTCCCAAATCCCAGAAATATATTTTTCGGCTGGCTTTCAGTTCATTCCTTAAATTTCGCGCATACGACTTTAATCGGAAAATGATATATGATTTTTCCAGAATGTCGATATATCGTTCCACCGTTTTTGAGTCAAGCCCCACGGTTTGCCCAATTTCATTATAACTCACTTGCGAGCCAATCTGATAAGCCAACGCTTGCAAAAGTTTAACCAGCTTCTCTGATTTCATAATCTTGTCGAAAGAAAGGATGTCGCGGTAAAGATACGATTCCGACAATTCCTTAAGCACAGCGCGTTCTTCTCCCACCGACTCCACCACTTCTGGGTAATATCCATACACCATTCGGTGCGGAATCATTCGCAATTCTTCAAGCAAATTGGTGTGATTCACCATCTCGCCAAAAGTGAGAGGAAACATTTTGTATTCGCGTTTTCTGCCCGTAAGTGGCTCGTTGATTTTTGAGGCAAGTTCAAACGAACTGCTTCCGGTGGCAATCACTTGCACATCAGGAATGTTGTCGGTGATTAATTTGATTTTCAATCCGATGTCTTGAATTCGCTGCGCCTCATCTATCACCACAATCCTATGGTCAGCAATGATGCTGCGAAGGCGTGTGGAAGTGATGTCGCTAAACAGTTCTTTCACATCATATTCGTCGCCGTTAAACCACATGACATCAGTCCTGTCGCTTAACATCATTTTTAGCAAAGTGGATTTTCCCACTTGTCGCGCCCCCATAATGGTGACGGCTTTCTTGCCATTTAATACCGAGGCTATTTTTTCCTGAAGTGTTCGCTGTATCATAGGGCTTTTATAGTGTAATTAGAATCTTGTGCAGATAATAGAAAAACGCAGAATGATATGTGCAAAAATAGTGGTTTTCGCTCAAGAATCCAAAAATCTTATAAGAAATTCGGAATAGAATCCAAAAATCTTATAATATTTTCGGAATCCATTCCAAATTTATTACCCCCCCCCATTGCTTCCTTGGGCTCACACAGATCGCACAAATCTCACAGGCTTTCTTTGTGGGTGGGAAATCTCACGGATGCTCTCCGCTCCTTTGCTTCCTTGGGCTCACACGGATTCAACGAGACTCAACGAGAAGATTATTTGTGGAAATTTGTGGTGGTTTGTGGGTGGAAAAAATCTCTGCAACAAAATATTTGTGTGATTCGTGGAATTTGTGGTTTTTAAAGCCACGCCACAAATTAGCACAAATTTTCACGAATAATTTGTGGGCTAAATGGTCTGTTTCTCAATAATTTTACATACCTTTGCCTATATGCGTTCCAAAAAACCTTTCGTGTCATGACAACCAGTACACCACATCGCCACACCAAAAAACGGCTAATGAAAACCGTTGGGGCGCACACGCCGTGCTCCTGTGGCTACATGCAGGGAGGGGAGCTGTATTTTTACATCAAGGACTATCAGGGCAATGTGCGCGTGGCGCTCAATCAGGCTAACCGACCAGTGGAGGTGAACAGCTACTATCAATTTGAAACAGGAGAATTGTCTTATGATTTTTTCACAGGCGACGCAGGTTATTTATACGACATGACAGATGAGGTCAAAGCTTTCAATATACAATCTGTTGTGGAAAATGGCATTAGATACCAAGTCTTTGATTTGAAGCAAAATAGAATCCCTGAACACGTAACATACGAGGAACAGGTTAAAGCCGCTTCTAAAAACAGGAGTAATAACATTTATAGAAAAAAAGTCAATGGAAAGAAAATTACTGTTAAGCCTAATGGTTATTAGTTTTTTGCAGATGTCTACGTCTTTAGCTTTTTGTCAAAAAGGGTATTGTAAAGTGGTGGGCAGATATTTTGTTCCAAAAGAAGTGAAGAGCAAAAAGTGCACATTTGAGAATAATTTTTTTGAAGATTACTCGATAGAGTTTTACCCGAACTGCAAGTTTAAATACTACAGTAACAACCCTTTATTTGGACCGTCACAGACTCATGGCGTTTGGTCTTTATCAGAATCAGGTGACACAATCACACTTAACTCTGGTCGCAAAGAACTTTCTATGGAGAGTATGGGATATTTTAAATATCCTTTTAGAAGATATACATTTAAGACCTTGGAATTGTCTAAGGGCTGCGTCAATTGGTATGAGGACGGCGATTCGTACAGCACATGCTATTGTTTCTTGACTATATGTGGTGACACAATAAAATTACGGCCAAATGAGGACGGAATTATTTCTATCAGCAAAGACACCGCCATTACATGTGTTTGGGCAGAGACTTATTTTAGTGCTTCAAACAAAGTGTGTATGCCTACTGATAGAGAACTTAATTTTTTCATTCTTAAGCATTCTTTGAGCAGACAGTTCTCTGATGAGAAATGGGTGATTCAAGATTCTGGTTTGATTTCGCCTGTTGAAAGGGCTACAAAAACTTTTGCCGACTACTGTCTGCAACGTGATGATAAGTGGGATATAAATACTATCTGGTCAGACGCATGGACTCCAACATTGGATATGTATCGAGGTAAAGGGTGTGGTTCTCGACGCGAACCTTAAAAAAGGACGTTACCAAAGGGACGGTTCTTCTGGTATGCTTACGATGCGTTGATACATTGGTGTTTGTGTCGAAACATGCCGAAGGCGAAAGCACTGAAAAAGTCGGCAGGGGGGCAATATTAATAAGATTTTCAAATATTAAAACTAACAATTAGTTATGCGAGTTAAAATTTTAGTTGTGGCTATATTGATAGCGTTATTTACTCCTGTATTTATCGTTCATAGCACGAATAATGATTCCGAGTCATTCGATAGTCAAGACAAAAAGGTAGTAGAAATTCCAGAATCTATTGGATATTGCTTTCCGTTTGATGGAATTGATTTGAATTATTTTGATTTGGTGCCAAATCTCAATGTTGCCATTGAAGTAGCGTTGCCTATACTTGAAAACATATACAAAAAATCTTTTAAAGAATATATGCCATTCAAAGGATACCTAAAAAATGATTCCATTTGGGTTTTATATGGATCCACAACACCTCTTGTTGAGGGTGGTTTCCCTTATATTGAAATCAATAAACATACAGGGCAGGTTCTGAAAATAATCCACTCAAAATAATTAGGCGAAACCTTCATACAGACCAAAGGGACGGTTCTTACGGTATGTTCGTAGAGGGGGAGTGGAGGGTGTTTTTTTGTGTGAATGGGGTGGGGGATTTTGTTGTGCCGTGGTTTTTCTGTATTTTTGTGATAATTAAATTGTCACAAGCATGAATGAGGCTCTATTAAGTCAACTATTTCTTAAAGACACGGCGTTTCACGACCTGATGCGTCAGCATATCACCAATGTGCTGCTCATCGCTTCCACCTACGATGCGTTTATGATGGAGGAAGATGGGCGCGTGGAGGAACAGATTTTCTTTGAATACATGTCGCTCAACCTGTCGTCGCCCCCTCGTGTGACGCGAGTGTCGAACTACGATGAGGCTTTTGCCGCCATAAGTGTGAAGAAGTTCGACCTGATTATCGCAATGCCAGGTGTGGATGTGAGCGAAACCTTCGTGAAGGCGAAAGACTTCAAGCGACTTTACCCCGATGTGCCGTTTGTGGTGCTCACGCCGTTTTCGCGTGAGGTGTCGCGCCGCTTGCAGAATGAGGATTTCTCGGCTGTGGACTATGTGTTCAGTTGGCTGGGCAACGTGGACTTGCTGGTGGCAATCATCAAACTGATTGAAGACAAAATGAATGCCGACAACGATATTTCGCAGGTGGGCATTCAGATGATACTGCTGGTGGAGGACTCGGTGCGCTTCTATTCGTCGATACTCCCCACGCTCTATAATTTCATTCTGCGGCAGTCGCAGCGCTTCTCCACCGAGGCGCTCAACGCCCACGAAACCATGATGCGTATGCGCGGCCGCCCCAAGGTGATGCTTGCCCGAAACTATGGTGAGGCGGTGGCACTCTACGACAAATACCGCGACCACATTTTGGGCGTGATTAGCGACGTGTCGTTTGCCCGCGACGGTGTCAAAGACAAGCAGGCAGGCTTGAAGTTGGCGAGATACCTGCGGAGCCAAGATGCCAATTTGCCCATCATCATCGAGTCGAGCGATGTGGAGAATGCCGCCCACATGCAGGAGTTTGACGGCACATTCCTCGACAAAAATAGCAAAAAGCTGCCTGTGGACTTGGGCAACGCCATCATGAAGAACTTCGGCTTCGGCGACTTCGTAATCATCAACCCCGCCACCGGCGAGGAGATTATGCGCATTCATAATCTGAAGGAGCTGCAAGACAATATTTTCAAGATTCCGGCAGACTCGCTGCTCTACCATGCGCGGCATAACCACATTTCGCGTTGGCTGTATTCGCGCGCCCTGTTTCCGATAGCGCAGGTGGTGAAGATGCACCATTTCCGCGACATCAGCGAGGCACCAGCCGTGCGCCAACTGTTTTTCGACCTGATTGTGAAGTATCGCAAGATGAAAAACCGTGGCGTGGTGGCAGAGTTCCACAAAGACCGCTTCGACCGCTACAGCAATTTCGCGCGCATCGGCAAGGGCTCGCTCGGCGGCAAGGGCCGTGGCTTGGCGTTTATCGACTCCATCATCAAAAACAATCCAGTGTGCGACAACTTCGAGGGTGCGGTGATTCGCATTCCCCACACCGTGGTGCTGTGTACCGACATATTCGATGAGTTTATGGAAATGAACGGGCTGTATCCCACGGCACTGTCGAATATTCCCGATGCCGAGATTTTGCAGGCGTTTTTGCGCGCCAAACTCCCTGAATCGGTGCAAAACGACCTCTATTCGCTCTACGATGTGTTTGATGGACCGCTGGCGGTGCGCAGTTCCAGTTTGCTCGAAGATAGCCATTATCAGCCGTTTGCTGGCGTGTATTCTACCTATATGGTGCCGCATTTCACCGACCGCGACCTTACCATCCGTCAACTCTCCGATGCGGTGAAGGGCGTGTATGCCTCGGTGTTTTTCGCCGACAGCAAGGCGTATATGGTGGCAACGAGCAACGTGATTGACCAGGAGAAGATGGCGGTGATTATTCAGGAGGCAGTGGGCGTGCAGCGTGGCGACTACTTCTATCCATCGCTTTCGGGCGTGGGGCGTTCGCTCAACTACTATCCTGTGGGCGACGAGCTGCCAGCCGACGGCATAGCCGAGGTGGCGGTGGGCTTGGGCAAGTATATCGTTGACGGTGGCATGTCGCTGCGGTTCTCGCCTCGCCACCCTGCGCATGTGCTTCAAACCTCCACGCTCGACCTCGCCTTGCGCGACACGCAGCGCTATTTCTACGCCCTTTCCACCACAGCCGGAGAGGGAGAGTTTTCGATTGACGAGGGCTTCGACATCGCGCGCCTGAATGTGGACGACGCAGGCAAACAGGGCTTTTTGAAATATTTGGTATCGACCTACGACTTTCAGAATGAGCGCATTGTGGATTCCGACGAGGGTGGAGGGCGTAAGGTGGTGACCTTTGCCAATGTGCTTCGCCACGATGTGTTCCCCTTGGCGCAGTCGCTCGACTTCATGCTCACCAAAGGTCAGCAGGAAATGGGCCGACCGGTGGAAATTGAGTTTGCCGGCGTGCTTGGCACCACCAAGGAAATACGCGAGGGCAACAAGGGCACGCTCTATTGGCTCCAGATTCGCCCCATGGTCGATCGCCGCGAAATGCTCGACGAGCATGTGCTCAACGCTTCGCCCGACCAACTGCTCATCAGCAGCAACAATGCGCTCGGCCACGGAATGATGGACGGGGTGCAACATGTGGTGATGGTGAAGCCCGAAAAATTTTCTATGGCAAATAATGTGCTGATAGCCGAGGAAATTGCAAAAATAAATCGTAACTTTACAGATTCAGGAGAGGGCTGCATACTCGTGGGTGTGGGCCGATGGGGTTCGTCCGACACTGCTTTGGGCATTCCCGTGAAGTGGCCTCAAATTTCGTCGGCGCGCCTCATTGTGGAGGTGGCTGCTCCTGGCAATACCATCGAGCCAAGCCAAGGCACGCATTTCTTCCAAAATCTCACTTCGTTTGGAGTGGGCTATTTCACGGTGGGAATGAAGCGTGATGCCGGTATGGTCGATTTCGACTACCTGGCAGCCATGCCAGCGGTGTATGAGAGCGAGTTTGTGCGCATTGTGCGCTTCGATTCGCCTCTGCAAGTTGCGATTAATGGTATGAAAGGACGCGGAGTGGTGATGAAGCCACACGCCAAACAACTTGATAATAATACTTGATAAGATATAAATATGGGATTTTTTAATGGTATTAAGCGAGCGTTCGGATTCTCCGACAATGGGGACGAACACGACGATGAACTCGATGGAATTGATGGTCGTGCGGCTCGCTCACCCTATGTCAATCCGTTTCGAAACGATACATCGCCAGCCGAACGCCACGACACCGAACCTGCCGTGGAGCGTGTGGAACCTACACGCAAGCAGGTGCAGCCTTCGCCTTCTGCCAGCGCAGAGGTGGAGGAGGGCATCGTGCCACGCAGCAAGCACGAGGCTGTGAAAAAGGCGCAGCAGGCGGCGCAGGAAAAGGTGCAGCAGGCTGTTAGTGAGGCGGCTTCGACTGCCTCCACCAAGGTGCCAAGCGCACTGATCGATGACATCGCCTCGGTGCTGTCGGCGCACTTGGGCAATATGCCTGCCACAGCAATCGCCAACGATTCGCCGTTGCGCGAACGCCTGAAAGACAGCGAGAACCAGCGCCGTGCGCTCCAAACTCGCTACAACACCCTCACCGAGCGCGTCGCTTCGCTTGAAGGCGACATTGAGCACCTTGAGGTGGAGAAGAAAGCGCTTCAAAACAAGTTGAAGGTGGCGCAAGTGCAGTCGGGCGCTGTAGCCGACTCGTCGGTGGAGGCGCAAGTGGAGAGCATCGCCACCGAATACAAGGAGAAAATGGAGGTGACCAACGCACTTCTCAACGAAATCCGCTCCGAGGCGGCTCGCAAGACGCAAGAAGTGGAGGAATTGCGCCAAAAGTTGGACGAGGCGCAAACTGCCAGCACCGTGGGTGCGAAAGAATTGGCTGAACTGAAGGAGCAGGTGGCGGCACTGGAGAAGCAAACCGCCGAGCAAGAGGCGAAAATCGCTGCCGATGCCAAAGCCCACGCCGATGCCATTGCTGAGAAAGATGCCGTGATAGCGTCGATGAAGGACGAGGCGTCGGCTTCGGCATCTGCCAAAGAAAAGGAGATGATGGCTGAAATGGAGGATATGCTGAAGGATGTGGAAGACTTCAAGCAGAAGAAAATCGACGAAATGGAAGCCCTCAAGCAGAGCGTGGCAGAGGCAAACAAGGCTGCCGATGAGGCGAAGGAGCAACTCTTGTTGGCTCAAAACGAGAAAACCAAACTCACCAAGCAGGTGGCCGACCTCAATCGGCGTATGGCCGACACGGTGGAGCGTCACAACCGCCGCGATGTGAATGTCGCCAATCAAATCGACCATTTGAAGGCAAAACTCAAGGAGTCTGAGAGAAACCTCGCCGAGCGCATCGAGGCTTTGGGCAAGTCGGAAGATGTGGTTGCCGCGCTCACCAAGGAGCGTGACTCGCTGGCGTTGGAAAGTCAAAACACAGCAAAAGACTACGAACTCCTGCGCAAAGAATACGAGGGAGCGAAACTCGTGCACGAGGAAATTCGTGAGGAAAGCGAACTCGCCAAGAAGCAAATCGAGGAATTGAACCAAAATAAAGCATCGCTTGCCACTTCTGTGGAGGAAAAAGATGCGGAAATCGCAAGTTTGCTGCAAAAACTGAAAGATTCAGAGGCGGCGCAGGCCGAGGCGGAGAAAATGGCGCAACTTGAAAAGGATATGTCGGCACTGGAGAAGGAAATGACGGCATTGAAGGCGGAAAACGCCCAGTTGCACCAGGCCAACAGTGTGCTTGAGCAGACCATTGACACCCTTTCGGCGCAACAGCAGTCGCTCAACGACTTGGCTAACGAACTGATTCTCCAAGCCGAGGAACAGCCCGAAGATGAGCAGTTGATAGAAGATTTAGAGCCTCCTGTCGCCGAAGAACCTTCGGTGGAAATGGAAAAGGCGGAAGACTCAGCCCCTGTTGAAGATGCCCCAGCTCCTGCCGAGGAGGTTTCTGTCCCTGTTGAGGATGCTCTTGTTCCTGATAAAGATGTCTTTGCTCCAGTGGAGGAAGCGCCGGTGGCAGAAGCGGAGGAAACTCCTGCCGAGGAATTGCCCTTGGCTGAAGATGAAGCACCGGTTGAATCGGAAGCTGAGGCGGCACCTGCGTCAGTCGATGCCGAAAAAGCACCAACCGAGGCTGCTACTTCCGATTTTGGTGAAGGAATCGACGATTTTCTCGACGATATCGACTGGCTTGTGCCATCGCCTCCGTCGAACAAAAAGCCACAGCCTCCCGAACCAGAGCCCGAACCTGTGCCGGAAAGAAAAAAACCAGATAGCCGCCAAATGTCGCTTTTCTAACTTTTTTATGGAAGGGATATACAAGTTGTCCCTGTGATAATTTAGTAATGATTGAAAAAAATCCCGTAGGGATTTGATGTGCGTAGGCAGGTATGCAGCGAAGGTTATGCGAAATGAGCGAAGCGAAATGGA
>OLGV01000192.1_pt1 | contig 26542 bp, 19 predicted proteins | sample 1605761 | NCBI WGS metagenome assembly OLGV01 (sample SAMN03283245) | human gut metagenome | biome: human-associated habitat; material: feces | host: Homo sapiens | place: Peru | collected 2012
TAGCTAAGGTCTTGACTGCTAATGTTAAAGATTTAGTTAAAAATGCAAATTCTCTTGCACGGCAACATAGAAGACAAACAAAATTCATTCTTCTAAAACTCCGAAATACCACAAGCCCTAATGACCGATTTGGGTTAAATATTCTATTTTATAAGGCTATCGTTTCACAAAAAAATATTTTTTAGTATCTTTGCACCTTATTATAAAGGCACTACACGCAGCCGCTCTGCTTGTGCCTTATGAATCATTAGCAATCTCAACATCTATAAGATATGGCTGAAAACAACATCCAACTCAACGAACAAGAAGAGAAAAAGAGCCTGAACTTTGTTCAGCAAATTGTTGCCGACGACTTGGCAGCTGGCAAGAATGGTGGACGACTTAGCACTCGTTTCCCACCCGAACCAAATGGATACCTGCACATTGGCCACGCTAAGGCTTTCTGCATGGACTTCGGGGTGGCTGAAATGTTTGGCGGCACCTGCAACTTGCGTTTCGACGACACCAACCCTGCTAAAGAAGACACTGAATATGAGCAAGCCATTATGCGCGACATCAAGTGGCTGGGCTACGACTGGGGCGACCGTCTGTACTACGCAAGCGACTATTTCCAGCAACTCTACGATTTCGCTATCCGCTTGATTAAGGAGGGCAAGGCTTACGTCGACGACCAAACCAGCGAGCAAATTGCGGCTCAAAAAGGCACGCCTACCACTCCTGGTCAGGAAAGTCCGTTCCGCAACCGCTCTGTGGAGGAAAACCTCGACCTCTTCACTCGCATGAATGCTGGCGAATTTCCAGAAGGCAGCCATGTGCTTCGCGCAAAAATAGATATGGCGAGCGACAACATGCACTTCCGCGACCCTATCATCTACCGCATTATCCTGACCCCACACTGGCGCACCGGCGATAAGTGGAAGGTGTATCCTATGTACGACTTCGCACACGGTCAGAGCGACTACTTCGAGGGCGTGACACACTCTATCTGCACCCTCGAATTTGTGCCTCACCGTCCGCTTTACGAGAAATTCGTGAAGGAGTTGGCTGGCGACAAGGTGGACGAATACTGCCCACGACAAATTGAGTTTAACCGCCTCAACCTCACCTACACCGTGATGAGTAAGCGTAAATTGCTCCAGTTGGTGAAGGAAGGTTTGGTAAACGGTTGGGACGACCCTCGTATGCCTACACTCTGCGGCCTGCGCCGTCGTGGCTTCACCCCTGAATCAATCAAAAACTTCATCAACAATATTGGCTACACCAAGTTTGAAGCGCTCAACGACATCAGCCTTCTCGAACACTCAATTCGTGAAGACCTCAACAAGAAGGCTAACCGTGTGTGCGCCGTGCTCAACCCTGTGAAGGTGGTAATCACCAACTATCCTGAAGACAAGGTGGAGATGATGGAGATGGACAACAACCCAGAGCAAGAAAACGCTGGCACTCACCAGATGCCTTTCTGCCGCGAAATCTTCATCGAGCGCGACGACTTTATGGAAGACGCTCCTAAGAAGTTCTTCCGCATGACTCCTGGCAAGGAGGTGCGCTTGAAAGGTGCCTACATCATCATGTGCACTGGCTGCACCAAAGATGCCGACGGCAATATCACCGAGATTCAATGCACCTACGACCCCGACACCCTCAGCGGTATGGAAGGCGCTAACCGCAAGGTGAAGGGCACGCTCCACTGGGTATCGGCTCGCCACTGCAAAGATGCTGAAGTGCGCGTTTACGACCGTCTGTTCGCCGTTGAGAACCCAAGCGCCGACACCGAGCACGATTTCCGCGACTTGCTCAATCCTGAATCGCTCAAGGTGATTGAAAACGCTAAGATTGAACCATTCTTGGCTGAAAACGCTAAGGAGGGCGACAAATTCCAATTCCAGCGCATCGGTTACTTCTGCGTCGACCAAGACAGCACCGCTGAAAAACTGGTGTTCAACCGCACCATCGGCTTGAAAGACAGTTGGTCGAAGCAAAACAAAAAATAAGCCGCTCCCAAAGAGCCGCCCCCCAAAAAAATCCACAGCCTTGGCACGCCACACCGCGCCAAGGCTGTGATTTATTATATTTTCTATTTCACACTATTTCTCTTCTCCAAAGCATCTTCAAGAAATCGAGAATGTAGATTAATTCTATGTCGTCACTTTTTCGATTAATCATATCGAGCGAAACAATTATTTTTCGGCAATCAGGATATTCTTCGCCAAAGGCTTTCAGTCCTTTAAGATGTTTGCGTTGCACTTCTTCAGCCGACTTGATCTCAATTGCCACACGGGCATCTCCAAGTACGGCATCAACTTCCAAACCTGAATATGTGCGCCAATACGACAATTTATCTTCACAGTGGTTCAGTCCAAGATATGCCACCAATTCTTGCACCACAAAGTGCTCAAAGGCATGTCCATATTCAATTGTTCCGCGCACCAAATCCTTGCGATGAAGCAAATGATTGGTCACACCCACATCAAAATAATAGAAACGAGGAGTCTGAACCAAACGGCGTTTCATTGCTTTTGTGTAGGCAGGAATCATATATCCCACCAAAGAATCTTGTAGGATTTCAAAATAACTTTTCACCGTCATTGCGCTCACGCCACAATCCTGCGCCACATTGTTATAATTAACCATTTCGCCATCGCACAAGGCTGCCACTTCCAAAAAGCGCTGGAATGCACCCAAGTTTCGCACGAGTGCCTCTTCCTTGATTTCCTCCTTCAGATACACATCAACGTAAGCAGAAAGAAGGCGCGAGGGATTTTTAGATAAGTAGTGCGTTGGCATCATTCCCTGATTCACGGCTCTATCAATGTCAAAATCCGGGATTTCGGCGCTCACCAGTGGATAGAAATATTCTGGATAAGCCCGTCCTCCTAAAGTATTGTAGCCTTTCCTTCGCAGTTTCCGAGCACTTGACCCGCACAAAATGAATATGATTCCTTTTTCAGAAATAAGGCGATGAACTTCGTTCAACAATTCGGGCACTTCGGGAATTTCGTCCACAACCACGAGCGTTTCGCTTGGCTTGTCCTTCAGCATTTCATAGAGCAATGCGGGACGCTTGGAAAAGCGTTTTCTCAAATCAGTGTTCAGTAAATCAATAAACATCGCTTTCGGAAAACACTGACGCAAAAAAGTGCTCTTGCCTGTCTGGCGTGCTCCAAACAGGAACACACTTCCATCCAGTTCTTTACCAAGTTTACAAATTCTATTAAACATATCAGTTCTTTGTTTTAATAAGTGCAAAGATATAAATAATTCATCAAAATTAAAATTTTTCTTGAAAAATAATTTATTTTTCTGTTTTACAACAATATATAAATATCACTACTTTAGATTTTACAAGAAATTATAAAGTAGCACTTTAGATTTTATCGAAAAATGCAAAGTAGCACTTTAGATTTTATATAGTTTTTACGGCATTTATCTTGCTCTTGCCGTGCACTTCTAAAATAAGTCGCTCCAAAAAAAATCCACAGCCTTGGCACGCCACACCGCGCCAAGGCTGTAATTTTTTAGTTCCCCTATCTCAAATTTAATCTTGACAAAAACAACGCAGCATTGTTTTATACACATTTCCTGTATGCCTTGCCTTATGGGTGGGTTTGGAGGTATTCCACTACGGCGTTTTCGAGTTCTTGGCCGCGGAGACCACGGTGAAGGATTGTGCCGTCGGGGGCGAAAACGATGATTTCGGGAATGCCGGTGATGGAATAGGCATCGCTGCCGGCCTTCTGCGTGTTGAGCATTTGTGGATATGGAATCTTCAGTTCGGCGATGGCTTTCTCTGTGTCTTCGGGATTGTCCCAAGTGGCAATGCCGAGCACCAGCACCTTATCGCCATACTTCTCGTGTATGTTGATTAAATTCGGAATCTCTTTTCTACATGGTCCGCACCAACTTGCCCAGAAGTCAGCCACCACCAGTTTGCCCTTGCCCACATAGTCGCTCAAACGCTGGGTTTTGCCGTTGTAAGTGGCTTCGAAATCCACAAATTTCGCGCCGGCAAGCGTGCTGCACGTTTTGTCAATCGCCACCTTAATTTCTTTGCCGTAAGTCGAGTTTTTCAACTTTGGGCTCATCTGCTCAAACAGTTTCTGCATATCGGTTGGTGCCGACATACTGCGCACTGCCTCATTGCCCAACACCAAGAGCGCACGCAAATCAGCGGCATTGTCGGCGATGTAGGAAGCAAGCGCCGAAGCCGCCTGATCGTTCAAAAACGACGAAACCATGCCACGCACATCGTCGTTGATGGGTGTGCCCACCGAGCACTGCGTATCGTTGTCCACACTAATGGTGCCTGCCTCCAATGCCGCCAGCACATTTGCCACAAACTCCGAGTGATTGATGTAGGCTGTGACCTTTGCCACAGCGCCATCTTCAGCAGCACCCTCAAACTTATAGATGCCGTCGGCCGCATCGGTCAAAGTCTGCACATGCTTGCCATTCACAGCCATCACCACCGAATCTACGGTGCCGCCAGATGTCAGCACGGTTTGCAAATCCCACGAGAGCGTATAGTCGCCAGCCTCGCCCTTGTTAGGCTTCTCATTACAAGCCACCAGCGCACAGGCAGCAGCCACAAGTATCAAAAATCCAAACTTCTTCATATCTAAAATATTTTTCCCCAAAATTACAATATAATCCATTAACCTCAAAATCGCCCAACAAAATAAGCCACAAACCACAACAACTCAAAAACAAAAAAACGAAAATAAGACATAACTATTTGCATACGCAAGATATAATTCCTAACTTTGTCAAAGCGCAGACCACATCACAGAGGCCTAAAGCGAAAGCTGGCTAAGTGAGAAGAGGCTGTGTATAATTATAAACAGAAAGCGTTTACTCGACGCTCATTCTTGGCAATTGGAAATCTGGAAAATTTCATTAGGAGTCAGGAATGTGGCAGACAGTGGATGCCTTGTTGGATATGTAGTATCATGCAGGCATTTAATCATAATGGTTAAATACAGGTTCATATACTCATATTTGCGTGAGGCTTCTGCGAGTTTGTCCATTTTTACTCCTAAGGGCAATTCCAGAGCCTCCAATTGTGAAATGGGCAGAACAGTACAGCTCCTCACGCTTTTTTATTTTCGATAAACTATTAACATGAATACGACCTACGGTGGAGGAGCGCGCGTGAGTTACAAACTACAATAAAATGAGAAAAACTTACAAAAAACTAATCAAATCAATGATTATCGGCGTGGCTATGCTCACGGGCATCAATGCCGCAGCACAAGTGAACTGGCAGTTTCAAATTGGCGGTATGTATTCAAAAAAATATGGCATGTATAGCCTTGACGAAAAAAGCGGCAGTGGAGAATTGTCAGGAACCATTCTGCTTCAAATTCCAGTCAAGCAACAGTTCTTTATCGAAACAGGTTTAGGCTGGCGACACAAACTCGTGCTCTGTCAAGCAGAAGACTGCAAATTCGACCCCGACAATTACAATTACAAAGACTTTGACAGCGACTTCGCCGATTTTCTCGAACTGCCCATAAAGGCTGGTTACAAACTGCAACTCAACGAGAAGAATGCCTTTGACTTCGGCTTCGGTCCTTACTTGTCGCTGGCATTTAACAAACCCGAATGTTTTAATAATTCATCATTCTCCGCAGGTCTCAACGCTTCCGTTGCTTTTAGGCACAGGTGCATGAGCTTCGGGGTATCGTGGCAGAACCCAATATTCAAAAACGGGCTGAACGACTACCACAGAAATTCAGTCACGGTCACCATTGGCTTCAACTTCAAAGGACGCAAACCAAACTGGGACAAAATCATGGACGGACTGAGTGTAGCAGGCGCTGTACTCGAAGGTGCAACCCAAGTGGCCAGTGCCTTCACTGGCAATTCGGTAACATCATACAATACAAATGACTATGACAGCACCGATAGCAACCACTCAAATACATCAGGAAACAAGTCTATGGGTAAAAAGTACAACATTGCCGAGCAACAACACTGCAATTCTGATAAACGGGTGTATGAACAATACGACTCTCAGTTGGCAATGGATGAAGCAGGTAATAGGCATATGAATGACAGAGATAGAAAAGAGGTTAAAAGAAAAATGAGAGCGTTGAGACTAAAATGGGAAGCAAAAGGATACTCTTTTCCACATTCAACAAGAGAGAATTAAAGGTGATAGCATTCCTAAATAAAAACTTTGCAACATAGAACTTCTATTTGACAAGAATGGCTACTGGTCTGACAATCTTAACGACTGGCTACAACCGCTTCTTATCGTTGCCACCTAAGTAGGAATGGCATTTGCTCTGAAAATGGATTTGTATGATGATAAGTGAAAAGGAAGCATATTTGAAATCTTAATCTGAAAAACTATTCCGCTTTATCATCGTATGATAATATTTAATGACACCCCCTATAGCAAACATTTCTAAGTTGCGTAAGGGGTGTCGTATTTACTACACCCAATACAACACAAAAGCGTTTCTCCCAAGTTTAGTGGTATAAAAGCATCCTAATCGATTAAACAAACTGATAAAGCCTTTATGAGACACACAAAGAATGTGGTGGTGTGTGCTTTGCAAAAATTATGGGAAAAGTGGGCTTTTGGTTATTTTATTCGTAACTTTGTTTTTGGTTAAACGAATATGGTATTATGACGAAAAGATTATACTTTTTGCTTGCGTTGCATCTGTGCTTCTGCACGATGGGCGCAGCCAAAGCCATGGTGGTGAAGAACGCTTCGTCGATGACGCGTACTGGCACTTACCGCATCACTAAGGAACTGAAAGCCAACAATATCAAAATCGGCGATGGCTCTACCATCATTTTCGCTGGCGGACGCATCACGGGTGCCACTATCAAGGCTCGCAACTTGAAAGTGGTGGTTCCCGACGGCAAAACGTATTTCAACGGCTGTCGGTTGTCGGGCAATATCGTCAACTCCAAACTGAAAGCCACCAACTTCGGTTGCAAGGCGGATATGCGCACGCTGAGCAAAAGCAACTGGACCTACAAGGGTTTGCCTCGGCAAACGCTCAAATATCGCACCGGCACCGACAATTTCAAGGCGATGACGTGCCTTGCCACATTCCTTAGCGGTAGCACTAATGTGGATTTTGAATGGAACGGCAATTTCTTCACCGCCCATCAGCCATCGGCGGCCATCTATGCCCCACCCTTTATCAGAATTGAAAGGTGCAAGAATCTGGCGATACACAGTGGCACGCTCATTAGCGGCATCCGCTTTATCGACTGTAGCAACATCGAGGTGAGCGACATGCGCTTTGTGGGCTATCACGAATGTCACGACTTTCCTGCTATCCACATTTCGGGAAGCCCTGCGAAGGCAATCAAGGTGAACGGCGTGGCATATTCCATGGCTCGTGGCGGAAAATACGAATGGGCTAACAACTGCTACTACTACGGCACCGACGGCACAAAAGACCTCGGTTTGGCGGCTGAAGGCATCATTTTCGACACCAGTTCGCCAAAAACCTCTTGCACAGGCATCAATGTGCACGATTGCCACTTTGAAATGCGGCTCAATGGTGTGGTGCTCGGCATGAAGCGCACCAACTATAACCAGGTGGGCAAAGTGAGTGGCGCAAAAATCACCAACTGCACTTTCTCGCACCATTATTTCCAGCCAATAGGTATGCACGCCGAAAATGTGGTGGTGGAAAACGTGAGTGGCGACTATGCGCTCCAGCCCATCGACATCTCCACCCTGTCGCACAATGTGGTGGTGCGTGGCGCTTCGTTCACCGACCTTTTCTACGGTCCGAAGCAAGAGGCGGAGCCTGCCTACGCCAGCCAGTCGTACAACAACCGCATCGAGAGCAGCAGTTTCACCATCAACAGGAAGTACCACCTCATCGGCATGGACAGTTACGCCCTGAATGCGACTGAAGGCAAAGTTGGCGACACATTTATCGTTAAAAACTCCACCTTCAATTTCTTCACCGACACCTATGGCACTTTCGTGGTGCGCACCTGTGCCGACCGTGTGCGCTTTGAAAACTGCAAGTTGAATATCAACCTCAAGAAGCAGACCGACGGCAGTAGTCCCTATTGCATCATGAGCATCTTTGCCGCTCTTGCCACCAAAGCCACCAGTCCGAAAGTGGAACTGGTGAACACCGACATCGAAATCAACGGCACAGCATCTTCAAGCGCAGGGCAAATTTCCAACCCATTTGCCTACCTGTTCAGCAAAATCGGAGCGAAATCCTATTCCGTCAGCCTCGACCAGTGCAATATCCACGGCACGGCAAGGGTTGATTGGAGCCTATTCGAACAAATGGAGTCGGTCAGCATCAGCAATTCGCAAATTTCAATCGGAGGTTGCGACTACCACGGCTACTACATCAACGCGCCCAAACGCCTGCAAATCACAGGCACCACCTTCACAGGCCGACTCGGAAAATACAACACCCTCGTGGGCGTGCCCAATGCGAAAGACTACAACCACAGCATCGACAACACCACCGTAGATGCAAGCGTGAGCAAACTGTTCACCACATCGCCCGACCGCCGCCACACCCGCATCACCAACGTGCGCACCCGCACCACCAACCGCCCCATTACTAAATAACGGTAGTTTTCCACCATGGAATGGCTCTCTTAAAAAAACAAAAACTTTATTCTCACATAAAAAAATAACTATCAGTGCCACCCCCAAAAGAAACAATTCTTATTAACGTGGAATCACGTTTAACAATTCTATTAATACACAAAAGTAATCAAATATGAAAAATCCGTTTAAAGGCAACACTCTGGCGTGTGGACTCTTAGGCTTTATCCTCGGCATAGGGGCAACTTTCGGCGCACAACAAATCTGCTCCCCAAAAACGTGGGGGGAATCACATTATGAAAGTGATGGTGACGGAAGTAAAGACAACTTTGTCAATGTTGAAACCGCCGTGAATGGTGATGTGTTTTTTACTAAGTCGGGGAGCAAATACCATTATGAAGGTTGTAGCAGTTTATCACGGGCTAAAGAAACTAAACGAACCACTCGCGAGAAAGCACAAGCAGGGGGGCTTAAGCCATGCATGAAATGCGCCCCCTGATATTAAATTCCTGATACATCCAGCTATGGAGAAACTGTACGTCATTCCCTTATTTTTTTGGAGGGAGGGGGGAGGTGGGAAAAAATAAGGTGGGAAAATCTTTGGGATTTTCTCACCTTTGGAGGATTGGTGATTCGGCTGGGACTCAAACCCAGGACCCACAGCTTAGAAGGCTGTTGCTCTATTCAGCTGAGCTACCGAACCAGATTCTTCTTGGCATGATGCACAAGAACGTTCTTTAGCGCAGTTACGGGGAGTGCCCGATACTTTTGTGACTGCAAAGTTAATAACTTTTTTGTTCCCCACCAAAATTTTCGCCAATTTCGCCTAATTTTTCGGGCGGAAATGCAGAGGAAATGCGCAATGAGTGCTGGGCGTGTGCCGTGAATTAGCGTTGAAAGTAGGATTTTGGGAGTTGGCGCATGTTGTAGCGCGATGCCATGGTTTCGCCGTAGGCCCCTGCCGAGCGAATGGCGAAGATGTCGCCTCGCTTCGAGATGGGCAGTTTTTCGTTGCATGCAAACACGTCGCTTGATTCGCAAATCGGCCCTACCACATCATACACATCGCTGGCAGTGTCGCGTGACGAGATGTTTTGAATCACATGGTGCGCCTGGTATAGCGCAGGGCGAATCAGGTCGGTCATGCCGGCATCGAGAATCACAAATTTCTTGTTGCGGTTTTCTTTCACAAACACCACACGGGCTATCAGCGAGCCGCATTGTGCCACAATGGAGCGTCCGAGTTCGAAGTGAAGTTCCTGACCTTTGCGGAGTTTGAGTTTGTGCTTGAAAGTGTTGAAGAAATGCTCAAAATCGGGGATAGCGTTCACATCGGGCTTCACGTAGTCGATGCCAAGTCCGCCGCCCACGTTAATCATTTCAAAACGAATGTCGTGACGGTCGAAATAGTCGAGCAAACCATTCACGCTGTCGCAAAGCATACTGAATGGTTTCATGTCGGTGATTTGCGAGCCCACATGGAAGTGCAAGCCACGCAAGTGGATATTGGGCAGCGAGAGTGCTTTGTTCACAGCCGTGGAGAGCATTTCAATGTTGATGCCAAACTTGTCTTCCGCCGTGCCTGTGGTGATGTAGCGGTGGGTGTGGGCATCGATGTCGGGGTTCACACGGATTGAGACATTTGCAACTTTTCCTTTTTTGCCAGCCAACTCATTGATTACTTCCAGTTCAGGCACCGACTCCACATTGAAACTGTAGATGTCGTTGTCCAAACCAAGGTTGATTTCTGGGTCGGTTTTTCCCACGCCTGAATATACCATGCCATTAGCGGCAAAACCCGCAGCAAGCGCAGCACTGATTTCGCCACCACTCACGAGGTCAACGCCAAAACCCTTTTTCGCGATTTCTTCAAGAATGGTCTTGTTGCCGTTTGCCTTCACGGCATAATGCACCTTGAAAGGATGGCCTTTGATTTGACGGTTGATTTCGTCAAGCGTCTTGTTGAGCAACTTCAAATCGTAGTAGTAAAATGGAGTTGGCGTGTCTTGAAATGTTTGTAGCGGAAAACGATACATAATGTTATTATATTTGAGTAGTAGAACATTTCCTCTCGAAAATGATAGAAGTCTAAATTTCTTGAATATATGGTGTGTCAGAAAAAACACATCATAGCGTGGGAACATGTCACCTACGCTATGGTGTTATCGTTTTTTGGGTGATGCGCCCCATTGAGTTATTCCGTTTCCTCTTCTGAGGTGAAAGCGTTCCAGCCTTGCGCGCGAATGGCTATTTCAGCATCGTCGCGAGTGACCATAAATGCACCAAGTTCGGGCTTGGTGATGCGTCCAATCAGTTTGGCTGACTTCATCTTTTGCACCTTCTCGTGGTCGGTGAGCGGAACGGTGAAAAGCAATTCGTAATCCTCGCCGCCATTCATAGCCGCTGTCACGAGGTTCATGTTCAGTTCCTCAGCCATCACTGCGGTCTGATAGTCGATAGGAATGCGGTCCTCATAGATGCGGCATCCCACATTGCTATCCTTGCAGATGTGGAGCAGTTCGCTCGACAGGCCGTCGCTCACGTCCATCATGGCTGTGGGCTGAATGCCGAGTTCCTTGAGTTCGGCAATCACATCACGGCGAGCCTCAGGCTTGAGTTGGCGTTCGAGAATGTATTCACGCCCTGAGAAATCGGGTTGGAAGTCCTTCTCTCCTGCGCCAGCCTCACGCTCGCGCTCCAGCAGTTGGAGTCCCATATAGGCTGCGCCGAGGTCGCCACTCACGCACACGAGGTCGGTGTCTCTTGCACCGCCACGATACACAATCTTGCCCTCTTCGCCCTCGCCAATACAGGTGATGGAGATAATCAATCCTGTGACCGATGCCGAGGTGTCGCCACCCACAATATCTACGCCATATTGCTCACAAGCCAAGCGAATGCCAGCATAGAGTTCGTTGATATGCTCAACGGTGAAACGCTTCGAGATGCCGAGCGACACGGTGATTTGCTTTGGCTGACCGTTCATGGCATACACATCACTGAAGTTGACCACAGCCGCCTTGTAGCCCAGGTGGCGAAGTGGCGTGTAAGTCAAGTCGAAGTGAATGCCTTCGAGCAGCACATCGGTGGTGACGAGTGCGCGCAAGTTGCAGTTGCTGCTGTAGTCGAGCACCGCGCAGTCGTCGCCCACGCCCATTTGCGTAGTTGAATTTTTGATTTGAACATCCTTGGTGAGTTGCTCAATCAGTCCAAACTCACCAAGGGTAGAAATTTCAGTTTCGTTCATTTTAGTGTTGTTACGCCTCACACAAATCTCACAGATTTTTCTGCTTCGTCCTCTCACAGATCCCACAGATCTCACAGAGGTTTATTTTGTTCACACAGATTCAACAGATTCAACGGAAAAACATCAAATCATTATTCCGTGAAATCTGTGAGATCTGTGTGAGGCAGTCGATTATAACTCTTCGAATTGGTTGATGATTTCTTCCATTACCATCGACATGATTGGCTCTGCCTTGGCTGCTGCGATTTGCACTTCTTCGTGGCTTACCTTCACCACTTCGATGCCTTCGCCGCCGAGGTCGGTGATTACCGACATGCCAAACACCTCCATGCCCATGTGGCGTGCCACAATCACTTCTGGCACGGTGCTCATGCCCACTGCATCACCACCGATGCGAGAGAAGTAGCGGTATTCGGCTGGGGTTTCGAATGTAGGGCCTTGTGTGCCCACATACACACCTTCCATCAGGCGAATATTCTTCTCTGCCGCAATCTCTTTCGCCTTCTTAATGAGGCGGTGGCTGTAAGGCTCGTCCATGCTTGGGAAACGTGGACCAAGTTCGTTGTAGTTTTTGCCACGCAATGGATGCTCTGGGAAGAGGTTGATGTGGTCGTTGATAATCATCAAGTCGCCGATGCGGAACTCTGGGTTCATACCGCCAGCTGCATTCGACACGAAAAGTGTCTTCACGCCCAACTTGTTCATCACACGCACTGGGAAAGTGGCTTCCTTCATGCTGTAGCCCTCATAGAAGTGGAAACGGCCTTGCATAGCCATGATGTACTTGCTACCGAGGTTACCAAAAATCAAGCGGCCACTGTGGCCCTCAACTGTTGACACAGGGAAGTTAGGAATTTCCGAATAAGGGATTGCCACCTTAATGTCGATATGCTTCACAAGTTCTCCCAAGCCAGTGCCCAGGATAATTGCTGTTTTAGGCATTTCGCCCACTTTTTCTGTAATATAAGCTGCGGTTTCGTTAATCAGTTCTAACCAGTTTTTTTCTTGTTCCATAATATTGTTGGTTTAGTTTCAAAATAAATAATTTGGGATATATCACGCCGGTGCCACATGTCAGTAAAGTGTGTGCTGCACCGTCATTTGTTGTAAAAAATATTATTCTTCAGTTGGGGCATTGATTTTCGCTTCAAGCACGTGTATAAACTCGTCTTCGTTCACATTCACCGCCACCCTGATAGGAATGAAGTAGATGTATGAGCGCATTTCAATCGGGAAATATGGATTGTTGAGAATGCGCACCGCGTCTTTCTCGGTGGTGACAATGAATTTCTGCGCACCTTGCAACTCGTTGAAAATCTTGATAATGTATTTAAAATCCTCACGAGTGTAGTCGTGGTGGTCATCGTAATGAATCACCTTCACCTGTGCATTGAAGCTACGCAGATACTTCACGAATGGGCGCTGGTTGGCAATGCCGGTAAGTCCTAAAATCAGGTCGTTCGGTCCGAGGAACGACAGGTTTTCGAGCAGCACCTGCGAAATGGGGAACACGGGCTTAGGATAAGCGTATTCGATGCGCGAGAAATAGAGCTTTTGCGATGGATAGAGGTCCAAGTTCTTACTGCTCAACTTCATATCCAGTGGCGAAATGTCGTAAGGGCACTTGGTCACAATCACGATATCCGCCTTCAAAATATAGCGGAATGGTTCACGGAGCGTGCCCAAAGGCAAGAGGCGGTCGTTGTGTGGTGGTCGGTTGTAGTCCACCAGCACGATGTTTACCTTTGGCTTCACATAGCGGTGCTGGAAAGCATCGTCGAGCAAAATCAAATTGATGTCGGGGTCGAGCTTCAGCATTTCGTGAATACCCTTTCTGCGGTCTTCACACACAGCCAGCGTAATCATGCCCAAGAACTTATGGTAAATTTGATATGGCTCGTCGCCCAGATCCTTTGGTCCAAGCGTTTCACGCGCCATGATAAAGCCGTGAGTTTCGCGCTTGTAGCCACGGCTGAGCACACCGATGTGGTATTTCTGGCACAGTTCCTCCACGATGTATTCCACATGTGGCGTTTTGCCAGTGCCGCCCACCGTGATATTGCCCACCGACACTACCGGCACATCAAACGACTCCTGCTTGAGTATGCCCATGTTGAAGGCGGCGTTGCGCAGCCAAACCCCAGCCCCGTAAAGCCACGAGAATGGAGTGAGGATCAGCTCAACTGCGGTCTTGCGCTGTTCTTTGTTTAATATTTTAGTTAAAAATTCCTTCAATTTCAGATTGAGATAAAATGAGATTATTTCAGTTCGGTTTCAGGGAGCAGACACAAAATGTGGTCGCGGTGCAGAATAGCCTGAATGCTCTCGTAGTAGGTGTAGAACATGCCCATGTCGCGCTTCATCTTCTCTGTGGTGCGCATTTGCATATACTTTCCGAGCATCGCCATCATGTTTTCCTCCATTGTAGGATAACATTCCACGCTGTAGTAGCCGGTGTTGAGCCCCGCTTTCTTTGCTGTCCACTCTATGGCATCGGCAAGCGAGCCAAATTGGTCGATTAAACCTATCTTTTTAGCAGAGATGCCGTCCCATACGCGTCCGCCACCTATTGCCTTGATTGAATCTTGCTTCACTTTTCTGCCATCGGCACAGCGTTTGGTAAACAGTTCGTAACCTTCGTTCACGCTGTTTTGAATCGACTGGCGTTGGGCTGGTGTGAGTCGTTTCGAGAGCACACCCATCGCCAAGAGGTCGGCGTTTTCGTTGGTTTTCACCACTTCCACATTCACGCCAATTTTGTTTTCCACCAAATCCTGTGCGCAAGGTATCACGCCAAATATGCCTATGCTGCCCGTGATGGTGGTGCTGTCGGCAAATATACGGTCGGCGCCACACGAGATGTAGTAGCCGCCCGAAGCCGCATAGTCGCCCATCGACACGGCGAACGTCTTGCCCGCCTTTTTGAAGTTTTCGAGGGCGTGCCAAATTTGCTCGGAGCCAAATGCGCTGCCGCCGGGCGAGTTCACACGCAGCACCAGTGCCTTCACATCGTCGTTGCGCTGGAGTTTGCCGATGCAGTCCACCAGTTGTTCGCTGTCGATGCCTTCGCCTGGTGTGCCTCCGTCGATTTCACCGCAAGCATACACCACTGCTATCACGCCGTCTTTATTTTCGCCAGCGTCGTAGTTGGTGGCAAGCATTTGTGGCGACACGAAGTTCAGGTCGTCGGTCTCCTTCACGTTGGTGAGTTTGCGAAGACGGTTCTCAAATTCGGGGCGATAGATTTTCGCGTCCACCAAATGGCGCTTAATCAGAGTGTCGGCTGGCTGAACCAGCAGTATGCTATCCACGTATTGGTTGAACGCGCCACGGTCAATCTTTCTGGCGTCTGCCATCTCGTTTTCAATCACGCCCCAGATATTGCCCAGATACAGTTGCTGCTGTTCGCGGTTTTCGGGACTCATGGCGTCGAGCATGTAAGGCTCCACGGCGCTCTTGTAGGCTCCCACACGAATCACCTGCATTTCCACGCCTATGTTGTCGAGCACTTTCTTGAAATAGGGCGTACACGATGCCATGCCGTGTACATCCACCGCACCCACAGGGTTGATGAAAATGCTGTCGGCTGCCGTAGCCACATAGTAGTCGCCTTGGTCGAAGCCCATGTTGCCGTAGGCATATACCCATTTTTTGCTTTTCTTGAAATTGACGATGGCTTTTCTGATGGCACGCAGTGTGGCAGGAGCGGCTTGCACGCCATTGCAGTTGAGCACCACGCCGTCGATGTTGTCGTCGAGCATCGCCACACTGAGCGAGCGTTCAATTTCTTGCAGACTGGTGCCTTTTTCCGATCCTTGAAGTATCGCTATCAATTCGTTGACGCTGCTCACTTCCTCGCTGCGCTCTTCCACAGCACCACTCAAGTCGATTTTGAGAATGGAATGGCTTTTCACCGTGGCGGTGCCGCGACCCATCGACAGCGAAATCGACACGCCGAGCATCAGCACGCAAAGCATAGCCACCATGATAGCAATAAAGGAGCCCACAAACGAGCCGCATATAATCAGGAAAAATTTCTTCAACATAGCGTTAAAATTTGAACCAGTGGTTTTAAAAACACGCCCTTTTCCGCAAGGGCAGATATTCAATCATACAAAGATAATGGTTTTTTCACAACTTTCCCTCCATAATCCATAAAAAATCACGCTTTTCACATTAATAAAGTAGAAAATAGCCAATTCCTCTGCGCAACAGACCTATAATCTCCACCTAACTCAACATGCCAAAGGCGAAAGCACTGAAAAACTATAAAAATAGTGAATGAAGAAGTAGAGGTTTTGTGGAGGCTTGTAGCCGTTGGAAACGGCTCAAAATCCCTCTTTTCGACTTTTTCAGTGCTTTCGAAGTATCACGTTCCTACCGGGTTTGGTTTTTCGCCAAAGGCTGTTTTTATATGTTTTTGTTTCAGTTCCCCCCTGTATTTATCCACTGAGCCCCAATAATGAACTGGGGAATAAAAAAAGCACCTCGAAATCACTTCGCGATGCCCTAGGAAAAAAATAGTATGAATAAAATGAGGTAAATTAAGGTTAATATCTTCAATTTTGCTCCACAGCTCCAAAAGGCTATGATTGCAAATTTATATCTTTATCAGTTCGCCATCGGATACTGGCAAACCTTGTTTATTTTTATCAAAATAATGTTGGTCCCTCTGTGAAAGCTTGCATACAAATTGTGCTATTTGACACTGTCTTGCTCATTTCACTATACAAAGATAATCAACTAATTCATATTACGCAAGCATTACACGCAATTTGAGTCACTTTTTGTACCTATTTCACATTTGCCAAAATGGCGGTTTTTGCTGTTTATTCCGTTTAAATTATTAATTATAGGCATATTAATACCCACCTATCGGCGATTTGTCACACTTTTTAGGAATTTATCAAGGGGCATGAATTAGTATTTTTTATTATATTTGCATCATATTAACGATACATTGCTAAACTGGCTAAAGTGTATATTCACGAAATATCAACTCTGCTAACTGCTAAATGAAATTTTTTTCATATATATATATATTGTTTGCTTCGCTTGCCCTCACGCTTGTGGCTTGCAAAGAGCAAATGAGTAATGATGTGGTGGTGCAAAACAAGTACTTCACCGTGTATGCCGACTCCGTGAAGGAAGGCGATTGGGTGGCAAGGGTGCTTTCGCCCACACACATTATCACCAACTACGCTCCAACCGACACCACATTGCTGACCGACGACGGCATTGTGCGCTTCCGTCTGGCATTTAACGGACACGACAATGAACTTCCGAAGCACACCTACCATTATGCCGTGATGGGCTCCGACACCACTATCACTGCTTTTGAGGTGAACGAGTGCCCCAAAGTGAAAGGCAACATTGAAGCCACGAAATGGCATTTGAAAGTGGATTTGCGGAAAATGGAGGAGAAACTCGACGCCGACGGTTTCTTCGCTACGCCAACAGGCGACACTATATATAAGGAGGAATATAAGGGCGTGTGGCTCGCCGGCAACATACCACCGCTGTCGTGGGACTTTTTCAACCTTGAGCAGAAATCCAATTTGAAGCTCCACAAAACCGCCACAGCCGGCATTTATGAAATCACTATTCCGCTGAGTGTGCGCCGCGAGCCTATGCCGTATCTCTCGGAATGGAAAATAGAGAAAGAGAATCCCGATTATCCCACCATCAAGACTTCGATGCCCATTATTGATGCACTATATAATATGAGTATCAACGATGTGTCAAACGGCATCATCGACGGTGAGGATGGTAAAAAGATGTTCCCACGCAAAGCCAACCACACCCGAATGAGTTACCCTATCATGCTCTCGCTTGCTTATCTCAACCCTAATGAGGCGATGGCTACGCTCAAGAGTGTGGTGGAAAACGGCATGATTTCACACAAGCACAAAAGCAGCCTGTGGCCTATCAACACCGACGACATATCGTGGGCGATGGCGGCTTGGGAAATCTACGCTGTGACGGGCGACAAGGATTGGCTCAAGTGGTCGTATGATGTGGTGAAGCGCACCGTGACGGAAGAATATGAAATCAATGCCGATAGTTTTACCGGTCTGATTCACGGTGGCGGACAATACGCATTCTCGCAAGGGCAGTTCTATCCTGCATGGATGGAATATAAGGACATTTATGAGAGTACGTCACTGACGAACAACGTGTTTTTTGAGCGTGCATTTGAAATTCTCAACGACATGGGCGACGAATTGGGCATTGAAAGCGAATATGGTGCGATGGCGCAAAACTTGAAAGATGCCATCAACGAGGCATTGTGGAACGAACAGTTGCATCATTATTTCCAGTATACCTATGTTTACGCCAGCCCAGTCCAGTCACCAGTAATCGACAATTTTGCCCAAGCCATGAGCGTGCTGTGGAACATTGCAAGCGACGATAGGGCTGAAAACTTGATGATGTACACTCCCATCAGTTACTACGGCATTCCCACCACCAGCCCATACTATCAAAGTGAAGACCAAATCAACTTGAGCGAGGTGGTGACACCAATGGTGCAAGCATTCTGGAACCTTGCCGCTGCAAAATCTGACAACGAGACCATGCTTCGCTACGGATTGGGTGCCATGTATCGTGCACAGGCGTTGTTTTGCTGCAACAAGGGTGCTTACAACGGTTTCACAGGTATGCCGCTCAGCACACTGCAAGCCGACCTTGGCAGTGCCGCAGGCAATTTGGCGATGGTGTTTCGCATTTATGCCGGCATGACATTCTTGCCCAACGGCATAGAGTTCAACCCCTTTGTGCCTGTGTTCTTGAAAGGTAAAAAAGAAATTAAAGGCTTCAAATATCGCGATGCCACACTCGATATCACCATCGACGGCACTGGCAGCAACATTGAGAAATTCATCATCGACGGAAAAGAAACCACCGATAATTTCATAGATGCCGACCTTACAGGTAAACATCACATTGAAATCAAGATGGGAAGTGGCAGTCGCACACGCCGCCAAATTACGGTGATGACCGAAAATTTCAACATTCCGAAAACGCCTATCGTGAAGTGGGGAAAAAGCACCAACAAAGTGCTCAATTATTCAAGCGACGCACGATATCGCATGGTGATTAATGGGCAGATCCGCTATGGCATTTCCGACACCTTATTTACCCTTCAGCCCGAAAAATCAGCATTCACGGTAAATAGCGTTATCTGCATCGGTAGCCGTGGCAACAGTTACATTTCCAAGCCGCATTATGTGATGAAGGAGTCGCAAGTGATTCCGTTCACAGCCTTTGCGCCAGGCGGCACCGTGCTCGTGAGCAGGGAAAAGGCAAAAACGGTGGTGGAAATGAACCGAAGTGAAAACAAAAAGATTGACATTGAGGTGTTTGCTCCATCAGGTGGCGACTATTTCATCGACATTCGGTATGCCAACGGCTTCAACCACGCCTATTGCCCAACGGTGAGCATTGAAGCCAATACTCACCGCCAAGGCACAATCGTGATGCCATGCCGTGGCGAAGACGAATGGCTCAACTTTGGCTGGTCGAACATCATCAAAGCCGAACTCATGCGTGGCCGCAACATCATCACCGTGCAGCGCATCGGCTACCTCGGCACAGAATTACCAGTGCTACTCCAATCAATCCGCATTTCAAAGAAATAAAATAACCACAAAAAATATCAGTCCTACCTCTCTGTTGCGGAAAGGTAGGACTGATTATATAATTGATGCGCGTTGGCGCTTGCGTTTGAAACAAGCCGAAGGCATGTCCCTACGTTATGATACCAATCTGCTGTTGTGCAGATTGCTGAGGCTTTTTATTTCAGGAGGGCTCTGCCTTCTTTTGTGAGGTAGGGAAGAAGGCTTTTCACCGGAACAACGGCTGCTGGCATACCTGATGAGTAAGGACCAATCTCGTAGGATCCGTATTGGAAAACCACGCCTTCTTTCACCACCCATGGTGCAATTGTTGGGGCTGGCAGCGACTTCATGCTATAGTTCACATATTCTCTCAACTTCGAATTGCTTTTCACTTTGTAGTGCTTTTTCAAACCATTCCAAATCAGTAAATTCAATTTTGCCTTCTTGTTCACAAGGCGTTCGCTCAATTCTTTGCAATCGCTTTTTCTAAAAGTTACCCCATAAGTGTATGGCATACCGTGGGCTGCACCTATTGGATAATCGTAGCCATTCACCACAAAGGTTACAATTTTGGCATTCTCATACACTTTGGTGATGGTGAGATCTACGGTTTGGTCGGCACCGTCCTCCGACTTGATTTTTGTGACCATGGCATCGACCATATCTTCAGCGGTCTTTAAGTCGAGTTCGTCGGCGCTCAGCACTTTGGAAATCCAGTGTTTCACGGCTGTTGCCAAGCGAGAGTTGCCCACAGGCATATCCACGGTGACATTTACACCGGGAGTAAAGTCATAGGTGGCATATTCTTTTGCTTCATCGGAAACATTCCATGTGCGCTTCACGGTCACCTTTTCAACTGCTAAGTTGCCTGATGCACTGGCGGTGAACAAGCCAACAGCCGCCAAAACTAATGCTAAACAAAATTTTCTCATAGTTTGAATTTTTTTTAGTGATTATTTTTTTCGTTTTTGACACGAATTAGTGCAAAAGGTTTATGGCAACATAAGAAATATGGTCTATTTTTTCTTGTGATACTCGCTATTTGCGTGATTTTTTGTAAATTTGTGCGATAATTAGAAAATTGTATGCAAAAAATTAGAAATGTCGCCATTATCGCGCACGTGGATCATGGCAAGACCACATTGGTTGATAAGATGCTCGAAGCAGGAAATCTTTTCCGCGCTAACCAAGAAATGGGCACTCAAATTCTGGATAGCAATGATTTGGAAAGAGAACGAGGCATCACCATTCTGTCGAAAAATGTTTCAATCCACTACAACGGTTACAAAATCAACATTATAGATACCCCTGGACACTCCGATTTCGGTGGAGAAGTGGAGCGTGTGCTCAACATGGCCGACGGCTGTCTGCTGCTCGTTGATGCTTTTGAAGGTCCAATGCCTCAAACTCGCTTCGTGCTTCAGAAAGCGATTGAAATTGGTTTGAAGCCTATCGTGGTTATCAATAAGGTGGATAAGCCAAACTGCCGCCCAGATGAGGTGCAAGAATCCGTTTTCGAACTGATGTGCAACCTCGACGCTACTGAAGACCAACTCGACTTCCCAACCGTGTTTGGCTCGGCTAAGCAAGGCTGGATGAGCCTCGACTGGAACAAACCTACTGATAATATCAACGCTGTGCTCGACGCTATCATCGAGCATATCCCTGGCCCAGAAGTTGTGGAAGGCGAGCCACAAATGCTCATCACTTCGCTTGACTATAATTCTTATGTGGGTCGTATCGCTGTGGGACGTGTTCACCGTGGCGAACTCACCGACGGCATGGAAGTGTCGCTCTGCCAGCGCGATGGCAAGGTGGTGAGACAAAAAATCAAGGAATTGCGCACTTTTGAAGGTATGTCGCAAGTTCATGCCGATTCAGTGAAGAGCGGCGACATCTGCGCAATCATCGGTCTGGAAGGTTTCGAGATTGGCGATACCGTGAGCGACCCTCTCAACCCCGACCCACTGCCACGCATCGCTATTGATGAACCCACTATGTCGATGCTCTTTACCATCAACGATTCTCCTTTCTTCGGCAAGGACGGTAAATTCGTGACTTCACGCCACATCAACGAGCGTTTGCAACACGAACTCCAGAAAAACCTTGCTCTCCGCGTTGAGAAAACCGAAAGAGAAGATGCTTGGAATGTGTTTGGCCGTGGCGTGCTTCACCTCAGTGTGCTTATTGAAGAAATGCGCCGTGAAGGTTATGAACTTCAGGTAGGTCAGCCACAAGTAATTGTGAAAATGATCGACGGTGTGAAATGCGAGCCTATCGAAAGTCTCACTATCAATGTGCCTGAAGAATATTCAAGCAAGATGATTGACATGGTTACTCGCCGCAAGGGTGAAATGACTATGATGGAAACCCAAAACGACCGCATTCACCTCGAATTTAAAATTCCTTCTCGTGGTATTATCGGTTTGCGTACAAATGTGCTTACAGCAAGTGCTGGCGAAGCGATTATGGCTCACCGATTCCTCGACTATGAACCATGGAAGGGCGATATCGTGCGCCGAACCAACGGCTCTATCATCGCAATGGAAAGTGGCACTGCTTACGCCTACGCTATTGATAAACTGCAAGACCGCGGTAAATTCTTTATCTTCCCACAGGAAGATGTTTACGCTGGTCAAGTGGTGGGCGAACACAGCAAGGATAAAGACCTCGTGGTGAATGTGACCAAGAGCAAGAAACTCTCCAACGTGCGTGCGTCAGGTTCCGATGAAAAAGCAAAAATCATTCCTCCAGTGGTGTTCAGCCTCGAAGAAGCACTTGAATACATCAAGGCTGACGAATATGTGGAAATCACACCACACCACCTGAGAATGCGCAAAATCATTCTCGACGAACTCGAACGCAAGCGCCTCGCTAAAGCATCAGGAGCAGAAGAATAATCCTCCAACATATACTTGAAAAGTGGCAACCTCCCAAGGCAGCCACTTTTTTTTTACGCCCACGCCACACCGGTATATTTCATACAAGATTCAGTAGATTCACACAGTGTGTGGTTAGTGATATTCGTGGTTTTGAATCAGTCACAAATATCACAGTTTATTTTGTGGAGAGAGGGTGTGGTGGTTAGGATTTTTTTGTGGGGGAGGTGAGGTAGGCGCTCAGTTCGTAGAGGAGGTAGATGGGGAGGAATACGATGGCGAGGGTGAATGGGTCGCCAGTAGGGGTGATTACTGCTGCGAGAATGAGCAGTATGACGATGGCATGACGGCGGTATTTTTTGAAAAACTCGCGGTGCAGTATGCCCACATTGCCTAATAGCCACGCCACCAGTGGCATTTCAAACACGATGCCCATAATGAAAATGAGCATCAGGAATGTGTCCATATAACTGTCGAGCGAGATTTGGTTGGGCACCATTTCGCTCACATGGTAGTCGGCTAAAAATCGTAATGTGATGGGGAACACAAGGAAATAACCTACAGCCACACCAATCCAAAACATGACGTTGCCGATGGCGAACGCCTTTTTGAATCCCTTTTTCTCTTCGGGATACAGTGCAGGGCTGATGAATGTCCACAGCAGGTAAATCATCACAGGGAAGGTGATGACAAGTGCCAGCCAGAACGATGCCGACATGTGAATGAAGAATTGCGATGCCAACTGAATGTTTATCAGTTTCACCTCAAACCCTTCGGTAGTGAACTGTGGAAACGATGGAATACCTGCCGTGATGTTCTCAAATAGGCGATAAAGCACGAAATCGCCCTTGCATGGGGCAAGTATCACATTGTCGAAGATTTCAGGCATATACACGAACAGCACGCACGCCACCGCCACGAGCACCACCACAATCTTGATGAGCACTGCTCGCAGGGCATCTACATGGTCCCAAAGCGACATTTCTTGAAGTTGCTTGTTTTGTTCGTCAGCCATTTTTCAGTGAAAATCGGAAGGCAGCCGTGTGTGATCACCAATAGCGAGGTGACACGCCTTTGGCATGTTGGTGGTGCGCTGATATATCGGTGATTGCGTAAGAAACATGCCCAAGGCATGTCCCTACGTTTTGTTCGTTAGCCTGTTCCGAATTGAGTTTTTTTAGGCACACTTCTCCTGCACGCAGTGGTATTTTGCGTGGCAGGGGAAAGGGTGTTTACTTGTCTGCTGGATTTGATGCGGATTTGCCTTTGGTGTCGTCGTCGGAAGCCTTTTTGATTTCGTCTTCCACTTCATTCAAGCCCTGCTTGAAACTTTTCACGCCTTTGCCAACGCCCTTCATCAGTTCGGGAATCTTCTTGCCTCCGAAAAGAAGCAGAATCACGAGAACGATAACAATAATTTCGCCAGTGCCGAGATTAAACAGCAACAGTATAGAATCTAACATAGTTTTTGCAATTTATTAAAAAATAATAGACAAAGATAATATTTTTTTCGCCAATACGAAAGACCCACCCCCAATTTCGGAGGTGGGCGGCACTTGATATGTGAATTTCGCTTTAATCCAAATCGGTCATTAGGGCTTGTGGTATTAATGAGCTCCCCATGAATTTCTGTTCAAGGCTTGTCCGTCGCTCTCAAGGTCGCGCGATTCGGTTCTTGACGAATGTTCTTTGCGTGTATATTCGTAGCGCATGTGGCACTTCGTGCAGTAATAAGCCTCTCCCCACGTGGTGGTGCTTCCGTGATTTCGCTCTTCTGTGTTTTTGTAAATGGCTTTGCGGGTGGTGCTTACCGTTACGCCATCTTGTATGGTGGATTCCACAACCTCTGCCACCTGCCTTTGGCTTCGTTTCCAACCTCCATACCAAGTGTAGGTTCTCTTTGGCGTGCCAGCCATTTGCCGCAGGCAATCCACGCCACCACAATATTTGCATCGGCTACTCTCAACGTCGCTCTTGACAATGAATATCGAACAAATAGTGTAGAGGAAGAATATATGGTTGAACAATGAGGTGACGGCGTATGAACTGAGCAGATACATCGCCGCTATCAACGTAATCCACGATACGAATATAATCATCCAATTTTTGCCCGGCAGTCGGTAAATCACTTTATGCACAATTATTGGGAGATATATGAGGACGATGATGAGAATGATGGCTTCTACCACGCCAGCCACACCACGCGCCGACCAAGTTTTGAAGTGGCCACTGTCGGTGAAGCCGTTGCGCAACTTGTAGAAACCCACAGGGCGGCTGCCAACCACGCCTTCCACGGTGTCGTCGGGTTTGTAGCGCGCTTCGTTCATTTCTTCTTGGTCAATCACCACTTTAGGCGCTTGGGCGGTGTCGCTCAATTCCCAGCGTCCGCGTGCATTGTATCTTGTGAAGCCGATGCGCTTCCAAGTGACTTGCTCAAACGCCATGCGGCTGCCGTCGCTCAGCACCACCCAAAAGTTGTATTTGCTCGTGGCTTTCTCGCCGCCTTCTTCATAACTCACATGATTGGAGGGCTTGAGCCCTGTAATCTCAAGTTCTTGTGGTGCAGAATCCATTTTTACCGCTGTGGCGCCTATCAGAGCCTCTGGCAACTTGCCCATGCAGATGGTGCTGTCGGGCAGCATCACCACGAAATTGAATGTAGGCAGATAATCGCCGCTGCGCACTATCGGCACAAGATACTTCTGATAGCGAGCCAGCAGTTTCACCTTGTCGCCCTTCTTGAGTTTCACCACATCGTGTGTGCCCTTCACCGTCATTTCGGTGGGCATACACACCGTAATTTCACGTGCGCTGTCGATTGCCGCCTGTTCGCTAATGGCAGAATAGTCGATATAGTTCCACAGTCGGTCCGAACCGAGAAAGGCATTACCGGTAAAGAGCACAGCCACTGCACCGATAATGAAAAAAATCACTCTGAACACTTGAGTTATCATTTGTCGTCAGGTTAGTAAGTTATCAGTAGGTTAAAATTAATCACAAATATAGCATCAAAATTCGAAAAAACTACTTATCACACATTATAAAATTAAATGAAAGTGAAATTTCTTATCAAGTATATGGGTGGGGTTGAAAAGTTTTTATTATCTTTGCCCAAAATATAGAAAAATTTCTTTAATTTAAACATAGACGAATATGAAAGCATTTGTATTTCCTGGTCAAGGTGCGCAATTCGTAGGTATGGGTAAAGACCTTTACGAAAACAACGCAGAAGCCAAAGAAATGTTTGAAAAAGCAAATGAGGTGCTCGGTTTCCGCATCACCGACCTCATGTTTGAAGGCACAGAGGAAGACCTCAAGCAAACTAAGGTTACTCAACCTGCTGTATTCCTGCACTCTGTAATTCTCGCAAAAACCCTTGGTGAAGAATTCAAACCTGATATGGTGGCTGGCCACTCTTTGGGTGAATTTTCTGCACTCGTGGCTGCCGGTTGCCTCCCATTCGAGCAAGGTTTGAGGCTCGTGGAAGCTCGTGCGCTTGCTATGCAGAAGGCTTGCGAAGCCACTCCTTCAACTATGGCTGCCATCATCGGTTTGCCTGATGAAAAGGTGGAAGAAATCTGTGCAACCATCGACGGCGTTTGCATTCCTGCAAACTACAACTGCCCAGGTCAGGTGGTGATTTCTGGCACTTTTGAAGCTATTGAAGCCGCTTGCGTGAAATTCAAAGAAGCTGGTGCAAAGCGCGCACTTCCTTTGAAGGTGGGTGGTGCTTTCCACTCTCCACTCATGGAACCTGCTCGTGAAGAATTGGCAAAGGCTATTGAAGAAGCCAACTTCACTGCTCCTGTGTGCCCAATCTACCAAGACGTGGATGCTAAGCCTCACACCGACCCTGAAGAAATCAAGGCTAACCTTGTGAAGCAGCTCACCGCTCCTGTTCGTTGGAGCCAAATCATGGCAGCAATGAAGGCCGATGGTATGACCGAGGCTGTAGAAGTAGGTCCAGGCAAGGTGCTCCAAGGTCTTATCGGCCGCACTTACCGCGACGTGACTGTTTCAGGTCGCCAGTAATCCATATAGAGATTATTATATAACATTCCATATTAGCACTGCTTTCTCACCAAAGCAGTGCTTTTATTTTGCCCTAATTCGTAATTGAATGGTGGTGGGGGATAGTTGGTTCAGTGGAAAAATACTGGGGGACTGAAACAAAAACATAAAAAACAGCCTTTTGGCGATGCCAGTGCTTCGCACCTGTCGTTAGTGCTGTGGCATGTCTGAT
>OLGV01000193.1_pt1 | contig 26530 bp, 21 predicted proteins | sample 1605761 | NCBI WGS metagenome assembly OLGV01 (sample SAMN03283245) | human gut metagenome | biome: human-associated habitat; material: feces | host: Homo sapiens | place: Peru | collected 2012
GGTTCTGAAATGGCTCCGCTGGCATATAGCAGGCTCTCCGTCAAGGTCGTCTTTCCAGCGTCTACATGGGCAAGAATTCCAATATTGATTATTTTCATGTGATTGTCCTCCCTTTACAGCCCCAAAGGGCATAAAAATCCCCAGCAGTAAAATACTTTTACCACTGGGGATTATAAGTTGCGGACATACACATATACAGCATACACCTGTTTGTGATTGCTGTTTTTGGGGATATGTCAAAATTGATAAGGCAAAAGTATTCTTAAATTGGGTACAAAAAACTAAGCCCCTACAAAAGGAGCTATCATAATCCTTTGTTCCCACTATTTGATTATAGTTTTATTTAAGAATACCTTGCCGCATATTTTTTACTCCTTTTCTGGACTTGAATTATTATATCACATCAGTTTTAGGAAAACAAGTATCTAAAAGAAATTTTTCTTCCCCTTATATGTAACAATCATACCGGCTTCCTAACGTTCAGAATGGTTTCTACTGTCTGCTGCGGTGTTTGGTTGGAATTGTCCAGCCAAAAGCCGATCCGTGGTGTTGTCTGCATTTTACTAAATACAAATTCAATGTATACAGAAAGAAATATATAAGGAGTGGGAGGGATTCCGCCGTAGTCGGCATTGTAGGAAAATCCAAAAGTTTAGATTTTCTCAAAATGCTTATCTTTTGGTCTTTGGTTCGGAATAGTGTAGTGCTGGCGGTCTATCTATTGTTTTCGGTTGCTTGCTTCTTTACCGTACATGAGCATTGGAAGCAGGGTTGTCCTGGCCGTAACCTTCCAGAAGGTTGATAACGCCCCAGATACCAAGGCCTGCGCCCAGGGCCACCACGAGAGTCTGCAAAACACCAACTGCGCTGTTGAAAAATTCCATAAAATAATCCTCCTAAAAAATGTTTTTGATTTTGGGTTAAGTTGTTGCGTCAATCTCGTACACATCGAAGGTGTCCGTGGGTTTTACCACGGCACGCTGCTTCTTCATGTACCGTTCCATGTCAAAGACATTTTTAGGGTCGGCGTCGGCCGTGTATCTGTAATTCGGGTGCCGGGTGAGGTCGTACTTGTCCGAAAGGAACGGGCGCACGCCCCGCAGCATGAAGATACACTTGCCGCCGTCCATCACTGCCAATTCGTCCTGGGTCATCAACTCCTTTCCTAATTTCTGATAACTGAGGCAGCGGGAAACCTGGCTGCCCCTGTTTTCGGACTGGTTATAGTGGAGTAGGGAGGCACCGCCTTGCCATATTACTATGGTAGGTTTGCACCACCCTCTCCGGGAACCGGACTTACATCTCTCAATGTATCCGGCTCTGTTATCGTTCGGTCAGTAGTTACTCACTGGTTGTGGATTGCAACATGGCATTTTTTGCACACAACCAGCGTTTTACGCCGTTTTGCAATCATTGCAACCTCCCATGCCTGCTTGCCCTTAAGGTTTTTGAGCTTGTTGACATGGTGAACTTCGTAACAATCGCTCTCAGTCGTACCGCATAGCTCACAGACCTTTGCTTTCAATCTCTGCTCCAAGGCTGTTCGGGAATATCCGTACTCCACCGCAGCATTGCATACGATGTCCGTCGGATTGGCCTTATCCTTGCAATCGGAGTATTTTGCAAAATAGCATCGTTTTTGCCCCGTTGTGGTTTCGTAGGGGATTCCCCATTCTCCGTTGCGGTCTTTGAACTTCTCAACCACCTTGGATATGGTGCATTTATGCTTACTTGCGAGGGTTTTGAGGCAACTGTATTCCATGAGATAGGAAAAGTAGCACAGTTTATAAAAATTGCTGGCAATTCCATAGTAGTTGCAGATTCCCCGTAATTCCGCATTGTAGGCAGAAACGATTTCCAAATCTGTGAGTCGCAAAAGAGATTTACGGCGGACAGGCATGAGTTTCCCGTCCGGTTTCTGTATCGCAATTTCCTTGGCGAAAATGAAGCTGTGAATCTTATCATCGAATGGGATAGACAGTTCACAGGAATTGTTGAGGGTGCGTTTTGTCTTTTTGCCCGGCCCACCATGCTTGATAATGCTGCTTCTGCGAACACGAACATCGTACCCCAAAAATCTTGCCCTTTCGCTGCTGTGAGTTATGAGTGTTTTTTCTTCGCTGAGTTCCATCTTTAAGGTTTCACGGATAAACTCAGAAAGTTTACTCTTTATCCACTGGCAGTCCTCTTGACTTCCTTTCACACCGAGAATAAAGTCATCCGCATAGCGGATATACTTGATGCACTTTTTTGTCTGAGCTGTACAGGGCATTTTCAGCATGAGCTTCCGCTTTTCGTTGTATTCGGAAAGCAATTGTTCTCTTTCTGCCCCGGTGCGTCTGCCGATGTGATAGGAAAGTTTCTGGAGGTCATTGCTTAGGAGGCGATATTCTGTCCTGACAGGTTCTTGCCCATGGGTATCAAATTCGCTTTTCAGCTTCATTACAAATTTGTCCAACTCATGCAGATAGATGTTGGCAAGGAGCGGAGAAATGATACCGCCCTGTGGAGTACCACTGTAGGTTTTGTGATATTTCCAATCCTCCAAATATCCAGCCTTTAGAAATTTGTAAATCAGCTTTATCAACCGGGCATCCTTGATTTTGCTATGAATCAAGCCTACAAGAACGCTGTGGTCGATATTGTCAAAGCACCCTTTGATGTCACCCTCCACGAACCAACGCATACCATTGAACTCCATTTTTAAGGATTTCAGTGCAGTATGGCAGCTCCTTTTGGGTCTGAATCCATGGGAAACTGGCAAGAAAACAGGCTCATACACCGCTTCGAGAACCATCCGCAGAACTTCCTGTACCAGCTTATCTGTGAATGTCGGGATTCCCAGAGGCCGCTTTTTCTTGGGATTGTTCTTCTTCTTGATATAGGTTCTTCTGACGGGTGTGGGCTGATAGGTTTCATCAGCGAGCCTTTGGATGATATTTGCGATTTTGGTTTCGCTGAATCCATCTGCCGTGTCATCGTTTGCACCCTTAGTTGCGGCACCGCTGTTGGCATACAGATTTTTATATGCCAGAAAATACAGGTCTGACCTCAGCATATAGCGGTACAGTCTGGTGAAAATTTCATCTTTATTTGCGAGTGAGTTTCTACTGATTCTTGCTAAAATTTCGGTTGTTGGTTGCATTTTGAGGTTTTCCTCCCTAATCAACTTTTCTTTTAGTACACAATAACTACGCCCCTTCGCCATGTGAGGGTCATTACCCCTCTCGGACTACTACGGGCGTTCCGTGCCCATGCAGGATTTTCAGGCTCTACAGCCATAGCCGAATTTTCACCTCCTTCGGTTGGCGTTCCTGTTTAGGGCATCCCCAGTTAGCGTTGAGCATAGGCAAATGTGGATTGTCGGTCTCCGCTTTCGTTTCCTTGCCATAGGTTCTCCTACAGATTGCACACCGTTTTTGATAACCGATTGATTGACACCTATAGCCAATCGCCAGTGTGCCAGAGGTTACAGATACTTTCCTCCGTCTGACCGATAACAGAAATTAGAAACTTGCGTTCAGTAAACCCAACTTAAGCCTCATATCCACTTAACATTGCAGTTCAGTCGCACCAAGTTATCTTTAGGTGACTTACTGCTTTCCTGCCGTGCTGTGTTCCCGTTTCAGCTTTCGCCTTTCGGTCAGGCAGGTTGTTTCCCGTGTTATCTTACGGGGTAGTGCCTTACACTACTTTGCTCAACGCCCTATCTGGGCGCACGAGATCAATGGTCTCTTTCCCCAGCAGCTCCGAAATTTCCTTGAGCGTGGATTTCTCCTTGCCTCCCAAAAACAAAGTGCTGTCACAGTTACCGACAATGGTATCTGCCGCATCCTTGTAGATGGTCTTTAACTGGCTCTGCGACTGCAAAATAATAGAAGCCGATATTTCACGGCTTCGGATGGTGGCGATCAGCTTATCGAAGTTCGGTATCTGGCCGATGTTGGCAAACTCGTCCAGGATCAGACGGACATGGACAGGCAGCCGCCCGCCGTAGAAGTCATCCGCCTTGTCGCAGAGCAGATTGAAAAGCTGACTATACATGAGGGCGGCCACGAAATTGAAAGTGCTGTCCGTATCCGAAAGGATCACAAACAGCGCCGTCTTTTGGTCGCCCAGGGTATCCAGTTCCAGTTCGTCATATTCCATCAGGTCCCGCAGCTCCTTGATATCGAAGGGAGCGAGCCGGGCACCGCAGGAAATGAGAATGGATTTTAAGGTCTTGCCCGCCGCCATCTTGAATTTGCGGTACTGCTTGACGGCAAAGTGGTCCGGCTCCCGTTCCTCTAACTGAGAAAAGAGCAGGTCCACCGGGCTTTGATAAGTCTCGTCATCCTCTCTGGCTTCACTGGCATTGATCAGGTCCAGAAGCGTGATGAAGTTCTTTTCTTCCTCCGTGGCCTCGTACCAGATGTAGCCGATCAGCGCGGAATAATAGAGGCGTTCCGCTTTGACCCAGAAATCTTCCGAAGATTTTTCTCCTTCGCCCTTCGTGTTCATAATCAGTGCGTTCACCAGCTTTAAGATATCCTTCTCTGACCGAATGTAAGCCAGCGGATTGTATTTCATGGATTTTCGGAAGTTTATCAGGTTGAGGCATTTGATACGGTATTTCTTCCGTTCCAGGAAAGTGCCGATCTCCGGCAGCAAGGTTCCTTTCGGATCAGTGCAGACATAGGACGAATGAGCTTGCAGCAGCGACGGCTTACAGAAGAACCGCGTCTTGCCGCTGCCGGAACCGCCGATCACCAGAATGTTTTTATTTCTGGCATACTTCGGCTGCTTTGGGCGGCTCGCCATCGTGATCCGCTCCGTCTGCGTCATAGGTATGTTCTGGAAAAAGTCCTTGTCCATGTAGGGAGCGATATCCGCCGCCGTACCCCAGCGGGCAGAACCATACTCGATCCCGTGACGGTACTTCTTTGCGTTCTTGCCTTTCAGGTAGACCGCCATGCGAAGGATCACCGCACCCGCTATGCCGATCAGCAGGTCCGTGGGATGGAAACTGAGCCACGGGGAGGAAAGGGCTGCCGTGAAGCCGTCCCCAATGGAGAGCAGCTTGCCGGAAAGGTCAGCACCGGGCGCAAGCCGGAAAGCCTGTGCCAGCTTATCGAAGGGATACACGAACAGAAGATACGGAAGGTTCAGCAAAAACAGTTTTTTCATGTTCATCTCTGCACGCTCCGATCTTTGACCTTTACTTTCTCCCGGTCAATGGTGCGGTGTTCCGTTTTCTCCGCCGCCTGTTCCTTCGCCTGGGTCAGCCGCTCCCGGATGGATGGCTTTTCCTCACGGCTCATTTTCCGGCTGGCAAACTCCTGAAACGCCGCTGTGATGGCATCCGCGTCCCGGCTTTTGAAAAAGACCAGGTAACGGGGCTGCTCTGCGGCGGTGTCTTTCTTCAAGGCAAAATCCACATGGTATTTCTTCGCCACATGGGAGAAAGCCTTGATATTCTTGTCGCTGATCTCGATATTGGCAAGACCGGCGTTCTGGCTGGCAAGCTGTTTAAGGCTCTGCCTGCCGCGGTAGATTTTGGGCTTCTGGCTTTTCTGGATTTCCTCCAGGAACTTTTTGACGGCCTTTTCAAAGACCTGCTCACTTAGCTTGGCTCCGTCAACAATGAGCGTCACGGCGCCCCGCGTTACTTCCTCCTGCATTTAGCCTCGCCCCCTTTGCCCGTCCCCGTACATATCGTGCTGCACCAGGGAAGAATAGTAGCTGTTGATGGTGGTCGGGGCGTTATACAGCGCCGCCAGAAGGTATTTCTTGATATTGCGGACATAGGTGGTGTTGTCCTTCATGCAGTCCATGACATACTGAACATGGGAGCTGTCCAGCTTCATAAACCGGGACTTTACCACCTCCGCCGGATAATCGTCTCCGGCAATGCGGATGACTTTGCGGGCAGAACATACGGTATCCACGATCAGGTCAACGATTTCGTCAAGCTGCTCACGGTCGATATGGCTGTCCTGCACCAGATAGCTGTACTCGATGTTATCCAAAATCACTTCACGATAACATTCTCTGGCTCCCATCCGATCCGTTCCCATCCTTGCCCCTGCGGGGGTAGGGGGATTTGATTGGATAGGATTTGATAGTTCCGTACTTGATAAATCAGTCTTTGTTTGATTAGTATTTAATTGTGCGGGGTTTTCCGTACACGGTTCCGCCGTATCCGGGATACCCATATCCGGGTTTTCCGTATATGGCTTTGCCGTACCCGGTAAAGGCGTACCTGGGCTTGACGGCGGCTCGCACTGAGGCATTTCGTAAATGACATACTCGGTATCCGTGATCTTGCCTTTTTCGTCCCGAAGCTGGGTGCGCCGGATATACCCGTGGGTTTCCAGCTCCTTCAATGCCGCACCGATGCTGTCCACACCTTCCCGGCAGATCGCCGCAAGACCTCTGGTGGTGTAATTCCACTCGTCAGGGAGTGACAGCATCATGGACAGCAGCCCTTTGGATGTTTGCCTTGACTCCGACGGCATCTATTTACCTGAGCAAGGAAACGCAGAAAGTCCTTATCCGGTAATATCCATCAACCTTCATCCTTCGCAGTATATCATTCAAGATTGCTATAGCATTATGCAAAAGGTATACCCTTTCCTTTTTCAGGAGTAGTCCAGCTTGCGAATAGAGTATCATAATTTCTTGCTTTTGAATAGTCTTTTTCGCGGATTCCTTTTTTCGCTTTCTTTCCGTTACCCTTTTTTGCATAAGAATCAGCACACAGAATCTTTTTTACTGATTCTGTGTGCTGACTTTCACTGTTCACTTTTAAACTAAATGACATTGCGGGAAGTCCCAAAACATTCATTTGGTAAAGCGTTTCATAAAGTTATCCAAAGCAGGTGCAATAGTATTCGGTAGCCAACGCGATCCTCGGGCGAACAGCGTGGGACGCAACAAATTTTCATCATCCATCAAGTATCCCACCGTCGTGTATACCTGACTGCAGATCAGCGTATGGCGATAAGGCGAGCGCTCTTTAATAAAGGCTCCCAGTGTGGAATAAAGCTCGCCACCAATGCCATAAAGAAAGATATTGCCGAGCATCATTCCTGTCAGGAACAGGCTGCGTTTGCCTTGTTTTTCCTCTTCCGACTCAGCAAAACGCGATGGAACCTCGCGGTCGATAGGCAGTTGCTGCGCTTCGCGGCAAATTCGCATGTCAATGGCGTCGGCATAGTCGGTAATGGCATGTTCCGCACGCAGGATATCCGCATAATGACGTCCGCCTAGAACATTCAGATACTCATAGCCTCCGTTGGGAATCACGCTTTCGTATACCTTGCCGGTGGCGTAATCCGGGTAACCATAATAGGTCATGTAAATCGGATTCTGATTGCCGTTTGCTGCCGGAGACCACATGCACACAGCTCCCGGATGCTGTCTCTCGTAAGCAGTGCAGACCGCGCCCGGCAAATCAGCGGTAGAACCCGGCTTGCCGTCGATACATCGGTTCAGGAACAGCACGATGGCATGTACAGCGTAATTGACAAAAAGAGCGATGGTCTGGTCTTGCTCGTCGGCAAAACGGATGACGGCCAGCGTTTTATCCGAGTGACCGGCTCCATTGAATCCCATACAGAATTCACCGTTTCCATCATAGAACTGATCGCGGTTCACATTCACATAGGACTCGGAATAGCCAATACCGATCTTCGCCGGACGCAATGCGGCCATAGCCTCCAGGCAAGCCTGCCTGATGCCCTCCCATACATGCTGCTCATATTGCAGCTGCCGCGCCGCGACATCGGGTTTGATCTCCTGAAAATGCCCAAAATTAGGATCGTCCTCCAGACGGCAATGAAAACCAAGTGCAGGCACATTGTGAGTATGCGTAGCAAAAATGAAGATATTTTCGTTAGCTACGCCGGTAGCCTCGGAGATCATTTTCGTTATTTCCGAGCCACCTGGAACAGCAATGTGATCCAGACTGACCATTAAAATAGTGGTATCGTCATTCTGCAGCGCAATAGCGCGGGCGTATTGCGGATCCAGAGAACCGACTTGATAGCTGTCTTCCTTGATATCATCGCCAAAAAAGCCTGAAAACAGCGGATACCATTCCGACTTCGCAGTGATTTCAACACGAGCTGCCCCGCAGTGCAAGGTGGATTTCATACGCCTTTTCTCCTTTTACAATGCGGAGGCACCACAGCGCGATGCCTCCGCATTAGAATCAATGTGAAATTAGTTACCACCACCGACCAGGCGGTCACGGGTTTCGTAGAGCTGTTCGGTCTGCACACGATAGAATTCCATCGCTTCTTCATAACCGAAGCCGCGAACCTTTTCCATCATTTCGTTATACAGGCTGTCGAACTGCTCATCGTTCTCAGCATAGGCCATCTTCCAGCTGTACTGTTTCACAGCATCGCCGATCTGGCTGATTTTCATCTGCATATCCAGATCAGGGTTCTCGAGATTAGCCAGGCCAGAGTAGGTGGTGTTGCTGGAGTTGACCAACGTGCCATTTGCATAGGCCCAGTCAAAGATGTTCGCATAGCCGTAATCCTTGCGCCACTCTTCGGTCACGGGATCAGTCGGCAGAGCCTGATAGGAAGACCAGCTGTGGTAGTCGATGGTCTCACCGGTGGACGCGGTCATGTTCTTGGCGTTGCGCGGAGGATACTCCAGCTTGAACATACCATCCTGGTAGGTGCCGCCGCCCCACTCGTCAGGGATAGGAGTGGAACCGTCCTGCACACACTGCAGACCAAATTCTGTCAGATAAGGCTTGCCTTCTTCGTTGTAGTCCCAAATCAGGCCCTTAGGACCGATACGGGATTCCATGGCACCCTCGTCCGTGCAGAGCCAGTCGATGAACTGCATCACGCGCTCGGGATACTTCGCCTTAGCACCAATACCGAAGGAACGGTATCCGCCGTATTCGCTGGCGCCCCAGCCCAGCGGAGCGCCCTCTTTCATGGGTACAGGCTCCATGGCACGGCCGGCGCTGGTATTATCAGGAGTGTTATAGCCATTATCGCCGGTGGGGCTGAACAGCACCCGGCCGGCAGCGCACTTGGACAGGAATTCAGAGTAGGACTGGGTGATGGAGTCAGGATCCAGCAGACCCATCTGGTTGGCTTCGTACAGCCAGCGCACGCCCTGCATGTAGTAGCTTTCCTTATCCAGCAGTTCCATGGTTAGATCCTTGGTGCCATGCTGCATGACCAGGCTGGGACCATAGCCGTAGTACATGCAGAACCAGGTAGCCAGCACCATACAGGTGCTATCCCAGTCGGGAAAATAGCTCACGCCGTAGACAGGCTGGCCTTCCTCATTGGTGGGATACAGTTCCTGCATCTGCTTCAGCACAGGCAGATAATCCCACATGGTATTGATTTCGGGAGAACCAACCGCCTTATACAGATCATAGCGGAGCAGAGGCGTTACGCAATCGGTGGAAATGCAGGGCAGATCGGTAGCCAGAGCGTCATGCACAAAGGCCCACACAGACTCGCCGTCGCCGGAATACTGCATTTTCGCGCGTTCGATCAATTTGGGCATGTTGGCAGTGATGAAGGGAGCGTTCTTTTCCAAGAAATCACCCTCATTCATGTTGTACATCAGCCCCAGATCACGGGCATCCAAAAAGTCCTGGCTAGTGACGCTGTCGAAGTTCAGCAGATCGCCCAGATCGCCATCGACCATCATCGTCGCCAGTTTGGAAGAACCGCCTTCCAAATTTGTGGCGATAATGTTCAGGCCGATATTGAACCGGTCTTTGATGAGTTTGCCGAACCAGCCAGACTGAAGGCCGGCAAAGTTGGCGTTCTGAGAGAAAACCTGCATCTCGTAGTACGGCAGTTCTTCGGCCAGAGCCGCAGGAATGGCCAGACTGCACATGAGCAGCGTGACCGACAACAGGATGGATAGGAACCGTTTCATGAAACCACTCTCCTTTTCTGTTTCTGTATTTTAGGGTTTTTTCAACCCTTTACAGCACCAATCATGATTCCCTTGATGAAGAATCGCTGGAAATAAGGATAAACCATCAAAATAGGCAGAACAACAACCATCGAGACCGTCATTTTAATGGAAGTCGGGGTCTGTGTAATGGTCAGGTTGGTCAGCATTTCCGAAGAACCGGAGCTTTTGATGATACTGGCCAACGCATCAGCCTCGTTCATATAGCGGTAGAGCAAAAACTGCAGCGTATATAATTCCGGCTTGGACACCAGAAACAAAGTATCCTGAAAGGAATTCCATTGGCCGACTGCCGAAAAAATGGCTGTGGTTGCCAGAATTGGCGTACACACCGGAAGAACGATCCGGCTAAAGCGTATCATATAGCCTGCGCCGTCAATCTGCGCCGCATCCTCCAGAGATGGCGAAATGCCCTCCATATAAGTCTTAATCAGAATGATATTGTACGGAACCACGATATATGGAATAATGTAGACCCAGAAGTTGTTAAGCAGGTGCAGGTTCATCATGTTCATGTACCATGGAATAATACCAGCGTTGAAGTACATGGAAATAATAATGAAGCGGTACACGATCTTATGCCCCAGCATGTTCTGCTTGCTGAGCAGATATCCCAAAAAGGCGGAGGCTGCCACACTGCAGGCAGTACCTAGCAACGTGCGTACCAGAGAAATCAGCACAGCCTGCATGATGCCCGAAATTTTGAACACCTGCACATAGTTTTCAAAATGAATCCCCCGGGGATACAGCAGAATCAATCCACGGGCGGAGAGACTGTTGTCGCTGATCGTATTGATGAACAGATAGTAAAACGGAAACACGCAAATCAGCATGATCAACGTAAGAAAAACGACATTCACAACATCCATAATACATTCGGCAGGTGAACGGCGGAGACCTCCTCGATATCCTGCGGAAATTTTTCCAGCATGATGACCCAACATGGGACACGCTCCTTCCTTACATAAGCGATTCGCCGCGAATCAGCCTGCTGGCTGTGTTTGCAGCAAACAACAGAACGATACTGACAACTGACTTCAGCATTCCAATAGCCGTAGCCAAAGAAAAATTGCGGTTGCCCATGCCGATATTGTATACATACAGGTCCAGCACCTCAATGGTGTCCTTATTCATGGCGTTCTGAAATACAAAATAGCTTTCCATGCCAGTATTAATGAAGTTACCGATGCTCAACAGCAGCAGCACGAAAAAGGTGGGCATCAGACCAGGGAGAGTAATATGAAGGGTCTGGCGAAAGCGGCTTGCACCGTCCACCTGCGCAGCCTCATACAATTCCTGATCTATACTGGCCAGCGTTGCCAGATACAGAATCGAGTTCCATCCGATGCTCTTCCACAAATTCCAGAGGGTCATTTTAATCCACATATGACTGCCGTCAGCTAAAAAGTTGATGCCCTTGTCAATAACACCCATGCGGATCAGAATCCGATTGATAAATCCTGTATCCACCGAGAACAGGCTGAAGGCCACCGAAAAAACCAGAACCCAGCTGATAAAATTCGGCAGAGTGGTCAGAACCTGAAGCGTTTTTCGGTAGCGTGTCGAACGAACCTGCGACAGGCTGATAGCAAAGAACATGGGGCATACGGACGTCAACATCCCCAGTGCACTCATGCCCAGCGTATTTTTCATCACACGAATGATTTCGCTGGTCTGCGCAGGAGTCTCTACCAGACGTAAGAACCACTTGAAACCCACAAATTTGCATTTTTCCAGCGGAAACCCAGGGCGGTAATCATAAAATGCATAACGCCACCCCGCCAGCGGAAGATATGAAAACAAAAAGACCAGCACGAGAAACGGCAGTATCATCATCAACAGTTTGACACTGTCCCATTTGCGTTGGTTAACTCGGAATTTTTGCACCCTTGCTCCCCCTTTATCCTAAAGAATATTTCAGCGCATCAACATGTCGTTTTCGGCCATGTTTCATTTATATATTAACATCTAGAAGGCGACCGAGCAATGAACGATTTTCAGATGGCACTACAATTTTTTACACCTTTTATTTCCCAAAGCTCCCCGGAGCAGGATTATTCATTGACATTCACCTTATGCAACGATATAATAATCATCATAATAATCGTTCCTGCCGGATACGATGAAAGCGATGTGAGACTATGAAGCGCAAAGCGAGTTCGCTTACCAGGTGGTGGGTCGATTTGGGGATATCCAAAAAGACGCTGCTGGTGCAGAGCCTGATGATCGTACTGATTTGCATATACTTTCTGATCAACTCCGCCTATATGGACTACGTTTCTCACGTGGCGCAGACCAGCTATCAGTACTGCCGCTATACCCTCGACAGCATTGAGGCTAACATGATGCAGATCAAGTCCGCAGGTAACGTGGCTGGGAATAGCCGCATGGTACAGAACGTACTGTCCTCCGAAACATCAGCCAGTGATTCAGAGCAGCTGACCAAGCTGCAATACTGGCTGAACAGCACAGTGGGCGGGCGGCAGTATATTCAGTCGGTGCGTCTGTACAGTACTGCAGGGTCATGTGAAACGGCCAGGCGCAACTATCCGCTTTGGCCGGGAACATACCCTACAGATCGCTCCTGCTGGCATTTGCAGCTGAAAACTCAGAAAGAAGGAACTTCTTTATTCTGGCAACAGAACATCCTAAAGGATGAACAGGTTGTCGGCGTGCTGATCATCCGTGTGCAGCCGCACTTTTTTACTGACGTGATGAGCAAACTGGCGGCAATTGCAGGCGGCAACTGCTATGTGTTCCAGACAGATACCGGCATCTATGTGGATGAGCTGATTAGCAACCAGCAGCTGCTGATTGACCCGAAACTTTATCAAAATCTGCCGGAAGGCTATCAGCTGGTCAACGACAAGGAGTATATCAGTGTATTCCATTGCAGCGCTATCAATCTGAGTTTTCTGACTTGCGGCGGCGTGGAGCTGTATGCCAACGCGTTTCACGGGTACTTCCATAAATTCTGCCTCATCGCCGGACTGCTGGTGCTGCTGTTTCTGTTTGCTGCAATCTTGAACCATTACAGCATCACCAAGCGCATGAAGGATCTAGCAGAGCAAATTGAGCGGCAAAAGGAACAGCTTCGCGCTCTCAACGTTGTTGAAACACTGCCGCCGATAGAGGTTATGGGGCGTGATGAAATCGGCCAGGTGGCGCAGAATTACAACGCCATGTTGGGACAGCTGCTGGAGTCCGTTCGGCGTGAGCGCACTGCCGAGCAACTGCAGCAAACAGCGCTTTTCAGTGCCCTGCAAGCGCAGATTCAACCACATTTTCTCTATAACATATTGGAATCCTTGCGCATGATGGCAGATGAAAGTAATGCGGAAGACGTGGCCGAGATGCTTTTTGTGCTGGGTAAACTGTTGCGCGGCAGCATTAGCGGCCGTGAGCAGGAGATCAGCCTTGCCAGAGAAATCGAAAATTGCGTCTGCTATCTGAAGCTCAGCAAGCTTCGATTCGAGCGTCTGAATTTCCAGCTTTCATGCGAAACGGATATTCAAGATATCGTCTGTCCTCGCTTCATTTTGCAACCTTTGGTGGAGAACAGCATCCAGCACGGTATATCCCATTGCCGACATAACGGAGAAGTGAGTATCCGCGTTTACAGAGAAAACGCCATGTTGCTAATTGATGTGCAGGATAACGGAGCCGGGATTTCTTCGGAACGTCTAGAGAAAATTCGCCATGCACTGGCGACCAATGAAGGTTTACAGCAGGAGCATGGCGGCATCGGCCTGTGCAATGTGCATCAGCGGCTAAAAATGTTCTACGGCGAAAACTCAGGGCTGGAAATCAGCAGCACCCCGGGACAAGGAACGATTTGCCGTATACGCATCGTTGACGAAAGGAAACCATTAGAAGATGAACGGCTGACTGACGGCGAAATATAATTTAAGGAAGGAACAGTGAAAAGAATGGGGCAGTTTCCGATTGATCTGCGTGTTGTTGTGGTGGATGATGAAGCTCGCATTTGCAACGGTGTTGCGCGTTTTCTGCTCAAACGATGGCCCGAACTTGAAATACAAAAATTTGACAACGGGATAGACGCTCTGGCCGCTATAAAACAGAATGTACCAGATTTGCTGATCACCGACCTGCGGATGCCGGAAATGGACGGTTTGGAATTGATCGAAGAGGGCATGGTCAACGGCCTTGCTCACGCCATTGTATTAACAGCCTATGACGAATTCGAACTAATGCAGCGTGCCATTCGACTGCACGCTCATGATTACCTGCTCAAGCCGGTAGACCGCGAGCAACTATACCATGCCGTAGAAAACGTTGCCCTCAGCATTGAAAAACAATGGAAATTGGATGTGTTCATGGCCATTCAATACGGCGTGGTAGAAGCGCTTCCGGGAGCGTCGCGCCTGATGAAAACGCTGAACCGGCCTGATGATGTTTGTCTGTTGGCCATGACGCCCGATAACGAACAGGCCGTGACTCTGATGCAGTTCACCCGTGCAACAGAGTATACCGCGTTTTTGCAGGTGACGCCTGTGATGAACCTGATTGTCGCGCCAAAATCAACAGCAGAAGCGCTGCTATCTACATGGCATGAAAAGGCGCCGGAGGTCTGCCTTGGTGCAGTCTGCCCGATAGACTTGGAGACGCTGCATCGTGCATGGCAGCAGTTGAATCATCAGGCACAACGGACAAAGCCTCAGCTTGTAAACGCATTCAGCGTACAGAAGGCTCCAGCTGCATTGGCGAATGCGCTGCAGACAAGCTTTGCAGACTGTACTTCTTCTGAATCTTGCTGGCATAAGCTTGTGGAGATCCAGCATATACTGAATCTCCGCTGTGAGCAGTGGCGGCTTCTTCTCTTGCTGAACGACATTCAGACGGGGCACTTCGATACTTTAGCCGATCTTTTCCTTCATCACGCGATTCCCTGTCAAAAATTATCCCCTATCGTGCTCCGTGTTTGTGAGTATGTCGATCAATACTATATGCAGGAAATAAAACTTTCGCAGATTGCAGCACAGGTGTTCGTGACTCCAAATTATCTCAGTACGATCTTTCATCAAGAAATGGGCATGACCCTAATCAACTATGTAAATCAGGTACGTATTGACCACGCGTGTATTCAAATGTTGGAACAAGAGCAAAGCCTTGAGCAGCTGGCCACTTGTTCTGGATTTTTGAATCCCTCGGTATATTCAAAATACATGCAATAAACGGTGCAAAAAAGCACATATTTTCAATTTGGTAGCGAAAAACGACAGTTTGGTCGAAGAACAATCCATTGCTTCTTTCTGTGGTTATAATAAAATCAGTTTTTCGGGGGATTTCCAATTGCCGCTATAGGAGGTGCACCCTGGCGGAGGATTGAGAGCTCGAAGTTCCCCGAGAATAATCTGGGTTGTTTGTTCACACACCGGAAAGAAAACAATGGAGGTATCATTGATGAAGATCAACACGAAGCGGGTAGTCAGCACGATAATCACAGCCGCGATGCTGGTTGTGATGTTGCCCAGCTTTGCCATGGGCGAAAGCAGCAAGAAGTATACCGAAACACTGCAGCCGGAAGGCTGGACAATGGTTGAAAATGAAGGCGGCGCAACCCTGGGTTACACCAAGGGCGGCGGCGTGAATCTGATTGAAGTGGATGGTTACGCCTTCAAGGATCTGGACCGTGACGGCGAACTGGACGTGTTTGAAGACTGGCGCGTGGACTACAAAGAACGCTCCCGCGACCTGGCCACGAACGGCGGCCTGAGCCTGGAATTCCAGATGGGCCTGAAAATGAACCCCTTTAGCGTCGGTGCTCCTGCCAAAACCCTGGCGGATACCACCAAGACCGCACTGGATTTGGGTTATCGCCACATCCGTTTCAGCTCCGTAGGCGCTGAATTGATCACCGCCTGGAACAACGAGATTCAGAAGTACATCGAAGCAAATACCGACGTGGTTGCTATCCCCGCCACCTTCATTGCCGACCCGCTGGAAGGCAGCGGCGTGACCGACTGGCCCGGCAACCTGGCGCTGGCCGCCACCTTCGATCCGCAATTGGCCCATGAATATGGCCGCACCTTGTCCAAGGAATGGCATTCCATGAACCTGACCATGAACGTCGGCCCCCAGGTTGACCTGGCGACTGAACCCCGGTGGTCCCGCAATGACATGACCTTTGGTGAGGATCCTCAGCTTTCTATCGACATGACCCGCGCCATGATCAACGCATGGCAGTCCACCTACGACGATGACGGCAACGACCTGGGCTGGGGCAAGGACTCCGTCAATATCCAGGTGAAGCACATCATGAGCGAGGGCGCCGGCGAGGGCGGCCGTGAAGCCCATTCGCTGGACGGAGCTTATGCCGTGTATCCCGGCGGCCAGTTCTATACCAGCATCTTGCCTTACTTCGCGGCGCAGGATCTGCCCGGCAAGACTGGCATGGTGTCCTCCGCAATGACCAGTTTCTCCATCGGCGTGGATGAAAACGGCGACTCCGTCCTGGGCGAGCGCGTTTCAACCAGCTACAACGCCGAAAAGATCAACGGCCTGTGGCGCGCTGCCAACGGCTGGGACGGCTACATCCTGACGGACTTCAACACCCACGTTGATAAGTGCTTCGGCATGGAAGAATACACCGTACCGCAGCGCCTTTGGCTGGAACTGGAAGCCGGCATCGACGCCTGGGGCAATATGGGCGGCAAGTATGAAGAAGATATTGCCGTTGCTGTGGAAGCCTACAATTATGGTGTGGAACGCCTGGGAAAGGAAGCTGCCGACCAGATCATTTTCGACAATACCCGCCACATTCTGGACACCCTGTTCAACGTGGGCGTCGTGGATAACCCCTACGTTTCCGAAGCGGTTGCCGCTTCCGTGCCCAATAACGAAGAACATACCGCCATGGCCCGCGAAGCGCTGCTCAAGTCCATCGTGATGCTCAAGAATACTGATAACAACGTGATCAAGCCTGCGGGCGACGAAAAGTTGACCGTGTATATTCCCTACAAGTACTCTCCCGCAACCAAGACCTTCCGCGGCACCACCCCCGCTTCCTTCGCTCCTTCAATGGATATTGACGTGGCCTCTCAGTACTTCAACGTGATCACTGACACAATTGGAACGCCCAGCGGTGAAGGAAGCACCTATCTGCCCGGGGACGTAATCCGCGCTTCCGCCGAGGACATCGCGAAGGCCGATCTGGTGATCGTACGCGTCGCCAGTCCCAAGAGCAACGCTCCCACCACCGGCTATGACGAAAACATGAAGGTACCCGCTGACTACGAGTACATTCCCCGTTCCTTGCAGTATCGTCCTTACACCGCCGATAACATGTACGTCCGCTTCGAGTCCATCGGCGGCCAGATTACGCTGGAAGCCTTCGAGGGCGTATACGGCACTGAGTACGATTATGTAAAGGAAAACCGCTCTTACTTCGGCAAGACCGGCACCGTCAGCAACGAGGCGGACCTGGACTTCGTGCTGGAAATCGACGAGCTCACCGGCGATGTTCCCCTGGTGCTGGTGATGAACCTGCACAGTTCCATGGTGTGGTCCGAAATCGAACCCTCCGCGGACGCGATCCTGGTATCCTTCGGCGGCGGCCGCACCCACTCCGCCCGCGACGAGATCCTCTTTGAAATCATCGCCGGCAACTATGAGCCCTCCGCCCTGCTGCCCATGCAGCAGCCCATCGATATGGAAACCGTGGAAGCCCAGTTTGAGGATGTGCCCCGGGATATGGAATGCTATGTGGACGCCAACGGCAACACCTACGATTTCACCTTCGGCCTCAACTGGAGCGGTGTGATCAACGACGAGCGCGTGGCCAAGTACAACGTGGAGCCCATCGTCGGCACCAATCCGCTGGAATAAAGCAGCTACATCAATTGGTTCCCTGCAAGAAAACTTCCGCTTGGCAGGGCGTGCCGGGCTGATTGACCCGGCACGCCGCCAAATTTGACGGCGGCAGGCCGTTCGTCTGAACGCCGTCGTCAACCTGCGGGAAACGCTCTGAAAGCGCATGGACGCTCGGCGGGAAGCGAAGGAATCGATAGACCGTTTTGAATCCTCCTTTCCTCAAACCTGATCAAATTCCTTTCTTCTCCGCTGTGCTTCATGACAGCGGCGGCGTCTGGTGCTGCAAGCCATTCCTGCATTCGCAAATTGGCTTTCTCCCCGGCGCCGTTTTCTTTCTGAACGACTGATCCATCAAGATAAGGAGCATGCGTATGCGAAAGGTGAGAATAACAACCGGGCTGTCATGCCTGATGGCCTTCATCCTGTGCTTCGTGATATTCGGCTCGAACCTGGCCATGAGCTATGATACCGTTGTCAACGGCATGCTTGGCGTGCAGACCAGCAAAGCCATCAACGATGAAAGTGTCGCGGATGAGGATACTGTATATTATAAGAGCGCTTATGGCGACATCAACGCAAAAACGCTTAAGGTACTCAAGGAAGACACCTATACTGAGGCAGTGCAGGAGCAGGAAGAAGGCACCGTGCTGCTTTACAATAAGGACAACGCGCTGCCGCTAAGCAAGGATGAGCAATTATCTCTGTTTGGCCATGCAGTCGTGCAGCCCTTGTACCGCAATCAATCTGCTGGTTCCCGCGCCTATTCCACTAAAACGGGTGTTGACCTGTATAAGGCGCTGGGCGCCCTGAAATTCAAGGTGAACCCCAAGCTGTACAACGCATACCGCCAAAGCAAGACCGAGAGAAAAACCGGCGCAGGCACGTTCTTTGAGGAAAACGCCGATCCGTCCGCATTATGGTCGCTGGGTGAGGAACCCATCAGTTTCTACACTGACGATGTGAAATCCTCCTGGGCAACCGGCTTTAACGACGTAGCCATCGTGATGCTGGCCCGGGAGGGCGGCGAAGGCGTAGAGCTCTACACCAAATCCCCCACGGAAGGCATCAGTCAGCTGGCGCTGAGCCAGGATGAAAAAGATTTGCTGGCCATGATTCGGGATTCCGGCTCGTTCAAGAAAACCATTGTGCTGCTTAATACAGGCAACCCCATGGAGGTTGACTGGGTCGAAGAGTATGACGTGGACGCTGTGCTGTGGATCGGCTGTCCGGGTGAAAAAGGCTTCACCGGCGTGGCGAACATCCTGATTGGCAACGCCAATCCCTCCGGCAAGCTGGTGGACACCTATGCGGTCAGTTCTCTGTCCGCCCCAGCCGTGGTCAACAATACCTTCAACAACCAGCAGTGGGCCAACCTGACAGAAGCGCTGCAGAAATCCTCCTCCAACGCTTCCGAAATTTCCTATTACACCGTGCAGACCGAGGGAATCTATATCGGTTATAAGTATTACGAAACCCGGTATGAGGACCAGGTGCTGGGGCGGTTCAACGCCACCGGTTCCGCAGGATCCATTGATGGCGTGGCATGGGACTATGCCAAGGAGGTTTCCTATCCCTTCGGTTATGGCCTGAGCTATACCACCTTCGATCAGAAGCTGGACAGCGTGACGGTGGAAGATAAAACCGTGACGGTGACAGTCACCGTCACGAACACCGGCAGCGTGTCCGGCAAGAGCGTGGTGCAGGTGTATGCCCAAACGCCCTATGGCGAATATGAGCAGAAAAACAAGATAGAAAAATCCGCCATCCAGCTTTTGGATTACGGCAAGACTGCCATGCTGCAACCCGGCGCTTCTGAAACGCTGACAATCGTATGCGACAAGTATCTGCTGGCCAGCTACGATTACACAAACGCAAAGGGCTATATCCTCAGCGAAGGCGATTATTACATCGCTATCGGCGATGACGCGCACGATGCCCTGAACAACGTACTGGCCGCCAAAGGTGCCACCGGTATGGTAGATGTGCAGGGCAATCCCACGGAAGGCGCGGCAGCCAAGGCTTTCCATTTCACCGGCAGCTTTGACGATGAAACCTACCGCTATTCCGCCGCAGGCGTGAGAGTGACCAATCAGTTTGAGGACGCGGACGTGAATTACTGGTATCCCGATTTGGTCACCTATCTGTCCCGAAGTGACTGGCAGGGCACCTATCCTGTTCAGCCTGTGGCGGGCTTGACCCTGAACGATGAAATGATTCGGATCCTGGATGGCAAGATTTATGAAAAGCCCGACAATGCTCCCGCCGTGGACTCCATTCCCCAGGGCGACCAGCAGGGCATCATGCTGATTACCATGAAGGGGCTGGATTACAACGACGACCTGTGGGAAACCTTCATCAGCCAGATGACCATTGAAGAAATGGCTGCATTGATTGCCAACAACTTTGGCACGGAAGCCGTTGATTCCGTTGGCAAGCCCGCCACCCCCGCGGGGGATGGCCCGGACGGCATCGGCGGTTATACCGATAACTATTCCGCCGAACTGGGTAAAGGTCTGAAAACCACGTCCTATCCCAATGAAAGCCTGCTGACAGCCGCCTTCAACAAGGACTTGCTGGATAAGCGCGGCGAGTTGCTGGGCGAAGAAGGCTTGTTCATGGGCTTGGTGGAAATCTGGGGCCCCGGCTGCAACCTGCACCGCACCCCCTTTGGCGGCCGCAGCTTTGAATATTTTTCCGAGGATGCCAACCTGAATTATCTGGCGGCCTCCCATATCGTGTCCGCGATTGAGAAAAAGGGCGTGCACGCCGGGCCCAAGCATTTGACCGGCAACGATCAGGAGAATAACCGTCAAGGCGTGGTGAACTTCTTCAACGAGCAGGCGTTCCGCGAAGGCGCGCTGCGCGGACTGGAGGGCGGCGTGGTGAACGGCAAAGCCCATTCCCTGATGCAGGCCTTCAACCGACTGGGCTTCACCGGCTGCTCCCTGAGCAAGGCGCTGAATACCAATGTGGTGCGCGGTGAATGGGGCTATGTGGGGCATATCGAAACGGACGCTATCGGCGCGGTGACAACGGGCTACAAGACCGCATTTGAAGCCATGATGGCTGCCGGTACGGATTCTTTCTGCCTGGATACCCAGCATCAGTCCAGCGCCGCCATCGTGCAGGCTATCAGAAGCAATAACGATGGATTCATGCTCCAGCAGCTGCGCCGTGCCGCCAAGGATATTCTGTACAATGACGCCAACAGCAGCATGATGAACGGTATCGGCAACAATACCCGGATTGTGAAGATCATTCCTTGGTGGCAGCCTGCCCTGCGCAGCGTGACCATCGGCGTTTCCGTGGTAACGGGTCTGGCGGTGCTGGCTATGCTGGCTGCTAAGCTTGCCTATTACAAAAAGCAGAAGGGAGCGGAAAAGAAATGAAAAGCTTGTTTACCAACAGAAAAGCTGGGGTGTATGTTCTGATTGTCTCCATCCTGCTTCAGCTGGTTTCCGCTGTCAATTACCTTGCCTGGGCTCCAGGTGCCGGAGGCATTGATACGCTTGTGGCGCTGGGACTTGGCCTGGGCTGTCTGGTGGGTATTGCCGCCTTCTTTTTCAGCAGCGATTTGCTGCTGGTGGCTGATACGGCACTTTGCAGCTGCGGGCTGCTGAAGCTGGCGGTTTCCTCCGCTGGTTCCTTTGCCGACTGGTATCAGGGCATCGTCATGTTTGGCGATCCCAGCCAGGTGCCGCGCATTTTGACCATTTGCATTTTGGCGCTGACCGCCGTTGTGCTTTTGATCATCACAGGCTTTATGGGCTTTGGCAAGCAGGAGACATCATGAAGAGAATCGGCTGCGCTTCTTTCGGGAGGCGCAGCCGGGCATTGCGTTCCGCGTTTTTTCAAAGCCTGTTTCGCCGCTCCCTGTTTGACATGCGCGGTGGTTTCTGATATAATGAAAAAAATTTCACTAACGGTTCATTCATGCGCTTCATGAAACAAATAAGAACGCGAAAGGAGAATTGCATGAAAATCGCGCTTGTGGAAGACAATGAATTGCATCAGGCGCAGATTCGTCAGGAAATCCAAAATTATTTTGCTGAACTGAATGAAGTATGCGAGCTGCGCGTTTTTGACAACGGGTCGGATATGCTGGATCATTACTATTCCGTAGGCGGCTATGATCTGCTGCTGCTTGACATTCAGTTGCCCGGCATGGATGGCGTAAGCGTGGCCAGGCAGGTTCGGCAGAAAGATGATAAAGTGCTGATCGCCTTCATCACCAGCATGACCGCTTATGCCGTGCAGGGCTACAGCGTCCACGCGATGGATTACATTCTCAAGCCGATCAACCGCATCAGCTTCCGCAACACGCTGGAGCGGGCCAGGGAACTGTTTCGCCAGCGCACGGAACATTATATTCCCGTCACCACAGGGGACGGGATGTTTAAGGTGGATATTTCACAAATTTATTATATTGAAACGGAAAAACATGCCGTCAGACTGTATTATACAAAAGGCTCCTTCCACATCAACGATACCCTGAAGAGCATTGAAGAGAAACTGAAAAACGCTCCGTTCTGCCGGTGCAACAACTGCTATCTGGTAAATCTTGCTCATGTGGAGCAGGTGAAAAAGGATTTTGTGATCGTGGCGGGCCATGAACTGGCGTTTTCCCGCCTGCGATATAAACCCTTTATGGAAGCGTTGACGAATTATATGGGAGGTGCCCGCAGATGACTGAAAGAATGGGTACTTTTTTTCCGTCTGAGTTTACGGGCATTGCACAGTGGATCATCTGCACCATATATATCCTGTCCAATGAAAAAGGTATTCGTGGCTGGAAGGCTGTGGCGCTGATCCTGTTTGCGCTGCCCATCCTTGTGCTGATGAACATCGCCCATTCCGAGCAGCCTGCTCTAATCTGGCTGGTGATCACCGTATGCTGCCAGGCATCCATTCTTATTTATCTGCGTCTGGGCATCCGGGAAGACTTCAGCCTGAACCTGCTTCGCTGGTGCAACGCTGTGATGCAGTCGGAATTCGCCGCCGCCCTGGCGTATATGATCAATATTTATCTGGTCAGCCGCAATGTGGTGCACTTTCCGGATATCCGGGCTTCACAGACGATCATGCTTTTTGTATATGTTATTGTATTTATTCCGCTGGGCATATCCATTTATCATCAATCCCATCGGAAAAATCGTCCCCTCAAAGTCGGGTACGTGGAAGTCATTTCTTCTTTTATAATCACGATTGGCGCGTATCTGCTCAGCAATATCAGTTTTCTGGCGCCTAAATCTATTTTTGGCATCAGTATGGGCGGCGGTGTACTGCTCGTGCGTATGGTGTCCGATTTTTCCGGCATGATGGCCCTGATCGCCATTAATGAATTCAGCTATGGGATGCGGCTGAAAATGAACCTGGGTGTATTGCAGAGCCTTTTGGACAGGCAATATGAGCAATATCAACAATTTAAAGTGAACAACGAACAAATGCAGCAGGTTTACCACGACATCAAGCATCTGATCAACTATATCCGTGAGCGTTTCACAAAAGTATGAAAAAGAGCTTCGCAGCATGGAGCAAACAGTCAGCAATTTTGAAACGCAGTATGATACGGGGAATCCGGTGCTGGACGTGGTGCTCAGCAGCAAAAAGATGATGTGCCGCAGTGCCCTGATTACCATGGAATGCTATATGGATGCCCGTGAAATGGATTTTCTGGACACCGCTCAAATCTGCACCATCTTTGGCAACGCATTAGATAACGCGATTGAATACGAAAGCAGGATCGAGGAAACCGAAAAACGGCTGATCAAGGTAAGCGTTTTTTCGGAAAACCATTTTCTCGTGATTAAAATCAGCAACTATTGCGAGGAAACCATCCTGAAATCCTTTGAAGACCCGGAAACCACCAAAGAAAACCCGGAAGTACACGGCTATGGAATCAAGGGAATTCGGCTGGCAGTGGAAAAATATGAAGGGCATATGACCATTAAGCAGGAAAACAATTGGTTCATTGTGTCCATCCTCATTCCAATACCGGAAAAGCAAAACCAGACTGCGCTCTGATCATGGAGAACCGTCCTGCAGAGGGAAGCATCCCCCGCTTGAGGATGCGCACCATAGGCGAAATGCGGAAATCTTATGAAGTACGCCCTGAATTAAACCAACTATCATGATTTCCGCAGATAATTGCCAAGAAACGTTACAATAGCAACTGAACGCACCTCCGTTTTTGCATTATTGGCGCTGAAAGCAGGACACACACGCCACTTGAGGGAGAATCCAGAACTGAAAACCATATACCCAATTGGATTATAACATATATAGCGCCAAAAGTACACTTCAAATCCAGTTTCACACAAATTTTTTGAGGAATATTGGTAGACTAATCGCTGCATAGTTGCTTTGATGCAGCTGACGGCATGGTTTAGCATGAGAAAACTGATAATGTCGTGATGTATATTGTGCTTCCAAGAAAATTATAGCACGAAAAGGCTTGCGTTTCAAACGATTACGGAAACTTTATATCCGTTGCATACTATGCAATTGCGGAAATCTTGGGTAAAACCCCAAATTTAAAAGCCGCCACCGGGAGCAACCCGGCAGCGGCCCAAGAGGCAGTATCACTTGCAGTTATTTCGGTAGACGTTCAGCAGAGCCCCCATAGCCTCATATAAAAAATCCTGCTCGGCGTCGTCACAAGTCTGCAGCAGAGCAGTGAACCTATCTGTGTCATCGGAAATGGGGTACTCAAGAAAATCCTGGACCATGTCGTTGACGGTGCAGCCCAGAATGTTGGCCATCTTCACAGCCCTCTCCAGCATGATCTGCTGTCGTCCGCTCTCGAACCTCCAAAGTGTCGTAGCGGAAATGTGCATCCTCGCGGCAAGTTCCTCCTGACTCAAACACTTCTGCCGGCGCAGTTCCGCGATCCTGTCAGCTACCATCTGTTCGTTGTAAACCATAGCTAAACCTCCAAAAATTGCGTAGTACATAAACTATCGTTTATGCCATCTACTATCATACATTTCATTTTGAAGGCTGGTGATATAGGATAGTTTATGATTAAAGCTATCGTATAAATCGGAGGTCAAAATGGAGAAGTTTTTGCAGGAGGTTGGAGCCCGTGTCAAAGAGGCGCGGATGCGGAAGCATCTGTCGCAGGCGCAGGCAACCAAGCCGACAGCCTGTACCATGGCCGCAGCCGCAGTCGATACCGATGCGGTTCTGCTCGTGCCAGATGTGGGCAGGCAGTTCATAGTCGAATCGGAATGTTGGCGTATGACCGAAGACCAGCACCTCGTCCTCCCGGAGCTTATCACGCCGGTCGACACGGTACCAGACAAAGAATGTCTGCTTGTCCTAGTCCTTGTAGTTGCAGGTTTCATACAGATATGCCGGTGCAGCGTGAACAAGGCGGTATGTTTGTTCACCAAACTGAATAACTAATACCGTGGGTAATTCGGACAGGAAGTCGAGAATGGCTTCCTGTTTTTCTTTGCCCAGTTCGTCAAAGGCTCTCTTCGTAGGTGCTGCGCCATTGTTCCACCACAGCCGGGTCAGCCTATCCTGCCATAGAAAAGACTATCACATCAAAAAATCTCCTGACAGTTCATAGTATGCATGGTCACGACCTGCGAACCTTGCATACTGTGAACTGTTCTTTTTATATCCGCTCCGCTAAAATGATAAAAGGAAAAAACACAGGGGTGGAACTTATGAGCGAAGATATCAAGGCAAAGATCCGGGAACGCTATAGGGGCAACGCAAACGCCAATATCGAAGTCATCCCGGCTATCGAACAGCCCAGCTTTTACGAGGATTTTTCTGAAAAGCGTGTCGCCGTATATGCACGGGTATCGACCGGCAGCGCCAACCAGACTTCATCCTACGAATTGCAGAAGGGTTATTACGAACAGGATGTCACCAGGCACCCCGGCTGGAAACTTGTCCGTATATACGCGGATGAAGGAATCAGCGGCACCTCGCTCAGCCACCGTGATGAATTCAAGCAGATGATCAAAGACTGCGAGGCGGGCCTGATCGACCTCATCATCACAAAGAGTGTCAGCCGTTTCTCGCGCAATGTCCTGGACTGCATCGGAGAAGTCCGACATCTGGCTTCGCTTCCACATCCCGTGGGCGTATTCTTCGAGACTGAAAATATCTACACACTGAATAGTGACAGCGAGATGAGCCTGTCCTTTGTATCCACGCTGGCGCAGGAGGAATCGCATACCAAGAGCCGCTCAATGGACCGTTCCGTGGATATGCGCTTTTCTATGGGCATTTTCCTGACGCCCGCGCTCCTGGGCTATGATGTGGGCGAAGATGGCAAGCTGGTCATCAACGAGGATGAAGCGCTGACCGTCCGGCTCTGCTTCTTTATGTACCTGTACGGATATTCCTGTCAGCAGATCGCGGATACGCTGATGAAGCTGGGGCGGCGCACGAAGCCCGGCAATACGAAGTGGAGCGCGAATACTGTCCTTGCCGTGCTGCAGAACGAGCGGCACTGTGGCGATATCCTTGCCAGGAAGACCTGGACGCCGAGCTATCTCGATCATAAAGCCAAAAAGAATGTGAACGCGAAGAGGAAGTATTACTCAACGGAAGACCATCCTGCCATTATTTCCAGGGATGATTTTATCGCTACCCAGCGGCTGATCGCCAATTCGAGGTATGGGCATAAAGGGCTGCTCCCGTCTCTTCATGTCATTACGACCGGCATCCTGCGCGGTTTTGTGGAGATCAATCCGCATTGGGCGGGATTCCGCAAGGACGATTACTT
>OLGV01000194.1_pt1 | contig 26428 bp, 19 predicted proteins | sample 1605761 | NCBI WGS metagenome assembly OLGV01 (sample SAMN03283245) | human gut metagenome | biome: human-associated habitat; material: feces | host: Homo sapiens | place: Peru | collected 2012
GAGACAGGTGGTGCATGGTTGTCGTCAGCTCGTGTCGTGAGATGTTGGGTTAAGTCCCGCAACGAGCGCAACCCTTACCATTAGTTGCTACGCAAGAGCACTCTAATGGGACTGCCGTTGACAAAACGGAGGAAGGTGGGGATGACGTCAAATCATCATGCCCCTTATGACCTGGGCTACACACGTACTACAATGGCAATTAACAGAGGGAAGCAATACAGTGATGAGGAGCAAATCCCTAAAAATTGTCTCAGTTCGGATTGTAGGCTGCAACCCGCCTACATGAAGTCGGAATTGCTAGTAATCGCAGATCAGCATGCTGCGGTGAATACGTTCCCGGGCCTTGTACACACCGCCCGTCACACCATGGGAGTTGGTAACACCCGAAGCCCGTAGCCTAACCGTAAGGAGGGCGCGGTCGAAGGTGGGATTGATGACTGGGGTGAAGTCGTAACAAGGTAGCCGTATCGGAAGGTGCGGCTGGATCACCTCCTTTCTATGGAGAACCGATGATTTAAAAGGTCATCAAAAATCTCTTGTCACAAGGGAAAAAGAGAGGGAAGAGATAAACAAGAAGTAGTTGTTCAATTTTGAAGGCTCTGAAAAGAACCTTTACAAAAGAAAATGGAAGCAAATGGCGATCCTATCCCTTACCAAAATGGGGGTGTAGCTCAGCTGGGAGAGCACCTGCCTTGCACGCAGGGGGTCAGGAGTTCGATCCTCCTCATCTCCACCAACGGGACGAGATAAGGAACGAACGAACAAGCCGAAAAGCTTTAGCGAATGGGCGCATAGCTCAGGTGGTTAGAGCGCACGCCTGATAAGCGTGAGGTCGGTGGTTCGAGTCCACTTGTGCCCACCAAGAGAACCAAGAGTTCTCAGAAGCACCTTGAAAATTGAATAAAGAAATTAAGAAGTAATGCAAATGAGGAAAACATTGAAAATATTCAACGACTAAAAAGTCAAAAGACTGAAAGTTAAAGGATACAATTTCAAAAAACTTCTCAAGGTTAAGCATAATTCAAGAAGAACCAAGCAAATGGTCAAGCTATAAAGAGCGCAGGGTGAATGCCTTGGCATTAGGAGCCGATGAAGGACGTGGTAAGCTGCGATAAGCTGCGGGGAATTGCAAGCAAGTATTGATCCGCAGATTTCCGAATGGAGCAATCCGCTTGATTTAATGATCAAGCATCATACACTGAATCAATAGGTGTATGAGGGGAACCGCCTGAACTGAAACATCTAAGTAGGGCGAGGAAGAGAAATCAACCGAGATTCTGTGAGTAGTGGCGAGCGAAAGCGGAAGAGGCTAAACCAAGAGCAGCAATGTTCTTGGGGTTTTGGACAGCATTTAGCATTGAACGAGGTTAGAAGAAGTGCGTGGGAAAGCACACCGAAGAACGTGAGAGTCGTGTATTCGAAAATTGAGTTCAGCGAGCTGTATCCGGAGTACCGCGGAACACGAGGAATTCCGTGGGAAGACAGGGGGACCACCCTCTAAGCCTAAATACTACCTAATGACCGATAGCGAATAGTACTGTGAAGGAAAGGTGAAAAGAACCCCGGGAGGGGAGTGAAAAAGAACCTGAAACCCTGTGCTTACAAGCACTGAGAGCTCGTCAAGGAGTGATCAGGTACCTATTGTAGAATGGTCCGGCGAGTTATGATATGCAGCGAGGTTAAGTACTTAAGGTATGGAGCCGCAGCGAGAGCGAGTCTGAATAGGGCGCATAAGTTGCATGTCATAGACCCGAAACCGGGTGACCTAGCCATGTCCAGGCTGAAGTGGAGGTAAAACTCCATGGAGGGCCGAACCGACCTCCGTTGAAAAGGCGGCGGATGAGGTGTGGCTAGCGGAGAAATTCCAATCGAACCCGGATATAGCTGGTTCTCTCCGAAATAGCTTTAGGGCTAGCGTTGCATTAGATTCCCGGAGGTAAAGCACTGAATAGGCTAGGGGGCGAGAGCTTACTGAACCTTATCAAACTAAGAATGCCGGAGAATTGATGTGCAGCAGTCAGACAGTGTAAGATAAGTTTCATTGTCAAAAGGGAAACAGCCCAGACCCACAGCTAAGGTCCCTAAGTACATTTAAGTGGAAAAGGATGTGGGGTTGCACAGACAACCAGGATGTTGGCTTAGAAGCAGCCATACATTAAAAGAGTGCGTAATAGCTCACTGGTCGAGTGACCCTGCGCCGAAAATTCAACGGGGCTAAAATGTACACCGAAGCTTGGGATTCGCAGCAATGCGAGTGGTAGGAGAGCGTCGTGTAAGAGGTGAAGTCAGAGCGGAAGCGCTGGTGGATTTTACACGAGTGAGAATGCCGGAATGAGTAGCGAGAATTATGTGAGAATCATAATGGCCGAAAATCTAAGGTTTTAGGAGGAAGGTTCGTCCGCTCCTAGTAAGCCGGGAGCTAAGGTGAGGCGGAAACGCGTAGCCGATGCACATACGGTTGAAATTCCGTAGCCTCCGAAAGATTTAAGCAAAGGGACGCTTTGAAAGCGATTGAGCCGGGCGATGGTTGACCCGGTCGTAAGGGACCGAAAATTAGTAGGGAAGCAATCGTAGACGAAGACAAGAAAAGCTTTGTGTATATCTAAGGAGCCCGTACCGCAAACCGACACAGGTAGATAGGAAGAGAATTCTAAGGCCAACGGGAGAAGGGTAGTTAAGGAACTCGGCAAGTTGACCCCGTAACTTAGGGATAAGGGGTGCTCATGAAAATGAGCCGCAGAGAATAGGCCCAGGCGACTGTTTAGCAAAAACACAGCTCTATGCTAAATCGAAAGATGATGTATATGGGGTGACACCTGCCCGGTGCCGGAAGGTTAAGAGGAGGAGTGAGAGCTCTGAATTGAAGCCCCGGTAAACGGCGGCCGTAACTATAACGGTCCTAAGGTAGCGAAATTCCTTGTCAGGTAAGTTCTGACCCGCACGAATGGTGTAACGATCTGGGCACTGTCTCAACTACCCGCCCGGCGAAATTGTAGTACCGGTGAAGATGCCGGTTACCCGCGACTAGACGGAAAGACCCCATGGAGCTTTACTGTAGCTTAATGTTGGATTTCGGTATTTCATGTACAGGATAGGTGGGAGACTAGGAAGTACGGGCGTCAGCTTGTATGGAGTCAACCTTGGGATACCACTCTTGAAGTGCTGGAATTCTAACCTGCGGCCATGAATCTGGTCGGGGGACATCGTTAGGTGGGCAGTTTGACTGGGGCGGTCGCCTCCAAAAGAGTAACGGAGGCGCTCAAAGGTTCGCTCAGCATGGATGGAAACCATGCCTCTGAGTGCAAACGCAAAAGCGAGCCTAACTGCGAGACTGACGGGTCGAGCAGTAACGAAAGTTGGAGTTAGTGATCCGGCGGTATGTGAGTGGAAATGCCGTCGCTCAACGGATAAAAGCTACCCTGGGGATAACAGGCTGATCTCCCCCAAGAGTCCACATCGACGGGGAGGTTTGGCACCTCGATGTCGGCTCATCGCATCCTGGGGCTGTATTCGGTCCCAAGGGTTTGGCTGTTCGCCAATTAAAGCGGTACGCGAGCTGGGTTCAGAACGTCGTGAGACAGTTCGGTCCCTATCTGTCGTGGGCGTAGGATATTTGAAAGGAGCTGTCCCTAGTACGAGAGGACCGGGATGGACGCACCTCTGGTGCACCAGTTGTCACGCCAGTGGCACAGCTGGGCAGCTATGTGCGGAACGGATAAACGCTGAAAGCATCTAAGCGTGAAGCCGCCTCCAAGATAAGATATCCCATAGCATAAGCTAGTAAGACCCCTCATGGACTAAGAGGTTGATAGGCTGCATGTGTAAGCGTGGTGACACGTTTAGCTTGGCAGTACTAATAGGTCGAGGGCTTGACTTTGTTTCCTTTCGTTCATTACTTTTCTTCCTTTGTTCAGTTTTCAGGGTGTGTCTTGTGCATGCACCTTTCTTAAGGCTCATCTTTTGATGAGTCTTTTTTTATTCTATATATTTGTCTGCAAAAAAGCGGTCGATTTAATCGACCGCTTTCGCTTTTATTATGTACTTCGCTTATTTTACCGATATTGCAGCTTCGTATGCCGCCTTTGTCGCGTGCGCTATTTTTCCCACATGGTTCGCGTCGCCGATGACCAGCGGGGAGAAGCCGTTATTTTTGAGCTCCTCGACCACCGTTGCATCGGGTCTTGAGCCGAGCGACAGCACCACGCGGTCGCAGGCGATATCCGTTCTCTTCTTTGTATCAACATTCTCGGTGACTATCCTGTCGGTGTATACTTCGCAGAGCTTTTCGCCGGCCATAATCTTTGTGCCCGCCTTCTTGAGCTTCGGAAGAATATCGTCCTTGTGCTGCATCCATGTGCCGGGTGCAATCTCCTTCGCCATCTCTACGACAGTCACATTGCACCCGTTTTCGCAAAGCGCGTGAGCGGTCTCAAGTCCCGTAAGACCCGAGCCGATGACGGCAACATTGCAGTCCCTGAGCTCGACTCTGCCGCTGAGAATATCTTCAAACGTGAGAATATCTTCGGCGGGGCAGTTGCCGGCAAAGCGCGGCTTTATCGGTCGGCTTCCCGTTGCGGCTATGACGGCGCAGGGAGAGAGCTCTTTTATGGCCTCGACGGTAGCGGGGGTGTTGAGCTTTATTTCAACGCCCTCCTCGCGGCAAATTTTCACTAGGTCGTCTATCATCCATGCGGTCTTGGCCTTTTCGGGCGGGGCGGAGGCGAGATTGATCTGACCGCCGGGCATTGCGTTCTTTTCAAATACCGTGACGGAGAAGCCGCGCTGAGCGAGAATGTCTGCGGCGGTGAGTCCCGCGGGGCCCGCGCCTATGACGACAGCTGCGCGTCCGTTCCCGTCCTTCTTGAGCAGGTCGCCCTCGTGGCCGACAAACGGGTTGACGGAGCATTCGCCGTGAGTGCCGACAAACGCATTTGCCTCCATAGATTCAAAGCAGTTGAGGCAGCAAATGCAGCGGCGGATAGTCTTTCCGTTAATAGCCTTTTCGGTCCAGTGAGGGTCGGCGATGTGCGGTCTGCCGAGGGAAACGAAGTCCTGAATGCCGTCCTCGAGCTGCTGCTCCGCTTGCTCGGGCGAGCGGATGAGGTTTGCCGCTATGACGGGGATAGACACAGCGTCCTTGACGGCCTTGGCCATATATTTTCTCCAGCCCGGCTCAAACGAGACCGGCTCGGCAAGCTCTGTGAGCGTTTGGCCGAACACGTCGGAAAAGCAGGGATTGTGAGTCTTGCTTGCGCCGAGCGCCGGGTCAAATTTCCCCACGCCGTGATACGCCGCCGGCATTTTCTCAGCCCGCGTATAGCCCTTGCCCTTTTCGCCGATTTTCTCATAGCACTCGTCAACGGTCAGTCTGACTATCACAGGGAAATCCTCGCCGCAGGCCTCTTTGATGCCCTTGATTATGTTGAGAATGAACCTCATGCGGTTTTCGAGCGAGCCGCCGTATTCGTCGGTGCGCCGGTTTGTCACGGGGCTGAGGAACTGCTGAAGGAGATATCCGTGCGATGAGTGGAGCTCAACGCCGTCGCAGCCCGCTTTCTTTACGCGCACGGCGCCGTCGATAAACTGCTGCTCGAGCTCCTTTATTTCGCTGTGTCTGAGCGCTCTGACACGCCCGCCGGCGAAGTATGCCGGGCTGCACTTTGAGGGCGCGACGCTCGAGGGCACTATATTGTGCTCAAGCATGGTCGGGCCGACCTTCGGAGTCAATTTATAGAGAAGCTTCCCGTATGCGCCGCGGGTAAGACTTTCGCACTTGATGCTCAGCGGAACGGTACCTACGAGCAGACCGACATTCTGCCTGCCCGGGTGGTGGAGCTGCACGAAAAATTTCGCGCCGTGGCGGTGGATACGCTCGGCGAACTCGGAAAGCGGCTTGATGTGGTAGTCATGGCTGACTGCGAGCTGCGCAAATGCGCTCGCGCCGGTCTGATCGTTGACGCGGGTTATCTCGGTTATGATAAGTCCCGTGTCGCCCTTGGCGCGCTCCTCGTAGTAGTCCATCATTTTCTTCGTGGGCTTTCCGTCGAACTGACCGAAGCCCATGAGCATGGGCGACATGACCACGCGATTCTTTATCTCGCATGAGCCGATGTTCATCGGCGTGTTAAGTAGATTGCTCATTTTGTCACACTCTCTTTACTGCTATTTTTTTCTGCTTGAAAGCCTTGAGCTTTATTTTTCGGAGTAAAAGATACGCGGTTTTAACTAACAGCAAGAATATCATCAGCACCTTTGCGAATCGGAAAATCGCACAAGAGCTGACGCTTTTGCCCTTTTCAATGCAATGGTGTCGATCGCAACGGGGTAGAAGTCGGATGAACTGAATGTTATCGGGCAATTAACGCCTTGTTTTATCTTCGATTATATAGCATATTAAATAGTATCAGAAACGAACAGTTAAGTCAATTTTATTTATGAAAAGTTTGTTGATTTTAACGATGATGAATAACCGCAGAAATCAAATGAATTCTGCGGTTATTTGTTAATAATATTCGGGCAATCGGTGCGGTTCAGGAGATAGTCGACGGAAACATTGTAAAAGTCGGCAATTTTTGAAATTGTTTCAAGCGGAATGTCCCGTTGCCCGTTTTCATAGCGGGAGTAGCAGACCTGCGAACAGTTGAGATAATCTGCGAGATCCTGCTGCTTGAGATCCCTGTCCTCCCGAAGATCCCGTATTCTTGAATATACCATATAATAGAAAACTCCTGAAAAAATATATATTAATTGTATTTTATCGGACTAAATCAGTTGACATATATACCATATTGGTATATAATGGCTTTAAAATTACTTTTAGCAATATCTTGCAAAACACCGAATAATTAAATTAAAGAAAATAAGACGGTTATTTATCCTCAAAACCCGTCAATTATACTAAGTATATTGTGTTTTCCTGACAGAGTGCTAATATATGATTGAGAGAATTCTGCCAAAGAGGCGTAAAGCACAACCGAGGTATAAAACGGTACTGCCGTGAGAATACAAAAAATAAAATGGAGGCAATAAAACATGAAAACAAAACGGAAAAATATTTTTAAGTCGCTTTTGGCGCTGACCCTTGTGCTCATCATGGTGCTCGGCGTCGCGCCATTGAGCGAGTTTGCCGGCGTTGATTGGGCAAGCCTTTTCGCGCCCAAAGCCGAGGCGGCTGATGGCATGGATACGGAGTATGTGGACGGATATTATAGATATACTGTTGAAAATGGCGCGGCTACGATAGTGCGTTGTAACAATAGCGTTTCCGGAGATATAACTCTTCCTACTAAACTCGGAGGATATCCTGTAAAAGGTGTAGCACGTATTGCATTTCTTAATTGTGAAAACATTACCGGCATAACGATTAGCGAAAATATTACTAAAATAGAGTCCCTAGCATTTGGTGGACTGAGAAGTCTTAAATCCATAACTGTATCTTCGAAGAATCCTGCGTATATGAGCAAGGACGGTGTGCTATATAAAGGAGAGATGAGAGAACTTATCCAATATCCAATTGCAAACAAAAGAAGTTCGTTTGTAATTCCCGATGGCGTGGACATAGTTGCTGATGGAGCGTTTATGTATAGTGTGAATCTTACAAATATAACAATTCCTAACAGTGTTACAGAAATCGGAGTTAGTGCATTTGCATATTGTACGGGTATTACTGAAATTGCGATTCCTGATAGTGTTATGGCATTTGGTGTTCGCGGATTTGAGATGTTTTGTGGATGTGAGAATCTCAAAAGCATTACGATAGGCAAAGGAATTAAAAATATAGATCCTGGTGCTTTTGAGGATTGTAATAATCTTTCCGATATAACAGTTTCCCCTGAAAATAATAATTTTTCCAGTAAAGACGGAGTTTTGTTTAACAAAGACAAAACCGAGCTTATAAAATATCCGGTAGGTAATCAAAGAACAGTTTACTCAATACCGAATACAGTGAAAACTATTGGATATAGTGCATTTCATGAATCTGTAAATCTAACAGATATAACTGTTCCCAACAGCGTAACAAGCATCGGAGACCGTGCTTTCGCCGGTTGTACCGGCCTCACAAGCGTAACACTCGGCAACGGTGTAACAAGTATTGAAGATGGGGCTTTCTACGGTTGCACCGGCCTCACAAGCATAACTATCCCCAACAGCGTAACAAGCATCGGAGAAAGTGCTTTCGTCGATTGTACCGGCCTCACAAGTATAACTATCCCCGACAGCGTAACAAGCATCGGAGAAAGTGCTTTCGTCGATTGTACCGGCCTCACAAACGTAACACTCGGCAACAGTGTAACAAGTATTGAAGACGAGGCTTTCTACGATTGCAGCGGCCTCACAAGTATAACCATCCCCGGCAGCGTAACAAGCATCGGAGACGGGGCTTTCGACGGTTGCACCAGCCTCACAAGCATTAATGTTGCAAGTGGAAATAATTATTATTCCGGCATTAACGGTGTTCTGTTTAACAAGAAAAAGACCGAATTAATAAGATATCCCGAAGGAAAATCTCAGACTTCATATACAATCCCCAATAGTGTAACAAGCATTGGATACGCGGCTTTCGCCGGTTGCACCGGCCTCGCAAGCATAACAATCCCCGATAGCGTAACAAGCATCGGAGGCTATGCTTTCTACGATTGCAGTGGTCTCAAAGATGTATACTATACCGGTTCCGAAGCGCAGTGGAAAGCTATAAGTGTTGATGACTATGGCAATGATAGTCTCATCAACGCTACTATCCACTACAACTGGACAGGAGAGCATGTTTGCACAAATAAAAAGCTTGTCACCGTTCCGGCGCAGTGCGAAGTCAATGGAATGAGCTACTATATCTGCACCGAATGCGGCAAGCAGATTGGCGAGGCCACAATAATACCCGCCACGGGTCACAGCTGGGGTGAGTGGCATGTAACAAAGGACGCGACTGCCACCACCGAGGGCTCGCGCGAGCGGGAGTGCGCCGCTTGCGGCAAAAAGGAGACGGAAATCATACCCATCCTTGCGCAGACGGCCAAGGATGACAAGAGCGGAATCGAAGTATCCGCGCCGTCCGGCTCATATAACGGCGAGCTTGAACTCGAGGTCGAAGAGATTTTTGACGGCGAGTCGTTCCAGATAGTCGGCACGATAGAAGGTCAGGAGCAGAGCAAAATATATGATGTGACGACTAAGGTTGACGGCAAAGAGACCCAGCCCGGCGCGACCGTTACGGTCAAAATACCCCTGCCGGAGGGCTATGACCCGGCGCGCACCTATGTATATCATGTCAATAGCGAGACCGGCAAAGTGGAAAATATGAACGCCCGCTATGAGGACGGCTTCCTTGTGTTCGAGACCGACCATTTCAGCACTTATGCCGTTGTTCAGATTAAGGCTCAGAAAAAGGACAGCTTCTTCAAGAAGATACTCAATATCATCCTCGCTCCCTTCCGCGCAATAATCAACCTCTTCAAGAAACTTTTCGGTAAATAATCCTCTATAAGCAATCCCGAAAACAGCACCGCCGCCTGCGGCTTTTGCAGGCGGCGGTGTTTTGTTTTGCGGCTCAAAATAAACCTCAAAATATGATAGAATTTTCGACTTTGCTGTGCTATAATATAGAAGACTATAATGGCATATACTGTCACTACTGCTTTAGGAGTGTTTTTGTTGCAGACAACTGTTGATTCGCTGAAAATAAACTATATGGATAAAGGCTCGGGCGAGCTCGTGGTTCTGCTGCACGGCTGGGGTTCAAATATTGAGCTTTTCGAGAATATGTCGGAGCTGCTTGCGCGAAAATATCATGTCATAGCTCCCGATATGCCGGGCTTCGGGCTGTCCGATGAGCCCGAAGAGCCGTGGCGCGTCGATGACTATGTGGATTTCGTGCTGAAATTCCTTGAGCCGTTCGCGCCCGAGAAAGTGACTTTTCTTGGCCACTCGTTCGGCGGCAGGGTCATAATAAAAATGGCGAGCCGCAAATTGCCTTTTGAAATAGAGAAGGTTATTTTGGTCGACTCTGCGGGCGTCAAGCCGAAAAAGACGGCGGCGCAGAAGCTGAGACAGCGCAACTATAAAATAGGCAGAAAAATCCTCGAGACCGCGCCCGTAAAGGCGCTGTTCCCCGATGCGCTCGAGGAGTTCCGCCGCAGTCACGGCTCCGCCGATTACAACAGCGCAACGCCCGTCATGCGCCAAACGCTCGTCAATACGGTCAACGAAGACCTTGTGGAATATATGCCGAACATGAAGATGCCCGTTTTGTTGGTCTGGGGCGAGAACGACGACGCCACGCCGCTGAGCGACGCGAAAATTATGGAACAGCTCATGCCCGACGCGGGGCTCGTTACCCTCAAAAATTGCGGGCACTATTCGTTCCTCGAGCAGCAGTTCACCTTCAACAAGGTGCTCGCCTCGTTCATGGAGATAGACTGACCGACCGACAGTATTGCGAAAGGATTGAGCTTTTAAATGACGATATTTTCCGAGGTGCTTATCTTCGCGGCGTTCTGGCTGTTTGCGGTGCTCTCAACGCTGTTTTATATGCATATGTTCCAGTTGAACTCCTACCGCGCCGACGACCAGTGGCACTGGCTCTTAAAGAATCGCGGCAAGGCGGTTCCGCTTGCGCTGCCGTTTATCGGCGCCGTTATAGGCGTTATCTGCGGGAAGAACGCGGGCATGATAGTCTGCGCCGTGTTCGTTCTCTTGGCGTGCCTGTTCTATAAGCCGAAAAAGGCGAAAAAGCCGCTCAAATATACGCCCCGCGTCAAGCGTATGCTCGTCACCGTCGCGATGCTCTATATTGCCATGACGGTTCTGCTCGCGGTGTTTGCGTCGGGCCGCGTTGTCGCGCTCACTGCCGGCTTAGTCGCCGCCGCTTCTCCGTTTGTCATAATCCTCGCCAATGTTATTAACAAGCCAATAGAGCTTTCAATAAACAGATACTACACGAACGACGCGAAAAAAATGCTCGCCGCCTGCCCGAACCTCACCGTTATCGGCGTCACGGGAAGCTACGGCAAGACGAGCGTCAAGTTCTATCTCAACACCCTGCTCAAGGCGAAGTACAATGTCCTCATGACCCCCGAGAGCTACAACACTCCCATGGGCGTCGTCAAGACCGTGCGCGGCTCGCTCAGGGCGACGCATGAGATATTTATCTGCGAGATGGGCGCAAAATATGTCGGCGACATAAAAGAGCTCTGCGACATAGTCCACCCGAAGCACGGCATAATAACCTCGATAGGCCCTCAGCATCTCGAGAGCTTCAAGTCGCTGCGAAATGTTATCAACACGAAGTTCGAGCTCGCCGACGCTCTGCCGCAGGACGGCAAGCTGTTCTTAAACGGCGACAATGAATATATAGCCGAAAGAGCGCCCGACGGCGCGATAACCTACGGACTTAACTCCGACAGCAAGTATAAAGCGAAGCTCATAAGCGTCGGCGACAAGGGCACTGCCTTTGAGGTCACAACGCCCGACGGCGAAAAAGAGGAGTTCACCACAAAGCTCATCGGCACTCACAACTGCCTGAATATCTTAGGCGCGATAGCCGTTTCGCATGAGCTCGGCATTTCGCTCTCCGAGCTGCGCCCGCAGGTGCGCCGCCTCGAGTCCGTGCCGCACCGCCTTGAGCTTTCAAAGCGCGTGGGTATGACGCTCATAGACGATTCGTATAACTCTAACCCGAGCGGAACAAAGGCGGCTCTCGAGACGCTGAGCTTCTTCGAGGGCGAGAAAATCCTCGTAACGCCCGGCATGGTAGAGCTCGGCGACAAGCAGGAGGAATATAACTGCGAGTTCGGCCGAAACGCCGCCGCAGTCTGCGACTATGTGGCTTTGGTAGGCGAGAGGCAGACAAAGAGCATATATAAAGGTCTTGTCGAGGCGGGCTTTGACGAATCCCGCATATTCGTCTCTCCCTCGCTCGGCGATGCGCTTGCAAAGGTCGGCGCGATAAGAACGGATAAAAAGAAGATCGTCCTGCTCGAAAACGACCTTCCCGACAATTATTAATGGGGGTATTCATATGAAGATAAAGCTTGCAGTCCTGTTCGGCGGCAGAAGCGTCGAGCACGAGATCTCCGTCATCTCGGCCATTCAGGCGATACACGCGGTGGATAAGGATAAGTACGACGTTATCCCTGTCTATATCACGAAGAACAACGAGATGTATGTCGGCGAGCACATCGGCGACATAGAGGCTTATAAAAATATCAGTTCGCTTATAGCCGAGAGCACACGGGTGAACCTCGTCAACGACGGCGACCGCACGCTGATAGTCAGATATCCGCATAAGGCTTTCTCGAAGGATGTTGTCGACTATATCGACATCGCGTTTCCGATAGTCCACGGCACTAATGTTGAGGACGGTACCCTGCAGGGCTATCTCCAAATGCTCAATCTTCCGTATGTCGGCTGCGACGTTGTCTCGTCGGCGGTCGGAATGGATAAATATGTTATGAAGACCGTCTTTAAAGATAACGGCATTCCCGTGCTCGACTGCGTTTGCGTCGACGCGGAGGACTATGACGCAGATCCGGAAAAAATCATTGCTGAGATAGAGGATAAATTCAGCTATCCCGTTATCGTAAAGCCGATAAATTTAGGCTCGAGCATAGGCATAAGCAAGGCGCATGACACAGACGGGCTTGAAACCGCGCTCTCGAATGCGTTTGACTATGCGGACAGAGTGCTTGTCGAGCCCGCGATAGAGAATCTGCGCGAGATAAACTGCTCCGTCCTCGGCGACAGACATTCGGCGCGCGCCTCGGTCTGCGAGGAGCCGCTCAACGCCACGGACATACTGAGCTACGAGGATAAGTATATCGGCAACGCCTCGAAGTCGGGCTCCAAGGGCATGGCTTCGACTCAGCGCAGGATACCCGCCGATATTCCCAAAGAGACTGAGGACGAGATACGCACTATGGCCGTCAAGGCGTTCAGGGTGCTCGGCTGCAGCGGCGTGTCGCGCATAGATTTTATGATTGACGCATCGACCGGCAAGGTTTGGCTCAACGAGATAAATACGATTCCCGGCTCGCTCTCGTTCTACCTTTGGGAGCCTTTGGGTGTGAGCTATACCGAGCTTATCGACGAGATGATATCGCTCGCCATGAAGCGTGAGCGTGAGCGCGAGTCGATAACCTATTCTTTTGACACAAACGTGCTCTCGGGCATAAAGCTCGGCGGCAAAAAGACGGGCAAAATGTAATTAAGTTCAAGAAAGGATGTCTCATTATGGCAGTATTCAGACCCTTCAAAGCAGTAAGACCCCTCCCCGAATATGCATCGCGTGTCGCGGCCCTTCCCTATGATGTTATGAACAGCGACGAAGCCCGCGAAATCGTAAAGGGCAATCCCTATTCCTTCCTCCATGTCGATAAGGCGGAGGTCGATTTGCCCGTTGGCACGGAGCTCTATTCCGAGGCTGTCTACAACAAGGCGGCGGAGAACCTCAAAAAGCTCGAGACGGACGGAATCTGCAGGCAGGACAAGTCCGACTGTATGTACATATACCGCCAGATAATGGACGGCAGAAGCCAGACGGGGCTTGTCGGCTGCGTGTCGATAGACGACTACATGAACAATGTCATAAAAAAGCACGAGCTGACCCGCGCGGACAAGGAACAGGACAGAATAAACCATGTCGATTACTGCGACGCGAACACGGGTCCCATCTTCCTGACATACAGGGACAATGCCTCCGTGGGCGAAATTGTCGGCGCGTGGCAGGCGGAGCATGAGCCCGTCTATGATTTTGTCTCCGACGGCGTTTCCCAGACGGTTTGGGTCATAGATTGCCCCGAGACCATAAAGAAATTGTCGGCTCTCTTTGCGGGCGTTGATTCTCTCTATATCGCGGACGGCCATCACCGCGCCGCGTCGGCTGTCAAGGTCGGTCAAAAGCGCAGGGAGCAGAATCCCGGCTACACGGGAAACGAGGAGTTCAACTTCTTCCTTGCCGTGCTGTTCGCGCAGAGCGAGCTTGCGATAATGGACTATAACCGCGTCATAAAAGACTTAAACGGTCTGACGCAGGATGAATTTATTGACAGAATAAGCAAAAGCTTTTCTGTTGAAGCCGCGCCCGAGTCGCCCTACAGACCGGAGAAGAAGCACACCTTCGGAATGTATCTCGGCGGCAAGTGGTATAAGCTCGCCGCAAAGGACGGAACTTTTGACGCAGCCGACCCCGTAGCGGCGCTCGACGTCTCGATACTCCAGCGGAATCTCATCTCTCCCGTGCTCGGAATAGATGACCCGCGGACAGATAAGAGAATAGACTTCGTCGGCGGAATACGCGGACTGAAGGAGCTTGAGCGCAGGGCGCAGAGCGATATGTGTCTCGCCTTTTCGATGTTCCCGACCACCGTTGACGACCTCATGGACATAGCCGACGCGGGAAAGATAATGCCGCCCAAATCGACTTGGTTCGAGCCGAAGCTGCTCAGCGGACTGTTTGTACATAAGCTTAAATAAGGAATGAAATTATGGTGAGATACAAGACCGAGGCCGACGACAGGGAGCAGAGAGTCCTCGCGGAGATTTCGCTGAACATGCCCGTGAACAGAAAAAAGCGCAAGTCAACTGCGACGGTATCGGTGATACTCAGCGTTATATACGCGGCGTTTTCCGCGTGGCTGTTCGCGCGCGGAGTTAAAGCCAACGGCTTTTTACTTCTCGGCTTTGCTCTGGCTTTTCTGCTGATAGCGCTGCTTTCAAAGAAGTTTCAGCTTTTTATTGTGCTGCGGCTTATGAAAAAGAGAAACAAGGCTTTGGCGGGCAAAACAGTGGAATATGCTATCGACGGCGACGGCGTTGAGATAACCTCGTCGCTCGGGACGGGCAAAAACAATTGGTCGGCATTCAACCGCTGCGGCGAGCAGGACGGATATATCTATCTCGTGCGCCTCGACAACAATGTTGTGCTCATAGATAAATCCCGCCTGTCGCCCGAAGAACTGAAAGAGCTTGAGAGCTTGCTCAAAAATGTCAAATAAGCCGAAAAATCATAACCGCCGATTTACCGGCGGTTATGATTTTTCTCTTGACGGCTGTTTTACAAAAGCCGTTTAATCGTTAATTTACTTGAGCATACCGTGCTCTTTCGCGTACTCGTAGTATGCCTCGAGGCTGCGCCGTCTGGCTTCGCTGAGGGTCGAGCCGCATCTTGTTGCGGTGGTCATCGGGACGCCCTGCAGACCGACGAGGTATTTTGCGCTCGCGTTGAAGCCGCTGTCTATGGCGTTGTCGAGCAGGATTATCTCGTTGAAGGTCTCGCGCGCTTTGGCTATGTTCTTCTCGACGAAGAACTCATCGTACATCTTGCGAAACAGATTTGCGCCGCAGGAGGTCGGAGTAGCGCAAACGCCGCGCGCGCCCGCCATATATGCATCAAAAAGCAGCGGTATGTTCGCCTGAAGGACTGCCGAATCGCCCTGAACGGCTATCTTGTCTTTTATGCCCGCCATGGTGCAGGTGGTATCCTTTATTCCGTGAAATTTGCCTGTCTTTACAAGCTCGCCGTATGCCTTGCCGGATATATTGCACGGCTGCATTCCGGGGAACTCATAGAGGATTATGGGCAGAGTGGTATATTCCGCAAGCTCGCTGAGGTATCCTACAAGCCTCTCGTCGTTGTCAGCATAGCCTTTGGAGACGAAAACAAGTCCGTCGACTCCGGTCTGCTCCATGCGCTTGACCTCTTCGACCTGCATATGCCATGCAGGCTCAAGGTTTGCGGTGGCTATAACCTCCGTGTCGCCGGAGTACTTTGCGGCGATTGTCGCGCACTTGACCCTCTCCTCGGGAGTGAGCTTCGTCATCTCGGAGCTGCCGCAGACTGAGAACAGGTGATGCGACCCGCGCTCGACCTGCCACTCGACGTATTGCGCATAGACGTCGTAATCTATCGACTTATCCTCCTTGAACGGAGTGAGCAGGAGCGAATACACTCCTCGGTAGCTCTCGGGCTTATCAGTAAACATTTTTTCCACCTTCCGGATATGATTCTTTTCTGACACCGCTATCTTACTCCACAATATATAAAAATGCAATAGAAAAATCACTCTTTTTTGTATTTGCTCTTGAAAAAAATGCACATTCCGATATAATTATTGTTGGTATTTGTGCCAATGCACGGCTTAATTTTTATAAAAGGAGCAGATAAATGAAAAAGCGCAACACGGTATGCCGCCTCGGTGAGTTTCCGCAGCTGACGAGGACGGTGTTCACCTCCGCCGACGGGCTTGCGTCGGATAACATAACCGCACTCTGCTACGGCGCGGACGGGAGTCTCTATGTAGGAACCGACAGAGGACTTTCGAAAATAAACGGAGATAAAATAACGGCAGTGGATATAGGCATTGAGGATGCGGCGATATCCATGCTCTTCTGCGCTGACGACGGACATATTTTTGTCGGCGCGGGCAAGACGCTCGTTGAATTAAACGGAAAGAAGCGCGTCTCGTCCCGCGAGTTCTCGTCCGAAACGGTCGCCATGAGACAGGATTGCGACCGTGTAACTTGGATACTCACAGAGACGGTGCTCTACCGCTTTCCGCATGGCGCCGAAGATCACGATCTCAAAATCGGCGTGCCCGGCAAGGGCAGCTGCATAGCCGTCTGCGGCAACAACAAGGTCTATGTCGGAACGGAGAGCGACGGGCTTCACGCGCTCGTCGGCAAGCGCTGGCACTGGTCCGAGCTCATGGAGGGCGTGACCGGGATACTCAGCGACAATATATCCTGCCTTGACATCGACCCCGCAGGCGACGTCTGGATAGGCACGGATAAGGGAGTGTGCGTTTACGACGACAACAGCTATTGGCTCGACGGCTCGAAGATAGCCGCTCTTCCGAAGGGCGAGATAACCGGTATGGCTACCGACAGCGAGGGCAGAAGATACTTCACTACCTCCTGCGGGCTCATCATCCTCCATAACGGCAAGCTCTCCTATTACGGCTACAAGCGCTGGCTGCCCGATATGCACGCGACGGGGATTGTCCTCTCGCCGGACGGCGGCTTCTGCGTCTCCACCGCCTCGGGCGGCATAAGCGTTTTCAAGACAGAGCTGATGACACTCGAAGAGAAGGCGAAGCGCCTTCGCGCATTCAGCGAAAAATACAATGTCCGCAAGGACGGCTTTGTCCTCGAGCGCGCACTCGAGCATGAGGGCGTTGTGTCCGAGGACGAGGGCTATGTCTGCACGGGCGACAACGACGGACTCTGGACGGGACTCTATCTCGGCGCGCTGTGCTTTGAATATGCCTGCACAAAAGACCCCGAGGTTCGCGCCGCGGCTCACCGCTCGCTGCTCGCCATGATAAAGCTCACGGAAATAACGGGCATTGAGGGCTTCACCGCCCGCGCGATAAGATACAGCGATGAGGCGGGCTACGGCACGGGCGTGCGCCATGAGTGGCACCACACCGCCGACAAGGACGGCAACGAGCTTGAGTGGCTCGGCGAGACCTCGTCCGATGAGATGGTGGGGCACTTCTACGCATATTCGAACTACTTCGATCTCGTCGCGGACGACGAGGAGAAAAAGCTGATAGCGTCGGTCGTCAAGAAAATACTCGACCATATTCTTGACAATAAGTTCAGGCTCGTCGATACCGACGGCGTGCCGACAACATGGGCAAATTGGGATCCTGACCTGCTCAACAACGACCACAAGTGGATATATGAAAAGGGCACGAACTCGCTTCAGATTCTGACCTTCCTCAAGGCGGGATACCACATGACCGGCGAACAAAGATACGAGGACGCATTCGAGTATCTTATCAAAGACAAGCATTTCGCCATGAATCTCATGCAGTATAAAATACTCGACGGGCACCTGCTTCATATAGACGATAACCACGATTTTCTCATGATATCGCTGCTCATGCGCTATGTCGAAGACCCGAAGCTGCGCTCCGTATTCGCCATGGGACTGACGCACCACTGGGACGACGAAAAGGCCGAGCGCAACGCGTTCTTTAACTTCGTCTACGGCGCGTGCACGGGCGAGCAGTGCGACATCGAGGCCTCGGTAGACGAGCTCGCCGACTACCCGATGGATCAGGTTCTCTGGACGCTTTACAACAGCTGGCGCGACCTCGACTGGGATATGCGCCCGACGGAGGTCGGCATGATTCCGCAACTCTGCAGTCCGCTCCCGGCGCACGAGAGGAGAATAATCGGCTGCGACAGCAACCGCTTTATTGCGGACTCCGGCATAGCGGGCGAGGCTGAGCGACTGTTCACAAAGTCCGACGACCCGACGGCATTTACGATGTTCCCCGGCACGGGCGACGACCACGGGATGTACCTTTCGGCCTGCACGAACTACACCCACCCCTACTGGTTTGCGCGCTATTACGGGCTCATCGAAGAGGCGGAATAAAATGAAAAATGAGCTCCCGGGATACTGTCGGGAGCTTGCAAAAAGCAGCTCCTGCCCGCGGTTTCGCCGTTGGCAGGAGCTTTGTATTTGATAAAATGCGGGGCATCGCAACGTCTGCCGGGAGTTTTATCATATATATTGAAGCCGTATGATATGATTAAACAGATTGACAAATACAGCGGCCGGGGCTGTCGCATTCCCGTCCCGAGGACAAGCAAAAGCCTTTTCGACAAAACCCGTGGGCAGGATTTGCCGTCTCATAAGCTCTCGAAATGCAGTCCGCGAGAAGCTTTCCCTGCTGTCATTTTATCCGCGAGAACGCGAACACGACTGCTCCGAGCACGACAAGGACAACGCCCGTCGCGCGGTTGAGAGTTTTGGGCTGAGCCCTGTTGGCTATAACCGCGGCGATACGCGCCCAGATAAGCGTGAATGCAACGCAGAGCAGAAGCACCGTGAGGTCGGGCATACCGCCTATCGCAAAATGCGACACAGCGCCGGTGAGGGCGGTGAAGGTCATTATGAATACGCTTGTGCCGACGGCGGTCTTGAGCTCGTAGCCGAGGACGGATGTGAGAATGAGCAGCATCATCATGCCGCCGCCCGCGCCGACAAAGCCGCAGATAAGCCCGATTAAAGTCCCGCAGATAACGGACTGTATCGCGCGCTTTTTCGCGGGAACTTTTTCCATCGATTCCTTTGTCGTCATAACCGGACGGACGATGAATTTGACTCCGAGCAGGAAGGTCATTACGACCGAAAAACCGCCCATGGCAGCCGACGGGAGCAGGCTTGCGAGATAGCTGCCGACGACGGTAAAGGTCAGAACCGTCGCCATCATGATAAGCCCGTTTTTGATATCGAGGTTCTTTTTTCTTCCGTAGGTGTAGGCTGAGACGGCGCTTGCGAGCACGTCCGATGCGAGCGCTATGCCGACTGCCGTATACGGATCCATATCGAGAAAGGTTATCAGCATGGGACTTATGACCGCCGCCGCGCTCATGCCCGCAAAGCCCGTGCCGAGCCCCGCGCCCATGCCTGCAAAAAATGTCACGAGCACCGTTATGAAAATTTTCATTTATCTCACCCTTTTAGAATCCCGTCGAGATTGCGGTCTATTATTTTCACCGTCTCCGTGAAATTCTTTTTCATTTCGTCCGTCGTGTTTTCAAACAGCACATCGAAAAAAGCCTGCTGCAGCTGCCTGCCGCGCTCTACGGTCGGCAGAGCCTTCTCGGTCAGCGAGAGGCGAATTTTTCGCCTGTCGCCCTCTATGGCGGTTCGCTCTATATATCCCTCGTTTGCGAGCCTCTCGACATTGACGGAGACGAGATTCGCCTTTATCTTTCTGATGTTCACTATGTCGCCCGCGGTGCTGTAATCCGGATTGTTCGCTAAAAACATCAGGATATCAAACGCTGTCTGCGGAATGTTCAGTTCGCGGCAGAGCGGCTTGCAGACCGCGTTGTACGCTGTCGCCAGCTTTTTCGGGAAGTCTATATTAATATTCATCATAACACCTCAATTCAAATTTAGACAGTTCATTTTTGAAGTATTATATACCGTTCCTAGGCGCTTGTCAACAGAAACTTTTATTATACTCCGCGTCGAAAAGAGGTCGCAGAGAAGAATCTCGACGGTTTATATACCGAAAACATCCGCAGGGAGCTTTCGCCCTCTGCGGATGTTTTTTAAAAGCTTATGACCCCGAGATGCTCAAGGAGTATTTTTACGCCTATCGCCATTAGAATAATTCCGCCGGCAAGCTCCGCTTTGTTCGTGTATTTCTCGCCGAACGCATGGCCTATCTTGACTCCCGCTGCGGAAATTATGAAGGTTACCGCGCCTATAAACGCGGCGGCCGCCCAGATGTTGACCTTTAAAAACGCGAGAGTTATTCCGACTGCGAGAGCGTCAATGCTCGTCGCTATTGCGAGAACGAGCATCTTTGTGAATTTCAGCTCGTCGCGGTCGTTTCCGGCGGCCGTACTCTCTGTATCCTCTTTTTTGAAGCTCTCTATGAACATCTTGCCGCCTAAAACGAGCAGCAGCGCGAACGCCACCCAGTGGTCGTAGCGCTCTATCCTGTCGGCGAAGCCCGTGCCGAGGAAATAACCGATTATCGGCATTCCCGCCTGAAAAATCCCGAAATATGCGCCTACTGCCGCGCTCTGAGCGAGGCTCGCCTTTTTAATACACACGCCCTTGCATATCGAGACGGCGAATGCGTCCATCGCAAGCCCGACGGCGAGAATGAAAAGTTCAGCTAAACCCATGTTGATTCCTCCGTTTTTACGGGGCAGGAAATAAAAAAAGACCCACCTGCGCCCTTTGCGCAGATAAGTCTCATCAATTAAAGAGACAAAAGCCTCTCCAAAGCAGAACCAGATTATAAATCAGTGTGTTGACCCTGCCGCGCCCGAAAGTGCGCCGATTACTCCCCTATCGCTCCCGACAGTATAGCGCACAGCCCTGCCGATGTCAAGCGTATTTGATTGAATTTTGACTTTTTTTCTGATATAATTTACCGTGAATCGGGATGCCGTGCGACATCCGCGGTTATATCTATGCAGAAAGAGGTCTTGCTATGAGCGGACGCTTTGAGGAGCTTCGCCGAAAATATCCGCAGTTTGTCTACCGCGGCTATTCGATAAGCGAAAAGGATGACGGGCTGCACCTGAGCTTTGATTTTTCAATCCCCGGTCTGTGCGAATTTCATCCGCAGACAAGGATAGACGGAAAAAGTCTCGATATATTCAATTCCCCCTCGTCGGATTACGCGAGGAGAATGGTTTTTTTCATAGGCCTTGCGGAGGCGGTCAGCTATTGGAAATGCGCCTGCTCGCCGAATTTCATGGTGGAGTGCGGCGAGCTGAGCGCAAAGGATATTGAATTTTTCAAAAAGCTCTGGTTCAACGGCCTCGGCGAGTTCTTTTACAGAAACGGCATAAAAACCGATATGGCTTCTTTTGTAAATATAGAGGCTCCGGAGCCTCGGGAAATCCCGAAATGCGAAAGCTATGCTTCGTCCGGGATAGAGATAGTCCCCGTCGGCGGCGGCAAGGATTCGGCGGTCACAACGGAGCTTCTGCGCCCGTTCGGCGACAAGCTTCGCTTTTTCACCGTCAACGACCAGCCGGCTCGCACGCAGTGCGTCCTGGCGGGCGGCTACGGCGAGGACAGGATAATCAAGCTCTACCGCACGATAGATCCCGAGCTTTTGAAGCGCAACGCCGAGGGCTTTTTAAACGGTCACACGCCGTTTTCGTCCGTCGTCGCGTTTCTCTCGATGTATGCGGGCTTTATAACGGGCGCCGACGATGTTATTCTCTCGAACGAGTCGAGCGCCAACGAATCGAATATAGGAGGGGAGAGCGTCAATCACCAGTATTCAAAGTCATTCGAGTTTGAGCGGGATTTCGATGAATTCCGTCGCCGCAGCTTCCCTCAAAGCGCCGTGTATTTCAGCCTCCTGCGCCCGTTTTGCGAGCTGCAAATCGCAAAGCAGTTCGCGCTGTATAAGCAGTATCACGCGATATTCCGCAGCTGCAACAGGGGAAGCAAGAAAAATATTTGGTGCTGCGAATGTCCGAAGTGCCTGTTTGTCGCCGTTATGCTCTCGCCGTTCCTCTCTCCCGAGGAGCTGAAAAGCATTTTCGGCTGCGATATGCTCGACAAAACCGAGCTTGAAGCGGACTTTGACGGCCTCTGCGGTTTCACGGGAGTAAAACCCTTCGAATGCGTCGGCACGGCGGACGAGGTCGTGCTCGCGCTCGACATAACGGCGGAGAAATACAGAAAGAGCGGGACGCCTATGCCCGCCCTACTGCGCCGCTTCTGCGAAAAAAACACCGCCCGCGCGGACAGCTCTCTGCTCACGGGCTTCAACGAGGAAAATCTTATCCCGAAAAAATTTGACGGGTGCGTAAAGAGGATGTTTGAATATGTATCAACAGCTGATTGATTATCTTAAAAATAAACGAATAGTCCTGCTCGGCATGGGGCGCGAGGGTCACTCGACCTATAATTTTATCCGCCGCTACCTGCCCGAGCAGAAGCTGATAATCGCAGACGCGAAGCAGGTCGAAATCGACGACCCGAATGTTGAGCTTATCTGCGGCGACGGCTATCTTGACGCCATAAACCGCGCCGACACGGTCATAAAGGCACCCGGTGTGCCGCTGCTGCATTGGAAGAGGCCGCAGGGCGTGGAGATAACCTGCCAGACCGATCTTTTTCTTCGCTATTCGGGCTTTAACTGTGTAGGAGTGACGGGCACAAAGGGCAAGACCACCACCTCCACGCTCATTTATTCCATGCTCCGCGCCGCCGGAAAAGAGGCGTGCCTGATAGGCAACATGGGATATCCCGTGTTTGACAGCCTTGAGGACTGCGAGGGCGAAACAGCGGTTATCGAGATGTCGTCGCACCAGCTTGAATTTACTTCCCGTTCGCCGCATATTGCAGTGCTGACAAATATATATCCCGAGCACCTCGACCACTATGACAGCTTCGAATGCTATGTCGGCGCGAAGCTCAATATAGTGCGCAATCAGGGCGAGGGAGATACGTTTATATATAACGCGGATCAGGGGCTCGACGGCTTCTTCGACCTCTCCGAATATCCGGGCGAGGCGGTCGGAGTCAGCGTAAACACTCCCGACGCCGAGAAGTACCGCGACATAAACCCCCATCTTTTGGGCGAGCACAATATCCAGAACTGTATGTTCGCGGCCGAGGCCGCAAGGCGCTGCGGCGTATCCGATGAGGATATCATGAGGGCGCTTAAAGACTACGAGGGCATAGAGCACAGAATGGAATTTTTTGCTACCGTCAAGGGCATAAAGTTCGTCAACGACTGCATAGCGACTATCCCGCATTCCGTCATGTGCGCCGTCGAGGCGCTCGGAGACGTCGATACGCTGATTTTCGGCGGAATGGACAGAGGGCTCGACTATTCGGCATTTGAAAAGGCTCTGGAAAAGAGCAATATAAGAAATCTCGTCTGCCTGCCGGATACAGGGCACAATATCGGTATGCACATGGCGCAGAACGGGAGCGAAAAGAAGATAATTATCGCGGAGGACATGGAGGGCGCTGTGCGCGTTGCCCTGAGCGTTACTCGCCCGGGCTGCACCTGCCTGCTCTCACCCGCCGCTTCGAGCTACAACAAATATAAAAATTTTGAGGAAAAGGGGCGCCACTTCAAGTCTATCGTGCGCCGCTATGCCGAGATGGGCGGGGAGAAAATATGAGAGATTTTCTGAGCGAAGAAAAACAGCTCTGCGCCGAGGTCGAGGAGCTGTGCGTGACCGCCCCCGATTCTGCGCACGCCCTCATAGACGGCGTAATAGCCGACTGCGGCGAGGCAAAAGCCGACCGCGCACAGTCTGCCGCCGCTTCTCGCATCTGCTGCCGCTTTCTTATGCACAGAAAGATGAAAAGCCGCCTTACGGACACGCTTAAAACGGACGATGAGCTGCGAGCTGCGATTTTCGGCGAGCTGAACACCTATAAATACAGCCTCGTCTTTCTCTTCCGGCGGCTCATTCGCCTCAACGAGACGGAGCTTACCGAAGAGCTTTTAAGCCTGCTTAAAAATAACCCCTACCGCGACGACAGCGCAAAGGACTACTCCGACCGCTGGTCGCTGCGGTTCATAATCGACGAAGCGCTGCGTGCGCCGGACGATTATCTCGACCTGACAGACGAGAATAAAAGGATAATAGACGAAGTCCGAAGCGGACTTTGAAACGTAAATTCAGAAAAGCCCGACGCTTTTTGAGAGAGATTTTTTTGCAGGCGTTTTCTTTTTCAAATAAAAAGAAAATGTCAAAATGCTGCAACAGACAAAATATTTAGTTAAGGTAGGCAGCGAAGGCAGCGGGTGGATTTTACGGCATTACATCGTGTCGCTCACGCGACAGCACAGAGGGCAAGCTTCAATCAGAGAGCGTATTACACGACACGGGCGAAATGAATAGCTTTTCGGTGACGCTGACGCGTCAAAGGGTCGTCGAGTCGCCGACCCCTACAAAGCGAACAGCCGCAAGCTGCCGCATAAACCTCGGGCGGATAATATTCGCCTTTACACGGTTCAATATACGTCATCCGCTGTATTTTTGCGGGCGAACAAAGCTGCCCCTGCGGTGTGCCTTTTGAAACTGCGCCGCAAATTATTGCTTGTCCCCGCCGCATACTCCCCATTACCTCAAGAAAGAGGGTGCTTTTTTGACGGCTTTATATATTATTTCTGCGATACTCGCCGCATTTTTGCTCCACTGTGCCGCGGTCATTGCGGCGGCGTCGGTCGCTGCCAAGAGAAATACCGCATCCGTGCCTTGCGACGTGCTGATAATCCTCGGCTCGCGCGTGGACGGCGACACTCCGCGTGCGGATCTTCGGGCGCGAATAGACGCGGCGGCGGAATATCTGAAAAAATACCCCTCATGTATAGCGATAGGCACGGGCGGCAACTTCCGTGCCGAACAGACCGTGAGCGAGGCGCAGGCGATAAAAAACGGGCTTGTCGCAAACGGCATTGAGCCTTCGCGTGTGCTCCTTGAGGACAAAGCCCGCACGACTTACGAAAATTTTTTAAACTGCAAGAAAATCATTGAAGAAAACGCGCCCGAAAACGCCTCTGTCGGCATACTTTCGAATACCTATCACCTGTTTCGTGCGGGACTTATAGCGAGGGACTCGGGACTCGAAAAGTTCAGCCTCATCCCCGCGCCGTCGCCGACTCCCGTGCGCGGATATCTGCGCGAGAGCGTGGTTATCTTCGAGGTCTGGGGCAAAAAAATCAAACGGGCTTTTTCAAAGAAATGATTTCACATCACGCAGGCGAGCACCAACGTCTCCTCAATGCTTTTATATACGCTCTCGAGGTCGCTCGGCGGCAGGGGATTCTCGCCCTTTCCCAGCTCAAACGTGAACGACGGTATCCCAAGCGCCTGCGTCGTCCAGTCCTTGAAGCCCGCGTGCGAGGCAAGCCCCGCGTTTTTTACGAGAGTATAACCGCTTGACGCGGCGAAGATTTTTGCCAGGTGCTCCGCGCGCTCCGGGGTATGCTCCCCGTATTCGAAATATATCTCTTCCCCCTGATTGTGCAGGGCTACAGCCGTGCGCGGCATACGCCTCAGACACAGCCGCACAAGAGCTGTTACCTCCGGCTCGCTCCCGGGCGCATAGCCGCCGAACCGCCTCGGCGCGGGCGCGGTTATCCCCGCCGATATCTCGAGCGATTTTGAGACATCCCAGCCGGCGTTGAAGTTGTGATTCAAATCGACTCCGCGGGCGTTTGCGTTCCAGAGGTCGCGGCTCCCGCTCATCGCCCGCTCGACGCTCTCTTTGAATTTTCCCGCGGATTCGGCGCCGTGCAGAGCTATCTCGACCCCGTCGGGATTGACGCACGGGATGAAGATTATCTCCCGTCGGCTCAGCGCACCGCCTACGTCTATCCCGCACATAGTCTGCCTGTTTTTTGCGCTCAGGCACAGCCGCTCGATAAATCTCAGCGTCACGAGTGCCGTCAGCCGCTCCTGCGCGTGGAAGCACGCCGCTATGAGCACGGGATTTGCGCTCCTGCCGAAGCGGACGGCAAACAGCTTTCTCCCGCAGACGCTTCGGCCGATTATTTCGGTTTTCAAAAACGGATATTCCGCCTGCAGAGAGTCTACGCTTTTCTTTATATATGCGTAGTCCGGCTCGCAGGGCGTGAAAATATATTTCAAAAAATCACCCCCCCGAAAAATAATATTTATTTTTTCGCGGGATAAGACCTGAACGGAGGGCTTATTATAATGAAGCTTGATGAAAAAACAGTTGAGAAAAAGTACATCTATAAGGGCAGGATAATCAACGTCCGCACCGACACTGCCGAGCTGCCGAACGGCAAAAAGGCTCTGCGCGAGGTGGTGGAGCATCCGGGCGGAGTGACGGTTGCCGCGCTGACCGATAACGACGAGCTGATGTTTGTCAGGCAGTTCCGATATCCCTATTCCGAGGTTCTGCTCGAGCTGCCCGCAGGCAAGCTCGAATACGGCG
>OLGV01000196.1_pt1 | contig 26368 bp, 39 predicted proteins | sample 1605761 | NCBI WGS metagenome assembly OLGV01 (sample SAMN03283245) | human gut metagenome | biome: human-associated habitat; material: feces | host: Homo sapiens | place: Peru | collected 2012
AGGTTTCTACTCGCTGGAAACGGACAAGCAGACGGCCTATGATCGCGTTTTCGTGCAGCGGGCTAAAATCAGGCTCCGGGATCTTCGCGCGAAGCGGGTATCAGACGCCGATATGAAGAAGCTGATGGATATCGGGGAGTATTTGAATTCTCGAAAAAACATCAAGCTCGATATCATCGAGTGCGGAGGTGCCTCCACCGCGCAGATAAGGACGGACATCCTGATACACCAGTACGACGTCGTTCTCATTGACTATGTCCAGCTGCTCACCGCCTCCGGCGGGAACCGCGCCGAGATCGTGGCGAATATCTCCATGCAGCTGCGAACGATAGCTCAGCAGCTCGGATGTATCGTCATCGGCCTCAGTCAGCTTACACCGAAAAGCGATGAGAAGAAATTCGCCCTCCGGGATAAGGAGGATCTCCGCGAGAGCCGCCAGCTCATCCATGACGCCGATGTGATCCTCGTGATGAGCCGCACTAATGCCGATGAGCCTAACTTCCGCGAGCTTGTGATAGATAAAAACAAGGACGGCCCACTCGGGCGTATCGCGCTGGACTTCCACCCCGAGTTCATGGAGTTCGTGCCGCACCGGCCATCACCGAGCGAGAGCTACGACGCTGTCCGCAGGGCGTGCGTGAAGGTCGACCGGGAGAAGCGCGCCGAGGCGAAGAAGGCTCAGGTAACGTTCCGCGAGATGACGGACGACGAGGATAACCCATGGCCGGCCGACGGGCCGAGCCGGGGAAGGAAAGGAGAGAATTGAAAATGTTTGTTGTGAGCCAGGAACGGAAGCGCGCTTATAATTGCGAGAGTATCAGTGAATTTAATCTCCGCCTGTATCTGCGCGGAGAACGCAATGATCCTAAGAGGCTATGGGGTATCTCGTGCAACGTATCGGGGGCTGGATGGACATATTTAGCCATGTATTCCACGGAAGCCGCGGCCGACGCTGCGTACAATGAGCTTCTCGTTGCGATTATGGAAAATCGCTCGTTTGAGATGCCGCCCGATGTAGAGCAGGAGGAGCCGTGAGATGATAAACCTCGGCGCGAAAATCACTTTTATTCCGGACTCATTCACCCGGATTGAGAACGCCGATATCCCGGTAGAGATCACCGGGCGGATTGTGTACATAAACCACGAGCATAGATATTTTCGAGTAGAGGCCGAAGTTAACGGCTACTTGCTCCACGAGTGCTTCAAATTCTGAAAGAAAGGCAACCGGATGAGATGAGAACTACAGCGATTTTGAACTTAAAGGGCGGGGTGGCGAAAACCACCACCGCGATAAACATGGCGGCGATCCTCGCGCAGGATCATAAAAAGAGGGTGCTGCTTATCGACGCGGACAGCCAGTGCAACAGCACGGACTTCTACGGCGGGGCGGTACCCGGACGCTGCACGATGTCCGATCTCCTCCGCCGAACGGATGTTAACAGCCCGATACTCGAGAGCAGCTTCCCCGGGGTGGATATTATCCCCGCAGACGACAGCTTGATGGATCTCGATTTGAGTAAGGTTGAAAATAAAACCGTTGACGTGCAGTGCCTCTCGAAGCTGCTCAAGCGCGTTACCCGCTACGACTACATCCTTATTGACTGCCCGCCGGCATTCAATGCGGCGACTGCGGCGGCACTCCTCGCCGCCGACGACGTAGTCATTCCGATAAAGCTCGATGCGTTCGCCATCCAGGGTATGGCTAACCTCATGCGGCAGGTAGATAACATGAAGCGAGTCAATCCCCGGCTTCGCGTCGCGGGTATTCTCCCGGTTATGTGGTATCGCAGCGCGAAGGTAGCGGCCGCGGAGACCATGCTCCGCGAGTCGAAGCTCCACATTTTCAGCCACATCCGCCGCAGCCCGACGGTGGACGCGATGACTTATTCGCAGGTCCCTCTCTGCGCTGGAAGTCGAAACTCGGGCGCGGGGCGAGATTATAAGGACTTTGTTGAGGAGTATCTGGGAGGTGAAGAGTAATGGCGTTCGATCTTCGCAGCGTTCTCGACGGCGTGTCCGACTTAGACACCGGGCGCGAGGCTATTGAGTACATTCCTCTCGATAAAATTGATCCCGATCCAAACAACTTCTACAGCCTCTCCGGGCTGGACGATCTGGCGGCGAGTATCGAAACCGTCGGCCTCCAGCAGCCCCTACGCGTGAGGGACGGCGAGGATGGCCATGTTGTGGTTATCTCCGGCCACCGTCGCCGCGCCGCCTGCATGCTGATCGCCGACGGAGGCTCGGACATGTTTAAAAACGGCGTGCCGTGTATCCGGGAACTGCGCTCCGGCAGCTCCTCGCTTCAGGAGCTGAGACTAATCTACGCGAACAGCGCGACGCGCGTGCTGACTTCGGCGGAGATATCCCGGCAGGCCGAGCGCGTCGAGGCGCTGCTCTATCAGCTCAAGGAAGAGGGGTACGAATTCCCCGGCCGCATGCGCGATCATGTAGCTCAGGCCTGCAACGTGAGTAAAACGAAGCTCGCCCGGCTCCACGCCATCCGCGAGAACCTCTGTGAGGGCTTTCTCGAGCAGTTCGACGCCGGTATCCTCGTCGAGGCTGCGGCGTACGAGCTTCAAAAACTTCCCGCAGAGGCTCAGGAGGCCCTCGCCAACGAGAAATGGCTGAAAAAGAAGCGGGGGATCAACTACAGCAATGCGCAGGTGGCTGCTCAGAAATTCGAGGGCTACGGTAAAAATAAGCTGACTTGCCCGGATAGCAGCCCCTGTCACCTCGATCCGCTCTCCCGCCTAAAGTATACAGCTTATGCCCAATATAGTTATTACTCCTGCTCCGGCGGCTGCTGCCTCAACTGCTCCCGCCGCGACGATTGCAAATTCAAGTGCGATAACGCCGTTGCGAAGGATAAGGCTGACGCCGCCGAGCTCCGGAATGCCAAAGCCGCTCGCAAGCGCGCGGAGGAGAGGACTCGAGAGAAGCGGAAGAAGGATATTCAGGCGGAATGTAAGAGAATTCTGCCTCTCATCGAAAAGGCAGGCCTGAGCGATGAGGTGAGGCTCTATCGAGAGAGTTATGACTTTAATTCCGTTAAGGCTATCCGTCGGTTTTCTGAGGGCGAGTTCGAGGATAGAACCTTCTACGAAAACAGCGTGCTCCTCCCTCGCGGGTCTGAGCACCTCGTGAAGCTTTGCCATCAGCTGAACTGCTCCGCAGACTTCCTCCTCGGCATGACGGACGATCCGAAGCCGGCGCGTTAGTGGAGGGATATGATGGGAGATATTATTCACATTGAGGCGTTGCGCCGGCGGCCCTTGTACCCATATGAAATGAAAATTTATAAAAATGGTGATCGCTGCCCGTGCTGCGGACAGCTGATCGAAGGTAAGTCTGAAGAGTGGCTCAATGATTTTAGCATATCGGCCTCTTTGATCGAGCTTTGCCTGTATCCTTTCGGCGAGGCTGATCTTAAATCTACCCCTGCGCCGGACTGAGATCTACCGGTCCGGCCCGGCCAAACCAATACCGAGACCAGCGCCCCGCGTGGCCAGAGTCCTTTTTAGGAGTTTTTTATGGCTATGCAAAAAAAGATCATCACCGCGGGGCCGCTGGTAATGGAGACTATATACCCGAGAGTTAAATCAAACGATAGCAGCCGCGCCCGGCAGGCTAAGAAAAAGGCCAGCTCCGAGGCGCAGGCGCGGATGAACCACATCTACAGCTGGCAGAAGCTTAAGCTTCTGCTGGCTGCAAACCTCGTCCGCGGGGACCTCGTGTTCACTCTGACTTTTTCGGATGAGCGGCTCCCGGCGACTCGCGAACAGGTCCGCCGGATAGTCGCCGGGTTCCGAGATAAGCTCAGCTCTGCGCGGCAGACTCGCGGTAAACGTCTTGTGATGTTCTGGAGTATCGAGCATCTCCACGGAGAAGGCCGCTGGCATATCCATTGTGCCGCCAATGCCACTGGAACCGATTATGAGGAGATATCTCGTCTGTGGGGACGCGGTAGCGTGGACTTCTCCCGGCTCCGAGTCGACCGAGAGAAAAACTACGAAACGCTTGCGCGGTACATGGCCAAGGAGGAACGCGATAAGCCGGGCTTGAGGGCGTGGTCGTATACGAGGAATGCGAGGCGCCCTGAAGTTGAGAGCTTTCTCGTCCCCGACGATACTCAGCTTCGCCCGCCGAAGGACGCGATAGTTTTCCAATCTCACACCGATCGCAACGAGTTCGGCCGATGGGAATTCGTTGAATACGCATTCCCCGATGCCCTCCGCGCGAAGCGAACCGCTGCGAGGAGACGGAAGGGCCGCATGAAGCCGAAACGCGGCGTCTGACTTTTATATATTTTCTGCCTCGAAACATATATTATTCTTAGGCAAAGGAGCTGAAAAGTATTGAAATCTCAAAGGAAATCTGATACAATAGCATTGCCGATAGAGAACGGCTGGGTGCTCTGCCCTACCTGCCGGAGGGCGGGTATCCGCTCGAAGCTCCTGCATCTTTCTCCGGCGGTCCGCGCCGAACACTTCCCGCTATGGTGCAGGAAGTGCGGCGGGACGATCGAAGTGAACATCGAACGAGGCCAGTGCTCACGAAGCCCGAGTCCATGAACGCTTACAAGCGTGTTGTGGAGTCGGGCTTTTTATTTTCCCCGGAGGTGATAGCCCGTGGCGAGCTTTGATTATAGCCGACAAAACAAGCGCTGGCGGGCGCTCCGCGCTCGGGTGCTGCGGGAGGATCGCTACCGCTGCCAGGAAGCTGCGCGCTACGGAAAAGTCGCGGAGGCTGAGGTGGTTCACCATGTCTGGCCGGCCGAGGACTACCCGGAGTATGCGTACTGCCGGTGGAACCTCGTGAGCCTTAGCGTTGAGGCTCATAACCGAATGCACGATCGTTTTACTCACAAGCTCACGCCGCTGGGCGAGTCGTGGCGCCGCCGAACGATCCCCCCCACCCCTTGACCCTGCTTCGGTGGGGCTTTGCACCTGCTGCCGGGACCTCCTGCACACGCGGCAAAAATTTTTCGGGGCGGAAATCGGGCGCATAAGAAGACGTGCGCGGGACCCGCCCAGGCCGCGCACGCAAATCCCGCCAACGATCACGGAAGGAGGCTCGAGTTATGCCGAAGGAAACCGCATATGTTGCCGCGCTGTCAGAACTCGGCATCTACTCCCCAGCATTCGACGGCGAGATACACCAGCTCTGCATTTTGGAGCGCGAGCTTTCTCGAGCTATGAAAGCCTGGAAGGCTACGGCTGAGGACAAATCCTCTGCCCCCAGCTTCACAGATCCTCACTACGAGATCATCGCGAAGCTCCGCCGCGATATTCTGGCTCACCGCGACGCGCTCGGCCTTACGCCAAAGGGCATGGCCCGGCTGCGGCGGCAGCAGTCCGCCAGCACCGAGGACGCCGTCTCCGGCAATGCCGCGCTCTCCGTACTGCTGAGCAATATCCGCGACGGCGCCTCCAGCGGGGAGGCCGGTACGAAATGACGCATGAGGCCATAGTTAACAGCTACGCCGAGACGCACGTTGATGATCCGTTCTCCTGCTTTGATGTCCGCGCGGCTTGCCAGCGATATCTCGCAGATCGTAAAGATCCTCGCTGGGAGTTTCGCACAAATCTCCCTGAGTTCGTTATCTCCGTTATCGAGACTCTGTTCTGCCATCAACAAGGCGAGGACCTGAGCGGCCGGCCGCTTCGCGGCAAGCCTCTCAAGCTGGAGCCGTTCCAGCTGTTTATCGTATACAATGTCTGCGGCTTTTTCCTGCCCGGCACGATAATCCGTCGGTATCAAGAGGCGCTTCTCATGCTGGCGCGGAAGAACGGCAAGACGCCGTTTGCGACGGCACTGATCTGGGCGCTGGGCCTGTGGTACTCGCCGAGTTTTTCGAAGATAAAAACCGTGGCTGGATCCTTGCAACAAAACATGGAGGGCTTCGGGTTTTTATCTTACAATCTCCACCGTCTGGGCCTCACGGCCGCGGAGGACCCTGAGCATGGCCTCCGCGTGCTGGACAGCTCCCTCGGGCATAGCTTCTCAGGCCCCATCTGGGACGGGCAGATCTCTTTTCAGGCGTTGGCCTATAAGCCCGAAATTTTCGACGCGTTCAACGCAAACCTCATCCATCTCGACGAGCTTGAGCTTTACCGCGACGCGATCCCTTACGGCCGGCTTAAGGACGCGACGAAGGGCTACGGCAATAAGCTCATTCTGGCAACAACGACGGCCGGAGACAACGGCCTCGGCTTCTGCGCCCAGCGCCTGGACTATTGCTCAAAGATAGTCCGCGGCGAGATCACCGGGGCGGACGCCGACAGGATCTTCGCGTTCATCGCCCGCGCCGATCCCGACGAGGAGACCGGCGAGGTGGATTATCTCTCTGAAACCTCGTGGCGGCAGGCAAACCCCAACTGGGGCGTTACTATTCGCCCCGGAGATATGGAGGCGGCAGCGCTTCAGGCGAAAAATGACCCTCAGATGCGCAAGGAGTTCCTCACGCGCTCGCTGAACGTGTTTGTGAACAGCTTCAAGGCGTGGTTCGATCTTGGCGAATTCATCCGCAGCGACCGACGGTATAACTGGACGCAGGCGGAGCTTGCGAAGCTGGTTAAAAGCTGGTACGGCGGTGCCGACCTCTCGAAGCTGCACGACCTGACGGCGGCTTGCATTGTCGGCGAGATCCCCGCGAAAAAGGCGGCGTGTCCGACTTGGACACCAGCCGAGGATGTGCTGGTGATCGTGCCTCACGCGTGGTTTCCCATTACGGCCGCCTCCGAGAAAGCGGATAAGGACCAGATACCGCTTTTCGGCTGGAAGGATGACGGCTGGCTCGACATGCCTAATGAGCCGAGTATGGATCCTACGGAGCCGGTTAAGCAGTTTTTGAAATGGCGGCGCACCGGCTTTAACATCCGGAAAGTCGGCCATGATAGGAAGTTCGCAAGGAAGTACTACACAGCTATGAAGCAGCAGGGCTTTACCGTAGTCGATCAGCCGCAGCTCTATCTTCAGAAAAGCGAGGGTTTTCGGTACATCGAGCATAAAGCAAAAATAGGGTGCCTCTATTACTGCCACGCTGAGCCGTTTGAATATTGCGTATCAAACGTTCGGGCGCAGGAAAAGGTAGACGACGCCGTTCAGTACGATAAGCTCGACTCAAACCTCAGGATAGACGTATTCGACGCATCCGTCTTTGCCACCGTCCGGCTGCTGATCGACACCGACCGCGTCGCCGCGGCCGAGGCGTGGTTTCCCGAAAAGGAAGGTAACTAATGGGACTTTTTAGAAATAGATCTCCGGGCAAGCACTCCCGGACCGTAGACTCCAATACAGTGGGCGTGATAATCCCGCAGAGCGGCGAACGGCTTATTCCCGTAGGCTATCACGGGCTGCTCGAAACGCCCGAGGTGTATGCGGCCGTTAACCGAATATCCGATATGATCTCGTCGCTGCCCATTCATATGAGACAAAACGGCGCTGACGGCGACGTCCGGGTTGACGACGATCTCTCTCGTCTCGTGGATATTCAGCCCTGGTTCGGGGCGACGCGGCAGCTGCTTTTCTCTTGGCTCGTACAGACCCTCGTTCTCGAGGGCGAGGCGTTCCTCTTTCCGGAGATCTCCGGGCTTCGCGTACATAATCTGCTGCCTATGCCCGGCGCGCACAGCGTCGCCGGCCCGGACAAGCTGACTTATTCCGTCTCATACAACGGCTCTCAGATAGATCCGTCTCTCGTTCTGCATTTCCGACTCCGCGCCGACGTTGACCGCCCGTGGCGGGGACAGCCCCCGACCGTGGCGCTCAACTCCGTCACCGACTCGCTGCTGGTGACGGCTCAGACGAAGACCGCGTATATGAGCAGCGAGTACAAGCCTCCGATCATCGTGTCCGTGGACGCTGACGCCGTGGAACTGGCCGACCCGAAAAAGCGGCGGAAGTTTCTTGAGAAATACGTTAAACCGGATGTTCCCGGCGCGCCGTGGGTGATCCCCGGCGGGATGATAAGCGTATCTCAAGTCAAACCGCTCAGTCTCACGGACCTCGCGATAAAGGACGGCGTGGAGCTGGATAAAAAGGCCGTGGCCTCGATCTTCGGCGTCCCCGGCTTCATGGTGGGAGTAGGCTCATTCAACCGAGACGAATATAACACCTTTATCCGGAGCGTCCTCCTGCCAATATGCCGCTGCATTGAGCAGGAGCTTACCCGGCAGCTGATCGTTGAGAGCGATCGGTATTTCAGGTTCAACACACGCAGCCTATTTGCGTACGATCTTCAGACGCTGGCAGACATCGCCGACGAGCAGTATGTCCGCGGGCTGATGACGGGTAACGAAGTTCGCGATTGGCTCGACCTCGACCCCAAGGAGGGGCTGAACGAGCTTGTAATGCTTGAGAACTACATCCCGGCGGATAAGCTCGGCGCCCAAAAAAAATTAATTCAGGAGGGGAGTTCCGATGGAAACGAAGAAAATGACGCGGAGCAGGTTTGACCGCCGCGTTCAGGCGCTGCCAGGGCAGCTCCGCAGCCTTGACGACGCGGATACCGGCGAGCCTGTTATCGAGGGCTATTTCGCGGTGTTCGACTCGGACTATCCGATCTGGCCTGGCTGCGTGGAGCGCGTCGCCCCCGGAGCATTCGCCTCCTCGCTCCAGTCCAACGACGTTCGCGCCCTCTGTGATCACGAAACTCGTATCGTCCTCGGCCGGACGGCTGCCGGCACGCTGACGCTCAAGGAGGACGAGCGGGGACTCTTCGGCCGGATCGCCATAAACCGGGACGACGTCGATGCTATGAACCTCTACGCCCGCGTTAAACGCGGCGATGTATCCCAGTGTTCGTTTGGCTTCGATATAACGGACGAAGAGTACATACAGAACCCCGACGGGACGACGATGTATTACATCCGCGATGTGATTTTGTACGAGGTGTCCGTCGTTACGTTCCCCGCGTACGAGTCAACGAGCGTGGAGGCCCGGGCCATGGACCGGGAAGCAGGCAGGCGCAGCGCTATGGAGCTGTGGCGGAAAACTATGAAGGAGAAATTAAAATGCTTAAACTGATCCTTTTGCGCAAAAAGCAGAGCGACGCCAAGAAGAGGCTGGAAGCGGCCCGCGCTTCTCTCGAGGCCATTAAAAAGCGTGAAGCTGAGCTTGCTCAGGCCATCGACGAGGCGGAGACCGATGAGGAGAAATCCGCCGTTGAAGCTGCCGTTGATGAGATCGATACGGCGAACAGCGAAGCTCAGGACGCCATCGCGGCCGTCGAGGCCGAGCTCCAGCAGATAGAGGCGGACCTCGCCGCTGCTGAAGAGGAAGCGGCCGCAGCCGTCGGCGGCGACCCCGCGTCCGATGGCGGCGAAGATCCCGAGGCCGAGAGGGCCTTCAGAAACTTTCAGAAAAGGAGCAATGTGAGAATGGACATTCGTGAAGCTCAGAATTTCCAGAAAACCGGACGCCATACCTACAAAAACGTCCGCAGCATCCTTGCCCCCGCGACCAGCGCGGCGACGACCATCGGCCCGACCGGCGTGGGCGGCATAAACGATCCCATCGCGGGAGTTTCCGCGCTGTGCGATCTCGTAAAAATCACCGACTGCACCGGCATGGCGGCCTATAAGGTGGCGTTCCTCGCCTCCGACGTCGCGGCCGCGGCCCGCACCGACGGCGCAGCAGTCGCTGCGACGGATCCCACCTTCGGCTCCGTCACCCTCACCCCGGCTATCGTTGGCACTTTGGGCTATGTTTCCAAGGAGATCCGAAAACAGTCTCCCCTCAACTATGAGGAGAAGGTGCAGGAGTCCGCGAGGCGCGCTCTCCGCCGCGCAGTTAACGATAAGATCGTCGACGCCGTCCTCAAATCCTCGCAGGCGGCCTCCTACGATCTCGTCGCCGCAGCCAGCGCCACCACCGGCGCGGATATGTTCGACGCGAAGCTGCTCTCTAACATCATCCTCTCCTACGGCGGCGACGAGGGCGTCGACGGCGCTGCGGTACTCGTCCTCAACAAGAAGGATCTTCAGGCGTTCGCGGCCGTTAGAGGTACCAATGAATACCTCCCGGTGTACAGCATTGTTCCGGATGCGGCCAACCCCAGCACGGGCGTTATTAAGGATAATAACGGCCTCTCCTGCCGCTACATCCTCTCGAAGGATCTCACCGCGCTCTCCGATAAAACGCTCGGCACCACCGCCAGCAAGCATATGATCTACGGCAACCCCCAGTGCATTGAGCTCGCGGTATGGGGTGGATACGACGTTGAGGTATCCTCCGAGTACAAGTTCGCCGAGGGCCTGCTCACCGTTATCGGCGAGGCACAGGTGGCCTCCGACGTTACTGTGAAGGACGGCGTCGTTATCGTTACCGCCAAGAAAAAGGCTTCTTAATCGGTAGCGAGGGACGCTTATGGCAGATGTGAAAAGCCCTGAGCTTGTCATGCTGGAGGCCGATATCGGGATGCCGGCTCCGCCGGCTCCCGTGGAGGCGTACCTCAAGCAGCTCCTCGCGGCAGCGGAGACCCAGCTCTTAAACAAGGGGATAACGATCAGACGCGAAAACATCGACGATATCCTCCTCCTCGAAAGCTATGCCGCGTGGCTTTACCGCCGACGAGACTCCGACATCGGTATGCCGCGCTGCCTTGAGTATCAGCTGAGGAACCGCCTTGTCCAGAACACCGGGGAGGCAACGGGATGATATACGATAAATCAATTCTTATCTGCACGAAGCCGGCCGGGACGCTTATCCAGTCCGCCCTTGTCCCCGCGTTCGAGCGGCTGTGCGGTTTTCGCACCGTATACGCCTCGCGGTTCTGGAATTCGGTGCAGGCCGGCTCCTCGATTGATAGGCTTGCCGAGCTTCCCCGGCTTCCCGGCGAGGCTATCGAGGCGGAGATGTATGCCGTCGTGAACGGCACAGTTTACCGCATAACCCAGGCTCAGGAGGATGAGGATCGCCATAACCGCCCGATCTGGCTTTTGAGCCTCAAACGCGAGGAGCGCAGCTACGATATTGCGCTCCCGAAGGAGGACAGCGATGACGGCAGCTGAGCTTGTGGCCGAAATGGCCCGCGCCGGTATCCCGGCCTACGAATTCGCCGCGCCCAAGGGGCTTACCCGGTATGCCGTCGTCACGGCATACTCAGGGCAGAGCTTCTACGGCAGCGACGGCGTTCTCGTTGAGTGGGATAAAGTTCAGATAGATATCTGTACTCAGTCCCCCCTCGACTCCATCGCGGCCGACGTCAAGGCCGTCCTCGCGGCCGAGAGCTTCGTGTGGGAGACTATCACCCCCCTGACGTATGATCCCGAGTACGAAATGCTCCGGAGCGTGCTTACCGTGGAGCTTGTGTGATGGCCAAGTTCTCCTTTAACGGCATGGATGAGCTGGAACTGAGCCTTGAGCAGCTGGCCTCAATGCCCGATGATGTGAAGTGGTCCGTTCTCTCCGCCGGCGCGGAGGTGGTTAAGGCCGCTCATCAAGCCATGATAAGAAGGCTCTTCAAGCAACACACCGGGAGCCTGCTCAATAGCATTTCGGTGAGACGGAAAAACAGTAAATCGGGGAACATAGTCGCCAGCATCTCGCCGACTGGGAAACATCCCGGTTCAAAATCGAAGAAGCACGCCGGCACAAACGCGGAGGTGGCCTTTTGTCTTGAGTACGGCACCCCGCGGATTAAGGCGACGCACTGGATGGAAAAGGCCAACGAGGACGAAAATACTCAGGCGGCTATCATCGAGGCGGAGCAGGCCGCTTACAACGAGTGGCTTGATAGCCTCGGGCTTTAATTGAATTACTACGGGGGTTATCCCCCTGAAAGGAGATTTTTATGGGCTTGAAACAAGTAAAAGCGTCGATCGGCATGAGATCGAGCTACTGGTGGCCTATCATCGCGGAGCCTGCGGCGGCTCACCCCACCTATGGCGAGAAAATCGACATGGGCGCGGCGGTGAAGGGTACCGTAGCTATCACCACCTCCACGCTCGACTACTACGGCGACGATCTCGCGCTGATCCACGACGAGGCCTATGTGAGCCACCAGGTGGACGCCGAGACATCGCTCTCCGACCTTGAGCTGAACGCGGCCATCTTCGGTCACAAGTACGCGGATGGGAAGGAAACCTCCGGCAGCGACGATACCGCCGGCCTTGGCGCCTACGGGTTTATTGAGCCGCTCATAAAGCGCGACAAATCCAAGATCTTCCGCGCGACATTTTTTTATAAAATGTGCGGGATGGCCTCCTCCGAAAAGCAGGAGGCCGAGACGAAAACAAATGCGACAAACCCCAAGAACTTCGCGGTATCGCTCTTCGGCTTTGCGGATAATACCGGAGCCTGGCGCGAGCGCCAGGACTTTAACACCGAGGCGGACGCGGAGGCGTTTCTCGATGCCTGCGCGAAGAAGAACGATATGTTCCGTATCTCGCTTGAAATCTTCGGCGCCGGCAGCTCCGTCCCCGCGCCCGGCGCGACTTATGTAGCGTCCGGCGGCACTTATGCCGTGGAATTCAGCGCTGCGCCCGCAAAGGTGTACGATACCACCGGCGGCACAACGAGCGACGTCACCGCATCTCTTAGCAATAAGAAACTCACCCTGTCCAGCGTGAGCGCAGCTCACGATATCCTTGCAGTTTTTGCGTAACCGAGGGCAGCCGGCAGGCCTGCCGGCTGCCCTCAACTATTGTGTCCGACTCGGACACCGGAGAAAAAAATATGAAACACACTGATTTTGATTTTAACGGGCAAACGCTGGCCCTTTCATTCACGGCCGACGCGTTGTTTAAGACTTATGATAAATTCGGTATCTGTGATAACATCCTCGAAACTTCTCATGCGTTCGAGCCGACAAACGAGGGATGGATAAACTGCTGCTGGCTCGCCGCGCTCATGGCCGAGCAGGGCGAGCTTCAGCGCAGATACCGGGGCGAGGATCCTCGCCCCATGGTAACGCTTGAAGATCTTCGCACCGGCTTCATGGCCGGAGAAAGCGTCCGCCTTTACCGCGCCGTCCGCGCCGCCCTCGAGCAGGGGTTCGCAACGGCCGTTGAAGATGAGAACGCTCCGGAGGAGATCAACGAGATCCTCGCCACCAGGGAGGAACGCGAAAAAAAAGCCCGGCCGCCCTTCGAGGCGGCTATCTGGCAACCGCTGCTCGATTGTTTGGGCTTTCGCCGCGCGGCGCGCTGATGCTCTGCCCGGGTACCTTCCTCGATATGGTGCGCAGCATCCCACGCGAGGATAAGAAAACCACCCAGGAGGAGGTCAACGCGGCATGGCAGTCCGAACGATAAGCACCGAGCTTGAATTAACCGGCGAAAAAACATTTAACGATCAGATGAAGGCCGTTAACTCAAACCTGAAAACGCTTAAATCTGATATGGCGGCCGTGAGCGCGGAGTTCAAGGGCAACGAGAACAGCGTCGCGGCTCTCACAGCTAAAAATAAAGTCCTTCAGGAGCAATATGCGCAGCAGAAAGAGAAAGTCCGCGCGCTGAATGAGGAACTCAAGCGAAATGTTGCCGCCTACGGCGAAGATAGCGCCGCGGCGGATCGCGCGAGGCAGCAGCTCAATTATGCTAAGGCCGATCTCGCGAAGCTTTCAAATGAGATCGAAAAAAATAACGAGGCGCTTGCCGAGCTGACGTCCCCCACGAAGAGGCTTGCCAGCTCTTTCTCCTCTCTCAAAAGCAAGGTGAAGGAACTCGGGAAAGACATCTCCGATCACACCAAGCTTTTGCAGCTCGCGGCTAAGGGTTCAAAGGACCTCGCTGTGCTGCTCGCAAAGGGCGGCGTTGCCGCCTTCGCGGCGACCGGCGCCGCCGCTTTCGCCGCCGCGAAAACGCTTATCTCTTTTGCCTCCGAGTCTGCGGCTGCCGCCAAGGCCGCGAAGGACGCCGGCTACGAGCTGACGGCGGTACAGCAGCAGTGGCTTGAATACTCGAACATCCTCACGAACCTCGATGAGTCCGCCAGCGCGGCAAAGGCCGCGCTGGGCAGTATCCTCCTCCCTATGCTGGGGGACCTCAGCACAAAGGGGACGCAGCTGCTGTTTGAGTTTTCCGACGCAATGGAGGCCGCCGCCGGCGACCCCGAGGCGATGGGGCGCGTCATAACTGAGTATGTGGCGAAATTTGCCGAAGCTCTCAAGGAGGCGCTCCCCGAGATCCGGGAGCTGGCGAAAAACCTCCTCGATGGTATAGGCGAGGGCCTCGATGAGCACGGCGATCAGCTGCTCGACGACGCGATGGAGATCATCTCAATGCTGCTTGATGGCATCATCTCCGCCGCGCCCCGCCTGGGGGAGGGCGCGGGGCAGCTGATCGCTCGGCTCTCAACGGATCTTGCCGCGCAAGGCCCCGCCGTGCTGGAGGCCGGCCTCCAGCTCCTCCTCGGTATCCTTCAGGGCTTTGCCGAGGGCCTCCCGGAATTTATTGAGAAGCTGCCGGAGATGATCGATCAGATCTTCCGAACGCTGATAAGTCTCGCGCCCCAGTTTCTCGACGTCGGCAAGCAGATCGTCAGCGGCATTTGGAACGGCCTTAAAAGCGCATGGAGCAGCCTTGTGTCCGGCGTCACCGGGCTGTTTAACGATCTTATCTCATCCGTTCGGGGGGATCAGGAAATACACTCCCCCTCGCGGAAGTGGGGACGACTGCTCGGTGCTCCGATGGCTCAGGGCGTCGGAGCGGATTTTAAGGCGGCGATGAAGCAGGTCCGCCGGGACATCTCCTCGGAACTGGATCCGTCGTCGTTCCCCGCGCTCGGCGGGTGGGATATACCCAGCGTCTCCGGCTTCGCGCCGGCAGCCGGCTCGGGCGGCAGCGTAAGCTCCCGGACGGTAAACGGGGGTATCAATATCGTTGTGAACGCCGCGCCCGGGCAGAGCGCCAGCGAAATAGCGGACGAGGTTATGCAGCGAATGCAGAACGAGAATGAAACGGAGACGGAGGTGTTCGTATGATAGCATTCGGGGGCGTCAGCTCCGACGAAGTTCGTCTTATCGTGCAGCATTGGCCGAACCGCGTTATCCCTAAGCGGAAGTACAGCACCGCCGCCGTCCCCGGGCGCAGCGGCGACCTCCTCGATATGCAGGATGCCTGGGAGCCATACTCTCAGAGCTATTCCGTGTTTCTCCGCGGCGGACGCCGCGGAGACGTCCCCGCTTTGGCCCGCGCCGCGGCGCAGTGGCTGATGGGCAAGAACGGCTACCAGCGGCTCGAGGATAGCTATGAGCCGAACTGTTACCGCCTCGCGGCATACGTCGGCCCTCTGGATATAGAGAACAGGCTCGGCCGGTACGGCACGGCGACGCTGAGTTTTCTATGCGGCCCTCAAAGATTTCTTCTCGAAGGCGAGAACCCGATAACCCTTGCCGCCTCGGGCGATACTCTTCTCAATCCCACCGTATTCCCCGCCCGGCCGCTGCTGAAGATAACCAGCTCCGGCGCCGGCACGATCACCGTGGGAGATATAACCGTTTCGATAGTCGGCACGGCCGCATTCTCGCCCCTCTGTATCGATTGCAGCACAGGCGAAGCCTACACCGTATCGTCTGAGGGCGTTAAAATCAATAGAAACACCTACATTTCCGGCCTCAACCTCCCCGAGCTGCCGGCCGGAGAGACCGCGATTAGCTGGACGGGCGGCGTGAGCGGCGTTGAGGTCGTGCCGAGGTGGTGGACGCTATGATACCAATACTCTACCCCCCGACGACTACGGCGTTCGGCACCAACACCGGCCTCGGATTTTTGAGCGACGCCGCGGACTGCACCGTCGACGAAGTTCTCAACGGCTCGTTCGAGCTTCAGCTCAGCTACCCGATCAACGGTATCCTGTTCTCGTCCCTCGCGGATAGATCTCTCATCTATGCGAAGCCCTCCCCATCGAGGGACCCTGAGCCGTTTCGCGTATACAAATCCTCGAAGAAGATGAAGGGCGTTATAACGTTCTACGCCCGCCACCTCTCTTATGATCTTCAGGGCATCCCTATTAAACCATTCGCGGCGGACTCCGCCGCCGTAGCCATGCAGGCAATGAAAAGCGGCGCAGTTATTGCGCAGCCGTTCTCATTTTCTACAAACGTCACCGCGGCCGGAAGCATGGAGGTAAAGGTACCCACCTCGTGCCGGGCGCTCCTCGGCGGCCGGGAGGGGACGCTGCTCGGCACCTTCGGAGGGCAGCTGAAGTACACGGGCTACGCAGTGCAGCTCCTTCAGTCCCGCGGCGCGGACCGTGGGCTGACACTGCGCTACGGCATAAATCTCGTCGACGTGAACCAGGAACGGAATATCGCGGATATGTATACCGGCGTTCTGCCGTTTTATTACAAGGAGCAGGACGATACGCTCGTTGAACTCTCGCCGCCGATCATCTCGCTCGGGACGTTCGACTTCCAGAAGATCCTCCCCCTCGACCTCTCCAGCCAGTTCTCCGCCGCGCCGACCGCGGCCGAGCTTCAGGAGATGGCCAACAAGTTTATCGAGGCGAACGGCTACGGAACCCCCGCCGTTAGCATAAAGGTTTCTCAGCCTGATTTTAGCGCGTTCGACGGCGGCTCTCCCGCCGTTATCGAGCTGGGCGACGTAGTCCGAGTTTACTATGAGCGCATGGGCATAACCGCCCAGGCTAACGTTGTGAAAACGAGCTACGATGTACTGGCCAACCGCTACAAGAGCATGGAGGTGGGGCAGGTGGCCTCAACCATCGTCCGCACCATCGCGAAGCTTCAAGTGCAGGTTATCGAAAACACCACCATCATCAACAGCGGCGGAGGCGGTGGAGGAGGCGGAGGCTCCGCAGTCGCCGTATTCGGATAAGGAGGCTTGATTATGGCACTTACTAATTTTTCGCTGACGGCCAGCAATTCAGCCGGCCCCATCAATTTTATACTTCTGAACGATCCCTCAAGCGGGCAGTTCATGGTTTATCCCAATCGGGATCCCGTAGTCCTCTCCGGGCGGCAAGCGAGGCTGACGATCGTTGAGCTATCCTCGCAGCTCGCGGGGTACTCCGATCTTAACCACTTACTGGTAACGATCGATACCTACAATCCCGCGGGCGCTCAGATCGGCCACTCTCAGTTTATCGCGGGAAACGACCCCTACATCGACGTGGCGAGCATACCGAACTCCACGCGATATGTATCGTTCACCCTCTATCATCCGCCCATACCGTACACGAAATATCAGCTCTATTGCTCCGACGACGTCAGCGCGTTCGGCGTCACCGCCGGCGACAATGAATACGTCTGCACGGCGGACAACTCGCCGCTGATATTTAATTACACTGGCGACGTGACTATTCACGATGTTAAAGGCCCCAGCGGCGAGGCCTGCGACCCGAGCAAGGTAGATATCACCTCCGGCGGCGAGACGTGGCTCATGGCCGACTCCGCTGATATCCCGGAGAACGCCGGCGGCATGCGCGCCGCGTTCGTGAGGTACTTCGGCATTCCGTACACCGCTTATTTCCGCAGCGTGACGGACGGCCTGGCATTCTCAGTGTTTGTCGACGGGGTGAAGCGGGCGAACGTCACCTCGTCCCTCTCTCAGGTGGGGGTTATCATCCACTCGAACGAGGAAGTCACACTCTCCGGCTTTACCCACCCCACCGGCTACGGCCGGCCGTGGAAGATCTTCGCGGACACGGACGGCAGTTGGCAGGACTCTACCGCCGAGCAGACCGGCGGGAGCTACAAGCTCTGGTTTAAGAGCCGTCACCGCCGCGTTCAGGCCGCTGCCACAAAAAAGGAGGACTTCTTCTTCTACTGGTGGAGTCGCGTATATGATCCTGTAAAAATTCAGCGCAAAAAGTTCTTCAGTATTAACATGATGGCGCTTACATGGAACAAGTTCTGCCAGCGCTGCTACGATGTTTACCGTCTCTGGGGCAGATACCCCGGCTCGGCGCTGCCCACGGTAAGCTCCGGAGACGAGCTTACCGCGGACATCTTCAATGCCGGGCGCGCGCTCGTCTCCGGGCTTCCCGGCGCGGGGGAGCTGCCCCCGGCCGCGACCTCCGGACAGGTGGTAAAGGCCTCGTATTTCGAGGGCTCTGGCAGCCTGAAGGCTGCGCTGAACGCGGCGATAGAACACTACATGGATACGGACGATTAAGGAGGGCGCATGAAAGTAAAAACCAGAATAGTCCTCGATCTGAGCCGCCCGGGCGTGGAGCCTGTGGTGTACGCAAAGCAGTGGGATAAACTCAGCCGCTATATCGAGGTATCTCTCTACGCCGGCTCGGCGGCATTCACCCCGCCGGCCGGGGCGACCTATGAAGTGCGAGGGATTAAGCCAGATAATACCGTACTCAAGTACAGCAAGGACGAGGCCGGGGCCGCGGCCGTGACGGTATCGGGCCACACGGCGACGATTACTCTCGCTCAGCAGGCGCTCGCCTGCCCGGGCGACGTAAAAATGGAATTGGCCATAAAGTCCGGTGCGGAGAGCCTCACGAGCTTCAGGTTCATCCTTCGAGTAGAGCAGTCCGCGCTCGCGGACGTAACCAGCAATAACTACGTTAACCCCGCGCTCGCGACGTTCATACCCTCAGTATCAAGCGAGGGCGTTATCAGCTGGACTAACGACGGCGGCCTTGCCAATCCCACCCCGAGAAACATCCGCGGCCCCTCTGGGGCAAAGATCGTATCGACGGTAAAGATCGGCGAGGATACCGACGGTGGCTACAAGTATCGTCAGACGTTCGACGACGGCCAGACGGCGGAGTTCACCGCGCCACGCGGCCCCGCCGGCACCGGCAACGTGAGCAGCGTCGCCGGGATAGAGCCGGACAGCGACGGCAACGTCCCCCTTATCGTCGGCGCGGATCTTATCGAGCCCGGTGCCGTAGGCACCGCGCAGATTGCCGACAACGCCGTCACCGGCGAGAAGATAGTTAATGCGAATGTGACGAGGGCTAAGTTGGCAGATGATGCGCTGTACAGCCCACTGCATGAGGTTTCCGGTGCTACCTATAATGTTGTTGCGACTGATATAGGGAGAACTATCAAGTGTATTAACACGGCTGGTTGTACAATAACAATATCCGATAGCGTGTTTGAGGCACTTCCACATGGAGCAGAAATAGCTGTTCTTCCTTGGATGCACGATGACACTAATCATGTCACTATTACTTTAGGCTCATCTTACAATATGTGTAAGCCGGGTGTAGGAGTTATAAAAGGTGGCAGCGCTGTAACAAATACTAAATATGGCATGGTAGCTCTAAAGAAAGTTAGTCCAATTGCTTTATTAGTAACTGGCCCGATTGACTAAGGAGGTAGTGTAATATGATCTATGTATTATCCGGCGGCGGCAGCGCCTATGCTTTTGTTATCGTGAACTATCCAGCCGGGTCAACCGTAACCTGCACAAACTCCTCCGGTAAGAAAGATTTGTCAGCCACTCGGAAACTTTTCTACATAAAAAAAGGCGTCACGAGCTGCACGGTGACAGCCACGCTGAACGGGAAATCTGCCTCAAGAACCGTGAGTAACATTACCGAAGGCAGCTCCAAAACCATAACGTTATCTTATGAGTTAGTGCTGTTCGAAAACGGAGTGCTTTCATCAGCACTCGGTGCGCTGAAAAACAAGAACCTGAGTACCTACAAGATAGAGAACGGCAAAATAACCTGCGCAAGGACCGGTAGTAATACGGGCAATCTCACTGGGTACGGAAGTTTTACACTCCCAATAGACCTGACCGGAAGAACAAATCTGCGCATTACGGCCTCGTCCGAAAGCTATCCTACTTATGTGAAATTCGGTGTGGCGGCAGTTGATACAAATACCTTTGCGGCGTCTCAGTCGAAAACAAAAACTGCATCCGAGACGCTTACAATCCCCATATCCGCTTTTGATGGCTCTTATGATATTCTGATAGAGGTGACGGGCATCGGAGATTATAACATTGGAGCGCTTACAACCACAGCATACATAGAAAAAATGTGGCTTGAATGAGGAGGTAACGCAAATGATTATTTATCTTGATGCTGATTACAAGTGCCACACGAGCAACGACGGCACCATGAGAAAAATTGAAATCAGCTTCTTCGATGGCAAATGCAAAACCTTTATCGAGGGGTACAGATATGTACCTGCTGGCGAGACATGGACGCGTTCTGACGGCACGGAGTTCCCCGGCGAGATGATTTCGCCTTGGCGCGATTATGCGCTGCTGGAGGAATTTCAGCGGCAGTATGAAGAGCTTATCGCCCAGCAGGAGGATATGAAGGCTGCGCTGGAGCTGCTCGGAGTATCAGATGAGGAGGCGCCGGCATGAGTTATCTAATTTCAGCCCAGAAGATCCGCGCGGCGATGGACACCGCGGGGAATGCCCTTTCGGACGCGCAGGCGCGCACCTGCAAGCTTATCTATCAGCAGTGGTCTAATTTCATAGGCACGACCGCAACGCCGGGACAGCGTTTCCTGCACGGCGATACGCTATACAAAGTTCGCACCGACGCGTCGGAGCACACCTTCAGCGCCGAGTGGGTGCCGGACGTGCCGACCGCTGCGCTCTACGAAGTTGTAGACGAAGAGCACAGCGGCACGATTGACGATCCTATCCCGTTCACTCAGCCGATGGAGATTTACAATGGCAGGTATTACAGTCAGAACGGCAAGGTCTATTTCTGCACACGCGACAGCGGCCAGCCGCTGGCATTTAAGCTCTCGGAGCTGGTGGGGCTTTATGTAGAGGAGGTAAATTCATGAGTATCATAGAAAATGCCGTATCGTTTGCGCTGAAAATCGCGGAGGATGATAGCCACGGGTACGATCAAGCCCAGCGCTGGGGGCCGGATTATGATTGCAGCAGCCTCGTTATAACGAGCTTTAAGCAGGCTGGCGTCCCGCTGACCTGCACCTACACCGGGGATATGAAAACGGACATGCTCCAGCACGGTTTCTCGGATGTTACGTTCCTCATAAACCAGGCGTCCGGCGAGGGGCTGAAGCGCGGAGACGTGCTGCTCAATAATATCCATCACACCGCGCTCTACATCGGCAACGGACGGATCGTACAGGCGAGCATAAACGAGAATGGAGCCGTTACCGGCGGGCAGACCGGCGACCAGACCGGCCGGGAAATCGCGACGCGAGGGTATTATAACTACCCCTGGGACTGCGTCCTCCGCTACGTCGGCGCGGACTCGCCCTCCGCGGGAACTCAGCCCGCGCGGACGTGGACGCCGGCATTACTCCAGTATAAGCCCGGACGGGCGCTTCAGATTGGCCCGGATGTATCCGCGGCTCAGGCCCTTCTCGCCTGCCGGGGGTACGCACTGGATATCGACGGCGAGTATGGCCCCGCGTCCGCCGCCGCAGTGACGAGCTTCCAGAAAAACGCCGGGCTTCTCGCAGACGGCGAATGCGGCCCGGACACATGGGCGGAGCTGCTGAAGATCGACGGAGGTGATGCATAATGAGATAATCGCTATTGCCCCGAAAAATTGAGTTAAGATCGGAGATAATCATGTATATCACATGGCAGTCCATCATCACCGCGAGCGCAGTCATCGCCGCCATCGTTGCGGTTTTAGCGTATTATAACAAGTGGCTGAGGTGGGTGGATAGGCAGAACATTCAGGACGCGGACATAAAGGCCCTGAAGGACGACCAGGCGCTCCTCACATACGGAGTTTTAGCATGTCTTAAAGGGCTAAAAGAGCAGGGCTGTAACGGCACAGTTACGGAAGCAATAAATAAAATCGAAAAGCACCTGAATAAAAAGGCGCATGAGTGAGGTGTCCGAGTCGGACACCGGGAAGGAGTTTTATTATGGAAATCGTAGGAATTGCAGGCGTGGCCGCGATCACGGTTATCGCATATCTCATCGGCGAGATCATCAAGGCTACCGGACTCGATAACAAGTGGATCCCCGTGATCTGCGGCGTCGCCGGCGGCGCGCTGGGCGTGGCTGGCATGCTCATTATGCCGGAGTTCCCCGCGACGGACTACATAACCGCCGTCGCGGTAGGCATAGTCTCCGGCCTCGCGGCGACGGGCGCAAATCAGATCGTGAAGCAGCTCGGCGGCGAATAATTTTATAACAGCGCCGGGCGTGAATAACACCCGGCAGCACAGGAGCAGAAGGAGCGTTGCCGCGCTCCGCCGCTGCCGGCGGCACAATCGATGGAAATGCCTGAAGAGCTGCGCAAGCAGCTCACCACGCCGGGAAAACGAGCGGCGCTACAGTTTCCGCGAGAGCTGCGCGAGCAGCTGGAGATGGACTGCGGCTTTACAGATGAGGAGATCGAAGTCCTCCGGCTTCGGTGCCGAGGCTGGAGCTATAAACAGATCGCGGACAAGTGCCACATCTGCGAAGAAACCGTTCGTAATCGTATCCGGCGGATAAAAAATAAAATAGCATTTTTCTGCAATAGGGGCAGCGCATAGCGCTGCCCCTATTTTGCCGTTTCAATGCCCTTTTCTTACCCGTCCGCGGCCGGTTCGCGAAGTACAATAAGCTCAGATGAAGGAGGTGCTTATATGTTCGAAGCTCCAAACTTTATGCAGGGCAGGGGGCAGCCCTCGTCCCTCGGAAACTACGATAGAGCCGTTATAGTGTTCGTCCCGGCCGTGGCCGATATCGAGCGAGTCCCGGTTATGCCGGGCGAAAAGGTGTGGGTGATGGCAATGAACGATGCTATCATCGCTTGCCGCACCGGCGGCAACCTCGGCACGGAAACTACCTACTGCAAAATGGAGGAGTATGTCCCGGCGCCGCCTCCGCGGCCGGAGGACTACGTTACCAAGGCCGATCTTGAGGATATGCTGTCGCGGCTGCTCGCCCAGCAGCCGGCGCCGCAGACGAAAGGAGTAAAAAAAGAATGAGTAATCCGTTTTTTAAGTGGCCCTCAAGTCCCTCCGCCGCGCCCGCCTCCTCGCCGACGCGGCTGATCGAGGAGTTTAAAAAATTCGCGGCAGCAATGACTCCGCAGCGCGCGGAGCAGGAGATCAATCAGCTTCTCTCCAGCGGGAAGATGAGCCAGCAGGAGTTTGATTATCTCAAAAAAGCAGCAAATGAATTCATTAAATTTCTGAAATAAACCGAGCCGGCACGGTTTGTTTAATTTTTGAAGAAAGGAGGATCTTAAAATGGAAAACTTCTCTCTCTCGGATATCAAGAGCGTCCTCGGCGACGGTGACGGCTTTGGCGGAGGCTGGTTTCTAATCGTCGTCCTGTTCCTTTTCATGATCGGCTTCGGCCGGAACGGCTTCGGCGGGCAGAGCGATTTCGGCCAGTACGCGACCGCGGCCTCGCAGCAGCAGATACTGTTCAACCAGCAGTTTGAAGCGCTCAACCAGCGCCTCGCGAACCTGGGAAACGGTATTTGCAATCTCGGCTACGAGATGCAGGGGACTATCGGCCAGCTCGGCAAGGAGATAGCCCTCGCGCAGAACGGCACGAACACCACGGTGATGCAGACGGGGAACGCCATCGAACGCCAGATCTGCAACCTCGGCGCGAGTATCGACGCGAAGTTTGCCGCGCTTGAAAAGTCCCAGCTTGAGCAGCGTATTTCTGAACAGGCCGCGCAGATCGCGCGCCTTGAAATGGATAACCGCATGTACGGCGTAGTCCGGTACCCCAACGGCTACACTTACAACGCGGGGAACTCGCCGTTCTGCGGCTGTGGCTGCGGCTGCTGCGCATGATCTCAACTAAACAATAACCGCTATTAACAGCGTCAGGCCCGGGCGGCAGCCGCTGCCCGGGCATTTTTATGAAAGGAGAAAATAAAATGGCTTGCAATCAGAAACTCAAAAACTCTCACTACAAAAGCGCTCAGAACGCTTATAATAACACCCCTCAGGCATTCGTGGCGGGCGGGACGCCCGTAAACATTCTCGGGATCCTCAACACGGATACCGGCTGCTCTCTGGACACCGTGACGGGCGGTTTCGTTGTCAATAACGGCGGCCTTTATCGCATTAGCTACGACGTGATCTTCACCGCGGGCGGCGCCGGAGTTGCCGAGCTGAAAGCGCTTAAGGACACCGTCGCGCTTCCTTGCGCCGACGCCCAGGTCACGACCGTGGCCAATAGCGTCTACACGCTTCACATCGAAACGACCGTTTACATCCCCGTCTGCTGCAACGGCGCGCCGACGATCAGCGCCGCGATCGGCGGCGTAGCCGGCACCATAAACCATGTGTGCGCGAGCATGGTGAAGCTCGCCTGAGGAGGGCAGAGTAATGCCAATAACATGTGAGGCCCTGGATAAAGAGATCGCTGCGCGGAAGCTTGGCCCGATGACGTGGGAGGCGATAAAGCAACTCTCGTGCCTGCTGGAGCTTCGCGCTAAGCTCGGCTGGGAATACGCCGCGCCCCATCAGCTGACGGACGAGGATCTCCGCGCGTGGGTATCGCGGATGGAGAACGCCGACGGTTCCGTCGGCGCCCATTGGACGGAGGCGCAGACCAACAGCATTGCTCAGGCCATCGATGTGGCGTTCTCCGAGATCTCCGCCGCGGAGTTCTGGGCTACGATGAATATGATGTACTCCGATTACGCCCTTGCGGGGCTTAAATACGGAGTGGATCGTCCTGAATTCTATGCGGATCTCGCAAAGGAGTTTCTGTTCGATAAGGACGGCCCCGGCCCCTCGGCGAAGCTCGCCGAATACGTCGAAAAAGTTACGAATTTTAAGAAAACTCTGGACTTGAAATAGACTTGAGAACTTTATGGACTTGAAGTTGGACTTTAAAAAATGACGTATTTTGAGGCAACTTGCTTCAACCTGAGAAAACGAGAAAGCCCTGTAATCTCAATGATTACAGGGCTTTTTACTGGAGCTGCTGGGCAGATTCGAACTGCCGACCTCATCCTTACCAAGCAGTTTTTAGAAATGCGGATAACCCTTGAAAATCAACAGGTTTGGAGCTTTTGCGGAGATGGATGGACTTGAAACTGGGCTTGAGGGCGGATTTGCGAAATTAATTAAAGGTTCGCGAAGTCAGAGCTGCACAAATCCTATCAGATCGCCCTGCTCGGCCTCGTCGTCCCACTTGTAGACTGCCGCGTAGTGATCGAGATCGTCAGCGTCGTTGATGTAACGGCCGTCGTTCAGGCTGCGAAGCGTTACGCCATTGTCGAGGTCGAGGTAATCTCCATATTCCCGCACGGGCTGGAGGAGCTGCTCGCCGTCGTAAAGACGCTCACCGAGGTCGAAGCAATTAGAAATTATTTTCTTCATTTTCTTTCTCCTTTTTCAATGTCGGCCCGGATCAGGGCTTTAATGTAGCCGGATTTATTCGACTGCTTTTCGAGCTGTTCAAGTATGTCAGCTTCTGTTTTTCTTGCTATCGGCACGCTGACGCGTATCATATTCTCGGCCTGCCAGCGTTCTTGAGGGGTCTTTTTTCTCTCGCTCATTTCCTTTTAATCATGACTATGATAGCCGTAGCCGAGACAATAGTCAGGGACGCGAGAATGATTATTAAGGCGCTCATATATGATATCCTTGACAATTCGTCGCAAGCGTGATACTCTTTCAGTGCAAGGAGGCTTGCGCCCCCTCGCGCTTAGCTTATCAGCTCCTTGACCAGCGAGACTATCGCGGTTAGGAGACTGAGTATCGCGGTGACAAGTCCGGCTTTTGCAATGCGCTCGGACTTGTTGCCGCTTTTCTTTTGCTTGCGGCTCATGTCGTTTCCTCCTTTCCTTTAGGATGGTTTAATTATAACATAGTTACTACACTACGTCAAGAGGAAAATGCACAAAAATTAGAAAACCGGGCAAAAGCCCGGTTTTTATTGTTCGGTGGTTTCGGTAAACGCGGCGAGGACTACCCCTGCGGTATGCTCCGGGCGGTTCTGCATGAGATGAGAATAAATGTTCAGTGTGATCGCGGCCGTAGCGTGGCCGGCGAGATACTGTACCGTTTTCACATTTGCCCCGGAGAGTATCAATTCGGAAATATAAGTATGCCTCAGTAGCTGAGGCGTGAGGTGAAAATCGAAAGCGACTTTAACGTGCCGGTAGGGAACCGTGTCGCCGACCTTCAGCTCCTTCGTGATGGTTTTCCCCTTATTCTTATTATCCTTGTAGTTCACGGTATGGATTTCCCGCACGGCAATGGACTCCCACGCTCTGCGGAAAGATATGCTACTGTGCGGGCTGCCATCTTTTTTACAGCAAACGAGCGGCCCGTTGCGCTCGATTTTTCTTAAATGCTCCGTCAGCGCCGGGGGGATGGGTATGTCTCGGCGCGCAGCCGAACTTTTAAGCTTATCCGTGATGATGGGCTGGTTGTGTTCCCAGCGGAGCGCGCGGCGGACACGGATATGAGGCGTCGAGCCGTCGAGATCTACGCAGTCCCATTGCAGGGCAAGCGCTTCTTCCCTGCGAAGCCCGGCATATAAGCAGAGCATAACAAAGGTTAATATTT
>OLGV01000199.1_pt1 | contig 26250 bp, 17 predicted proteins | sample 1605761 | NCBI WGS metagenome assembly OLGV01 (sample SAMN03283245) | human gut metagenome | biome: human-associated habitat; material: feces | host: Homo sapiens | place: Peru | collected 2012
GTTGGTGCACTTGAGACAAGTGCACCCCCTTGAAAGCACCATAACTTCTGTGTGTGAAATCTGTGGGAGAATATCCCAACAAGAAATTTCTGTGTAAATCTGTGAAATCTGTGGGAGAATATCTCAGCAAGAAAGTTCTGTGTGTTCTGTGAAATCTGTGGGAGAATATCCCAGCAAGAATGTGTTCTGAATTCTGTGGGAGAATGTAGATTTTGTTGTGTTGGTGCACTTGAGACAAGTGCACCCCCCTTGAAAACACCATAACTTTTGTGTGTGAAATCTGTGGGAGAACATCTCAGCAGAAAGAGAAATCTGTGGGAGAATCTCTCATCAGAAAGTGAAATCTGTAGGAGAACATCTCAGCAGAAAAAGATTTATTTCCTCATGCTCTGGTCCTTGCGATACTGCGTTGGCGACATGCCGAGGTGGCTCTTCGTGAACTTGCCGAAGAACGAGAGGTTGGGGAAGCCGAGCAGCTCCGAGATCTCCTTGATAGAGAGGTTGGAGCGGCGCAGATACTTCTCAATCGCCTTCACCGTGTAACTGTGAATCCACTCCAGCGCCGTGCGACCCGTCACCTGCTTCGTGATGCTCGAGAGGTATTTCGGCGTGATGCACAGTTCCTGCGCGTACTTCTTCACAGGCTGCATCTTGCCGTTGTTAGCCGCCAGCAGCTCGATGAAGCGCTGGAAGAGCAGGTTGGCCTGCTTCAGGTTGCCGCCGTCGAAGGTGTATTCTACGTATGGCGTGATGATGGCGAAGAGTTCGTAGATAGTGCTTTGCAGCAGACAGTGCATTATCTCGCGGTGGTAGAAGCCGTTCGGGTTCTTTATCTTGTGCGCTATGATGGCGTAGTATTTCATGAATATGTCCTGTTGCTCCTCGTTGAGGTGTACTACGGGATTCTTGGATATGTAGCCCATCAGCGCAAGGAAGTCGCTGTTCATCTGCACGCTTGTCTGTGCCGTCTTGTACGATATGCCCACAATCTTAGATTCGTAGTCGGGCGACACCAGCACGTTTTCCCACGTGGTGCTCGGCAGGCATATAACCACGTCGCCCGCCTTCGATGTATAGGTCTCTCCGTTTGATTCGTACTGCATGCGTCCCTTCGTGCAGTAGGCCATCATAATCATCTCGAAGCGGTATGTGCCGTCCGTCTGCAGCACCTTGTCGATGCCGTCGAGCACAACCACATCGCCGTCAATATAGTCGGCGTTGCCGTAGTTGGCTATCAGCCCCATGTCAATCTTGAGTTCTGTCGTTGTCGTTTCGTTAGTCATTATGTCTAATTGTTTTAGTTTCTTACGCAAAGCTATTCGCCGCAAAGATAGTCATAATTTCCTTATGTTGATTATCCTGTTTCTCCAATTTTATATTCTTTAAGTCAGATTTTGTTCTTTTATTATGCTGAGCACCGTTTCCGAGCACCGCAATGTCGCAGAAAAAGGGGAAAAACTATCCTTAGATGACAGAAAAGTTGTAACTTTGCACAAAGATTAGGCAATTAGTAAGCAAATAAAAACAAATAAAAACAAATATAAGAGAAAATGAATGTAGCTATTGTTGGTGCGAGTGGCGCTGTAGGACAGGAGTTCCTGCGCATCCTCGCCGAGAGAGATTTCCCCATTGACAATCTGGTGTTGTTTGGCTCTGTGCGTTCAGCCGGAAAGAAATACACCTTTAAAGGTAAGGAGTATGAGGTGAAGCTCTTGCAGCACAACGACGATTTCAAGGACATCGACGTGGCGTTCACGTCGGCAGGCGGCGGCACCTCAAAGGAGTTCGCCGAGACCATCACCAAGTACGGCGCCGTGATGATCGACAACTCGTCGGCTTTCCGCATGTGCGACGACGTGCCATTGGTTGTGCCCGAGTGCAACGCCGAGGACGCTCTGAATCGTCCGCGCGGCATCATCGCCAACCCTAACTGCACCACTATCATGATGGTTGTAGTGCTGAAGCCGCTCGAGCAGCTCAGCCACATCAAGCGCATACACATCGCCAGCTACCAGAGCGCTTCGGGCGCAGGCGCTGCTGCCATGGCAGAGCTGCAGGAGCAGTATCGCGAGCTGGTGAACAACGAGCCGGTGAAGGTGGAGAAGTTCCCGCACCAGCTGGCTTACAACGTCATCCCGCAGATAGACGTCTTCACCGACAACGGATACACCAAGGAGGAGATGAAGATGTTCAACGAGACTCGCAAGATTATGCACAGCGACGTGCGCTGCTCGGCAATGTGCGTGCGCGTCAGTTCGCTCCGCTCTCACTCTGAGTCGGTATGGATTGAGACCGAGCGCCCCATCAGCGTTGAGGAGGCTCAGAAGGCTATCGCTGCCGCTCCGGGCTGCACACTGAAGGACGACCCGCAGAACCTCGTCTATCCTATGCCGCTTGAGACAGCAGGCAAGGACGACGTCTTCGTAGGTCGCGTGCGCAAGGACCTGGCTGACGACTGCGGTCTTACTTTCTGGCTCTCGGGCGACCAGATTCGCAAGGGTGCTGCGCTCAACGCCGTGCAGATCGCAGAGTACCTGTATAAGGTTGGCGATCTGAAGTAGACACTAATAGGATAAAAAACGAACACGAATAACACAAATTTCACGAATCGAAGGTTTTTACATTCGTGAAATTTGTGCTATTCGTGTTCGTTTTTCTTTATTAAGCAATTTAATGTGTTGAGAATATTTACGTTTTTTACTCTACAACACTTGGTGCTGCGGAGGCCGGAGACCTCCGCTACGGATAAACACAATTTCGTAGTTTCTACTACTGTTTGCCTTTATCGTGCTTCTTTCAGCAGTCTGCGCGCAAACTCAATTATTGTATCCTCGCCGCGCAGCCAATCCTCCGTCTTCAGCGCCACGTTGTAGTCGGGATCGATGCCGAACTCGGTAGGTTGCTTCTGCTTGTCGTACATCGGGCACGCTGAGAAACGCACGCTCCAGCCCACGGGCAACTCGGTAGAGAATGGCATTCCGGCTCCGCCGCCCGTGCGGTCGCCTACGACGGTGACGTTGGGGCAGCAGCGCATGTACTTCACGAACTCGTTAGCCGCACTATACACCGCGCGGTTCGTGAGCACCACCACCGGCTTCTGCCATCTTATGCCGTTCGACGGCTTCAGATACTGAGCCTCCATCTTCGAGAAAGCGTCGTGCGCCTTGCCCGTCTTGTGCTGCATGTAGCCCACAAGCAGCCGCTCGTTGCAGAAACGCGCCGCCAGCTGTTCAGCCGCCGTGAGCAGTCCGCCGCCGTTGTCGCGCAGGTCGATGATGAGTCCGTTGCACGGCGCCAGATAGAGCATAACGTTGTCGAGATTGCCCTCGCCGAACGCGTATGCGAACGTCGTGCAGCGCACATATCCCGTGTTGTCGTCGAGCACGCGGTAGCGCAGCCCGGCGGCGATGCGGTAGTCGGTGCCGAGATACTTCGAGAGCAACGTGTCGCTCACGTTCGACGGATAGTCCTCGTGCCACGACCAATTGCGCGCCACGTCCCACGCCGAGTACATGTTCACGTGTCCGTCGCGCAGTTCGCCCAGCATGTTGCCCAGTACCTCGAACAGTTGCGCCTCGGTCATGTCGTTCGTGACCTGCCGGCTGTAGCGAGCGTGCACCTCGTTCCAGTCGAGTCCGTACTGCTCGCGCTTGTAGTCGAAGAAGCAGTAGTGCTCGTCGATGGCACGCCAGAGAGCCTCGAAGTTGCCGCGCGCATTGTCGGCATACTCAGTCTCGTCGACGCACGCCGTTGTGAGGAACAGCAGCGCTGCAAACATTATCTGTATTATTCTTTTCATGTTTCTTTGTTTTTTAAGGGGGTGCAGCTGTCTCCGCTCGGCTTCGCCGCTTGCCAGAGCAAGAACTGCACCAACCAAGATAATATTTCCATCAGTTTTATTGGTGCCATCAGTTTTATTGGTGCACTTGAGACAAGTGCACCCCCTGATTGTTGACTATAGCTTCACGGTGCGGAACCGTCTCACGATGCCGATAACCAGCGCATGCGTATACGTGTGCTGCTTGAGGTTGTTCACGTTCGCCTGACGCCAGTCGCCGAGGTATCCGATGCGCCATGTAGTGTGCAGCGCGCGGAAGTCGAGCGTGAGCATCTGGCGCAGCGAGGGCGTAGACGCCACGGTTGTAGGCACGCAGTTGTGGTCGTAGTTGCCGCGTGAGAATATCTCGTAGTAAGATTGTCCGTAGTTGGGCGAGAACATCAGTCCGCAGAGCGGCGCCGACGCCTCGTAGTGCAGCGTGAACGGACGCTTCTGGCGCTTGAAAAGTCGGAAATCGAAGTCGGCAGCAATGGTAGGTTTCAGCTGCAGGGCGAAGCGCGCCTGTGCAGGATTGTTGCTGCCGCGTGTGTTGTAAAGAAAACCTGCGCTCAGCTCGGCTGTGCCGCCGGCAAGAAGGCGCAAGTCGTAACTGCCCACGGGCATTTGCCACTTGCGCAGCAGCGAGTAGCCGAACGTATATCCGCCCGCAATCTCACCGCCGTTGCCCGAGCGGTTGTCGGCAAAGGCGATGTTGCCCTCGTGCAGCAACTGGTGCACGAAGCGGGCAGAGTCGTTCTCGCGGCGCGTGTGCGAGATGAAGCGCACATCCGTACCGCGATATTTCTCGGGCGAGAGATAAGTGTCGAGAATATTGGTGTAGCCAACGCCCAGCATAAGAGCGTTCTCTCTTATGGGGTGCTGTTTCTGAGGCTGCTGTTGTAGGGGCTGCTGTTGTAGGGGGTGCTGTTGTAGGGGGTGCAGTTGTCTCAACTGCACCGACCTATCTGTATCTGGGTAATCTGGTGCAGTTGAGACAACTGCACCCCCTAAAATAGCATCCCCTTGAGTGTTGTTTGTTGGTGCAGTTGAGACAACTGCACCCCCTGAGATAGCACTCCCTTGAGTGTTGCTTGTTGGTGCAGTTGAGACAACTGCACCCCCTAAAATAGTACCCCCTTGAGTGTTGTTTGTTGGTGCAGTTGAGACAACTGCACCCCCTGCAACAGCACCCCCTGAGATACACCATAGTATTGCGGCTAATAGACTAAAGATCCTCATTCTCAGTGAAAAGATTTAGTTGACCAGTCATTTCGTCTATCACCTGCTGCTGGCTCTTGCCCGCATCGGGGTCGAGGTTCGTGTCTTCCGCATCGTCGCCCTCGCCGTCTTCGCCCTCCTCCTTTTCGGGTTCGGGGAAGCGTGTAGGCTCCAGTTCCTTCACGTCGAGCACGTCGAACGTAGTGACGCGCTTGCCCTTCGCCTTGAAGCCCTTCACGGCGATGAACTCCTCGGCGTCTATCTCCAGCGGCGGGCGCTGCATCTCCGTTCCGTCGGGCGCTGTTGTGGGCGCAAGGCTCACCTCGAAGCGCGGGAACGGCGTGTCGGTGAGCATCACCAGCTTGCTCTTCGGGTTCTCGCCGATGTAGTTCTGCCAGCGCTTTGTAGCCTCCATGCGGAAGCGCTTCAGGTAGAGACAGTCGCCGTTGTCGGCGTCGAACAGCACAGCCGTCCACACCTTGTCCGGGTCCCACTTCTCTATGATCTTTATGTTGTCCTCGTAGTGGTTGTTGGCGTCGAACGTAGAGATGTAGAAGTTGCCGTCGTCGAGCACCACGAGTATCGAGTCCTCGTCGAAGAATTCGCCCAGCAAGCGTCCGTGCTCGTCGTAGTTCAAGCGGTTCACGTCGGGGTCGTACCACACCTTTCTTCCGCCCAGCGTAGAGTGGCCGTGACTCTTCAGACCGATGCGGTGAATAGGGTTGCGCGTCACGAGGTTGCCCTTCGATGTGCGTCCCTTGATGCCCACCTCCGAGAAGTCCTTTTCGATGAAGATGTTTCTCAGGCGCGGGTTAGCCTCCAGCGTCACCTTTATCACCTCCGCCTCGCCGTTGGGGTTGGCTGTGAAGTAGAGGATGCGCGAGCCTGGTGTGCCCTGCGTGCAGTCGTATTCGCGACCCGCCGTCATCGTAGGCACGAAGAATCGCTTTATGTAAGAAGCACCGCCCTTTCCGTCGCGGTAAACCACGTTGTATATGGTGCGCTTGTCGTTCTTCTTGAACACCTGCACGTGCAGAATGTTCTTTCCGACGAATATCTTGTCGGCGGCATGCACCATCTTGTACTTGCCGTCCTTGAAGAACACGATGATGTCGTCGATGTCTGAGCAGTTGCACACGAACTCGTCCTTCTTCAGACCCGTGCCGATGAATCCCTCGGCGCGGTTGATGTAGAGCTTCTGGTTGGCCTCCACAACCTTCGACGCCTCGATAGTGTCGAAGTTGCGAATCTCGGTGCGGCGCGGGTGGTCCTTGCCGTACTTCTCGCGCAGGAACTCGAACCAATGGATAGTCACCTCGGTCATGTGCGCCAGGTCGTACTCTATTTCCGCCAGCTCTGCCTTTATGCGCGCTATCAGTTCGTCGGCCTTGTCCTTGTTGTATTTCAGGATGCGCTGCATCTTTATCTCGAGCAGTCGCAGAATGTCGTCGCGCGTAATGTCGCGGTGGAACGAATACTCGAAGTTCTGCACGCGGAACACCTGCGTCTTGAACGGCTCCAGCTTAGAGTCGATGAAGTCGACCACCTCGTCCTGCGACTTAGCCTGCTCGAACTTCTTCTCCTTGTAGATGCGCTCCTCGATGAAGATGCGCTCCAACGACGAGAAGAAGAGTTGCTCCTCAAGCTCAGCCTTGCGTATCTGCAGCTCGCGGCGCAAGAGGCCCATAGTAGAGTCGGTAGAGTGGCGCAGCACGTCGCTCACGGTGAGGAAGCACGGCTTGTTGTTTTCGATGACACAGCAGTTGGGCGAGATGTTTATCTCGCAGTCGGAGAAGGCGTAGAGCGCGTCGATAGTCTTGTCGGACGACACGCCCGGCGCCAAGTGAACCTGAATCTCCACCTCGGCAGCCGTGTTGTCGTCCACCTTCTTAGCCTTTATCTTGCCCTTCTCGATGGCACGCAGAATGGAGTCGATGAGCGTAGACGTAGTCTTCGAGAACGGAATCTCACGAATGACGATAGTCTTCGGGTCGAGCTTCTCTATCTTTGCGCGCACCTTCACGGTGCCTCCGCGCTGTCCGTCGTTGTACTTCGCAACGTCTATCGAACCGCCCGTAGGGAAGTCGGGGTAGAGGTGGAACTCCTCGCCGCGCAGATATGCGATGGCAGCGTCGCAGATCTCCACGAGGTTGTGTGGCAGAATCTTCGAGCTGAGACCCACGGCGATGCCCTCAGCGCCCTGCGCCAGCAGCAACGGGAACTTCGCCGGCAGCGTGATAGGCTCCTTGTTGCGTCCGTCGTAAGAGAGTTGCCAGTCGGTAGTCTTAGGGTTGAACACCACGTCGAGCGCAAACTTGGAGAGTCGCGCCTCGATGTAACGCGGCGCCGCCGCACGGTCGCCCGTGAGGATGTTACCCCAGTTGCCCTGGCAGTCGACGAGCAAGTCTTTCTGTCCCATCTGCACGAGAGCGTCGCCGATGGAAGCGTCGCCGTGCGGGTGGAACTGCATAGTGTGTCCGACGATGTTCGCCACCTTGTTGAAGCGTCCGTCGTCCATGCGCTTCATCGAGTGGAGTATGCGTCGCTGCACAGGCTTCAAGCCGTCCTCGATATGAGGCACAGCGCGTTCCAGGATTACGTAGGATGCGTAGTCGAGGAACCAGTTCTGATACATTCCGCTAAGGTGGTGTACGGCAGATGCGTCGAAGCGGTTAACAGGTTTGTAGTCGGTATGTTCGCTCGGCATCGTGTCTTTTATCTCGTCGTCCATATATGATGTGGGTATATATAATTAATGTGTATTTTAATGCTTACAGGCAAAAGTACAAAATTTTTTCTAAAATCAAGCCGTGTTATTCAGAATAATAGTTGTAACTTTGTAAAGTAGCATTAAACATAAACATTCAAATGGGAGAATATATAGTATCGGCGCGTAAATACCGCCCGATGACGTTCGACTCGGTGGTGGGGCAGACTGCTCTCACCGCTACGCTGAAGAACGCCGTGAAGAGTGGCAAGCTGGCGCACGCCTACCTGTTCTGCGGTCCGCGCGGAGTGGGCAAGACGACGTGTGCGCGCATCTTCGCCAAGGCAATCAACTGCATGAACCCCACAGCCGACGGCGAGGCATGCGGCGAGTGCGAGAGCTGCAAGGCGTTTGCGGAGGGCCGCTCGTACAACATCTTCGAGCTCGACGCAGCCAGCAACAACTCCGTAGAGCACATCAAGTCGCTCATGGAGCAGACACGCATACCGCCGCAGGTGGGCAAGTACAAGGTGTTCATCATCGACGAGGTGCACATGCTCTCGCAGGCTGCCTTCAACGCCTTTCTGAAGACGCTCGAGGAGCCGCCGGCTCATGTGGTGTTCATACTCGCCACCACCGAGAAGCACAAGATTCTGCCTACCATTCTCTCGCGTTGTCAGATATACGACTTCGAGCGAATGACCGTAGAGAACACCATCAACCACCTGAAGCATGTGGCTGAGAAGGAAGGCATCACGTACGAGGAGGAGGCCCTGGCGCTCATAGCCGAGAAAGCCGACGGCGGAATGCGCGACGCGCTCTCCATCTTCGACCAGACGGCGAGCTTCTGCCAGGGCAACATCACGTACGAAAAGGTGATAGAAGACCTCAACGAGCTGGACGCCGACAACTACTTCAAGTTCGTCGACTATGCGCTGGCGAACAAGGTGAGCGAGTGCATGGTGCTCCTGAACTCGATTATAGAAAAGGGCTTCGACGGCGGCAACCTCATCAACGGACTCGCCTCGCACGTGCGCAACGTGCTCATGGCTAAGGACGAGCAGACGCTGAAGCTGCTGGAGGTGAGCGAGCAGCAGCGCGCCAAGTACAGCGCGCAGGCTAAGGCGTGCCCGACACAGTTCCTCTACAAGGCTCTGAAACTGATGAACCAGTGCGACCTGAGCTACCGACAGAGCAGCAACAAGCGTCTGCTCGTGGAGCTGACGCTCATCCAGGTGGCGCAGATCACGCAGCCGGAGGATGCCGACAGCGCGGGGCGTAGCCCCAAACAGCTGAAAACCCTGTTCAAACTTCTTGATTTCACCCGGACGAAAGCGGCTCAGCAGGTGGCTGCTCCGGGCAATGCGGCATCTGCGGCTTCGGCTCAGTCGGATGTCGCCCAAACCGTTGCTGCCCGGCAGCAGGCTCCGGCAGCATCTGCGGCAGGTGGATCAACCAATGCAGCTGCGCCTTCTGCTGCTTCTTCTGCAGCGTCTACGGCTTCTTCTGCAGCGAAACCCGCAGCTGGCGGTCCGCGCCTTAAGCTGTCGTCGCTCGGCATGACCTTCCAAAGCCTTCAGCGCAAGGAGGCTGTGGCTGCGAAGAAGGAGGCTGAGGTGACGAACAAGGACGAGAACGAGCAGTTCACTCAGGAACTCCTCGAGCTGCAATGGCTCTCGATGTGCAACCGTATGCCGCAGAAGATGGTGGGCCTCGCCTCCAGAATGAAGAACATGCAGCCGCGCATAGCCAACTTCCCCGATATCGAAGTGCTGGTAGACAACCAGATGCTGCTCGACCAGGTGAACGAGATAAAGGGTCGCATCCGCGTTACGCTCGCCAAGGCTCTGCACAACGGCGGCATCACTCTCTCGCTACGCCTCGCCGAGGCTGAGGAGATAAGTCGCCGAAAGACAAAGAAAGAGGTGTACGACGAACTGATGCAGCAGAAGGAGGTGAAGGCGTTCGTGGAGTCGTTAGGGCTGGAACTTGTTTAAAAGTAAAAATATAGGAGGTATGGGCATCTTGCCCATACCTCCTATATTTTTACTTTTCCACAATACTTTCGATGTACTTGCACACCATGTTGATGCCTTTCAGATTGTCGCCACCCTCGGGTATGATAATATGAGCGAAGCGCTTTGTAGGCTCGATGAACTGCTCGTGCATCGGCTTGAGCACCTTCAGATAGCGGTCGACAACCATGGAGACGGTGCGTCCGCGGTCGATGGTGTCGCGCTGAATGTTGCGTATGAGGCGCTCGTCGGGGTCGCAGTCAACGAAGATGCGCAGGTCCATCATGTCGCGCAGGCGCTTGTTGAGCAGCGTCATGATGCCCTCCACTATTATCACCGGCTTCGGCTCTACGTGTATCGTCTCCTTCTCGCGGTTGCACTTCAGGTACGAGTACGTAGGCTGCTCGATTGCGCGGCCCTCGCGCAGATCGTTAATCTGCTTTATGAGCAGTTTCCAGTCGAAGGCGTCGGGATGGTCGAAGTTGATGGCACGGCGCTCCTCTTCGGTCATGTGCGACGTGTCGTTATAGTACGAGTCGAGCGGCACTACAGCCACGTGGTGCGGCGGCAATGCCTCTACTATCTTTTTCACTACCGTTGTCTTGCCGGAACCAGTGCCGCCGGCAATACCTATTATCGTAATCTTGTCGTTTGTCATAATCTTATGCTTATTGATATATTGCGCTGAACATTCTGCTGTAGAACTCGGCTTTGCGCTCGGGTTTCATGGGGTAGGCGCGCGAACTGCTGGGCATGCGCCAGAGGCGTAGCGTGCGGTCGGCAAAGGCGAACTGCACGTTCTCGCCCACCTTCGGCTGCGTCTTTATGTCGAAGCAGGAGCAGAGCACGTCGGTGGCTTTCTGCCCCGTGGTGACGATGTCGGTGAGCTCGGGCAGCGAGTCGACCATCGCCTTAAGGTCTGTCGGCTCCACTACCTCCAGGTCTTTGTCAGATGCCGTGTTCTTCAGACGGCGCACCTCCGTCGCCGTGTCGTACATGCCTATGCGGTGCTCGTTGAGGAACGGGACGATGAGGTCGAGTCGGAACGTCTTGTGCTCGGTGTCGACGAAGTGGAGCTTGTCGCTGTAGAAGCACAGTCCGAAGATGCGCCACATGTCGTTGGTGAAGTTGGGGTAGTAGAAGCGCATCGACCAGCGCTGCTCGCCCGGCGGAAAACTGCCCAGCATGAGCAGTCGGCAGCCGTCGGGGAGGAATGGGGTGAACGGATGGCGCTCGGTATTCATTACTTCTGCTCCTTCACCAGGTACACTACTACCGGCAAGTGGTCTGAGTAGCCGTCGAGCCATACGCCGCCTGCTGTAGTACGCTTCGGCGCGCCCTTGTATCTGCCCTCGCTCTGTATGAGATACGGGCGGATGTGAATCTGGTGCTGGAAGTACTTCAGCGTAGAGAAGTCTTTAGAGCCGTTGGCGTTGAGCAGATTCGGCGTCATCACAATCTGGTCGAAGAGGTTCCATGTGCCGTTGTAGAAGAGCGTGCCCTTGCCCTGCTTTGTGAGCAGGTTGTACCATGGGTTGTACATGTCGTCCTTGCCAGTCTTCTCGATGGTAGGCTTGCAAGAGAGCGCCTCGGTCATCGACTTGTTGGTAGGGTCGTCGTTCATATCGCCCATCACGAACACCTTGCACTTCTTGTTGGCACGCAGCAGCGAGTCCTTCACGGCGCGCACCTGTCTGCCTGCCACCTCGCGATAGTAGGACGTGGTGAAGCGGCTGGGCCAGTGGCACACGATTACGGCTACCGGCTCGCCGGCGAGAGTGCCGCTCACGGTGAGGAATCCGCGTGTGATGAAGTTGGAGTCCTTAGGCTCTTCGGGCACGTAGGGCACGAGGCGCACGTCCTTCACGGTGAAGAAGCGTGGGTTGTAGAGCATGGCGCAGTCGATGCCGCGGCGGTCTGGTCCCTCTACGTGTACATATTTATATCCGCGCTGCTTCAGCGGAGCCTGCGCTGTGAGGTCGTCGAGCACCTTCGAGTTCTCCACCTCCGACATGCCTACAATGGCGCAGCCGATGCCCGGCAGCTTGTCGGTGCCAAGGTCGGCGATAGCCTGCGCCATGTTGCGCAACTTGTGGGTGTACTTCAGTCCGTTCCACTTGTACGAGCCGTTGGGCAGGAAGTCGTAGTCGCGCTTGCCCTCGTCGTGGCAAGTGTCGAAGAGATTCTCCTGGTTGTAGAAACCTACGGCGTAGAGGTTAAACTTTTTCTGTGCCGATGCTCCGAGAGTGATGCAGAGGAGCAAGGTGAGGATAAAAAGATTCTTTTTCATTTTAGTTATTTGCTTTTTTATTCTTGTTTCGTTTAATACATGAGTATATAGTGCAAAGTTACAGTAAATCCTTATTATTGCACCCTGTTTCATGCTTTTTTTGCATTAAAATACAAAACGTTACGCCCTTTTTGTGTGTCGCAGCATTGAAACACTATATTAATATAAATAAAGTTGGGAAACATTTCTTTAATTGGATAAAAATGTGTTACTTTGCAATCTATTTCATTTGCTGCATGCTGCATGCTTGCGAGCTTTCCGTGGATAGGATGAGACCTTTGCACGGCTGGCTGAAGTAGGGAAAATGTAGCAGCAGCGATATAACGAAATTTCATTAAATAATTATAAACACTTACATGCAAAAGAAGCTTAAATTAGCAGTGCTGGCAATGTGCTGCGCTCCGTCTGCATTCGCACAGACAGCAGCCGACTCGATCGGCTTCCACAGCGAAGCGGCGAGCGAGGCTGCCTTCACTTTCACAGAGGCACAGCTCGGTGAGGACGACGACATGACACAGAACGTGACCATCGTCAACTCTAACACCGACATCTATGCCAGCCAGGTGGGCTATCTGTTCTCACCGGCACGTTTCCGCTATCGTGCATTCGATCAGAAGTACAACGAAGTTTATCTCAACGGATTGCTGCTGAACGATATGGAGAGCGGACAGTTCCGTTACTCTCAGGTGGGCGGTCTGAACAACATGACACGCAACCAGGAGTTCGCCCTTCCGTTCGAAAGCAACAACTTCGCAATGTCAGGCATGGGCGGATCGAACAACTACAACTTCCGTCCGTCGGCAATGCCCGTAGGCCACCGCTTGACAGTAAGTGGCGCCAACCGCAACTACACCCTGCGCGGCATGTACTCGTACAGCAGCGGACTCTCTGAGAAGGGATGGGCGTTCACCGGCAACGTGAGCTACCGCTGGGCACGCAACGGATACGTAGAGGGCACATTCTACAACTCGCTCTCTTACTTCCTCGCCGTGCAGAAGGTGATGGGCAACCACAGCCTCTCGCTCTCTACATGGGGCAACCCGACGGAGCGCTCTACACAGGGTGCTGCAACGGACGAGGTCTACTGGCTCGCCAACAACCGCTACTACGACCCCTACTGGGGCTACCAGAACGGCAAGAAGCGCAACTCGCGCGTCGTGAACGACTTCGCTCCGAGCGCCATCCTCACATGGGACTGGAACTTCAACGAGAACTCGAAACTCACTACGTCGTTCTTCGGCAAATACTCTATGTACAAGAGCACAAAGCTCAACTACAACAACGCCGACAACCCGCATCCTAACTACTGGAAGAATCTGCCGTCGAGCTACTACGACGTATGGTACGGCAACAACGACTCGTATCGCACAGAGCAGGCTTACGAAGACTGGAAGACATCGTACGACTACTGGCGCGCATCGAAGGCTAACCGACAGATCAACTGGGACCGCCTCTACTATGCTAACAAGAACACAGCAGCTCAGGGCGGCGACGCTATGTACTATATCCAGGCTAAGCACAACGACAACCTCATGTTCTCGCTCGCTTCTACCTTCAACCACCAGATTGACAAGGACAAGAAGTTCAACGTAGGCGTGATAGCTGCCACAAACAAGGCTATGCACTACCAGACAATGGAGGACCTGCTCGGCGCTTCTCAGTTCCATAATATCAACACTTATATTATCTCTGACAAGTACACCGCAGCTTCGCCCGAGGCACAGTACGACCTCAACCATCCTAACGCTGTAGTGAAGGAAGGCGACCGCTTCGGCTACGACTACAACCTCTTCATCAACAAGGGCAAACTCTGGACATCGTACACCGAGAACTTCGGACCGCTCAACTATACCGTGGCTGCCCGACTCGGCTACACATCTATGCAGCGCGAAGGCAAGATGCGCAATGGTCTGGCTGCTAACAACTCGTTCGGCAAGAGCAAGACAGCGGAGTTCGTTGACGGCGGATTCAAGTTCGGCTCTAACCTCACGCTTGGACGCGGCAACGTGCTCACACTCGGCGTAGGCTACGAGCACCGCGCTCCTGAAGCACGTGCGGCATTCATGTCGCCGGAGGTGAACAACGACTTCGTTCAGGGTCTCAAGAACGAACGCATCTTCAGCACAGAGCTCGGCTATATGTACGAGAACTCTTGGCTCCACCTCAACCTCAAGGGCTACTACAGCCGCATGACCAACGTTTCCGACTGGCAGAACTTCTATAACGACGACACCAACTCGTTCATCTACGTGTCGATGACCGATATGAACAAGTCGTACTACGGTGCGGAGCTCGGCGCCAAGTTTAAGCTCACCAGCTTCCTCGACGTGAAGCTCATCGGTACAATCAGCGAGGCGAAGATTACGAACAACTCTAAGCTCTGCTACATGGAGTCGACAAGCGCTACGCTGCACGGCACAGGTCAGGAAGGCGAGAACTACGACTACATACACAACAAGGGCATGCGCGACAGCGGCACACCGCTCACAGCGCTCAGCCTCGGCGTAAGCTACCACCAGAAGGGTTGGTTCATCGACCTCAACTGCAACTACTACGACCGCATCTATCTGTCGTACTCGCCCAACTACCGTTTCGACGAGAACATCAAGCGTCGTAACGACGTGATGAAGGCGCTCGACCGTCCTATCATCAACGACGTGACCGGCGAAATCATCCCCGGCGCACTCGACCAGGCTAAGGGACACGGCGGATTTATGCTCGACGGCTCAATCGGTCGCAGCATCTATCTCAAGCACGGCTCGTTGTCAATCAACCTCATGGTGCAGAACATCCTCAACAACCGCAACATCGTTACTGGCGGTTACGAGCAGAGCCGAAGCGGATACACACAGAGCGCTAACCTGCGCGGATATTCGTTCGAGAAGAACCCGTTCAAGTTCTACGCTTTCGGTACAAACGGTATGCTGAACATTACTTATAAATTCTAAATCACAGAAAGAAGATGAAAAGTTTAAAATATCTGAAACTCGCGCTCTTCGCGCTTGTTATAGGTCTTTCGGCTACATCTTGTATGGATGACGACTGGACAGACCCTACTGGCGAGGTGGCACCGTTCGGCAACAACCAGCTTCAGGAGACCAACGTCGTTAACATCGCCGACTTGAAGTCGAAGTACAGCGCGCTGCTGAAGGACAAGGTGAACGACACCGTACGCATCGCCGACGGTGTGCAGATAAAGGCTCGCGTAACGGGCAACGATATCTCTGGCAATATCTACAACCAGATTATGCTCGAGGACGCTACCGGCGGCATCGTCATCAGCGTTGCTCAGGGCGGTATGTGCGGTCAGCTGCCTATCGGTCAGGAAGTGCTCATCGACCTCGGCGGACTCTACTACGGTGCTTACCGTACACAGCCGCAGATTGGCGTTCCGTACACCGATTTCAAGAAGAACCAGACTTACCCGAGCCGCATCAGCCGCACCGAATGGCAGACTCGCTTCAAGATTCTCGGCAAGGCAGACGCTTCGCTCGTCGTGCCTCATGTGTTCGAGACTTCAGAAATCAGCACTCTAAACAACGAGGCTGTGTCAATGAAGTATTCAGGACAAATCGTAACACTGAAGGGTGTTGAGTTCGACACCGCAGACGGCACGGTTACATTCGCTCCCGAGGCAGAAGGTGCTGCAACAGGCTATGGCGTTACACGCTACTTCAAGGGCTACACCGCTCAGAAGAAGCAGATAGGCATCCGCACAAGCTGCTACGCTAAGTTCGCAGCCGAGACATTGCCTAAGGGTAAGCTCAACGTAACCGGTATTCTCACCGTCTACAAGACCAGCGCAACGTCGTCTTACGGCACAACCGTGCAGCTCGTTCTGCGCTCGCAGTCTGATATCGAGGTGCTCGAGCCGGAGAAGAACAAATAAAGCCTTTGTGATATAGCGTTATTGGCAGCAAGGCTATCCACATTATTATTAATATACAACAAGCAAACAAACAAAAGAATATGAAAAAGATATTTTTCTCAATGCTCGTCGCAGCGATGACGGCATTCACATTCACAAGCTGTGAGGACGTTCCCGAGGCTTATGAAATTCCTGGTGGCGGCAACGGCGGCGGTTCAACCGAAATGACAGGCAATGGTACCGCAGAAAGTCCTTACACTATAGAGGACATCAAGAAGCATGGCGCCACTGGCAGCAATGTCTTCGTTAAGGCTTACATCGTAGGCTTCGTTCCCGACAAGGCTATCGACGAGGCTAAGTTCACAGCCGAGGGTTGTGAGGTTGCAAGCAACGTTCTCATCGCAGCTTCTGCTGACGAGACTTCTGTTGACAACGTAATGCCGGTACAGCTTCCTGTAGGTGATGTTCGCAACGCAATCAACCTCAAGGACAATCCTGCAAACTACAAGCAGGAGGTTGTTCTCTGCGGTAACATCGAGGCTTACTTTGGCAAGACCGGTCTGAAGTCGGTTGTTTGGGCTAAGCTCGGCGACAAGGAGTTCGGTGCAAAGCCTGGTACAGAGGCTGGCGGCGATACAGGAGCTGCTGGCACACCGAAGGGCACTGGTACAAAGAACGATCCGTTCAACAGCGTAGCTGCGAATGCTGAGGCAAGCAAGCTGGCTGCAAACGCTGTGTCTGAGCAGGGCTACTACATCAAGGGTAAGGTAGTATCTGTAAAGGAGGCTTTCTCTGCACAGTTCGGCAACGCTTCTTTCTACATCTCTGACGACGGCAAGGCAGACGGCCAGTTCCTCGTGTTCCGTTCGCTCTATCTCGGCAACCAGAAGTGGACAGAGGGTCAGCCTAACATCGCTGAAGGCGACGAGGTTGTGGTTTACGGCAAGCTCACCAACTACTACGGCAATACTCCTGAGACTGCTCAGGGCACTACATACCTTGTGTCTGTAAACGGCAAGACAGAGGGCGGTTCTACTGGTGGCGAGGACAAGCCGGGCGAGGACAAGCCTGCAGGCAATGGCAATATCGCTATCAACGGCACAACACTCACACTCTCTAACCCGAGCGTTCAGGCTGGTGCAACAACAGTAGAGGTGGTTCCTGGCGACTTCTATACAGAGAATGGTACTGAGGTTACAACCATCACTCTTAAGGACGGCACAAAGATCGTCTTCGACGCAAACGGCGAGAAGAATGGTCCGAAGTATTACACAGGTGCTAACTACTCTAACATCCGTGTTTACAAGAACAACATGATTACATTCGAGGGTCACAAGGCAATCGCTAAGGTTGTGTTCAGCTGCGATGTAGACAAGAATAAGAATGTCAATTGCGTCGGCAACGAGACTGCTACTGTTGTTATCGACGGCAAGACAATGACTTATACAAACGTCTTCAAAGAGGCTTCTGGCGGTGGCGTTCAGTTGCGTATAAACAAGATCGTAATCACATACGCCAAGTAATAGGCTTATTTACTATCGTAAGTAATACGATTCTTTAATATTCCAAGCCGTTTCAAACATTGAAGCGGCTTGGAATTTTTGTTTTCAAAAATTTGTGGGTCTCATAAAAAAGTCGTAACTTTGCATCCGCTAAGCGTTTGAAAGCGAATTATTTATTTAACACTATAACAATTTAAACAAAATGAAGAAGGGAATTCATCCAGAAAACTATCGCCCCGTCGTATTCAAGGATATGTCCAACGGCGATATGTTCCTTACAAAGTCTACATGCAAGGCTACAGAGACAGTAGAGTTTGAAGGCGAAACTTACCCAGTAGTAAAAGTCGAAATCTCAAGCACATCTCACCCGTTCTATACTGGTAAGAGCAAGCTTGTCGATACTGCAGGTCGCGTAGATAAGTTCATGAACCGCTACGCAAAGGTTCGCAAGTAAGGAAAAGAACGAGATATATACTTCAGATAGACACGCTCTATTTTTGAATATGAATATTGAGGGTGTGTTCCATTCGTAGTTGCATATACGTATGGAACACACTCTCTTTTTTGTTTAAAAGTAAAAGAGTAAAAAGGCTTTTTAAAAGATATGTTCAGATGAAGCAATATTATAAATACGCATTGCGCTGCGCAGCGATGGCTGTGCTGATGCTCTCTGCGCTCACCTTCAGCGCTTGTGGAGACGACGAGGAGGGCGGTAACGGCAGCCAGAGCGGACAGATAGACAAGAAGAACAAGAACGCTAACGTGCCGTCGGCTGCCAACGGCTACAACAAGGCGATACAGCGCACCGAGTTCCCTGCTCTGAAGCAGGGCGGCAAACAAAAGGTGCTGGTTTATCGCATGAAGTCGACGGCGTACGACAAGGACGGCGTGAACTTCTCGGTGGAGTGGGACTGCAACAAGCGTTCGCAGCGCTGGACGTGCTATCAGATGCACCGCGGATATTCGGGCAAGTACAGTCGTGTGTCAAACTTCTATTTCGACACGACAAGCCTCACGGCAGACGAATACTACGACGAGTTCAAATACTTCCCAGGCTATGACCGCGGACATATCTGTCCGAGCGGCGACCGCACGGCGTCGGAGGAGATGAACTCTCAGACGTTCGTAATGACGAATATGCAACCGCAGTATCATCAGTTCAACGGCTACGACGACAGCGGCAACAGCGGTTTGTGGGTGCGTATGGAGAACCAGCTGCGCAAGTGGGCAGACAAGCTCTCTGCAACGGATACTATCTTCGTTTGCAAGGGTGGCACAATCGACAGCGAGGCTAACATCATAACGCGCATCGGGGGCAAGCTCATCGTGCCGAAATATTTCTACATGGCTATCCTGCGCAAGAGTTCGTTCGGATATGCGGGCATGGCGTTCTGGAGCGACCAGACAAATGCGTGGCGCATGAACGAGACGTTACGTTCACACGCTATCTCTATCGCAGAGCTTGAGAAGCGCACTGGCATCGACTTCTTCTGCAATCTGCCTGATGATGTGGAGGCGCAGGTCGAGAAGACGTTCAAACCGAGTGTCTGGTCAGGCTTATAATCTGTATCCTCCCACAGAATTCACTCTGCTGAGATAATCTCCCACAGAATTCACGGAATACACAGAAGTTGTGGTGCTTTTAAGGGGGTGCACTTGTCTCAAGTGCACCAACACAACAAAATCTATATTCTCCCACAGAATTCACAGAACCCACAGAACTTTCTGCTGAGAAAAACTCCCACAGATTTCACAGAATACACAGAACTTTCTGCTGATAAAAACTCCCACAGATTTCACAGATTTACACAGATGCTTTTAGCAAGAAGGTTCTGTGTAAATCTGTGAAATCTGTGGGAGTTTTTGCATCCTAACGTATAGTGTGAAATCAGTGGGAGTTTTTATATTTCTTTGCGCTGTTCGTAACCCACAGCCCTGCGAACGTGAACGCTCCGTTGATCATGAGCAGCTCGTAGCCGAAGCGGTAGCCCCAGAGATGCTGCGCGGTGATGTCGAGAGCGTAGCAGAGTAGGGGTGAGGCGAGGCAGACGTATGGCACGAGGCGGTCGTTGACGGCGCGGCGCGTGAGCAGACCGAAGGCGAACAGACCCAGCAGCGGACCGTAGGTATATGAGCAGAGCACGTAGATGGCATCAATGACGCTCGTAGAGTTGAGCATGCGGAACAGCAGTATGAACGCCACGAACACCACGGCGATGCCCACATGCGCACGGCGGCGCAGACGCTCGTCTTCGGGACGCTCGCAGATGTCGACGCAGTAGCTTGTGGTGAGTGCCGTGAGCGCCGAGTCGGCACTGGAGAACGACGCCGCAACGATGCCGATGGTGAAGAACACGGTGACGACGGTGCCCAACGCACCCGTAGCCGCGAACATCGGCAGCAGTTCGTCGCCAGCCGCAGGCAGCGGTGTGCCCTCCTTCTGCGCCAGCATCATAAGCAGCACGCCGAGCGCCATGAACAGCAGGTTGGCGGGCACGAAGGCGAAACCATACGTACACACATCCTTTTGAGCCTCGCGTAGCGATTTGCACGTGAGGTTTTTTTGCATCATGTCCTGGTCCAAACCCGTCATCACGATGGCGATGAAGGCTCCGCTGAGCAGCTGCTTCCAGAAGTTTTGCGTCGACACCCAGTCGTCCCACACGAACATGCGGCTGTGTCCGTCGGCAGCCACCGCCTGCACGGCTTCGCCCACGCTCATGCCCAGCTGCTGCGTCACATTATATATAATAAGGAGCAGCGCGGCGAACATGCAGGTGGTCTGGAACGTGTCGGTCCACACCAGCGTCTTGATGCCGCCGCGGCGCGTGTATAGCCAGATGAGCAGCGTCATACCCACGACGGTTAGGGGGAACGGCACGTCCACGGCGTCGAACACGAAACGCTGCAGAATGATACAGACGACGTAGAAGCGCACGGCGGCGCCCGTCATCTTCGACGTGAGGAAGAACCATGCGCCCGTCTTGTACGACCGCTTGCCGAGTCTCTCCTTCAGATATGAGTAGATGGTCGTTAGGTTCAGCCGGTAGTAGACTGGCAGCAGCAGGAAGGCGATGGCGAAGTAGCCGAGGATGAAGCCGATGCAGGTCTGCACGTATGTCATATCGGTGCGCATCACCATGCCCGGCACGCTCACGAACGTGATGCCCGAGATGGATGCGCCCACCATTCCGAACGCCACCATGTACCACGGCGAGCGTCGGTTGGCGCGGAAGAAGGTTTCGTTGTTGTCGCCGCGTCGTGCGGTGAGGCGGCTGAAGAGCATGAGAGCCGCGAAGTAGGCGGCTACGGTGAGGAGGATTGTCATGTTTTGGGTTGATTTAAAACCAGTAGCGGAGGTCTCCGGCCTCCGCAGCACCAAGTCGAATACTATCAGACTGGTTGCTACGGAGGCCAAAGACCTCCGCTATTGAAATTTATAAAGATGTTTCATTTGGTGCTGCGGAGGCCGGAGACCTCCGCCACTTTTCTTTACAGGTTGTGCTCAGTGAGCCAGCGCTCAGCCTCGAGCGCAGCCTTGCAGCCTGAGCCTGCAGCCACGATAGCCTGACGGTAGTTCGGGTCGGCGCAGTCGCCGGCAGCGAACACGCCCTCCACGTTAGTGCGCGGCGTTCCGTCGATGGTCTTGATGTAGCCAGTCTCGTCGCAGTCGACGAACGGGCGGAACACGTCGGTGTTCGGCTTATGACCGATAGCGAGGAAGAAGCCGTCGATAGCAATGTCGTAGCGCTCCTCGTCGGGCTCGCCCTTACGCTTCACGAGGTGAGCACCCTCCACGCCGTCCTCGCCGAAGAGTCCGAGAGTGTTGTGCTCGTAGAGAATCTCGATCTTCTCGTTTTCCTCCACGCGCTTGCGCATTACGTCAGATGCACGCAGGTAAGGTTTGCGCACAATCATGTACACCTTCTTGCAGAGACCTGCCAGATAGAGAGCCTCCTCGCACGCTGTGTCGCCGCCGCCCACTACAGCAACGGTGCGCTTGCGGTAGAAGAAGCCGTCGCATGTGGCACATGCGCTCACGCCCTGACCGTTGTACTTCTTCTCGTCGTCGAGTCCGAGGTATTTGGCACTTGCTCCGGTAGCGATGATTACGGTGTCTGCCTCAATCTCTACGCCCGTGTCTGTGGTGAGCACGTAGGGCTTCTTCGAGAAGTCGACCTTTGCGATTGAGCCTTCGCGCATGTCTACGCCGAAGCGCAGAGCCTGCTGGCGCAAGTCCTGCATCATCTGGTTGCCGTCCACTCCCTCGGGGTAGCCGGGGAAGTTCTCTACGACGGTAGTCTGTGTGAGCTGACCGCCAGTCTGAATGCCGCAGTATTCTACCGGGCTGAGGTTGGCGCGTCCAGCGTATATTGCAGCAGTGTAGCCTGCCGGACCGCTGCCCACGATGAGGCAACGCACATGTTCTCTATTTTCCATTTCTATTGATTTTATTACAAGTTGTTATGTTGAGGTGTTGTGGTGTTGAGATATGTGGGGTTGTATGTGGTGTTGTAATGTTGTAATGTTGAGGTGTTGAGATTTGTGGTGTTGTGGTGTTGTTATGTTGAGGTGTTGACATATCTCACCATTACACCATCTTTCATATCTCACCATCTCACCACCTCACCATTACACCATCTTTCACATCTCACCACCTCTTTACAGCAGTTCTTCAATCTGCTTTGCGATATTGTCGAGGCTCTCTGTCGGTTCGAATCGAGCCACTACCATTCCACGCTTGTTGATGAGGAACTTTGTGAAGTTCCACTTTATGTCGGCTGTCTCCTTATAGTCGGGCGCATCCTTGGCGAGCATCTCCTCAAGCACCGGTGTGAGTTTGTGTGCAGGGTCGAAGCCTGCGAACGACTTCTGCTCCTTGAGGAACTTGAAGAGGTCGTCGGCGTCGTCGCCGTTCACCTTCACCTTCTTGAAGCGCGGGAACTCGGTGTTGTACGTGAGCTTGCAGAACTGGTGTATCGACTCGTCGGTGCCAGGAGCCTGTGCGCCGAACTGGTTGCACGGGAAGTCGAGCACCTCGAATCCCTGCGCATGATACTTCTCGTAGAGCTTCTCCAGCTCCTCGTACTGTGGTGTGAAGCCGCATTTTGTAGCTGTGTTCACAATGAGCAGCACCTCGTTGGCATACTCCTTCAGCGACACGCTCTTACCTTTTCTGTCTTTCACCGAGAAATCATAAACAGTCTTCATCTTTCTTTTCTTTATTTGTTTAATGTGTTCTTTTGATATCCTTTTGTCTCGGGGTATTGTTTGTTGTTTCGGGGTGTTGGCTTTAAGTCTTGTGATACAGACTTTAATTTTACAAAGGTAACGATTTTATTGGATAATACTCACTATTTGTTCTCATTTTTTTCAACTTCTTAACTCCGAACCTTATAGACGACGCATCGTGTTCCGTCCGCCGTCCGATCAGATTGCGTCCGCCATCCGATCAGATTATGCCTGCCTGTAGGAGGAAAGAGTTTAGATACTATCCGTTTCTTTTAGTCATAACAATATGTTCTTATATGAATTGCTAACTATCAATCGATAAAGAAAAATTTAAAAAAAGATAACTTTTGTTTGGCGAAAAACATGATTATAAGTATATTTGCAGAATAATTGTAGCAATCAATTAATAATCATACAAACATAATTATGAAGAAATCTTTACTTTTGACTGCGGCTCTTGTTATGGCAACAACAGCTGCCAACGCACAGCCGTTTGTTGAAGGCGTTCCGTTCAGCGCACGCCAGTTCGGCAAGCACCTCGTGCCAGCACTTAACGCACAGGCTCAGCCTTCAAAGCTGCGCGCTGAGAAGAAAAACAACTATTATTTGCGTCCGGAAGGTGCATTGTTCCAGACTTCTGATAAGACAGGTCAGCTTTGGGGTACAGTTTACATGTACGTTCCGGGTGCTTACGACGTAAAGTTCAAGAAGCAGGGCTCGGATGCTTATGTTTGGCATCAGAACACCTTCGACTATTACGGCGATGTAACTGTTAACGATTGCTCAAGCAAAACAGATTATTATTATAAGATTGACGCAAACGGCGACTTCAACTTGAAGAGTCTGTTTGATGGAAGCGACGCTGTTCCAACACTTGTTTGCAATACCGACTCGTTCCTCCTTGCTTCTGAGAATCCTTACTTCGGCAACCCCGGCGACCCAGGCAAACACGAATCATTGGCTTTGATGTACTATTATCCGCGCGTATATTCTGGTATCGACCAAGCTAACCGCCGCGTGACTCCGCTTTCATACACTATGGACCAGGTTAGCGAATTGTTCTTCGGTGGCATGGACAACGAGTACACATACGGCTCGGGTACGTTCACACAGGACGGAGCTAAATACACCGCCACCGGCGTTTATCAGTATTTCGACAAACCGATGGCTCCGCTGGTCGTAGAAGATATCTTCATTCCGGTTATCTCTAAGGGCTATTATCCTATCGCGAAGGGCAAGTCGCTGCGTATGCAGATCCACAACGTGATAGAGCAGGACGGCCAGCGCATTCCTGGCGACAAGATTCTCTACGAACTCACAGCTACAGAGTCTGAGACTATCGACGTAGGCAGCGTTCCGTACGACGATAACACAAGCTACAACGCCTTCACACTCGTGTTCACAAAGAAGAACGCTGAGGGCAAGGCAGAGCGCTTCACAATCGACGAGCCGTTCTACGTAGTTATCGACGGACTCGACAAGGAAGGCATCGACTGCGGCTTTGAGGTCAGCGAGTTGCCTTACTATTACGACAACTTCGACTCGGCTGTAGGCATGTGGAGCAAGGACGGCAGTCCGGCTTTCTTCAGCCTCTACAAGGACGTTGCGCTGAAGGTGTCGTTCTCGGCTAAGTACGACTACTGCAACCCGATGTACTACGTCCTCAACGGACGTGAGGAGAACTACGGCGTTGTGAAGATGGACAACGACGGCACAAGCGGCAAGACTCTCATTCCTGGCGATTTGGTCTTCGACGGTCCGGCTATCAAGACTAACGACAGCTGGTTCGACGCCAACAACGACCCCAACTACACCGTAACTTGCGACGCCGACTGGGTTAAGTCTATCACTCCCGATACAAACACATGGGCTGACTACGACATCACAGTGCTCAAGGTGGTATGCGACCCGTTGCCTGAGGGCGTAAGCGGACGCAAGTGCGAGCTTCACGTTCAGGGCAAGACCTGCAAGTCGACATATCCTATCGAGGTTCTGCAGGGCAATGCAGAGGCAGGCATTAACGGCGTTACAGTTAACGTGGCACGCGACGGCAAGACATACAACATCGGCGGACAGCGCGTGGCTGACGACACAAAGGGCCTCGTAATCCGCAACGGCAAGAAATATCTGAACAAGTAAGAATCCTAACTTCTATTTCGTAATTAGAAACAAAAAGGGGTGCGCAAGTTGCTCTGCAACCGCACCCCTATATATAAAAAGGTGCGAAGATTGCGCTGCAACCGCACTCGTATATATAATATAATGTATAATAATTAGAGAGAGTTAATTAATAAGATAAATAACTTAAACAATATGATTATGAGAAAAACACTTAGAGTACTTCTCTCTGCGGTGCTGGCAGCCACAACGTTGGTTCCGTCGGCAACAAACGCGCAGACTCCGTCTACGGGCGGACCGTACGACATCCCGTATTCATGTCTTTGGAACGACCCGACTGTGCTGTCTACCAATGAGTGGACCGTTGAAGACAAGAACAACGACGGCATCACTTGGGGATTCAGCAACGACGTGCCCGGCAGTTTCATTAGTTATGTAGGCACTACGCAGAAGCAGGATGCCGACGACTGGCTCGTTAGTCCGTACTTGGCATTCGAGGCAGGTAAGACATATAAGATTGAGACCGGCGGTTTCAAGGCTGCAGGCGGTGCACAGCAGTTGGCTGTGGCTATCGGCACAGGCGACGACCCCACAACATACAAGGTCGTAGGCGACTATACCATCTCTGCTACATACGGCATCGGTAGCGCCACACCAGTTGAAGGCGAGTTCATTGCTCCTACAACCGGCAGCTATCGCGTAGCATTCCATTGCACCAGCAACCAGCGCGCTTATCTCCTGCTCCTTCCGGTGAAGGTGGTTGCCGAGGCAGCCTTGGCTGTGCGTCCGGCAGCAGTAAACGACCTCAATGTAGAGGTTGGCGCCAAGGGAGCAGTTTCGGCTAAGGTGTCGTTCACAACACCGTCTACCGACTATGCAGGCAATAAGCTCTCAGGTCTTACACGCGTTCAGCTCTATCGCGACTATGTGCAGGTGAAGAACTACGACGCTCCTGCTGTAGGCACAAAGGTAGAGTGGCAGGACGACGAGGTTGTTACCGGCGAACATTCATACAGCGTAGTAGCTACAGCCAACGACTTGCGTAGCGACGAAGTTGTAAAGAAGGTGTATGTAGGTTACGACCGTCCGCTTCCTCCGCAGAACATCAAGATCTACGACCACCTCAACGGCAAGGCAACCATCACATGGGACCCCGTTTCAGAAGTTGGTATGCACGGCGGATATGTAGATCCGAAGACAGCAGAATACTGCGTAAATACACTTTATTATGGTTATCTTCAGCCGGTGGAGCAAGGTCTTACAACTACAAAGTGTGTTGTAAACGATGTTAACTACGACGGTGCTCAGGGTGCTGTGCAGTATGCACTTCAGACGTACGTAGACAGCCCGACATCAGACACAGCCGTAGTCAGCGACTATGGACGTGAAGCATTCGTCATCGGTCTGGCACACCCGATACCTTACTACGAGTCGTTCGCTAACAAGAGCCTTCAGAAGGGTCCGTGGATTATCGACGCCAACT
>OLGV01000203.1_pt1 | contig 26152 bp, 32 predicted proteins | sample 1605761 | NCBI WGS metagenome assembly OLGV01 (sample SAMN03283245) | human gut metagenome | biome: human-associated habitat; material: feces | host: Homo sapiens | place: Peru | collected 2012
GCTCTGCAATTTCTTCAACCGGATAATGGCAGGCAATCAGATTCTCCTTCGTGTCAATATCGGTTCCGTAATAGCACGGATTGAGGAACGGCGGAGACGACACGCGCATATGGACCCCGCGTGCACCTGCCTCGCGGAGGAGGTTCACGATCTGTCCGCAGGTGGTGCCGCGCACGATCGAATCGTCGCAGAACACGAGGCGCTTGTCCTTTATCAGCCCTGGGATCGGTATGAGCTTCATGGCGGCGATCCGTTCGCGCTGCCTCTGGTCCTGCGGCATGAACGAACGCGCCCAGGACGGCGTGTACTTCACGAAAGGCCTCGCGTACTTCAGCCCGGCCTCGTGCGCATAGCCGAGCGCATGGGACGTGCCGCTATCGGGAACGCCGCCTACGGAATCGGCCTCCACGGGGTTCCTCTTCGCGAGGAACGATCCGGAGCGGTAGCGGGACATCTCCACGTTGCGCCCCTCGTAGGATGACGCTGGATACCCGTAGTAGACCCAAAGGAACGAGCAGATCTGCATCTTCTTGTTGGCAGGGCGAATCTGTGTCATGCTGTCGGCTGTAAGCTCTACGATTTCGCCCGGTCCGACGTTGTAGCACTCCTCGTAGTCGAGGTTTGGGAACGACGATGACTCGCTCGAAGCAGCGTATGCTCCGTCCTTCTTGCCAATAATAATAGGTGTGCGGCCCCATGCGTCGCGAGCGCAGATGATAGAATCCTCGGTGAGAATCATCATTGTGCATGAGCCCTTTATGTGATGAAAGACATTCTCTATACCTTCGCGGAATGTCTTGCCTTGAATAATGAGCAAGGCTACGAGTTCGGTTTGGTTTGTGGCGCTTTGCGAGAGCTCGGCAAAGTGCATGTTCTTCTCAAGCAATTGCTTGGTAAGTTCCTCCAGATTCGCAATCTTCGCTACTGTGCAGATAGCGAAACGTCCGAGGTGTGAGTTGATTACGAGCGGTTGTGCGTCAGTGTCGCTGATTACGCCGATGCCCGCTGTGCTACCTTCGAACCGGTCGAGTGTCGGTTCAAACTTAGTCCTGAAATACGAGCTCTCCAGATTGTGGATAGAGCGTGTGAAACCCTTCTCTTTACTGTACATGGCGAGACCGCCACGGCGAGTTCCGAGGTGTGAGTTGTAATCGGTTCCGTAGAAAACATCTGCAACGCAGCTTTTCTTGGAGATGGTGCCAAATATGCCTCCCATAAGAATGTTGTGTTTTGAAAATTTGTGGTGCAAAGTTACGTATATTTGTTGAATAAACGGTGCTTTAACTTTGAAAAAACTTGCTCCGCCGTATTATTTCTTGACATAATTATGGTGCAACATGTTGCAGAAAGTGCATTTTTAGAGTTCTTAATTTGGCTGATTAACATAAAGTTATTACTTTTGCATATCATTTAAATGGAAAATTTACTATAATTTATTACTAATTATAACTATGAGTTTGAAAATTGTTGTACTTGCCAAGCAAGTACCCGACACACGAAACGTCGGCAAGGACGCTATGACAGCCGAAGGTACTGTCAATCGCGCTGCCCTACCGGCAATCTTCAACCCCGAAGATTTGAACGCGTTGGAGCAGGCTCTGCGTCTTAAGGAGCAGAACCCGGGTTCAACAGTAGGTATTTTGACAATGGGTCCTCCGCGTGCTGCTGAGGTTATCCGCGAGGGTCTCTACCGCGGTGCAGATACAGGCTGGTTGCTTACAGACCGTCTTTTTGCTGGTGCCGACACACTCGCTACATCTTACGCTCTGGCTACAGCCATCCAGAAGATTGGCGACGTAGACGTTGTGATCGGTGGCCGCCAGGCTATCGACGGCGATACAGCGCAGGTAGGACCGCAGGTGGCTCAGAAGCTTGGCTTGTCGCAGGTGACATACGCAGAGGAAATCCTCAAGTGCGAGGACGGCAAACTCACCATCCGTCGCCACATCGACGGCGGTGTAGAGACTGTTGAGGCTCCGATGCCGCTCGTAGTTACAGTGACTGGCTCTGCGGCTCCGTGCCGTCCGGCTAACGCCAAGCTCGTCATGAAGTACAAGCGTGCCACAGCTCCTATGGAGCGCAAGCCTGAGGATAAGTACAACTACCTCTACGAGGAGCGTCCTTATCTCACACTCAACCAGTGGACCGTTGCCGACGTAGACGGCGACCCGCAGCAGTGCGGCTTGAGCGGTTCGCCTACTAAGGTGAAGGCTGTTAAGAACATCGTGTTCCAGGCTAAGGAAAGCAAGACTCTCACAGGCTGCGACGCCGACATCGAGGGCTTGGTAAAGGAATTGTTGGACGAAAAGATTATTGGATAATGAACAACGTATTTGTATATTGCGAGATAGAAGGCACTCAGGTTCAGGAAGTGTCTCAGGAACTTCTCACCAAAGGACGTAAGCTCGCCAACCAGCTCGGCGTAGACCTTAACGCCGTAGTTGCCGGCACTGGCATCAAGGGCAAGGTGGAAGATCAGATTCTGCCTTACGGCGTCGACAAGCTCTTCGTCTTCGACGCTGAGGGCCTCTTCCCTTACACATCGGCTCCTCACACCGACATCCTTGTGAATCTCTTCAAGGAGGAGCAGCCGCAGATAGCGCTCATGGGTGCTACTGTTATCGGTCGCGACCTCGGTCCGCGCGTTTCTTCTTCGCTCACCAGCGGTCTTACAGCCGATTGTACGGAGCTTGAAATCGGCGACTACGACGACAAGAAGAGTGGCGTTCACTACGACAACCTGCTCTATCAGATTCGTCCGGCTTTCGGTGGCAACATCGTGGCTACTATCGTCAACCCTGAGCACCGTCCGCAGATGGCTACTGTGCGCAGCGGCGTGATGCAGAAGGCTCTCTACGAGGGCGAGGCAAAGGGCGAAGTGGTATATGCCGACGTAGCTAAGTACGTGCCCGAGACAGACTTTGTTGTGAAGGTGCTCGACCGCCACGTTGAGGCTGCAAAGCACAACCTCAAGGGCGCTCCTATCGTTGTTTCCCGCGTAAGGTAGGCCGGCGATGGGGCTGAATATTTCAAAGGAAAGCACATTGAGGCTTTCCACGATCACGGGTGCTGTCCTCGCGGATGCGGGGTTAATACTCATTATGCTTGACAATACACTCGCAGGCGTTTTGTCTCTCTTCCTGGCAGCTCTTTTCATAGGGCTCGCCGCTGCAATACTGAGAAAGTGATGGCTACGGAAAGATGGTGGTGCGATGATGCCCACACGACATTCATAAGATGCACAACTCCCAGGGCAGTGTGCGTTAATCCGCAATCAGAGTTCGCCGACAAGCTGGAGAGGGAACTCCGTCCGGTGACGATGGATGAATACTACAAATATGAACTTTATTTAGACTAATGAACTATGGATAATTTTTCAATCAAACTCGATTTTATGAAGTTCAGGGGCGCGAAGCTCGTTACTGCCCAGGGACGCAAAGGCGTTTTCATCCCGGTTGATGAGAATCAGGCAATCTATGTCGGCAGCAAGGGTGTCTATCTCAACCTTTCTGCCATCGAGCTTTCGCAGGAAAGCAAGTACGGTGACACGCACCTCGTGAAGGGCAACATCGACAAAAAGACATTCGACGCGATGACGGAGGACGAACGCCGTTCCCAGCCGATTCTCGGCAATATGCGTCCGCTCAAAGCTCCCGAAATGGCTGCCCAAGCAGTGCAGTTCGACGACGACCTTCCGGAATAATCAAAGCCGCCCGGGATGCGGACGGCTTTGGTAACAAAAAGGAAAGGAGTTTAATGAATTGGGATGTTAATATCTGCGATTTTCTTGCTGATGTCCTTGAGGGCATAGGCAAGAACGTCAAGTTCTTCGGAGGTGAAACGGGCGGGCTTGCCGTTTACGGTGGCTCCGTTCAGTCGCTGGGAGAACCAGCTGCGGGACTTGTGGAAATAGTTCTCGGCGATGAAGGAAAGGTTGAGCGCCGGAATCACCGGCTCGATAGCCTCCTTAACGCGGAACTCCCTGGACTCCGCAATCGCGTTCTCCGCGCCTTCCAAGAAGGCCTGCCTGAAATCTTCAGGGGATTGTTCGGAAAGCTCGCGAATCTGCGCATCGATTTCGGCTTTCCTCTTCTCGTCGGCGGTCGCAATGTACTCGCTTCTGAGTTCGTTGAATCTTTCTTTTACAGTCATATATATCGGTCTTTTAAGTCCTCCCCTCGCGGGGAGGCTCTAAAGGTTAATCTTTCAGTTTCTCAAGCTCTTTCATCAGTTCCTCTATCGTTTTGTCGAGTCCGTGGAGTCTTGGTTTCAGAGCTTTGTAGTAGCTCAGGAAGAACTCGATGTCCTCATAAAGTTCTTTCCTTTTCTTCTTTTTATCCATTCATTGTTTACACCTCCTTTCCTTTTTGTTGATACAAAGGTAGGTATAATAAATTAAATAAACAATAGTTTATTAAAATATTTAACATTTATTAATGTTATATGATACGCAAGGAACAGATTTTTGAGGCGACGGAGGGCGGAAAGGCTGTCATCGCGGGATATTATCCTCAGAGCGCTTCGTGCTTTTCGGGGCGCGGGCGCAACTTCAGGATTCGGGAGGACGACAAGAGCCCTTCCTGCACCGTGTTCCGGAAAGAGGGCGTCTGGTTCATACAGGACAAGGGCGGAAACGACACCAAAGCCTACACGGCCATTCAACTCGTAATGAGGGAGGAGGGGCTGGACTATCCGGCGGCGATAAACTGGATTGCCAGGAAATACGCCCCGCATCTTCTGGAGGGAGACGCGGCCGCCTCAGAGGTGAAGCCGATGCCGGAGATGAAGAAGGTCAAGGGACAGGAGAAGATGTCCGTAAACCTCAGGAAAGGCGGCAAATTCACCGACAGGGAGCTTTATCTTCTCGGCTACAAGATTACTCCCGAAATCTGCGCCGACCTCTGTCTCAAACCCGTAGATTCCTACATCACGGCAAAGAACGCCAAGGGAGAAAGCTGGCTCATTTCCTCGACGGACAATTATCCCATCTATTATTACGACTATGGCAAATGGGGCAAACTCTATCAGCCGCTCGGAGACATCCGCTTTATGTATGTGGGAGACAAACCGGAAGACTTCTTCTTCGGTGAAAAGGATTTCATAAAGGCATACGCCGACGCGAAGAATGGAGTCTATCACGGAATCGTCGAGGCGGAACCGGTTGACGGAGAGGAATTGGGTCCCGCCGTCGATATGACCTGGAAAGAACTCATCATCTGTTCCGGACCTTCAGACGCTCTGAATGTCCATTCCGCCGGGTATCACGTCTGCTGGTTGAATTCGGAAACGGCGGAACTTACGGAGTATGAGTTCTCTCTGCTTCAGAAGATTGCCAAAAAGATATATATCCTCTACGACATCGACGACACGGGTATTGCGAATATGTACCGCATTGCGCTGCGCTATCTAGACATCAACATCATCCGCCTCCCGGAGGAACTCAAACGTTTCAAAGACCGTAAAGGCAAGCCTTGCAAGGACGCGAAGGATTTTTTCGTGCATTTCCGTAGACCGGAGAACCAGAACCCCGTCTCTCTTTTCAAAGAGCTGGTCAAACTCTCCGGTGGGCTGAAGTTCTGGCAGGAGAAGAAGACCAAGACGGGAGGATTCGGCGGATATGACATAAACAACGAACAGCTGTATTCTTTTCTCGAAGCTTCGGGATATTTCCGCATCGCGACCAATCCGGACTGCACGGACTTCGCCTTTTGTCAGGTGAAAGACAATGTGGTGACAATTATCGGCGACGACAGCATTTCAGCACACTGTTCGGCCTATCTACTGGAGTATCTCCGCACCCACGCGAACTATTACAACCAGACACTCGCAAACACCATCCACCGTTCTCCGCAAATCAGCCGGAGTTCGCTGGAGAAACTCTCGGTGATTGTGCCGGACTTCAACGCATTCGACGAGCATTCCGACACATTCTTCTTCAACAACGGACCGGTGAGGGTCACGGCCACGGGCGCGAAACTCCTGAAGCCGTCGGATTGTCCGTACAATGTCTATCGCAGCAAAATCATCGAGAGAGACTTCCGGGCGGAGCAGCCCTTCTTCGACATCGAGTATTCCGAGGAATATGCCACTCTGCTGAACCGTCTTTCCATCCTCTCCCCCGACACCCCCGACTATGTTCAAACCAAAAAGCAAGTTGACGCTCTGGATGAGCTTAAGAAGTATCGGCTGAAGATTTTCCGCAACGACAACACATTTATGCGCTTTGTCTATAACACAGGGCGCAACTATTGGCGAAAGGAGGAACTGGGCATCAGTCTGACACCGGACGAACAGGCGGAAACGGATCTGCACTTCATCTCGAAGGTTATGGCACTTGGATACATTATGAGCAAGCACAAGGTAGCCGGCCAGCCTTACGCGATTTATGCTATGGAGACGGAGCAGTCTGAGGAAGGCACCCACCTGGGAGGTACGGGAAAGTCCCTGTTTATGACGAGTACGGAGCAGCTTCGTAAGCAGCTGTTCATCAACGGTCAGGAAATCAATCCGTCAAAGACGGACTTTATGCTTGCCGGAGTGCGCAGCGGAATCACCGACACGGTTTATTTCGACGACCTGAACGACAGCATCGACCTGCACCGCTTTATGCCGATGATTACAGGAAAGATGGTGGTGAACCCGAAGAATAAGGATGCTTTCATACTGGAATTCAAGGACAGTCCCAAAGTGGCTTTCACCTCCAACCACGCAATCAAAAAATTCGATGCATCGCTCCGCCGTCGTACCTGGTTCACCGCCTTCACCGACTACTACCACTCCGACGATCCGATGCGCGGTCTGAAGGAGCGCTCTCCATACACGGAGTTTCACAAGAACCTCATCCAGGACTACTCCCCGGATGAGATGAACGGATTCTACAACTTTATGTTCAACTGCATCTCCGTCTGGCACAAGCTCCGCGTGAGGATTCAGCCGCCGATGAAGCAAATCGAGCAGCGCAACCTCCAGAGAGCCATCACCGACGAATTCATCTGGTGGGCTGAAGACTGGTTCACAGCGGAGCGCCTCGATGTGATTGTGAATAAGGACGAGGCATTTGACGCCTACAAGTCCACTCTGAACAGGAAGATTCAAGACAGCATCAAGATGCAGACATTCAAGAAAAAACTCATAATGTACTGTGCTTATAAGGGCTGGGTGTTCAATCCGCCCGAGCTGCTTCTCTCCGAGACCGAGAGGCAGCGCAACGACATCCGCCGCAAAGCCGACGGCAAAGACCTCTATTTCTTCTACATCGATACGAGAAAGGATAATGAGGAGAAGCTTGACGCGGCGTCAATTATCGACGCTCCGCCTGAGTGCGAGGCTTTGGGGCCGGGGGTAATCGGGACGTCGGCTGAAACCGGGCAGCCGGATGTTGCGCGGCCGCCATTTATATAACGGCCATCGATGCTCTTGTGTAAAAACAGTTCACAAGCGCGTCAAAAAAAGCACTTTGACAGGGGGTTCGCCTTTCGCGGACCCTTCTTTTTGGAGGAGGAGAATTTTTGCTGACGAGTTCAAGGTATATATTTCTTTGACCTTTTGACGCCTTAATAGTAAAAAAGAGTATAAGTAAATGAAAATAAGAGAGTTAAGCGGCGTCAACTTGCGGCGTCAACTTGGGTCAAAATGGTTTTTGCTGACGCCGATTTCGGGACATTTCGGGGGTGTGTGCAGAAGTATGAAAACAAAGTTGACGCGCTTGAATATCAACGAGTTAGACCATTTTGGCGCTTTTTGGCGTCAACTTGATAAAAAACAAAGTTGACGCCGATACCCCCACTGAATATCAGAGAGTTACAAGGATTTTGCGTCACGGCGTCAAAGCGTCAGAAAATTTGCGACCTCAAAACTCTCAGAAGTTTTTGAAGAGAAAAAACACCTGTTTTTCGACATAATTATGACTGAAAAAAGCACACAATCCAAGACAAAAACGGCCGTTCCGGAGAGATTGGAGTTCAATGCCGATGTTTACGGCCGTTCGATGCCGCTCTGGCATTACAGGGAACTTCCTCCAGGGATGGTCAAGGCGGAACAGAAAGACCTCTACCGGGGGCGCTGCGTCCTCTATAGAGTGGAACTCGGACCGGACAAAGGGGACTGGTACAGCGACTATGTCCGGGACAGCAACTACCGCATCCTCTGTCGGATGATTCGGGATGGGAAGGATGTGTGGATTAAGTAACAGAGTTGTTGTAAAAGCGGTTAAATATGCTTAACTTTGTGAGTGTTAGGCGTTTGAAAGGTGGATTACCATGTTGATAAAACTCAAATTTGACACTAAACTGAGACTCGACTACCTCGGTTTCCTCTTTCCGAGGATTCCAGGAGAGGATGTCTATAAGGTCAGCACACGTGAACCCATAGGAGAACTCCTGTGCGCCCGCGTCCGGGAGTCGTGGCGTCCGGTGGCGGAACCGGCTGGCGAACTCGTCGCGACTCTCGATTTGCCGCTGAATCCTGCAACCAGGAATGTGGTGAACAAGTTCATCTATTATTCACAGGCGGACACCGTGGCTCTGATGATGGCGTTTTCCGCGACATTCGACCTCGACTTTGCCGGCTACTACCGCAAGGGCGAGAGTCTCGGCTACGGACGCAAGGAGATTGTCGAGGCGTTCATCATCTCCCGCAACCTGGTGGAAGTGGATTGCAGCGACACTCTCTACAAACGGGTTTACAGGACGAGCCAGCGACAGATGAAATCTTTGACGCAGCGCCTTCTCCGCCGCTGCTACTATCTCGATGAAAGCATAAACCTTAAAGGATTGAAAGATGATACGAATAATCAACGAAGTTTTAGTGAGCTCGGCAACAAGCGGGTTCGACCTTCTGAAGATGTCAAGGCTGTCGATGATACCCGCATCCGGCACGCTGGAAAGCAAGGAGACTGTCAGCGAGAACGGACGCTCTTTGACCTATAAACTCGCATTGCGCTGCAAGGGTCTTTCGCCCGCCGTCAGGAAGACGCTGCGTGATGGCTGCATTGCCCGCGTTGTCTGCGCGGATCAAAGCTGCTGCGCCGTAGATTATTTCCTCGGCACTGAAGACATCCCCCTGCACTTCGAGCTGGAGGACAATCTCGACTTTCTCCAACTCTCCGCCACCTACAAAACAGTTTCGAGGCTGTAAACAGAGCGTATGTGCGAGGCTACACGGGACAACCGTATGGAGGAATGGTTCCGGCAACGGAGGCTTCTGAATATGCACCTGTGCGAGTCTGTAAAGTTTGCCGGGGCATTCGGTCTTCCGCTTGTCGCAGCCTTCGAGGGCAGTGTCCCGCAGCGCTTTATCGGATTCAACAGGGCTTTGACCTCACAGGATTATGATTGTGGCATTCATTTCTTCATAGATGACTACCAGTTCGAACGGGTATGGAACACTCCGGAGAAATATCTGTCTCTGCTCAGGCGGTTTCGCTGCGTAATTGCCCCCGATTTCAGTTTGTACATCGATTTGCCACCGGCGCTGAATTTTTGGAATATCTATAGAAACCGGCTACTTGCAGCATGGTGGCAGAGTCAGGGTATCCGTGTCATTCCGAGTGCCAGCTGGGGAAATGCGGACTCCTTCAGGTTCTGTTTCGAGGGGCTTCCGCATAGTTCGCTCATAGCGGTCGGGCATACGGCGATTGGGCGGACTAAGGATGGAAAGAACGCTTCTATTCTCGGAATGAGTGAATGCCTCAGGGTGCTCCAGCCGAGCGATGTGCTTGTTTATGGAAAACCGTTTGACTTGAATTTTAATAATTTCGTATATTTGGAGGACAACATTCAAAGATTGAGATATGGAAGAGAAAAAGTATGGTGATATTGGCTATGTGCACAAGCTTGACCCGGATGATGTAAAGATGTTTGAAGAAATTGCTAAAACCTCGAAATCAGAGAATGAAAAGCATTTTTTCAGGATTATGGAATATCGTCAGAAGCATCATTGCTCTCCAGAGTATGACTACCTTCTCGACAGTGAGAAAAATCCGGATAAGGTTGGTTTCACGAGAGAATGGTATGATGAATATATGTTGTGGATTGATGGCGATGAAAAAATGGAGACCAATTCATTGTCTTTTTTCTTGACAATGGATTTAGGCGAGTATATTTATGAACGGACAGGCTGCCGAACTTTGCTTGAATACCTGCGTTCCATAGATTATTCACGCATTGATTATAATGCCGACACAGAATTTTTATAGAAATGGGAACAGCCAGACAATACAACCCTTCCGGAGGATTCTATAATCACGAGTATCATCAAGAAGGAGACACAATATATTACGATGGGCTTAAAGGTAAGATTGTCGTAAAGAATGAAGAGAATAAGAATGGTCTGCCGCCATATTCCGGAACATCAGATTTCTATGCCGGGAAACGCACTAGAACGGGTGAAATTATTCAGGTGAGATTTTATAAGGACAGAAGACAACACATTGATTTCGACTGGGGGCATGAGCATACCAACAAAACGGGAGATAAAGCACGTTTTCCGGCTGGGACTGTTCACGTTCAAATATATGAAAATGGTGTGAGAAGCGAAATTGCGCGATTTATGAACAATGACGAAATCAATAGGTTTGGCGCTCTGCTCAAGTCGTTGAATCCCGATGTCAAGTTTCGTCCGTGATCGGCACAAATAGCAAAATCAGCCACTGAGTGGTGTGAGGGGCGCTGTCCTTTTTCGGGACAGCGCTTTTGTTTTCCTTTGTAGCGTAAAAATACGGACAATGAGAAAACAGATAAACACATCACATCTGGCTGCGGAGATAATCCGTGGGAAATGGCTTCTGGCTGATGCGGAGTCATATCTTCCTGCGGTGTTTGCTCTGCTTTCACGCACGCCTCTTGCCGATGTCGAGGAAATGACGCGTCCGTCATTCATGCTTTCGGACGGTTCCGAGATTGGCGATGGTGCACAGGCGACGGTCGAGAAAAAGGTGGCGGTTCTGCCGCTTCATGGTACAATGACCAAATACGAGACCTGTAGCTCCGACGGGGCTATGGCTCTTGCCTCATTCATAAGGAACTGTGCCGACCGCCAGGACATCGTCGCCATAGTCCTTGACATTGACAGCGGAGGCGGTGCGGCCAATGCTGTTCCGCCGCTCGTCGAGGCTATACGTTATGCTAAGGCAGTCCACAAACCTGTCATCGCTCACTGCGACCTCTGTTGCAGTGCCGCTCTCTGGGTGGCATCACAGTGTGATCTCATCTATCTCGACAACCCTATGTCAGAAATAGGTTCCATCGGGGTGCTGTGCACACTGTCGCTACCTCCGGAGAAAGACCCGCAGACCGGGGTGAAGGTTGTTCCGGTCTATGCACGCGAGTCCCCAGATAAGAACCTCGACTACAGAAAGGCGCTCGAAGGAGACTACAGTCTCATCCAGGACAGTATGTCTCCAATCGTCTCACAGTTTCAGGAGGCAGTCAAGAGAGGACGTCCGATGCTCGATGTGGAGAAAGAGGGTGTCTTGACCGGAGCGACATTCCTCTGCGACGAGGCTCTGAAACTCGGGTTCGCCGATGCTCGGAAGACTCTCAAGGAAAGCGTAGAAGCCGCGTTCGCGCTCGCTGAAATCTAACGAAAATACTTACAAACCTCTTATACCAAGTACAATGAACAAAAAAGCACTCTCAAACTCAAAGATGGGCAAAATCGTTGCCCGTCTTCTCGGAAAACCGGAGCTCGCTGTCAAGGATGGAAAGGTTGAACTTTCCGCTGAGGAGCGCGCGAAGGTTCTTGAGAACTACGGACAGGCTTTCCTCGAAAAGCTGGAGTCCGTCACTCTTGAAGACGAAGACGCCTTCGACCTCTTCGACGCGGCCGTTGCTGCCAAGACAGCCGAGGCCACAGCAGCCCTCTCCGCTCAGGTGAAAAAGCTTCAGGGCGATGTCCTGGAACTTTCCCGTGAACCGGAACCGCAGCCACAGGCACAGACTCCGTCAAAGCCGCTTTCGGCAGGCGAAGCCACAAGGCAGTTCGTCCTGAACATGAGCGCAGCGCACAACAAGATTGTCGCCCAGGCGCTCGCATCCACAAACCCGATGGCTTTCGCAGCCCTCGACAGCAGCACGCTTGACGTTGCGGATCTGAACACTGAGTTCAAGATTGTGATGCCACCAAAGGCAAAGCTCGACCTCCTCGCAAAGAGGCTCTATATGGGCTTCAACGACTCCAAGCATATGACGCGTATCCAGTCCGATCGCGACTTCATCGCTTCTGCTGCCATCTTCACCGAAGTCTCACAGCAGTTCACTCCTAAGTGGACTCCTAAAGGCACGGCGAAATTCACTCCGATTCGCATCCCTTACCGCCGTCACAAAATCAACGTCTTGATTCGTCCGACGGACATCATCAAGTCATGGTTGCTCAACCTCTACGAGCAGGGCAAGACTCAGGCTGAGATGCCTATCACCAAGTATATCATCGAGGAGCACATCCTTCCGAAGACCCTCGACGACATCACCCTCTCGATGATTGGAAAGGGAAAGTTCAAGGAAGTCTCGCTTGCTGGGCTCACTGATGGTACGGCCGGTTCAGCAGCTAAGGATTCCATGGACGGCTACGAGACCATCCTCGTCGATGGTCTTACGGACGAAAACTGCAAAATCAACTACCTCCGCGCGGCAAAGGACTACAGGACGCTCTCTGACGAGGAGCTCTTGAAGTATGTTGACAGCTTCGTTGACAACATCTCCGGACTCTTCGCGAAGACCGCAGTCGTTTTTTGCTCAGAGCAGTTCCGCACCCGCTACAAGAGGGCAGACTTTGCCGTAAACGGCAAGTACACCGGCATCGAGAACGGTGACACCATCCGTTTCACCAACTTCCACCTTGTGGTTCTTGAATCTATGTACAACTCGCCGATTCTCTTCGCCACTCCGAAAGAGAACTTCGTCGAGCTGGTTGACTACTCCAAGGCGGAGAGCTGCATCAACCGCATCGAGGAGAGCAACTACGATGTGAAGGTGTTCGGAGAATACTCTCTGTCGGTTGGCTTCAAGATTGCCGAAGCTGTGTTCGCGGCCGTTCCGACCGGATACACTCCTTCAGAGAGCATCCTTTCCGAGGGCATAGACCTCACTGAGGACGGTCCGTGGATGAACGGGGTCAAGCCGGCAAGCCAGGACTCTGAACAGAAGGCGGCCGGAGATTCCGGACAATCCGGACAGGAAGGCGCGTAATCACTGAAAAACAATCAGGACTATGTATACAAAAGTAAGTATTCCAAAGAATGGAGACGGCGCGGGATGCCCGTCTCCAAAGTCTTCCGACATCATAATCATGGATGTCGAGGACATCGAGACCGAACCTACGAGAGCACTCGGTGACGTGACCGTGAAGGGCAACTACACTCTCAAGGAGGGAGCGAAGGCCGTATGCGTCTATGGGACGCCGAAGACCATCGCGGCATCAGAAGAGTATTCCGGCGACGCCGATGCCCGTGGCGTGAAACAGGGCGTTGAGTTCGAGCACCCTGGCAACGAGAAGGACATCAAGAACTTCGTCGAGGCCTTTATGAATAAGGGTGTCGTCATCCTCGTAAAGGAGTGCGACGGCTCAGCGGCAGGACGCGTACAGGCGTTCGGAAACAAGTGCAACCCTCTGTTCCTCACGGTTGAGAGGACCGACAGCAGCGAGGCCAACAAACGCAAGCTTACCTGGAAACAGGACATCGCCGGCAAGTTCCTCCCGGCCGACTACGAGGGCGAGCTACCCGCATTAGCGGACGCTGCAACCGCAGTGACCGAAAGTGCTTAATCATCTGAAGAATGACAAAGAAAGCATCACATACTATGGAAACTGAGCCTCAGAAGACAGCTGAGGCTCAGGCTTCAGACATCGAAACTGCTGCACCGGAAGCGGCAGCCGAGAAAAAGTACGATGTGGTCGTGTGTGCCTATCCGGGAACCGAGACCTTGATGACGCGCCTTTGGGACAGATTCCACAAAGGACGGCATCTCGTTGTCACTGACACCGGGGCACAGCTGCCGGAAATTCTGGCGGAATGCCTTGCCGACAATAGGATTGCCGACCAGTTCACTATTCTTCCTGCGAACATCATCCCGTGTACGGAAATCACGGACGAACTTCTGAAAGGAAACTATGTCTATGTGACACGGAACGGGGAAAGGCAGGCGGTCAGCCGCGTGCCGATGACTTTCGACAAAGAAAGGCTCGTTGCGTGGCTTGCGGCCGACGATTCCGAGACCGATACGGCCGAGGCGTTCTTGAAGCGGTACAATGCCGGGAAACTCCTGATGGAGGTGTCGTTCTCGTTCGGAAACTTCATCACGCCTGTGCTCCGAGCCAACCCTTGCGAGAATGTGGTCATAGAGGCTTTCCTGCGAAAGTTCTTTGTGGCAGCATCGCCGGAAGGCTTCGCCGCCATTGCTGCGCTCGCTGAAAAATTCCTTCTCAAAGAGGAAATGAACGAGGGATGTTGAACGAGATTGATAGATGGATTGATTCAGGAGCCGAGGTTCAGGAAGGACTTCGGCTTTTGAGTACATATGCCCCGAACCGCCACCTCGACGCCCTCGTCCGCAAAGCCCCTAAACGGTTCTCCTATCTCCTGAAGGCATCGCTCCTGCCGTTTTCGTCAAAAAGATCAATCGTCGTCAGCGCCTTGCAGCCTGCGCCTAAAGTGAAGTTCCGCGAAAGCTGGCCATTCCTCTCGGAGCCGGATTGCCCGCAGGAACTGAAGATTCTGGCGGCCGACAAAATAACGGCATGGGAGGAGTCGATGAGAGCGCACGAGGAACTCTTCCTATGCACCACTCCGGAACAATGTTACGAAACAGCGAAAAAAGTGCTGGAAAATTATTCCAACAATCGGAAAATCTTCTCCGAATTTACTCATTATAAGGAACATCACTCTGTGCTCGGCGAGCATCCGATTTTCAAAGAGTCCAGACAGACGGCGGAGCTTCGCGCGATGCCGATCATGGAACTCGTCCGGAAAAAGGAGAATCTTGAGGAGGCAATCTGGAGAGCCGGCAACGAAATTAAAAAGGGAGACAAACCACATCTCCGCCCATTGAGGGAAGAGCGCATCGCGGCAAAGCGTCGGATGCTCGCGGAAGTCAAACGAATGATCGACGACTATGAACAACGAAGAGAAAGACGACAGCCTTGACAGGATTGCCTACCTTGCCGCCCTCGGCTGGCCGGACAACGAAATATTCATCAGTGAGGGTATAGACGAGAAGTCCGTGCCTGAAGAGGTGCGTGAAGCCATCGAACACGGACGGCTGAAGAAACGTGCCGACATCGAGATCGCCGTGGCGCGTGCCGCAGCCAGCGGAACCCCGGAAGCAGTGAAGCAATTCAATGAGGTTGTGCGCGACAAGAGTTTCAGCCTTTCGAAGCTCGATTTTTTCGGCGGTCCTGAAGACGAGGGGGCTTTCGAGCGCATACAGGACTATATAGCCGGTGGGAGCAAGGGCAATCTTTCACAGAAGGAGCAGGTGTATATAGACCTACTCACGATGATATATTCCCTCGACGGCCAGTGGGGAAAACGTCGCACGATAAAATTCCTCACCTCCAAACCATTCTCCTTCTCCTATGAACAGGCTTCCAATATGTACGCCGAATCCATAGAGATGTTTTTCGCAAACCGCAAGGTTTCCAAGGAGGCGATGCGGGCGAAGATGGCAGACCAGTATGACACCCTCTATGTCCTCGCTATGCAGAATGCCAGGACAACGAAGGATTTTGAAATTGCCGCCGGAATCCTCTCAAGCAAGGCAAAGGTGCTCAGACTTGAGCAGGATGACCCGCAGCAGCTGCCTGCCGAGAACTACAGCAAGCAGTTCCGCGTGCTCTCGCTTTCTCCTGAAGTCATAGGGCTTCCGAGGGCGAACAGGGATGAGCTGGCGCGTCAGATTGACGGCATAGTCGCTCCGGAAGCGGTGAAGAAACGCCTGAGGGTTGATGCGGGCATCGATGACCTTGATATAGTAAAATTGATGGACAATGTCGCACAGGAAGAAAGTTAACGTCGAGCGAACGGAAAGCGCGTCGGTGCAATATCAGAACAAATTCGCGCAACTGGTCGCCCTCGTCGGAGCACGGAAGACCTACTGCGAACTTGGACGAGGCAGCGCGAAGACCACCGACATCCAGGTTGAAAGGCTTATCGACATAATGTTCGATATGCCTGGCGCACCATGTTGCTGGGTTGCCGATACGTTCAGTAACCTCACGGCGAATGTCCTGCCTTCCGTATTGGAGGGACTTGAGCGTAAGGGATTCAGAGAAGGCGAGCACTATGTCATAGAGAAGCAGCCACCGGAGTTTACCGACGCTGAGACAAAGAACCTTCCGGACTGGCTCAAGCCCCATTTCTGGAAGCCATTCAACAGGCTCGTTTCCTACAAGCGCACCATCATCTTCTTCACAGGGCTGAACATCCGCTTCGGCTCGCTCGACCGCCCGTCGACTCTCGCGGGCGCGTCATACGTCTTCGTGTTCGGGGACGAGGCGAAATATTTCCGCGAAGATAAAATCGCCAACCTCCTCAAGGCTGTACGTGGCTATAGGCAGGAATATGGAAGGAGTGTGTTCTATCGAGGCGTGTGCTTTACATCCGATATGGCGGACGTCTCCCACATCGGGGAATATGACTGGATGCACAAAGAGGCGGACAATGTAGACAAGACTGCGATACTCACAGTGATAAAGGCTGGGCTCGTGTATAACGAGGCCCTGCATGAATATGTGGCTGCCAAGGATAAATGGCTCAAGACAAAGTCGCCTGATGACCTCAATGACTGCCGGAACAGACTCCGCACGGCCGAACTCTGGAAGGCGCGGTGGACGGAACTTCGCAGCCGTCCTGAGGCATCGACTTTCTACATACGCGCATCGAGCTATGTGAACGCGGACATCCTCACGGAGGAATGGTTCTCCGATGCCATTGCCGCGAAGCTGCCTGACCTTAACACTGCCATCCTTTCACTCAAGCCGCGACTCGAAAGCGGCGACCGCTTCTACACCGCGCTCTCCGCACGGCACTTCTACTACGACGGCATAGACGAAGACGCATACGACCGTCTCGATATGCGCGAGGTCGAGGACTGCCGTGTGCTCCGCCATCTGAACCGCACCAAGCCATTGCAGGCCGGTGTGGATTTCGGCAATATGTGCTCGATGACAATCGGGCAAGATGGGAGTGAACAGGGACATGAGATTATCAGAGTGCTCAAGTTTCTCTACACTTTGGCTCCGGAATACACCGAGGATCTCGGAGTGAAGTTCCGCACCTACTTCGCGGCCATGCAGAACCGCGTGCTCTATCTATACTACGATCGTTCCGGCAACGCCTACAAGTCCGTGGGAGAGGATCAGGTCTCCAAGTTCAAGCGTGCCGTAGAGTGGGACGGTGGCAACAGGACCGGATGGACGGTGCACCTGATGTCCATACGTCAAGGCAACATCGGCCAACCGGAGGAGTATGCCTTCATGCAGGAGCTGATGTCGGAGCGCAACCCGCGCCTGCCCTGGCTTCGCATTGACGCCTATGCCGCAAAGAACCTGAAGATGTCGCTCGAACTTGCGCGCACCAAGGTGAAGTCCGGAGTTGTGTTTAAGGATAAATCGAGCGAGCGCCTGCCTGTGGCCGAACTGCCTACCCGTTCCACCAACCCGTCGGATTCGTTCAAGTATCTGCTTATGACAAAGGAGAGGCGCAAGCTCGCCTCGATGCGCTCTTCTGCCGCGAAATCCAACCTTGACCCTCAATTCAAGTAGCCCGGCGCGGGGTCAGCGCGTCATATATCACCTTTTTCCTCGTTTGCGACCGCAAACGAAAATGAGCGCGGCCGGGCTTTTTTGTCCGCGAAAAAAGCATTTTCTCCGGAACGGACGTGGCAAGGCATTGACATATACATATATACCTTAAAAATATTACCGAAATCTTGTAATTTTTCGGATGTACGGAATATGAGACTGTCCGTTTCGATGGCGTATGTGGGCAATCTGCGCACCGGCCGCGGCCTCTCATTTCGTGTCCTTTGACGAACGGTCGCGAGGGAGTAGTTTTGCACCATGGATGTTTATGAAGCGATAGATAAAATGAGACGCCTCTCTTCCGAGGGAAAGACTTTTAGCTTCTCGTTCATGTCCTGCAATCTTTCGGCAGGAACGAGCGAGGGCGTTGTCTATGTTCCGCATGCTCGGCTCCGCAAAAGAGAATGTAGGGAGCATCATCTTCATGCGGATATGGTCGAGGCATACATCAATCTCGACACGATGGAAAACCGCCGTTTCTACCAGCCGCTTCTGATGACCTTCAACGGAGAAAAAGTTACATTGAGATGAAGAATACGGTTAAGAAGATTTCGGACCATTCCTATGCGCTGCACCTTGAGGACGGGCGGTGCTTCACCCTCTCGAACAGAAGGGACAGTAGCCTCGACTCGCTGTTCTGGCAGGCGCAGGACCGCAACTGGGAGTATCTCCCGCACACGATTCAAGGCTACAGGGTGATACCCTACGGCATTGACAACCAACTGCCTACGCGCCTGCGCGACATCCTCGACTCGAACAACCTCGGTCCCGGCATACTCGAACGCCAGATGGGACTCCTGTTCGGTCAAGGGCTCTATCTTTCACAGCTTTCCTTCGAGGGCGGCAAGATTGAGCGGCAGTGGAAGGAAGATAGGGAAATCATGGACTGGCTGGAAAGTTGGGACTATGTCTCCTACATCAAGGGCTGCATGACAGACTATCTGCACCTGAAGGGATTCTTCGATGCGAAGTATCTTGAACGCGGTCATCGCATCGGGCGCAATCCGAGGATTTCCTGCCTTGAGCACATCCCTGCGAAGAACGCCCGTCTCGAATGGACGGACAGCCGGGACATCAGAGATGTGCGCCACATCATCGTCGGAGATTTCGAGAATGCTTGTGTGAGGACTGGGGTGCGGGTATATCCCGTTTATGACAGGCGTAATCCAGGGAAATATGGCGCTTCGGCATCATACAACCACACATATTCATTCGCACGCGACTTCTACTCTGTGCCACAGTATTGGGGAGCACTCCGCTGGATTGTCAGAGGTTCGGAGATTCCGACAATCTTTAAGTATGTGACGGACAACGGGATAAATCTTGCGTATCACATACACGCCCCTAACGAGTATTGGGACACCAAACGCGACACTCTGAAGAACATTCATCCGGACTGGGATGACGCACGGGTGGAGAAAGAAATCAGCCGGCTCACTTCGGAGCTTCTGACGCAGCTTACGGAGGTGCTTTCGGGCAAGGAGAACGCCGGAAAGTTTTTCTACACGGTGGATATTCCGTCTGAGAACGGCAGCGGGGCTGTGTCGTGGAAGATTGAGGCGATTGACCAGAAGATAAAGGATTTTGTGGATTCGCAGCTCAAGATTTCAGAGGCTTCCGCATCGGCCATCACCTCCGGAATGGGACTGCATCCGTCTTTGAGTAACGTGATGGTGAACGGCAAGCTGGCTTCGGGTTCTGAGTTGCTGTATGCCTTCAAACTCTATCTTCTTTCAGACACGGAGATAGCCTCAAATGGCATTCTTGAACCGATAAACCAGGCCATCGCATTCAATTTCCCGGGACGTAACCTCAAGCTGGCTTTCTATCACCAGACGATTCAGGCGGAGGAGGCGGTTCCGGCTGACAAACGAGTTAAAAATCAATAGTTATGCTGTTTGACAAAGTACAGAATGGTTCAGAGGAACTGAACTCCCTGACGGGTCAGTGGTTCGCATCCACGCCCTTCTATCTCATACGCACCGAGATTGATTTCGCCGCGCAGGAACTCGGCTCTGTTGTCGGCTCAGAGGTGGTTGAAGCCGCTGAAAAGGCCTATCTTGGCGGCACAGACCCCGATTTGTGGATGCGGTGCGGCTTCCCGTGGCGTTCCGGGCGATTGCACGCTATGCTCAGCTTTCGGGCGTGAGCCACGAGGGAACGGGGCGAAAGGTGAAGATGGATGACAATGAGAAGATGCCGTTCGAGTGGATGATTGACCGGGATGACAGGGCTATGCTTGACCGCTACTACAGGGCTCTTGACTCTCTTTTCCGCTTTCTGGAGAAAAAGCAGACGGCAAGTTGGCTAAGTTCACCGGTGCGCGACCTTGTCGGACGCTGCATCGTCAGAAACCTCAATGAATTCGAGAGATTCTACCCTGTGGACGGCAGCAGCTACGCATTCCACCTCTTTGTCCCGCTCATCGTCGAGGCGCAGGAGAACGCCGTGGAGCCTTTTGTCGGTGAAGAAGTCTGGAAACGCATCTATCCGGAGGTGGCAGAGTCTGATGAAACGGCGATGCGCCTTCGTAGCAGGGCTGCGCTCCTTTCCGTCCTCACGGCTCTTGTGACAGCAGCTCGAAGGTGGTCTCTTGACATCCTCCCTCTTTCCGTTGCAAGGCGTTTCAGCCCTTCGTACCAGGGCAATCGGGAAAGCCGCGCTGCGGAGACGAAAGAAATCGACTGGTTCATTGACAAGACCAATGCTCAGATTGCGCAGGTGAAAGACGAACTCAAGAAACTCGCCGGGGCGTCCGGAGAAGCCGAACTTCTGCCGAAGAATGACCCCGCAAACAAATTTGCAACAGTGGTATGACGGAGATTGGGATATATGAGACCGGGGAACGAGTTTCGTTGCCCTCGTCATGGGATGAGATGACTCCAGAACAGGTGCAGTTTGTGTTCCGGACTTATGGCGAGTGCATCCTGCGCGGCGGTTCTCCGCTGGAGTTCAACGTCAGAGTGCTCAGTCATCTTCTGGGGCTGCGCTTTTCACTGAGGACGGCGCTTGTGGAGAGCCTTGCGGGCGATGAGGCGACACGGCTTGACGAAAATCTTGCTATGCTTTGTGACAGATGTTTAGGATTCATTCTCGACGTGGAGCCGGAGACGCTTCAGTGCAGGCTGACCTTCGACTCCGTGACAAACCCGCTGCCTATGGTGAAGAGCGGACGTTTCCGGCTCTATGGCCCGTCTGATTTGCTACAGGACCTCACTTTCGGGGAGTTCAGGCACGCTGCCGTGGCGATGAATGCCTTTCTGCATTCCGGCAGGGTGGCCGACCTTGACGAGTGCATTGTCTTTCTCTACAGACGGCGGTGCTCTCAGCCGAATAGGGCCGGACGGCGCGTAATCGCGGTAGATTCCTCGAACATCGAGAGGGAAACAATGCTTGTGGCGCGGATTGAACCATGGCAGAAAAACCTCATATTACTCTGGTTCGCATCCTGCCTCAAGTTTCTTCAGACGCAGGACATAGTCATCAACGGCGAGATGGTGGAGCTCGGCCGTCTGTTTGCTGGCGACGGAGACGAGAAAGGAGGATACGGCTTCGGGTGGAATGACCTCGTGGTGCAGATTGCCAAGGACCAGACGATAGGCAACATCGAGCGCGTGGATGAAGAACCGCTATTCTCCATTCTCGGCATAATGTGGCACAACTTCAAGGAACAGAAACGATATGAAGCGATTTCAAAGACTCATTAGCCTCACAAAGTACATCGAGGGCTTTTCCCTTCCTGGCATCAGCCCCATCGTGACGACAGCGCAGGCGGACGCGACCTCGAAGCTCCAGCATCTTTCGGGCGTCCAGGTGCTTGCGGCGCGTCCTGAATGCCGTCAGCAGGGCGACTCGGATTCTTACAGCTCCGTGCTCTCGACAGCGTTCTTCGTCGTTGCCAAGGGGCTCGGCCCGGCAGGTACTCCGGAGCGCGAGCGAAAGCAGTACGGTGAACTTCTCGACATTGCCTCACAGATTGTCGAGCGGGTGGCCGCCGATTCCACCTCCGGCACCTGCGGACTTTTGTCCGGAATGTCGCTCGCGGCTGTCGAGATTGTCCCGGAAGCGTCGATTTTCGGCGGCTGGCTCGGTTATAGCGTTGAACTCACATTCGAGTAGAAACTATGTCGGTGAAGGCACGTTTCATACGCAATATCCTGGAAGAAGAGGGAGAGTCGATGCTCCGCCGCCAGGGCACCGCCATACTCTCAAAGCTGGAAACGCGCACCGGAACCTTGGAGAAGTCCCGCTCGGTCTCAGTCTCTTCCGGTTCCGACTCGTTTGACGGCAAGATGACATTCCAGCACGTCGCCTACGAGCGCTTCCTTGACCTCCGCCGTCTCCACTACGGCTCCAAGGTGGTTTCCCGTCGCCGCAGAATCCACAACCGCTATGTCTTCGGCGCCTACTCCCGCATCGCCGAACGCCTTATGTACGAATTCACCGACGAAGTCGCCGCTGCCATACGCCAACAGATTGAAAATGAATCGCTCTGACGCAAAGTGTTAATAAATATACAAATAAATCAATAAATAAATTTTTGTTGCTATCTTTGCGGGACATTTGGAGACGTTAGGCGTATTTGAGGGAAATGAACGATACTTTGAAAAATAAGTCCGATTTGATGGCTTCTGCGGCAGAGTTCCTTACGAAGAACTGCCATTTCGTTGCCGTTCCTCATGCCGCCTATTATAGTTGTGTCCTTCTGATGGAATATAAGTGGACGGATATTCACCATAGTTCGTTGGATGATTTGGATGCGCAAGGAAAGTTGAATAATGGTTTGCACTCTGTTCTGATTAACGAAATGGCTGGTCTTTTAAGACAGAAAGACTATGTCGAATCTCGTGAATTCAACACTAACATACAGAATCTGAGAAGAATGCGAGTGGCTGCGGATTATAAAGATGCGGCGTGTACTCTTGATACAGCCGAAAAGGCCATTCGATTACAGAAGTCAATTATCTCAATATTAAAGAAATACTGATTATGGTGTCTGCAAAAGATTTTATAATAAATAGAATCAAGGATCTTGTTCTTAAAATCAGGAACATAAAGGTTCGGTATGAATATGATTCAATGGCTTCTGTTCATACTGTAGAGGTTTTACCTTGCGATACATATAGGAATGATGAAGACTACATCCGTCTTGAGGCTGAGTTTTATGATGATTTTATAAAGAACTATCCGGAAGAGAGCATCTGTTTTCAGTCCTCCGACGCGCCGGTCAGAATTGAAAATGCTGATTATGTTCTTGCTGGGACGGACTATTATATAAGCGACTATTTTCAAAATACCTTAGTCAACATTCCGGATGTATATTCGAATCTTCCTGTATGGGCTGTCAATGTTCAATCTATACCGTCTCATGAAGTGCTCCCTATAGGACTGTCAGGCAGCCAGAGGTTTGTAAAAGAAGAGGATTATTCATTAGCGGCATAATTATTATGGAAAACAAGAAGCAGGAATCAGGGTTTAACCTGAATAATATCATTCTCCTTGGCAGTGAGTTCTCTCGGGCGAATCAAGTATTTTATGATAATGTCAAGAATGAGATGAATATCAATGTTGATGTTCAAGTTGAAGACAATATCATAGCCGTCAAGGAAACATTAACCATTCGGCAGACTCGTCAGGAAAATGAGCAGGTCAAGATGACCGTCACGGTGGTCGGAGTGTTTGAGAAAGTCGGAGAGTCCGCCCTTGATAATTTGGAAGAATTTGGGCATACAAACGGAGCTGCAATTATTTTCCCTTATATCCGTGAGCATGTCAGTAGCCTCTCTATGAAGGCCGGGATTATGCCTATAATCCTTCAGCCGGTGAATTTTATCAGCCTTTACAACAGCAACAAGAAATGACATTTTTTCGGGAAAGGCTTGCTTTTTTCGGAAATAGTTGCCACCTTTGCAGTGAGCTACATATTCAAAGGCAATTCTATTTTGCGGCTATGATTTTCCTCCGTAAATATAGATTGTTGTCATAGTATAGAGATTTTGCCCCTCTGTATGGTCGTCATTGGCGAAAGCCGTGACTGTATTCGCCGCAAGGCTTGGATATGTAGCTCAGACCTGTAACGGAGGGGCTTTTTTAATTTCAATTAGTTATGAGCTACACTAATGAAAAGCAGCCACGGCTCGACACTGGCAAGGAAATCAAGGCGGATGAACTCATACTGAATGCACGCCTTCAGCTCTACCGGCTTTCGGAGGAACTCATCAAATGGCAGGTCGCCCTCTATGATCGGGATAGAAGCCTGCACGAGAAGCTCGGCAAGGATTTCAACCGCGCCACCCTCGGGTTCTATGAACTCGACGAGGCGTTGTCCTCCATTCTTCACAAAGACCTCGAACACAAGATAATTTTCTGCGAGGAGTGATTTTTGCAAGGATTGTTAATTGATAAACAGAATATGTTATGAGTTCAGTGAATCCTTTCTTCTATGGTATGGCGCTGGTCAGCAAAATTTTCAGTGTTGTTGCTGTTATTTTTGTTGTGTGTCTCATATTTGGTGGTCTTGACATTGTTGGGTGGATTTCTATCGGAATCGCTGTTGTTATATTTATTCCGATTATGATTCTTCTTGACAAACGGAAGAAAAAGAGAGAAAAAGAACCTTGGAATCATGACATTTAGTGTCCTTTTATAGCTGCCTGCGGGCAGCTATTTTTGTGTCATAAAATTGACACAAAATGAAAAGCGAAGACCTGCGGTTGAACATAATTGTAAACGGCGATGCCGGACGAAAGGAAATCCTTGACACTGAGAAGGCTATTTCAAAGCTCGAATCGGAACTCAAGTCTTTGAAAAAGGCAGAAGGAGACCACTCCAAGGAAATCTCCGAAACCAACAAGAAGCTCACGGATGCGAAGTCGAAGTATGCCGAACTCCAAAGGCAGATCAGCCTTGATGGCAAAACAATGGCAGAACTGAAGACACATGTGACGGCAACGCGTGCTGCATTGTCTAAAGCTGTTCCGGGAACTGACAATTGGGTAGCCTTGAACAATGAGCTTCTTGTAAGTTCAAAACGCCTTAAAGCTTTGGAAAATCAAGCTAAAAACACAAAGGAGGTGGTCTCTGAAGTCTGGCATAGTTGGAGTGGGGTGGCCGTCGCCGCGAATAACATATCAAACTTAATATCAAGATATAGCGGTCAGATTGAAGAGGCGAAACAGTCGTGGCTGCAATATGACGAGGCGCTTGTCGATGCGATGAAGACAACCGGCCTGAGCCGCGACGAAATCGAGGAACTGAGTGCTGAACTCAAGAAGTTCGACACGCGAACCGCTCAGAATGAGTTGCTGTCGTTGGCCCGTGTCGGCGGTAAGCTGGGAATTTCCGGAAAGGAAGACCTCCTGGAGTTCGTTTCGGCGGCCGACAAAATCAATGTGGCGCTGAAGGAAGACCTCGGCGGCGACGCGGAGGCTGCCATAGGTCAGATTGGAAAACTCGTCGATATATTCCAGTTGAAGGGACAGATGGGTCTTGAAAAGGCGATGCTGTCTGTTGGCTCGGCAATCAATGAACTCGGAGCCGCATCGACAGCTAATGAGGGCTACATCGTGAACTTCACCAACCGCCTTGCCGGTATCGCTCCGAACGCAAAAATTTCCATTGACAAAATCCTCGGCCTTGCATCCACCCTCGACGCGAATGCACAGGCAGCCGAGACCGCCGCGACGGCCATCGGTCAGACCATCACGGCGATGTTCAGGAAAACCGAGACATTCGCCCAGATTGCCAAGATGCCGTTCGAGGAGTTCCGTGACCTCCTGACAAACGATGTGAACGGTGCTCTTGTCAAAGTGCTAGAGGGAATGAAGGGCGACCAGGGGCTTTTCAACATCGTGGATGCGATGGACGAGATGCACCTGAACGGGCAGAGGGCAACGACGGTGCTCGGAGCGCTGGCAAACAATGTGGATATGCTCAAAACTCAGCAGCAGCTCGCGAACGAGGCCTTTCAGGAGGGCACGTCTTTGACCAACGAATTCAACACCAAGAACGAATCGGCCACGGCCATTCAGGAAAAGTTGAAAAAGAGAATCACGGAAACGAGCGTTGAAATCGGTCAGAAACTGATGCCGGCTGCGAATATGGTCATTGGTGGCACCAACACTTTTTTAGGAGTCATTTCAAAGCTGATTACGCTCTTTGGAAAATATCAGGCGGCAATTATAACCGTAACGGGTCTGACTGCACTCTATGTTGCAAAAAAGAAAATTGCCTACCTGTTCAGTGCTGAGTTCAGAGCCGCACTCCTGAAAGAAGTAGCCGTTCTTGAGGCATCGTCAAAGGCGAATTCGCTGCACACGGTCACGCTGAAAATTCTTGCCGGCGGTTACAAGACAGC
>OLGV01000204.1_pt1 | contig 25897 bp, 27 predicted proteins | sample 1605761 | NCBI WGS metagenome assembly OLGV01 (sample SAMN03283245) | human gut metagenome | biome: human-associated habitat; material: feces | host: Homo sapiens | place: Peru | collected 2012
ATCTATTGCAGAAGAATTACATCCTCATGTTTGTTCTGGAGAATGTGCTGGCGATGAGCAAAAATGCAACTGCCAGCGTCAGATTGTGAGCATTGAGCTTATTCATTCTAAAACTGTTTTTGAAATAAATTCTCAGGCTGGCTCGTTTAATAAAAAAGGCGACGGATTGATTACGGACAACAAAATGCTTGTTCCAGTTGTTACTGTTGCCGACTGCGTGCCTCTTTTTTTGTATGATTCGAAAAATGGTGTTTTTGCGGCCGTTCATTCTGGCTGGAAAGGAACAGGAATAATTGGAGAAGCGGTTAGGCTTGCTGTTGAAAAATACGGTTCAAAACCGGAGGATATTTGCGTTGCGATTGGACCTCATATCGGAAGTGAATGTTATAGTATTGACGAAAACCGAAAAAATTACTTTTTAGAAAATTTTGGTGAATGCGTGGCAAAGCTCAAGAATGAAAATTCGGATTCAATTCAAAAAACAGCAGACGGAAAACTTTTGAATTATTCATTGGATTTGACGAAAGCAAACCTTTTTGTCTTAAAAAAGGCTGGAATTATGGAAGAAAATATAACTGTTGCAACTGACTGCACCTGTTGTTCAAAATTTTCGGACGGAAAAAACGTATTTGGAAGTTTTAGGCGGCAGGCTGCTTTTTTGCCGGAAAGTGTTTCTTTGGACGAAAAAAGCAGGGCTATGACGGTTCAGGCGGCATTTGTTATTTAATATAATCTTACAAACAGAAGTGAATAGGATATGGAAACTCTAAAAAATCTGGAAATTGGAAAATCGGCGGTTATCAGCAAAGTTGGCGGAACAGGAGCGTTAAGGCAGCATTTTCTTGACATGGGAATGATTCCCGGCGTAAAAGTCACGATGATGAAACACGCTCCTATGGGCGACCCGCTGGAAATCCGGGTTTTTAACTACGAACTTACACTGCGAAAGGAAGAAGCCGCCCAAATCGAAATTGAGTATAAAGAAAAACCTTCAGATTACGGCGCAGATTTTTCTGATTCAACAGCGGAAAAAGAAACTTTCACCGCTTCAAACGATTTGCTAACTTCCCATCCGGGACTCGGCGAAGACGGAAAATATCATGAAAAAGAGACCGAAACTCCGCTTCCGGCCGGCACGATTCTAACCTATGCGCTTGTCGGAAACCAGAACTGTGGAAAGACAACGCTTTTTAACCAGCTTACAGGCTCAAACCAGCACGTTGGAAATTTTCCGGGCGTTACAATAGACAGAAAAGACGGCGCAATAATTGGCCATCCGGAGACTCTTGTAACAGACCTTCCGGGAATTTATTCAATGTCACCATTTACAAGCGAAGAAATTGTTTCCAGAAATTTTGTCCTTAAGGAAAAACCAAAGGCGATTTTAAATATTCTTGACGCCTCTGCGATAGAGCGGAGCCTTTACCTTACCATGCAGCTTCTGGAACTTGATATTCCAATGGTAATTGCCTTGAATATGATGGATGAACTTACAGGAAACGGAGGCTCAATCAACATAAACGAAATGGAAAATTTGCTCGGCGTTCCGGTTGTTCCCATTTCTGCGCTAAAAAACGAAGGCGTAAACGAACTTGTTCAGCACGCAATCCACATAGCGCACTTTCAGGAAAAGCCGGTTCCCCAGGATTTTTGCAGCAAGGACGAAGCCGGCGGCGCAATTCACAGGGCAATCCACGCTGTAATTCACCTTATCCAGGACCATGCCGAACGTGCGGAAATTCCAGTACGCTTTGCCGCAAGCAAAATAATCGAAGGCGACAAGATTATCCTGAATATGCTCGACCTGGATTTTAACGAAATTGAAATGCTTGAGCACATTGTTGTTCAAATGGAAAAAGAATCCGGCCTTGACAGAAGCGCGGCAATCGCAAAAATGCGCTATTCGTTCATCAATAAAATCTGCGGAAAAACCGTAAAAAAACCGCACGAATCAAAAGAACACTTGCGCAGCGAAAAAATCGACAAAATTCTTACCGGAAAATGGACTGCAATTCCAGCCTTTATCCTGATTATGACAACTGTGTTCCTGCTTACATTCAACGTTTTAGGCGCTGCCCTGCAGGGACTTTTGGAAAACGGCATTGACTTTGTTACAAATCTTGCGGCGACCGGATTAAAAAACGCAGGCGTAAACGAAGTTCTGCAAAGCCTTGTTATTGATGGAATTTTTAAAGGCGTCGGAAGCGTCTTAAGTTTCCTTCCAATAATTGTAGTAATGTTTTTCTTTCTTTCCATGCTGGAAGATTCAGGCTATATTGCGCGTGTTGCGTTCGTAATGGATAGACTTCTGCGAAAAATCGGACTTTCCGGACGCAGTATTGTTCCTCTTTTAATCGGTTTTGGCTGCACAGTTCCTGCCGTAATGTCCACAAGAACCCTTCCAAGCGAACGCGACCGGCGCATGACCATTTTGCTTACACCTTTTATGAGCTGCTCGGCGAAACTTCCGATTTACGCATTTTTTGTAAGCGCATTTTTCCCGAAGCACGGCGGTCTGATTATGGGCGGACTTTATTTTCTTGGCATTGTCTCAGGAATTCTTGTCGCCCTGCTGTTCAAAAAAACGCTTTTTAAGGGAGAGGCCGTTCCTTTTGTAATGGAACTTCCAAATTACCGTCTTCCTGGTAAAAAAAATGTAGCCCAGCTTTTGTGGGAAAAATCAAAAGACTTTCTGCAGCGCGCATTTACCGTAATTTTTATTGGAACAATCATAATATGGTTTTTGCAAAGCTTTAACCTGAGGTTTCAGCTTGTCGCTGACTCCCAGCAGAGCATCCTCGCTTCCATCGCAGGAATCCTTGAGCCAGTTTTCCGTCCAATCGGTTTAGGAAACTGGAAAATCATAACCTCGCTGATAAGCGGATTTATTGCAAAAGAAAGCGTAGTTTCCACAATGGAAATTCTTTTTGGAGACGTTTCCACCGCAATAAATTCCCTTACCGCGGCAAGCCTTCTGGTATTCAGCCTTTTGTACACGCCGTGCATTGCGGCAATTTCGGCAGTCCGCCGCGAGCTCGGACCAGGATGGGCGGCCGGCGTCGCGCTCTGGCAGTGCGCGCTTGCGTGGATTCTGGCATTCGCTGTGCATTTTATAGGACGATTCCTGCTTCCTGCGATAATTTAGTCAAAAAATATAGGGATTAAAATTTTACAGACCGAATAAATCTGCGTGGGTTCCGGTATCAATAAGTTCAAGAATTAAGATGTCGTTGAAAATTCTGTAAATAAGCAGCAAGTCAGGCAAAACATGACATTCCCGGCTTCCTTTTAGGATTCCTGTAAGTTCGTGGTCGCGGAAGCGTTCGGGGAGCTTTTCGCCTTTTGCAAGAAGTTCGATAGCATTTTTTAATTTTTCGGAATCTTTTTTACTTCGCTTTTTTACAAGCTTAGCGTGCTTCTTAAACCGTTTTGTGGCTCTTGTTTTGAATTTGTAAGGATTTTCACTCATATACCAATCTCATCCCAAAGTTCTTTTAAATTATTATATGTTTTTGCATTCGGGTCTTTCATGAGCTGGTCGGCCTCTTCTACGGCAAGTTCAATTTCGCTCTTGCGCTTTGTGCGCTTCGGCTTGAACGGAAATCCGTTGTCCCTTATAGACTGCCGCAAAAACATATTTATCGCACTTGAAAGAGAAAGCCCTAAGTCGTTGTAAAGCTCCGTCGCCTGTTCCTTGAGATTTTTGTCTACTCTTATATTCATTGCTACTGTATTCATATTTACAATATACGTTAAAAAGTTGCATTTGTAAAGAAAATGATTGTAAATTTGCATTTTTTATATACACCAGTAAGTTGAAAAACAGATTATTTGCCGTGTGCGCTCGCGCTTTTCCATATAGAAAAAATACTATATTTATGTTACATTGTTGCCATGGATTATCCAAAAACAAAAAGCGAATATATTGACTTGTTGCGAAATGAAGCGGAGAAAATTTATTCGGATTTATTGAAAACTAAATTCGACTTAAAAAAGAAAGCTTCAGAAATGAACAAGCGGTTAAAAATTGCAAAAGATTTTCAATCCTCAAAAATCCTTGAAACTGCAAAAATCAGGTGCTGGCAAAATGAAAAATTGTTGAATGAACTGCTTTTGCTAACTTATTCTTCATACATTGTCATGCTTGAATATCGAAATGAAATCTGGCCGTATGAATATATGACTTTTTCACGCAGAATCGGGGAACTTTGGGAACCGTTCTGCAAGCTGCCTTTCTTTTATCCAGTAAATGAATTGAAAATTATTGATGTTCCTGCATTTCAGGAGATTCAGGATAAAATCCAAAAAGATGCGATAACTTTTATTGAGTCACTGGCACTTGATAAAAAAACAAAAAATGAACTAAAAGAGAAATATGAAATTCCTTGGACTATGGTTGACAGTGGCGGAATCAACCTGAATCTTGATTTGCATTTTGAACAAAACAAAATTCATTATAATTGCGATTTTAAGAGCGGTTTCAGTTCCAACGAAAAAGGCAACACAAACCGCCTTCTTCTTGTTGCAAGCATTTTTAAATCTCTTGGCCAGAATGAAAAGCAGATAATTTTTGTTAGACAGCAGGAAAAAGAAAACAATCATTATCTGCAAACTTTGAAAAATTCAAAACTTTGGGATATTTATTGTGCAGATGAATGTTACACTGCCATAAAAAATTTCACAGGATTCAGCATAAGAGAATGGCTTGATAAAAATACGGACTGGAAATGCGACATAAGCAACTCATTTAAAAAACATCTTGAAAAAAATGAGTTGCTAAAATACTTGACTTGGTAAAAGGAAAAAAATGCGCGATAGACTTTGCTCATATTATACAGACTCAAAAGAAATCACAACTTATATGGCTTCGATGTTAGATATAAAAGACAATGATATTGTGCTTGAACCATCGGCTGGAAGCGGACTTTTTATTGATGAACTATTGACTGAAAACAAAAACATTCATATAGATGCGCTTGATATAGATAAAAAAGCAATTTCAATCTTAAAAGAAAAATATAAAAATGACAGCCGTGTGAATATCAGAGAAACTGACACATTATTCGATTCTGAGCTGGATGCTTTTCAGGATGTGGCTTTATGGCTGAAAAACACAGATACATTATTTGATGAAAATCTAGATTTGTTTGAAAAAACAGGTGGACATTATTCAAAAATAATTGGGAATCCGCCTTACGGAGCATGGCAAGATTACGAAAAACGTGATTTGCTGAAGAAAAAATATCCGGGGCAGTATGTAAAGGAAACTTATTCCCTTTTTCTTTTGCGCTGTATATCAGTTTTGAAAGTCGGCGGAAAACTTTCATTTATTATTCCTGACACTTTTATGTTTTTGAACCTTCACCAAAAATTAAGAAATTTTCTTTTGTCAAAAACAAAAATTTCAGAAATCCTTATTTTTCCTTCAAATTTCTTTCCGGGAGTAAATTTTGGCTATTCAAATCTTTCCATAATTACTTTAGAACGTAGCAACGAGCTTTCATCTCTAAAAAATGAAATTTCAGTCTACAAGGGATTCAAAAATCCTGAGGAATTTTCTTTAATTCATAATGAACAGGCGGAATTGCCAAATTATATAGAAAAATACACTCTAAACCAGAGGGATATTTTCAATTCAGCAGGGCAAAGATTTATTCTTACAGAAAAGTCAGAAAGTTTTATTTTTAATTCTTCTAAAACTGTCGGAGATGTCGCTGATGTTGTAACTGGCTTCTATTCTGGCGATAACACAAGATTTATACGCGTAAAAGACAAATCAGTTAAAGGCTCAAAGAATTATGAAATTGTAAATCCGAATAAAATCATAATCAGCGATTCTATTTACGGTATTGAAACTTCAGATGAAGCATATATTCCATACATAAAAAGTTCTTCAAAGACAAAGTACATAAAAGAAAATGATGAATGGTTTGTCCGTTGGGATAAAAATACTGTAGAGTATTACAACAGCAATAAAAAATCTCGTTTTCAGAATTCCTCGTTTTATTTTAAGAAAGGTATCGGGCTTCCAATGGTAAAATCAAGCCGCATAAATGCTTTTGTAATGGAAAATAGAGTTTTTGACCAGTCTATTGTAGGAATTTTTCCGAAAGATGAAAGCAAATTTTTGTATCTTCTAGGTTTCATGAACAGCGAAACCGCAAATAAAATTATCCATCTAATAAATCCAACTGCAAACAACTCTTCAAATTATATAAAACAGATTCCGTACAAAGAACCTGACAAAAAAACTTATGAAAAGATTTGTAATTTGGTTTCCGTTGCATTAAAATCTGCAAAAAACAATGAAATTGAAAAAAATCTTGCCGTTCAAAAAGAACTGGATTTTATTTTCAATATGATTTACGCCGCATAGAAGATATTAAAAACTATACTAGATAATTTTACGGTAAGACTTATTTTCTATCTTAAAAATTTACATTCCCCAGAACAATGCTATAACAGAATGAGCATTAGGGATACACAAACCTGCGGTTTCCCGCGAGATTTTGCTGCGCAAAACTCGGTATTTTACGTGTGCGCTTGCGCGCACGGCCTAAGCCTGCGGCTTAGGGATAGTAGCACCTGCGGAGCAGTTCCGAAACGAAGTGAAGGAATGAGCCGCGAAGACGGCGAAGTGCGGATAGCCCGACCCGAGCCCGGTTGCCGGCTGGCAGGCGGAGCGAGGGGAACGCCCGAATTAAAATCCCAGCTTTTAGCTTAGACCGCAAACTGGGATTTTTTTGTTAAAAGTTATCTGTTTGTAAAATTTTTTATATTCTGGTACTGCAATCTTGCATAGATTTCGGTGGCCCAGGTATTTAGTGTGTCTGCGTCGGATTTGTCGACGTTTGACGGAAGCTTTGTTTTTACTGCTTTGTTGTAGTTTTCTGTGGCGGCTGTGTAATCTTTTGAGTTTAGCGCGATTTCAGCCTTTGTAAGGTAGGCGGCCCGTTTTTGCACTTGCGGATTATTTGAGAGTTTTGCGGTCGTTTTTTTTGTGTCGGCTGATTCTGTTGTTTTATTTGTCTTTGTTTGCTCTTTTGTCTGAGGGTTGTTTTTTCCGCCGACTCTGCCTTCAACTCCTTTTACAAAACTTTTCCAGTTCTGGGCAAAACAGGCGGATGTTGTAATCATAAGCAAAAACAGGGCGACTTTTGATTTTTTTGATAAATTCATAATAGCTCCAATAAAAATTTTATGTTCGTCTTGATTCATTATCGTTTACTTTGCAGAAAATTGTCAAGTAAAAAAGGGCTTCATATTGAATTTGTAAAAATTGTGATAAACAGATTTCTCAGGTTGTATAAAAAATGTAACTTTAGCTTAAAAAGTATAATGTGAACGAAATGCTAAAGTATTAAAAATACTGGGCTGAAATATTTTGTAAAAATATGCTATAAGTTGGGATTTTATAGTATGTTTTGGAATTTTTGAAATACATTCAAATTGTCGCTTACACAAAATAAAAAAATTTGGTAATATGGGCGGCAATAAATAAAAATAAAGCAATCTATTTAACGAGCAGCTAAAAGCGTAAGTCCAGTTCGGACACGTTTTTGGGCTGCTTTTTTTTTGCGGATTGCGTTTTTCTTGAGGTATTTTATGAAAAGTTATGACTTGGGGAGTGAAAAAATCGGGCGGCTTGTGCGGCATTTTGCTGTTCCTTGTGTTATCAGCATGCTGGTCGCGGCGCTGTACAATATTGTTGACCAGATTTTTATAGGGTGGAGCAGAGCGGGAGCGGCGGGAAATGCGGCTACAAATATTGTTTATCCTTTTACGGTTCTGGCTCTGGGGCTCGCGCTTCTTGTGGGCGACGGAGAGGCGGCAATGTTCAGTCTCGCTTTGGGCGAAAAGAACAATGAAAAGGCGGACAGGTGCATCGGAAGCGGATTTTCTTTTCTGGTTGTTCTTTCTGTTTTGTTGTGCGCGTTGGGATTCTTATTCAAGAAACAGATTCTTGGAATTTTCGGCGCGAATCCAAATGAAAAGGTTTGCTATGATTTTGCGGACCAGTATTTTACGGTGATTTGCATGGGGCTTCCTTTTTACATGATTGGACAGGGAATGAACGGCGCAATCCGCGCGGACGGTTCTCCAAAGTTTGCGATGGCTTGCACTCTGGCAGGCGCGTTTTCTAATCTTGTTTTGGATCCGGTTTTTATTTTTGTGTTTGACATGGGCGTAAAAGGCGCTGCGGTTGCGACTGTAATCGGGCAGGTTTTGACTTTTGCAATGAGCATCGCATATATTTTCCGCTCAAAGAATTTTCACATCAATTTAAAAAGCATGAAACCTGATTTTTTCCTTCTGGGACGGATTTGTTTTATCGGAGCGGCCTCTCTTATCGTTCAGCTTTCAATCGTGATTGTAATTGCTGTGAACAACAATCTGCTTTCAAGATATGGATACGAAACTTTCGCAAGCACAAGAGTTGCGTTCGGTTCTGTAGTTCCTCTTGCCGTAGTCGGGATTGTGATGAAGGTTTTTGGAATCGTAATTTCGGTTGTGATTGGAATAAGTCTGGGCGGTCAGCCGATAATCGGATTCAATATGGGAGCAGGAAACTCCGGGCGCGTGAAGGAAACTGTCCGGGTGGTTCTGCGTCTTGTGCTTGCAATAGGAACCGCGGTTTTTCTGATTTTTGAATTTTTGCCGGATATGGTTATTTCGATTTTTGGAAAGGGCAACTCGCCTGAATACATGGAATATGCCCGGCTCTGCGTAAGAATCTTTTTAAGCGGAATTATAATGACCTGCTTTATAAAATCCACGTCGATAATTTTGCAGTCAATCGGAAAAAGCGGAAAGTCAACTTTGCTGGCTCTTCTGCGCGACGTTATTATTTTTGTTCCGTCCTCAATAATCCTTGCGGCCATAAGCCAAAATATTGTGACAATGCTCTGGAGCGCGCTTGTAAGCGATGCGGTTTCGTTCGTGGTTGCGGTGATTTTTCTGCGTGCGGAGATGAGGAGGATGGATGGCAATTTGTAATGCGTGATGATTAATGCCATGGTTGATGATTTTGATTGTGCGTTGTGAAGTTTTGTGAGTTTCAAAAATCTCTATGGAAGTTTTGCCAAAGATTGTGTATAGTGTTTTTGTGAATGATTTAGATTCAGAAAAAACAAGCTTTATTGACCTTTTCTGCGGATGCGGCGGTTTTACAAAAGGATTTTCAGAGGCAGGCTTTTCTTCCGCATTTGGAATCGATGTCTGGAAAGACGCGACGGTTACATATAAACACAACTTTCCAAATTCAGTTGCTTTTTGTGGAGATATAAAAGAACTTTCAAGCGAGAAAATATTTGAACTTACAAAACTCGAAAACGGCGATATTCCGCTGATAATAGGCGGTCCGCCGTGTCAGGGGTTTTCTGTCGCCGGAAAAAGAATTGTGGATGATGAGCGGAACAAACTCTATAAATCATTTGTCCGCCTTGTGGATGAAATCAAGCCAAAAGTCTTCGTCATGGAAAACGTTCCGAACATTCTTTCAATCGGCGGCGGAATCGTAAAAGAATCAGTCCTGAAAGATTTTACAGAAATCGGATATAACGTTGCATATAAAATTCTTACAGCTTCTGATTACGGAGTTCCGCAGGCAAGACGGCGGGCATTTTTTGTCGGCTTGAGTAAAGATGTTTTTGGTGAAGAAAAATTTGAATTTCCAGAAAGTCAGAATACCTGTGTAACTTGCAAAGATGCGCTTTCTGATTTGGATTTTATCGGAGATACAGAAATTTTGCCTGAACATTCAGAATACAAAATCCAGCCTAAGTCAGATTATCAAAAATTGATGAGAAAGAATTCAGCAATGCTTTTGAATCATGTTGCCACAATTCATACTCAAAAAACTCGTGATATAATTTCGCTTGTTCCAGACGGCGGAAACTATAAAGATTTGCCTTTGGATTTGCAGCAGACAAGAAAAGTTCATATTGCATGGACAAGAATGAACAGCAGCAAGCCTTGTTTCACAATAGACGCAGGGCATAATCATCATTTTCATTACAGGGCAAACAGAGTCCCAACAGTCAGAGAATCTGCAAGGTTGCAGTCGTTTCCTGATGATTTTGAAATTTTAGGCGGAAAAACAAGCCAGCTTAGACAAGTGGGAAATGCTGTTCCTCCGCTATTGGCAAAAGCGATTGCATTGCAAATAAATAAATATTTGGAGAAGTAAATGTACGACCACACAAAACAATATCGCTGTACAATCGTTCGCGGAAAATCTCAAAAAGAAATTGACAATTTGTTGCCTGCTTATGCAAAGGTTATAGATGAGATTTGTCCTTGCAAGAAAGAGGATTTTCCAAGACTTTTTAATGATCATTTTGAAGTGTTTTTGGAAAAATCTGACGTTTCAAATGATGTGAATAAAAAGAAAACACTCGATAATCATCGTACAGAAATAGCAGGAAAACTGTTTGGAATGTATTATCTATCTTCTGATGGCTATTATTACGAATCGGAAAGAACAAATAAATTCTTGCAAGACAATGACCAGCCGGCATTTTTTAAGGATGTCTGCTATAAAATGCAGTTTCCGAACGGCTTAGATAAGGAAAATAATCTTGAAGATAAAATTGCAAAGAAACTTAATCTCCGACCTAATTCTTTTGTCATAAAATTGTTGCAAGAAACAGAAAAAAGAAATTTAAAGTTAACGACCTCGGATATTGGATATTATGTTTTAAATTCACTTGATGTTTTACAGGGAAATGCAAGCATTGAAGAAGTTTTAAATGTGATTGCAGATGATAAAAAGAATGGCATTGAACGAAAAGTAAAAACAGAAGGAAAAGCTGCCTCTTATGATACTCAGCATATACGAGAGCAGTTGAACTATCTTGAACTTGCAAATCTTATTCGTATTACAAAAGATAAATATATTGTTTTGAATCCTTTAGAAAAAACTGCGAATGATATATTTGCCTCTAAATGGAATAAGAACATTGATTTTGATGTTTATAAATATGATATTTCAACAATAGAAAATAGAAAAAAGTTTTATTCTGATTGGGGCGAATACTTTGGAAAAATATCAGATATGGCAGATAATTTTTCTACATCATCAAGAGCATTGCTTTTCTCTACTGAGCAAAAAACAATTGAAAAGACTGAAAATAAAAAGGAAGCTACCAATTTTGTGGAATTTGGCGACGAGGGAGAAAGGGTTGTATTTGAATATGAAAAACAACGTGTAGGAAAATTTAATTCAAGGCTTGCCAATAAAGTTCTCTCTTTGGGAAAAACAAGAGGAATTGGATATGATATTCAGTCTGTAATTGCAGAAAAAGGGGAAATGGCGGAATTTGTAAAATACATTGAAGTAAAATCTACAAAACGATATACAAAACCCGATTTAAATGATGATTCTTGGACTGATACCTTGAACATTACAAGAAATGAATGGGTGGCTGCCTCCCAGCATAAAGATTTTTATAGCATTTACAGGGTTTATTTCACAAGTGAGGGCATTTTTATTTACACATTGGATAACCCAAAACAAAAACTAGATGAAGAAAAACTTAAACTTGTTCCAATGACGTACAGAATGGATTTCGGGAAACTTGCTGTTGATTCTGTTATAAATCCTACTTATGAGGATGGTGTAAGAAATGTATAAGGTTGCTTCTCTTTTTTGTGGCTGCGGCGGAGTTGACTTAGGAACGATTGGCGGATTTACATTTAACAACAAATATTATGAAAAAAATTCGTGCAGGCTTGTTTATGCCGTTGATATTGAAGAGAAAGCGATTTTAACACACAAAGCGAATTTTGAAACAGAAAAAATTGAGTGTGCTGATATTTGCACCGTAAAATCAGAAAATATTCCTTCGTGCGATATTATTACAGGCGGTTTTCCTTGTCAGTCATTCAGTACTGTAAATCCAAAAAAAGACCCTTTTGATGACAGGGCTAAACTTTATCTTCAGATGACGCGAATTGTAAAAGACAAACAGCCGAAAGTTTTTATTGCAGAGAATGTAAAAGGTTTGCTTACCCTAAAAAATGGAACAATCTTCAAGTCTGTTATAAACGCATTCGAAGAAGCCGGATACAAAGCGTTTTATTCTCTTCTTTGTGCGGCAGATTATGGAGTTCCGCAAAAAAGGGAGCGAGTTATAGTCGTTGGAATCAGAAATGATATTTATAAAGAAAAAGGAGATTTTGTTTTTCCTGAAAAGCCTAATAAAAATAACTGGATTCCTTTGTCTGTTGCCGTTCCGAAACTTGCTATAGAAGAAAAGAAATATTATTTTTCAGAACGTGCAGTTCAGGGAATGAAAAATGCCAAAAATAATATGAAGCGAGGACTTGCTCAGAATTTGAACGAACCTTGTCTTACAGTAACAAGTCATCTTGCGAAAGTCAGCTTGAATTCTCGCGACCCGGTTTTACTTGTTAACCCTGAAAAAGAACTTTACAGAAGATTTACACCGCGCGAAGCAGCCAGAATACAGTCTTTTCCTGATACGTTTGAATTTGTCGGAAGTGAAGCGACTGCTTACAGGCAGATTGGAAACGCGATTCCGCCTGTTATGTTTTGGTATATTATGAATGCAGTTGAAAAATATTTGGGGTAAGAAATGAATTTTTCAGTTTTATTCGATGATGTTGTAAATGATGAATACGGAACTTGGTCGCAGATTTGTGAATACCATGCGGAGAACTCTGATATTTTGGTATTAGGAAAACTTGAAAATTCTCCATCTGAAAATATTATCTGCGGTTGCCATGGCTGTAAAAACAAAGCCGAATATTATATCGATTTTTTATATTAAGAAATAAATATTGATAAAGGAAATGGAAAACTATGGGTTTAATGAAATATGAAGATGTTGTTAGACATTTAAAGAACGAAAAACGAATCCCAAATTTATTAATTGGAAACGGATTTAGCATTTCTTACAGTCCATCAATTTTTTCATATAATGCTTTAAGTTCTTTTATAAATTCAAGTGATGATTCTGAATTAAAAACTTTATTCAGTGTTATTAATACAAGCAACTTTGAACAAATAATGAGAGAATTGGATTTATTTGCAAAAATTTTGAAAGCTTTTTATGATTCTCTTGATATTATAAAGAAATTAAACGCACTTTCTGAAAAATTGAAAAAACTGCTTATTGAAGCTGTTGAAACTAGCCATCTTGAAAATGTTTTTTCTATTTCTCAAAACAAACTTGATTCTTGTGCAAATTTTTTGAACTTTTTTACTGAATCAAAAGGAAAAATATTTTCTACAAATTATGATTTATTGTTGTATTGGGTTTTAATGAGAAGCGGCAATAAAAACTGCATTGATGGTTTTGGAAGAGATAAAGAAGATGGGCAAGAATTTGTTCCAGCTGAAGAAGCAGACTATTCTGAGTTGAGATGGGGAAAACATAAAGAAGAATAGAATATATTCTATCTTCATGGAGCATTGCACTTATTTGATATGTTTAATGAAATCGTAAAACAAGAATACGATGGACGTAATAACTTAATGGAGCAAATAGAAAAATTGATGAATAATGGAACTTATCCGATTTTTGTTACTGCTGGAAATGGAGAGGAAAAACTAAACCACATTAAACATAACTATTATTTGGCTTATTGCTATGATGCTTTATGTAATGTTTCCGGTTCACTAATAACCCATGGTTTTAATTTTGGAGAATATGATGAGCATATTATTCAAGCAATAAATAAAGCTGCTTCAAATACAAATTTTGATAGAAAATTATGGAGTATTTATATCGGTGTTTATAATGAATCTGATGAAAAGCACATAGAATTAATAAAATCAAAATTTAAATGTAAAGTTCAACTTTTTGATTCAAAAACTGCAAATGTTTGGGGAGAATAATTTCCATTATAATCTTTATTTTCATATCAGTTTTGTAATCATACATACTATGAACCTTGCTTTTTCAGAATTCTTCATTCGTACTGATTACGAACCATGTTTTTTGCGACTTCCTTGAATCGTACTGAGTACGAAAGCCACCTTTCAGTTTTTAATCGTACTCATATTTAATTTGTCGTTCTCCAAGAATTTGTTTATCTTTAAACAATCGGTCAGGTTGCCGACGAGTTTTTCGTAAGGTGGAGGATTCTGGAATGGGTTGATTTTCAGGATTTCAATGAGATTTATCACGTTCTGCTTTAAATTTGACTGTTCAATCTTTTTGGTGTCTTTTGCTGCCTGTTTGGAATATTTTATTGTCTACAATTACCAGCCGATGTCCTCAACGTTGTCTTCAAGTGGCTCTTTGCTAGCTTCGATGATGGATTTCTTCGTTCCCGGAACAGAGCGCAGATAAAGCGTTTCCTGAGTTGCAGTTGCTATAATTATTGACATAAAATATCTCCATGTTTAGAACGTACATATTTTTCGTACGTTTAGTCAAGGATGTTTTTTTCCCTTATGCGCTGTAATCACCGTGTAGCTGTGCGCGTTTACGGTGATTGTGCAGCCGTCTGTTTTTATGTACCAGTTTTTTCCCTGACGGAAGATTTTATTGGCGGATTTTCCGTCGTTTTCGCCAGATTTTTCATTTTCAATGTTTTTTGCCGCGGAAATAATTGTGTTTTTGCACCAACCAATAACATCATCGGTCATAAGTCCAAGATTCCGTTTTATGCGGACAACGCCGAGTTCCGTTGTGTGAAGTTTTTCAAGATTTTCTAAAAGTTCGCTTGTCATTTTTGTTGTCTTGTATGGAAAAATCATGTTGCCGCGAAAAAATGCCAGATAGACTTTATTTTACCGGCGTAAAAACTGGTTGTTCTGTATGCGTATTTTCTAAATGTCCGTGGTTGTGTTCTCCGTGGTGATGGTCGCACTTTGCATCCGGATTGTCTTTTAGTGTTCCTGCCAGAAACGCTTTTACCGCATCGTCCGGATTTCCTGTGATTCCTGCAATCTGTTTGAGGCCGGCATTGTTCAATGCGTCGATTGCTCCCTGTCCGCGGTTTCCCAAAATCAAAGTTTCGATTCCAAGATTTTTAAGATATGTCGCCAGGTCGTGGTGTCCGAACCCTCCGTTGTCAATAACTTTTGAATCGGCTATTTTTCCGTCTTCTATCGTGTAAACCTTGAAATTCTGTGTTTTTCCAAAATGCTGAAAAATCGAATCTGTTGAAATATCGTAAGTTGCCGCAATTTTCATTTTTGTCTCCGAAAACTGGTGTGGCTGTAAGCCGTAAATCAGTTTGAATTAAGATAAAATTTTATTCTTCTTATTATATCAAGATTGGCGGATAAAACAAAGTCAACATGAAAATCCAGAATGTTTTGAGAATATGCGCAGAATGTAAAAAAGTTTAGTTTTTTGAGTTTACAAGTTCAAAACTTTGTTCTGTCAGCGCGCAGAGTTTTTTCCAGTCGGCCGCTTCTGTCAAAAGCACTGTAATCCAGTATTTTTTGTTCATGTGCCACGCTGGAAAAACCGTTATTTTGTCTGTGATTTCTGGAATTATTTTGGGATTGGCTTTCAGGTTTACGGCAAAAACCTCTTCTTCGCCGGAAAGTCCGAGCCGGGAAAATTTTATCTTGATTATAAGGGCGAACCATTTTTTGTTTTTGCAGCGGAACACTGTGTTTTCAGGCGTATCTGACCATGGATTGTCGCCTTTGCAGCCAAATTTATTTTGAATAAAGTCCACGTATTTTTTCTTTGTGTCCGAAGTCTTGCAGCATTGGGAGCGGAAAAGTTCAATAATTTTACGAACCTGATTTCTTATTTCGCCTACAAAACTTCCGTTTGCATTTTCCACATTGAACAGAACGTAACGCTCATCTGAGCCGGATTCAAAAACTTTTGCGGTAAGAAAGTTTCCTTTCAGTTCGATTATTGAATAAAAATCGCCGTTCAGAATATTTTTTCTGCAAAAATAAGAGCCGTTTTTTTCTTCAAAGCCAAATTCCGCAAGTTTTTCCGGCAAAACTTTTGATGTTTTCAGAATATATGAATAATCCATTTTATGCTCTTTGTAAACAATAGTTCCAAGGCAAAAAAAATGCAACTTGTTGCTGTTTGTCGAAAAAAATTGTTTCTTGGTTTATATTGAAAAATAATTTATATGCTGAAATAATTGAGGACATAAAAATTGCCAAGGCGAACCAAAGGATGTGCGGCGTGGCGAGTTAGCTAGAAATTCAACCCAAACTGCCAGAAGAAGCAAGGAAAAGAGGATTTTGACCAAAAAAGACGAAATAAAATGGCTATTTTTTGATGTTGGCTCGACTTTGATTGATGAAAGCAAAGTTTATGAGTACAGGATAAAAAAATAGCAGAATTGTTGGGTACTGCTTATGTGCAGGTTTATGAATACGCTATGTCTTTTTATAAAGAAAACAAAAAAGGAGATTTAGAGGCGGCAAGGCGATTGGGAGTGGAATTACCTAAATGGGAATCGCAATACGAGAGGCTGTATAAAGATACCAGAGATTGCCTTAAAAAGTTAAGTGGAATTTATAAAATTGGAGTAATTGCAAATCAGTTATTAGGAACTTCTGAAAGATTAGAAAATCTTGGAGTACGAAAATATATTGATTTTGTCATCGCCTCTGCAGAAGAAGGTGTTTCAAAACCAGACAGGCGCATATTGAAATTAATAACTTATCTGATATTTTGAAATATTTATAGGAATGAAACAGTTTGAGGTGAAATAAATATTGGAAAATGTTGCTGCTCGGAGGCGAAAGCCGTAGCCCTGAAAAGCCCGACCCGAACGGTTGTTGAGCTTGCCGAAACAAAGTGAGGGTAACGCCCAGAAAAAAATCAAGGAGAATGTGAAAAAATGTGTTTTATTTGCGACAGAATCGAAATGATTAAAAATGGAAAGAATCCGTATTTTGTAAAGGAGCTTCAGACTGGCTATGTTGTGATTGGCGACAACCAGCATTTTTACGGATACACGCTTTTTCTGTATAAAGATCATGACAAGATGGAGCTTTTTCAGCTTGAAAAGGCGGAAAAGATGAAGTTTTTGGAAGAAATGGCGATTGTTGCAGAGGCGGCGGCAAGCGCTTTCGGCGCGGAAAAAATGAACTACGAGCTTTTGGGAATGGGCGACGCGCATTTGCACTGGCATTTGTTTCCGCGAAAAACCGGCGACATTGAAAATTACGGCAACGGCGGAAAAGGTCCGGTCTGGTGGTATCCGATGGAAAAAATGTACAGCGATGAAAACCGGCCTTCGGAAGATGAGCTTAAAACGATGAAAGAAAAATTGTTGCATGAACTGGAGAAGATTCTTTTGGAAAGGAAAATAATATGAAAAAATGTAAACTTCTTTTGTTTGATTTAGACGGAACATTGTTGCAGAGTGACAAAACCATATCAAAAAGAACACTTGCTGGCTTGAAAAGATGTAAAGAAAAAGGGATTCTGATTGGTGTTTCTACATCCAGAAGCGAACAGAATTCTTTGGTGTATTTAAGAGAATTGCTGCCCGACGTTTTAATATCAAGCGGTGGGGCATTAGTAAAATATAAGACAGAATATATTTATAAGGCGGAATTTTCTGTAGAAGAAACTAAATCTATGATTAATATGGCAAGAAAGATCTGTGGAAGTGACTGCGAAATTACTATGGACACAATAGATGCACATTATTGGAATTATAAAATAGATCCTAAGAAGTTAGATAAGAGTTGGGGAGATAGTATTTATACAGATTTTTCGGATTTTAACGAATGTTCATTGAAAATGTGTGTTGAGATATTTGAGCAAGATAAGGCAGATAAGCTGGCTCGAAGCCTCTCCGATTGTGATTGTATTCGTTTCTCTGACGGATTCTGGTACAAGTTTACGAAAAAGAATGTAACGAAGGAAAACGCAATTATGAAGATTACGGAAGTATGTGGATTTAGTACAGATTCAATTATTGCATTTGGAGATGATTATGCGGATATAGGAATGTTAAAATTGTGTGGAACAGGTGTTGCAATGGGTAATGCGATTGATAAGGTTAAGGAGAAAGCGGATTTCGTAATTGGCTCAAATGATGAAGATGGTATTGCGGAGTTTATTGAGCAAGGAATATTATTACTTCATCAATAATATGAAAAACATAGAATTCATTATAAGTTATGTATAAGAGTACTTTTTATTAATTGATGACCTGCAGTAAGTTTTGAAATTGAGAACAAAGCTGGTATCAGGTCTTTCCTGAATTATCAGTGAGGTGTGGTGGTGGGGGAACCCTCGGCGTGAAGTATAAATATCAAAGCTGTAGTAATAAAATATAGCTCAATGACATTTTAATAAGTTTAAATGATAGTAATTTAGGGATTCCAGCTAATAATCAACATAATGATAAATTTGAACGAGGAAATAAGATAAGGACATCTGAAAATGTTGTATGGTGTTGAAATTTGCGACAAAAGGGTCATATATTGATGAATAAAAAGAAGGATAAAGCAGATGAAAATTATTGATATTGTTGGTGATAATTATTTGGGCAAATGGAATAAAACCAGAACCGCCTGCAGAGGAATCGTAATTGAAAATTCAGAAATCCTGCTTTCATATGAAAGTGTAACCGGGCAATGGATGATTCCCGGAGGCGGATTAGAAGAAAACGAAAGCGAAGCGGACTGCTGCATTCGCGAAGTTGCGGAAGAAACCGGAATTTTGGTAAACACTTCTGAATGTCTGCTTGAAATAGATGAATATTACGAAAATTGGAAATTGATTAGCAAATATTTTATCTGCAAGGTGAAAGGAACTACAAACACAAAACTGACAGAAAGAGAGCAAAAAGTCGGAATGGAAGCAAGATGGCTTTCTGTTGATAACGCTAAAAACATATTTTCAAAGCACACTTCATATACTGAAACAGACGAAATGCGAAGAGGACTGTATTTAAGAGAGTACACGGCATTGTGTGAATTGGTTTGATTGCCCTGAATATTGTGTTATTTATCGGGATTATACTTGCAAATTGTGTCTTCGTGCGTATGCGTCGTCATTCCGAATCTCACAAGGGCCGTTTGCTCCTACGCTTTTATTAAAAACGTCGTCACGCACAAAGATTACCGCGCAAAAGGCTATGCGACCGAATGTCTCGACTACACAAAACAAATCGCAAAAGCCGAAAACTGCTACAAAATGATGCTCCTAACCAGTTCAAAAAAGGAATCCACAAAAAATTCTACGAACGAACGCACCGGCTACAACAGCAGCGAAAAAAACGCATTCATCCATTGGCTTGAGTAGTGAATTGTGAAACTTTCAGTACCTTGCGCATGATATATATTTTTAGCAATTATTACTTTGCGTACTGTATACATTTTTATCAAAAATCATTTTGCGTGTTGTATATATTTTCTTGACATCATAGTTTGTGTGTATCACATTGTATGTGATATATATTACAATTTTTGAGATTTGTATGGCAACGCTTAGCATAAGAATGGATGACAAGACAAAAAACGCATTTGAAAAGTTTTGCGATTCGGTTGGGCTTACTGCTTCCGCCGCAGTGAATCTTTTTGCAAAAAAAGTTGTGAGCACGCACGAAATTCCGTTTAAAATCTGTGAACCAGACCCTTTTTGGAGCGAAGAGAATCAGGCTTTTCTGAAAAAAGCGGTTGCCGACATTAAAAATGGAGTGAATGTTTCAGAGCATGAGCTTATTGAGGTTGACTGATGAAAAACGTTCGGCGGAGGACACAAAAATGACTGGACCGGATCCGAATAAAGTTTACCCTAACGAGAACATTCGTCAGGTTGTGTTTATAAAGAATGTAGTGAAGCGGGCGAACATCGTGGTAGGCGATTACACTTACTACGACGACCCGGACGGCGCGGAAAAGTTCGAGGAGCACGTGACGCACCATTACGATTTTCTGGGCGACAGGCTGATTATCGGAAAGTTCTGCGCGATTGCGCGTGGAATCGAGTTCGTGATGAACGGTGCGAACCACAGGATGTGCAGCGTGACGACTTATCCGTTCAATATCATGGGCGGCGGCTGGGAAAAGTTCTCGCCAAAACTGAAGGACTTGCCGTTCAAGGGCGATACGGTCGTGGGAAACGATGTGTGGATCGGGCAGAACGTGACGGTGATGCCAGGCGTTCACATCGGCGACGGGGCGATTATCGCGGCGAATTCAGTTGTGGTGAAGGACGTTCCGGCGTATTGCGTCGCGGGCGGAAATCCGTGCCGGGTAATCCGAAAAAGGTTCGACGACGGGCTGACGGAATATCTTCTGAGCTTAAAATGGTGGGACTGGGACGCAGAGAAGATTTTCCGCAATATGGAAGCCCTGTGCAGCGGCGACTTGGAGAAAATCAGAAATATTAAGGATATATAGACATGACGGAACATATCGTTCATCCTTTTGAGCCGTTTTTTAGGGCGGATTCAAAAATATTGATTGTAGGAAGCCTGCCGTCCGTAAAGTCGCGGGAAAATGGTTTTTATTACGGACATCCGCAGAACCGTTTCTGGAAAATGATGGCGATGATTTTTTCTGAAGAAACGCCGTTATTAATAGAAGAAAAAAAGCGCTTTTTGGAAAAACACAAAATCGCCGTGTACGATTCAATCAGTGAATGTACGATTTGCGGCTCATCGGACAGTTCAATAAGTAATGTTGTGCCTTCTGACATTGAAAAAATTGTGTCCGCCTGTAAAATTACAAAAATTCTTGCAAACGGCAAAACCGCCGCTAAATATTTTCTAAAATATCAGGATAAAAACTTGTGTTCCATGCTGAAGACTCTTCCTTCCACAAGTCCGGCAAATGCCGTTTATTCAGTTCAAAAACTTGTTGAAATTTGGGGAAATGAGTTTTAAAAGTTTTTGCGTAAAATTATTCCTGGAACCAGTCTTCAACCCTTAAAAAAGAGCGTTCTGCCGCTTCCTCAAAGTCTGCCGTGTTGCGCGTTACTAAAACCATTCCGTTTGAGATTGCTGTTGCCGCAATCTGAGTATCGCAGTAGGGAAGGGTTTTGCCTTCTTTTGCACATTGCCCGGAAAGCTGACCGCAGATTTCTGCCGCAAAACCATCGTAAGGAATTATTTCGATATTGTTCCTTAAATTTTCCACAAAATTTGCAATTGAGTTTTTGCGTTTTCCTTCCGGCATTTTTTCAGCACCGTAAACAAGTTCCTGAAATGATGTTGCGCTGATTGCGCACATATTTTTTCTTGCCTCATATAAGGCGAGTACGTTTTGATTCGGATATTCTTTTGTGAATTCCGAAACAATGTTTGTGTCAAGAAGATAAACTTTGTTCATTTTTCCTCCATGAGAAAGTCTAAGAAAATTTGCAACGCAAACTTTTAAAGTTGTGAATAAAATTATTCTTCAAAAATAACCCTGTTTGGATCCTGATAAACTTTCGGCCGAAGAGGAATTCCTTCGTCATTCAAAACATCGGCATATTCTTTGCGCCATTTGGAAAGCCAGCTTATTTCAGTTGAGGAATTCTTTTTTTCGTATTCTTCATAGCTTATAATTACCGCAACAGGTTTATCGTAGCGTGTAAGTTCTACAGGTTCGCCTCTTTCCGCGATTTTTACAAAATTAGAAAGGTTGTTTCTTGCCGCGTAAATTGAAGTTCTGCACATAGACACCTCCAGGATATTTTATATAAGAAATAATAGCATGTAAAAATCGTATAGTCAACATTAAAAATGTTAGCCAACATAAAGACAAAAGATGATGAATAAAGCGGATTGCAATGCGTGAGGGTATGGAAGCCCTTTAGTCGACCGCAGGCGCGGAGCGGCGAGGACGATGAGCGGTTAGCGAAGGCTGGAACACCCGACGGCGAAGCCGGCACGCCCGGAATCTTTGGTTTTTGATTTTTCTGAATGTAAAATGGTTGTGCGTGGTAAAATTTGCGCGAAATGTGTTTTGGGATTATATTGGAAGTATCTGTTTTTATCAGGAGGCATAATAAAAACTTTGCCGAAAATGACGTCAAAGTTTTTATTTAAAAGTTTGCGTTGCAAACTTTATCATCAATTGCAATTTCTCACTTTGTTGCGAAATTGCGTTAAAAAATCAAATCGGAAATTGATATTTCCTCATTGACTTTTTATAGGAGGCAGTTATGAAAAAAACTCTTGTTTCTTTTGGAGCGCTTGCTTTGGTTGGAATGGCTGGCGCGGCTGGTTTTGCGGAGGAATATCCTGACGCTCAGAAAACGTTGCCCGCTTCAATGGGCTGGATGCAGGGAGTTCCGCCTGCGCAGGAAAAAACGCTGCATGCTTCTGACGGTTCTTTTTTTGAATTTCCGGCTCTGCGCTACAGCGTAAATCATATGAGGGAATTTTTTCCTACACGCAATGTTTCTTCTGGAAGCGGCAAAAAATATTCGGTGAAGCAAAAACTTGACCCTAAGATTGACGGTGTTACTTTTACTCCCTGGGATTCCAGCAGGACAATGACTTTTGAAGAGTCCCTGGATGCGAACTACACAGACGGAATTATCGTCATGCATAAGGGAAAAATCGTCTACGAAAAATATCCTGCGGGACTAAAGCCGGATGGTCTGCACGCGGCTATGTCTGTAAGCAAGTCGTTTACAGGAACGGTGGCTTCTATTCTTGCCGCGGAAGGAAAGCTTGATCCTTCTAAAAAAGTTACGGACTATATTCCTGAATTAAAGGATTCTGGTTATGCAGATGCGACTGTCCGCCAGGTTATGGACATGACAACCGCGATAAAGTACAGCGAGGACTACAACGATCCTAATGCGGAAATCTGGGCTTACTCGGCCGCAGGAAATGTTTTCCGCCCGATAAATTACCGTGGTCCGCAGAACTACTACGAATATCTTGCGACTGTAAAAAAACTTCCTGATTCAGAGCACGGAGAGGCATTCGGGTACAGGACAATCAACACTGAGCTTTTGGCGTGGATTTGCTCGCGCGTAACAGGACAGGGGCTTGCGGAAATGGTTTCCGAAATGATTTGGAAGCCTTTAGGCGCTCATTATGACGGTTACTATCAGGTGGACCCTTCCGGAATAGCATTTGCTGGCGGTGGATTTGACCTTAACTTGCGTGATATGGCGGCTTTCGGCGAGATGATGCGTAACGGCGGCAAATTGAACGGAAAGCAGGTTATTCCTGAAAAAGCGGTAAAAGACATAGCATCTGGCGGTTCTTCCGAAGAATACAAGGCGGCGTTTGCAAAAAGCGACTATACAAAGTTAAAAGGCTGGAGCTACCACAATATGTGGTGGATAACAAACAATTCCCACGGAGCATACATGGCGCGCGGTGTTCACGGACAGGCAATATACATCGACCCTGCGGCGGAAATGGTGATTGCGCGGTTTGCTTCAACCCATTATGCTTCAAACAAATACATCGATCCGCTTTCAATCCCGGCGTACGAAGCGGTCGCTGAATATCTTATGAAAAAATAATTTTATAGTGAAGGGCGGTTGGCCGCCCTGCGCTGCAAACCTTGCGGAAGGTGAGGCTGTCTTTCAGAATGGTAAGGTTGGCGCTTTTTGTTTCTTTCCACTTGTTCAATTTTCGGATTCAAAAAAATCGGTGTCCGGGATGTTTAGTCTTCCATTGTGTAATGCGCCCGCTCGCCGCCAATCAGTTTTGGTCTTGAGTATGCCGCCGTAACGTAAGCTTTTCCAATAAATTTCTGTTCCGGATGGACTGGAACGGCGACTTCTTTTATATGCATTCCAATCAGCGTGCTTCCGATGTCAAGCCCTGCGGCGGCTTTTACGTGCTCAACCACAACAGACTCCTTAAAGCCGTAGTAGGCTGCAGTTGCAAACGAGCCTCCTCCGTGAATCCACGGCACAACGCAAACTTCTTCAAGTCCGAATTTTTCGGCGCACTCACGCTCAACAACAAGCGCGCGGTTCAAGTGCTCGCAGCACTGGCAGGCAAGAAAAATTCCTTTTGAAGAGAGAATCCGGTTTGCTGTCTCAAAAATTGTTTTTCCTGTTTCCTCGCTGGAATTTTTTCCGATTGAGCCGCCGGTAACTTCGCTGGTTGAACAGCCGATTACAAAAACCGAGCCTTTTTTCTGCGGATGCGAATCGAGCAGGCCTGTAATTATCTTTTCAAGTTGAGCGGAAATTTCAGAAAGAGATTCCGCCGTTGTTGTTTTATTTTCGTTCTGATTCATAATTTTGTCCTTATGGGCAGAATGGTATCACAATTTTTATTTTTGTGCAGACCCTTTTTACGTTTAATAGTTTTACTTTCCTGAGGGGCTTTGCGGTTTACACTGCAAGAATTTTTGTTGTGAAAAAAGCCGGATTGTTTTTTTTAGCCTGATATGCACTCGCAAAAAAAAGTTATTAGATTCTTTAATTTGACGGCGCGGTGTTAATGTGGTATATTGGAAGAAAGGAAATGCCCGATTTATGTCGGTCGTCTCCACTTTTTGCTATAGAGCCGTCAAAGTGGTATCAAGACGTTTGGCGGCTTTACTTTTTAACTCTTCTTATTTTTAAGGTAAGAAAGGGCTTCAAGAATCAGAATGGCTAAGTTAATAGCCAGCGAAATAAGTTCGTAAATCGTCATCTTTGCAAGCCTCCCATGGTCAAATTCTGGCAAAACGCCAGTTGAGTTCGGGAGACGCCGCCTTAAAATCAGGCATTTCCAATTGTTTGATTTTATCATAGTTTTGTTTTGCGGTAAATATGTATAGTGCAAATATAAGTCTATATCAGTTTTTTTAGTGCTTCTTCGGATAATTCCAAATGGATTTAACCATATTTAAAACGATTTTCGTACGGACGTTCAACATTAAAAATCCCTTGAACGAAAACCCGCCGTTTATGCAGCAAGAGTTCTTTTACGGAAAATTTTTTAGTTGAATTCCTTGGACAAAATCCCTTATGAATTAGTTTCTAATATGCGTGTCAAATTCTTTAATTTGACGGCGCGGTGTTAATGTGGTATATTGAAAGAAAGGAAATGCCCGAACTTTGGGTTATCTCCACTATTGCGATAAATAACCGCTATAGCGTGTCAAACTGAAGCGGTTATTTTTTTTTTAACTCTTCTTATTTTTTAGGTAAGAGAGTACTGCGATAACTGTGCCAATAGCAGTGCATATACAACCGATAGTTGCAAGGACTGCTAAAAAAAGGTCTAAAGTCATGCAAACCCCCGTAATTCAAATTTCAGCCAACGCTGATTGAGTTCGGGAGATAACCGCCGCAATTAGAATTGCCATGTGTGTTTTTACAAAACCCATGCCTGTTCAGGCATTTCCAATTATTCAATCTTATCATAGTTTAATTATACTGTAAATGTGTAAAGTTATATTGTTTATAGATTAATATTCATCAACCAATCCGCACTAAATTTTCCGTGATATTAGCCATAGTAGGAATTTATAATCAAAACTAAGGTGAATAAATGGAGCTCATGAACGGAAATGAAATTACGCAGTCCATAAAAGAAAGGCTTTCTCAGATTGAAAAGCGTGAAAATATCCGCATTATATATGCCTGTGAAAGCGGAAGCCGTGCATGGGGATTTGCGAGTCCTGATTCTGATTATGATGTGCGTTTTGTCTTTGTAAGACCTGTTCAGGATTATTTGAAAGTAGACAATTTTCCAGTCCTGAAAGAACATCGCATTTTTAGAGGTTGCTAAATAGCCCGAATTTCGAGTTTTATGAATTCAGCACAAAAATTGATATTTGGACTATAAATGTATTTTGTTGCGATAGGGTATGGAAGCCCTTTAGTCGACCGCAGGCGCGGAGCGGCGAGGACGATGAGCGGATAGCGAAGGCTGGAACACCCGGCCCGAAGCGGAGCGAGGGAATCGCCCGGAGAAAAAAATCAGATAAAAACCGGCAATTGAGAAAATCCGCGTTTTATGCTAATCTCTTCTATATATTTATCTTTTTGACAATTCGAGGAATCTTATGAAACTT
>OLGV01000205.1_pt1 | contig 25887 bp, 19 predicted proteins | sample 1605761 | NCBI WGS metagenome assembly OLGV01 (sample SAMN03283245) | human gut metagenome | biome: human-associated habitat; material: feces | host: Homo sapiens | place: Peru | collected 2012
AATTTTAGATATATCTTTATCTTCTTTTTTTAGATATAATTTATGAACATTAGAATTTATATAATAAAAAAATAAAAATAGCAATAAAAAAAGGGGAACAATACTAATATTAAATTCAATTTTAAAATATAGCATTAATATTGGAATTAAAATAGTAATTATAACTAAAACAAAGTCTACTTTTAATGCTTTATTTTGTAACTTGCTCTGGTTTTTATTTAAATAAACTGATAATATATATTGCACAAAATTAATAATATTAGAACTTATAATATTATATGCACTTGTAGCAATCAATCCTGAAAATGCTGAAAATGACACCGTTAATAGTTCCGGGACCGATGTTGCTATTCCCGAAATATTACCTACTGCTTTTGGTGATAATTGTAACGCCTCTGCTAGTCTTCTTAAAAGTTTTACTAATATATATTTTGATATAATTATTATAGTTCTATTTATAAATAGAGCATGCAGGAGAGTAAATACTCGTTAAGACTGCAAAGGAGGAAGAATGGCAAAAGTTATTAAACAAATTGTTAAAGTTCAGCTTCCTGGTGGTGGGGCTAACCCATCAATGGTAGGTACTTCTTTAGGACCTACTGGGGTTAACATGGCTGAATTTTGTCAAAAATTTAACGACCAATCTAAAGACAGAGGTGGAGAAATTACTCCAGCTATTATTACAATCTATGAAGATCGTACTTATGACTTTGTCTTAAAAATGACACCAGCTAGTATTATGATTAAAAAAGCAGCTGGAGTACAAAAAGGAAGTAGTGTTCCACAAACTGATAAAGTAGGACACTTATCTAAAGCACAAGTGCAAGAAATCGCTGAGAAAAAAATGCCAGACTTAAATGCTAATGATATTAATGCAGCAATGAAAATCATTGCCGGAACTGCTAGAAGTATGGGAATTACTGTTGATGATTTAGGTGGTGAAGAATAATGGCTAAAATTTCTAAACGTAAACAATTATTTAACGAAAAAGTTAATAAAGAACAAAATTATGATTTAAAAGAAGCTATCTCTTTACTTAAAGAAGTAAGTCAAACTAAATTTGATCAAACAGTAGAAGTAGCATTTAAAATGAACTTAGATCCAACAAAAGCAGACCAACAATTACGTGGAGCTTTAGTATTACCTCATGGTACAGGTAAAACTGCTAAAATCTTAGTATTTGCTGAAGGAGATGCAGCTAAAGCTGCTCAAGAAGCTGGAGCTGACTATGTTGGTAGCGATGACTTAGTAGAAAAAATTCAAAAAGAAAACTGGTTTGATTTTGATGTAGTAGTTGCTACTCCAGACATGATGGGTGTAGTAGGTAGATTAGGTAGAGTATTAGGACCTAAAGGTTTAATGCCAAACCCTAAAACTGGAACAGTAACAACAACTCCAGCAAAAACAGTAAATGATATCAAAAAAGGTATGGTTGAATATAGAACTGATAGTTATGGTAATATTCATACTATTATTGGTAAAGCATCATTTACTGAAGAGCAACTGTTACAAAACTACATGACTTTGGCTGATACCCTGGTTAAGGTTAAACCGGCTGGTGCTAAAGGTCAGTACATGAGAACTATCACTATGTCCTGCACCATGGGCCCTGGCGTTAAAGTTGACGTCCTGAAAGCTAATAGCGACAAATAATTGTAGTTTTACTTAATTTTACTAAATCAGAAGATAATCGGGCCATAGACAGCAGGTGCCACGTGCGTAAGTTTTAACTACGCCTGCCGAGGCTGGAGCGTGAAGATATATTAGACCTTCCGACCTCCGGCTACGGCCGAGAGGTCTTTTTGATTTAATAAAAACATCAAAAAAAGGAGGTGCAATCTAAATGGCAGTTATTAGACCTGAAAAAGTAGCTAAAGTTGCTGAAATTCAAGAGTTGCTTTCTAACTCCAAATGCACTATTTTAGTTGACTTCTGCGGTTTAACTGTTGCTCAGGATACCGAGCTGCGTCGCAAAATGCGTGAAGCTGGCGTTCACTACAATGTAGTTAAGAACACTCTGCTGCGTATTGCTGCAGAACAAGCTGGTATTGAAGGTCTGGAACCTTCTCTGGAGAAAAACACCGCTATCGCTGTTTCCCCGGAAGATCCTGTTGCAGTTGCAAAAATCGTTTGCGAATTCGCAAAAGAAAACAAAGAACTGAAAGTTAAAGTTGGCGTTCTTGATGGCAAAGTTATCGGTGCTGACGAAATCAAAGCACTGGCTTCTCTGCCGCCGAAAGAAGTTCTTATTGCCAAGATGCTGGGCAGCATGAATGCTCCTATCAGCGGTTTTGTCAATGTACTTCAAGGTACTATCCGCAATGTCGTATACGCTCTGGAAGCTGTACGCAAACAAAAAGAGTCCGCTTAATTTGCGGCATGCTGCATAAGGCAGCTTAAAAAATAAAAACTTACTTATTATTGGAGGTAACTATAATGAATAAAGATCAAATCATCGAAGCTATTGAATCCATGACCGTACTCGAGCTGTCCGAACTGGTTAAAGCTCTGGAAGAAAAATTCGGCGTATCTGCAGCTGCTCCGGTAGCTGTTGCTGCTGCTCCGGCTGCTGGCGGCGAAGCTGCTGCAGCTGAAAAAACTGAATTCGACGTAATCCTGACTTCCGCTGGCGCTTCCAAAATCGGCGTAATCAAAGCTGTTCGCGAAGCTACTGGCCTGGGCCTGAAAGAAGCTAAAGAGCTGGTTGACGGCGCTCCGAAAGCTATCAAAGAAAAAATCTCCAAAGCTGACGCTGACGCTCTGAAAGAGAAACTGGAAGCTGCTGGCGCAACTGTAGAAGTAAAATAATCTCGCTGCTACGCTAGTAGCACAATAGATTGTTGATTCGTCTGCAATCCGACTCCCGATGCACTTAGGTGTGTCGGGAGTTTTTTGATTTTCTGCCTCAAAGAATATATAATATTTGAAACGGAACCGGGAGGCGAGTAGAGGATGAAAGTTAATTATCAGGGCAATCGCGACGCAAAAGTAGTCTTGCTTCAAATAATAGGAGAACACGAGTTACCATTGCTCGAAGAGGAGCTTTCTCATATAAAAGCTATAACGCAAAGTACAGATTTTTTGTTTATTACAGTGCAGGTTGATAGCTGGAACGACGACCTTTCACCATGGCTGGCAGAGCCGATTTTTGGAGAGGCTGGATTTGCCGGCAATGCAGAAAAACTTTTAAAAAATATTAAAGATGAAGTAATTGCTCCATTATCAAGTGTCCGTCCGGATATAAAAATTTTTGCGGGCGGATATTCTTTAGCCGGATTATTTGTATTGTGGGCGGCCTATCAAACAAATTTATTCGAAGGTATAGCAGCAGTATCTCCGTCTGTGTGGTTTCCTAAATTTGTTGATTTTGTGCATAACAACAAAATATTAACCAATAGAGTCTATTTAAGTCTTGGCGATAAGGAAGCAAAGACACGTAACCAAATACTGGCACAGGTGGCAAATGATATTCGTGATGTGTATCGCTCATTGGAAGATTATAGGTTGAGTAGTATTCTTGTTTGGAACCAGGGAAATCATTTTAAGGAACCTGCTTTGCGTATGGCAAAAGGTTTTGCTTGGTTGATGAACAATGAAAAGATTCACTCATATGATTTTTTCCTTAAAATATTTGAGCATGATGATGTTTTTCTTGTTGATGAAACCTTATTTTATTTTGATGATGAGCCTAAAAGTCAACAGGAACATTACCTTGGCTGTTTACGTGAATATGATAAACCATATTGGGTAGGGGATTGTGACATACCTGATGGTGAGGAATTCTTGACTGCCAAAGATATGTTAGAAGCTAAAATCTTTGAAGGCAAGTCAATTAAGGATAGATGGGAACATGTTGTGATTGTAAATATAGGTGGATTCTGTTGGGAGGAATGGTTAGATATGTATATGAATAAGTTTGGGGCGATAAGTGATTTAAAGTAGAAATTATATGCAAGATAACACATTAATAATTGACTTGGATTTCGGCTATAAAGTAGTTAGCGATAACATTTGTAATATATACTTTCACCTTTGCTCAACTTTCTAAGAAAAAAATTACATTCTAACATTCTTATGCTATAATATAAAAAATGACCTACTATATTGCTGTGTAAAAATGATAGAGATTTTTTATAAAGGAGTTTCATATGCTTACAGATGAAAAACGTAAAAAGCTTTTGGCCGGTGCGCTGGCGGTAGTTATGCTGACCGGTGTTGCAGGCTGTGGTAACGATAAAGACAGTGAGTGGAAGAATGATAATTCTGCTCAGAATAATCAAGATGAAAAGAAGGATGAAAATAACGGCGGCGGCTTTTTTCATGGCTTCTTTCCCTGGTACTTCATCGGCCGTACCTTTGGTGTAGGCCCGATGGCAGGTGTGCGAACTGCGCCTGCAGCTAACCAGAAGCAGAATGCTGCACCCGCAGGCTCGTCTACTAATCATAATCCAAACGCTAACCGCCAATGGCTCTACTGTGCAACAGGGAACTGCAGGAAGCACGCAAAGTTCCAAGCTCGGCAGTACGGGCACTACAGGTAAAAGCGGTATCGGCAGTGGCATGAGCCGCTCCAGCGGCAGCGCAATTTCCTGAGGTGATGAAGATGTATAAATACCGTAAGCCGGATACCTGGCTTGATAAGATTGATTTGAACATTATGCCGTATGTTGATGCACCAGAGTGGGGAAACCGCTATCCTACGCTCAGCGCGCTGCTTATGAGCAGCGCGAATAAGCACGAGCTGCAGCGCATCAGTGCCGGCCTTACAGCAGCACTGTCCCGCCTGGCAGAGGCTTTGCGTAACAATAATAATGGCGCAATGCCCTTTAACCTGTTTAATATGACGGATAAGCTCACGCCGTATATCCTTGCGGATAATTCGGATCATGTGAGCTATATCAGCCGTCTTGACTTTGTAAAGAATACTGACGGCTGCTATAAGCTGGTAGAGATCAATTCGGATACTCCTTGCGCCTTGCCGGAAACATTTTATGCCAACAAGGTAGCGGAAGCATATTTTGCTAAGGAGTACGGCCTGCATTTGCAGCTGCGTTCGGATGGTGAGGAGCTGGCAGAGCCATTTTTAAAGCTGTTGGAACAGTCTAAATATGCAGATAAGGATGTAGTACGCATTGCTTTTGCTGCTGATAAAAGCTACAGCGAGGACTGGGCTAATGCCAAATTTTTATTTGAGCGCGTGCAAAAGGTGCTGCGTGAACGCATTTTGAGCAAGCAACCATTCGTTTGCCGTCTTGTCGGCCTGGATGAGCTGATTGTACATGATGACGGAGTTTACATTCCCAATGAAATCTTCAAAAGTAAGGAAGATAAGCTTGATATACTGTATCGTCTGCATCCGCTGGAGCTTTTGATGGATGATGAAAGCGAAGACGGCTATCCTGTAGGCTTAAAGCTCATGGAGTTAGCTAATTTCGGTGCTGTGGATCTGGTTAACCCTGTAAAATCCATTGTACTGCAGAATAAAGCACTGCTGGCACTGGCATGGTATTTATATCAGCATCGTCTGTTCTGGACACCGCAGGAGGAAGAGCTGTTGGCTGCGCATTTAACGCCGACTTATTTGGACAGCAAGCAGTTGGCTGGACAGCGTTATATTAAGAAGCCTATCTTTGGGCGTGAGGGTGCAGGCATTGCTATTGTAGAGCCTGATGGTGCGCTGAGCTACGAGGCGGAGGAATGCGATGACTGCGATTTGATTTACCAACAGTTTGTTCCTTCAGCAGATGTACAGCAGGAAACAGATAACGGTGAGGCAACCGGCAAGTACACTTATTCCTGCTTTGTAATCAACGGTAAAGCGTCGGAAACCTTTGTGCGTTTGCAGCCGGGAGAAATTACCGGCGTGGAAGCATATTTTGTACCTGTTCTCGATGAAATATAAGAATTTGAGGAATATCCGAAATGAATATCCAAGTATATCAATCTTTTTTGACTGTTGTACAGTGCCGCAGCTTTACGCAGGCTGCGAAATATCTTAATTTTACCCAGCCTACAATCAGCAATCATATCAACGCTTTGGAAGAAGAATATGGCGTTATTCTTTTCACCAGAGATGGCAAAAACGTTTATCTGACGCAGGCAGGTAAAAACTTTGTGCCGATAGCACAGCAGCTGATGGCTGATTATCAGAAAAGCCAGGAGGTAATGCGCCAGTTTCAAAAGAAAAATTACAGTCTGAAAATAGGCGTTTCCATAAACTTTTATCTTTTGCCTGTGCTGCTGAAGCTCAAAAAGGAATTTCCCGAGCTGGATATAGAGGTCAACCGCTGTATGACGGTAGAATCGACAATAAATGATGCTTTTGTACAAAAGCTGTATGATTTTGCCTTTGTGCATATTGATGTGCAGCCGCTTTATACCAAGCGTGTACAGCTTTGGAATCAGCCGATGGTTTTTGTAGCCTCCAAAGAACTGTATGAACAGATGGGAGAAAACAATAATATTTATGATTATCCCTTTATTGCCTATCCTGCAAGCGAGGTATACTATAAGCATCTGAAATCTAAGGTTGATTTCACACGCCTGCAAAGCGTATTGACCTTCAGCGATTCGGAATCCGTACTGATGGCGGTTGAGCAGAATCTTGGTATAGCCTTGACACCGCGGGTAAAAGTAATGAAGGAACTGCAGCAGGGAACATTAGTCGAATTCCCGGTCAAGTATTCGGGAAATATGCCTATTTCGGTTCTTTATGATTATGAATTTAACTTTACCTTGCCTACGAAACGCTTTTTGGAGCTTTTAAAAGAGTCGCAGGAAAAGATAAAGGGTTAATTTACTTTCTGTTCTTTATATAAGAATAATTTATCAAAATACTATAACAGGAAAAGTAATCTTATTGACTTTTTAATTTAGGACTTCTTCAACGTGCTTGAAGAAGTCCTAAATTTTTAGTATAAAAAAGCGCATGGTTAAGCAAATGTCCACGAATTATAGTACAAATTTTGTATACAAAATACAGAACGGCGAATAAATTGCTTATGTATACAAGAAAAATTCCAATAAGTATAGATAAAGAAAACTGTTGAGATAATTAAGCTATAATGATAAAATTTTTATAGATAGCGTTGCTTGCGCAAAATTAAGCCGGCTAGATTACCGGCAGAAACGAGGGTATTATGTCAAAGGATATGCAAAAAACTAAAGAAAAAACAAATAGGCGTATGCCAACCTTTACGGAATCCGTTATTCCTATTATTGCCATGATGGTTATTTTGACTGTCGGCAAAGGTTATCTGGGTTACGCAACCGAGCCGCTGCTGCTTTTGGTAGCTGCTATTGCCGGCCTGATTGCTTACCGCGTTGGTGTTACCTGGGATGAAATGATGGACGAAATCTGCCAGAAGATTGCCAAGGGCATGCCGGCAATCCTGATTCTGACCTGCGTTGGTGCGCTGGTTGGCACCTGGATGGCTTCCGGTACTATCCCGATGATGATTTATTATGGCGTACAGATTGTAAACCCGACCTTTATGCTGGTAACTGCGTTCCTGATTACCGCAGTAGTATCTATCGTAACCGGTACCTCCTGGGGTTCCGTTGCTACCATGGGTGTTGCGCTGATGGGTATCGCCAGCACTTTGGGTGTAAACCTGGCAGCTACTGCTGGTGCTGTAATCGCCGGTTCTTATTTCGGTGATAAAATCTCCCCGCTGTCCGATACCACTAACCTGGCACCGGTTGCAGCTGGTTCTACTCTTTATGAACACATTGCTCACATGTTCTGGACTACTGTTCCGGCAACTATTATTTCCCTAGTTGTTTATGCTTTCGTAGGCTTAAAGGGCAATATCGGCGGTGATGTTTCTTCCGAAGCAGTAAGCACCATGCTGACTCAGTTAGATGGCATGTACAACTTTAACATTCTGCTGATTCTGCCTGTACTGCTGATTCTGGCAGGCTCTATCTTTAAGAAACCGACTCTGCCGGTTATGATGGCTTCCACTGTTCTGGCTGGCGCTGAAGCATTGATTTTCCAAAACATCAACCTGAAAAGTCTGCTGCTGGCTACCGTAAAAGGCTTTAAAATTTCTATGCTGACCACTCCCGGCTTTGACCCGGCTACTGCTGCTCCGCAGATTATCAAGCTGTTGAACCGCGGCGGTATGGCTGAAATCATGGGCACCACTCTGCTGGTATTCTGCGCATTCTGCTTTGCCGGTATTATGAGCAAGGCCGGTTGCCTGGAAGTAGTTCTGCAAAAAATCCTGACCTTTGCTAAGAGCACCGGCGATCTGATTGCTTCCACCGTTGCTTCCTGTATTACCATGGGCCTGTGCACCGGTAACTCCTACCTGTCCATTCTGATTCCCGGTGAAATGTTCCGTGACGCTTATAAAGCTAGAGGCCTTGCTGCTAAGAACCTGTCCCGTACCTTGGAGGATGCAGGTACTGTATTTGTACCGTTGGTTCCCTGGTCTGCAGCAGGTGCTTATATGACTGCCTGCACCGGCATTGAAACTCTGGATTATGCACCGTGGGCAATTCTCTGCTACACCGGTTTCATTATCGCTCTGTTCTACGGCTACACCGGTATCGGTATCGCTAAGCTGGAAGACGAAAAGAAATAAGCCGGTTGCGCAAGCAAGTCGGCAGTACTGAGCAACTGCTTAGTACACAATGAAAGGAAAAGTGACACATTTTGATTAAGTTAATTAGAAACGCTGATGTTTACGCACCTGCTCATCTTGGTAAAAAGGATGTGCTGGTTATTGCAGATAAGGTAGTGCGTATTGCTGATAAAATAGAAGGCTACGAAGGTATGCCTGAGGTTGAGGTATTTGATTTCAGCGGCAAAAAGCTGTTGCCCGGTTACATTGATATGCATATGCATATCACCGGCGGCGGCGGTGAGCAAGGCCCTGCTTCCCGCGTACCTGAAGCAATGCTCAGCCAGATTACCAGCTGCGGCATTACCACTGTGCTGGGCCTGCTGGGCACAGACGGTGTAACAAGAAGCGTAGAAAACCTGGTTGCCAAAGCACGTGCACTGACGGAAGAAGGCATCACCGCCTATTGCCTGACCGGTGCTTACGGAATTCCTTCACCGACTATTACAGGTTCTATTGAAAAGGATATTATGATGGTTCCGCCGATTATCGGTACCAAGATTGCTGTAAGTGATCATCGCAGCTCTAATCCGCAGGGACCGGAGCTGATTGAGGTTGCAACCGCAACCCGTCGTGGTGGCCTGCTGGCTAACGTTGCCGGCCTGGTAACTATGCATATGGGTTCCGGCATCGGTAAGCTGGATCCGCTGTTCTATGCATTGGACCATTCCGATGTTCCTGCCAAAAACTTCCTGCCGACTCATATGCTACGTACGCATGAGCTGATGGAAGAGGGTGCAAAGCTTGTACGTCGTGGTGGTTACTTTGACATGACTGCCGGCAGCACTGATGAGGATATGGAAATCGGCGCAGAGCAGATTATGGAAATTCTGAGCTGGGAGGGTATGAGCACTGACCATCTGACTATGAGCAGTGATGCCTTCGGTTCCCAACCTAAGTTCAATGAAAATGGTGACTGCATTGGTCTCACCTACTGCTCTCCTAAATATCTGCATCTGACTATCAAGAGTCTGGTACGTCGTGGCCTGCCGCTTGAAGAAGCTATCAAGCTTCTGACCTCTACACCTGCTGAGCTGTTGGGCAAGACCGGTGTTAAGGGCTGCGTTGCTGTTGGCGCGGACGCTGACCTGCTGGTGCTTGATGAAAACCTGGATATTGACGCATTGTTTGCTAAAGGCCAGGTAGCTTTGCTGGATAAAGAGATTGTACTTAAAGGACGTTTTGAATAAGACGTGGCTATAAAGTTACAGACACCCATGCAAATGGTGTGTCTGTAATTTTTTTGAGTTAAATCTTGACAACTTGCAAAATTTATGATAACATATCATACTACATCATTATTATTTTTGCAGGTGTAAATTTTGACAACAAATACTGCCGGGTCAGTGGTTGAACGGCGTATCTTGCTTATAATGAAAGATGAGGCTGCTCATCGAAGACAACTGACAAGGTCCTTGTGGTAAGAACCTTGTTGTTTTTTTTGTCGGGAGTGATGCTGCCAAGTTTAGTATGCTGATAATACAAGAAGGGGTGAGGAATTACATGTTTAAACCGGTTCCAGTAGGTGATAGGACTCGGTATAGTTATGCGAGAATCAATGAAATTCTGGCTATGCCGCATTTGATTGATATCCAGAGAAAGTCCTATGAGTGGTTCATTCAGAAGGGCCTCATGGAGATTCTGCATGACATTTCTCCTATTAAAGACTTTGCAGGCAATCTGGAGCTTTACTTCGAAAGCTTTGAATTAGGAGCTCCTAAATATAGCGTTGAAGAGTGCAAGGAGAGAGATGAGTCTTATTCTGCACCTATGAACGTAAAAGCTCGTCTTGTTTTCAAAGGTGAACTTGACGAGATGAAAGAATCCTCTGTGTTTATGGGTGACTTCCCGCTGATGACTGATACCGGTACCTTTGTTATCAATGGTGCTGAACGTGTTATAGTCAGCCAGCTGGTGCGTTCTCCTGGCGTTTATTATAGTGTAACTATGGATCCGAGCGGCAAAAAGATTTATGGTACTACCGTAATTCCTAACCGTGGCGCTTGGATTGAATATGAAACTGATATCAATGATATCATCTCTGCTCGTGTAGACCGTACCCGTAAGGTTCCGGCAACAGTGCTGCTGCGTGCTTTAGGCTTATCCTCTAATGATGAGATCCTGGCTTGCTTCGGCAATCATCCTGCATTGCTGGCTACCCTGGAGAAGGATACCACTACCAACAGAGATGAGGCAATGCTGGAGCTTTACAGAAAGCTGCGTCCCGGCGAGCCTGTTATCCTGGAAAATGCTGTACAGCTGATCGAGAATACCTTCTTCGACAGCAAGCGTTATGATCTGGCTAATGTTGGCCGTTATAAGCTCAACAAGAAGCTTGGCTGGCGCAACCGTTTGAGCGGTACTGTACTGGCTGAACCTATTGTTAATGAAGAAACTGGTGAAATCATCCTGCCGGAAGGCACTAAGATGACCGACGAAAATCTGGATAAGATTGAAGAGAGCGGTGTCTACAGTGAACGTGGTCTGCGTGCTGTTAAGGTTAAAAATCATGAAGCAGATATGCTGCTGATGTTTACCACCGGCATTGATGCAAAACTGCATACAGTTACCCAAGAGGATGTATTTACCTCCTTTAACTATCTGCTGAACCTGATGGATGGTCATGGTACCGGCGATGATATTGACCATCTGGGCAACCGTCGTGTACGCTGCGTTGGCGAATTGCTGCAAAACCAGTTCCGTATCGGCTTGTCCCGTATGGAACGCGTTGTTAAAGAACGCATGACAATTCAGGACAATGAGGCTATTACTCCGCAGGCACTGATTAACATCCGTCCTGTAGTTGCTGCTATTAAGGAATTCTTCGGCAGCAGCCAGCTGTCCCAGTTTATGGACCAGAACAACCCGCTGGCAGAGCTGACTCATAAACGTCGTCTGTCTGCCCTTGGCCCTGGCGGTCTGTCCCGTGAGCGTGCAGGCTACGAAGTCCGCGACGTACACAACTCCCACTATGGCCGTATGTGTCCTATCGAGACGCCTGAAGGTCCTAACATTGGTTTGATCGGTTCCTTGTCTACCTATGCTGTTATCAATGAATACGGCTTCATGGAAACCCCGTACCGTGTTGTTGATAAAGCAAATAAACGTGTAACTGAAGAAATCAGATACATGACTGCTGATGAAGAAGATAAATATATCGTAGCACAGGCCAACGAACCGTTGGATGATAATGGCTACTTTATGGGCGAGCGTGTAACTGCCCGTGCTAAGGATGATGTCCTGTCTATTACTCCTGATAAAGTAGACCTGATGGACGTTTCTCCTAAACAGGTAGTATCTATTGCAACTGCACTGATTCCGTTCCTGGAAAACGACGACGCCAACCGTGCTCTGATGGGCGCGAACATGCAGCGTCAGGCTGTACCTCTGCTCTGTACTCAGGCTCCGATTATCGGTACCGGTATGGAATACAAGGTTGCTTCTGACTCCGGTGTCTGCGTCCTGGCTAAACGTGCCGGCGAGGTTATCCGCGTAGTAGGCAACGAAATCCGTGTACGTGCTGAAAATGGCGAGGTAGACGTATATCCGCTGCTGAAATTCAAACGTTCCAACCAAGGTACCTGCGTTAACCAGCGTCCTATCGTCTTCAAAGGCGACAAGGTTGTTGAAAAGCAGATTCTGGCAGATGGCCCGGCTACCGATCATGGCGAGCTGGCTTTAGGCCACAACGTTATCGTTGCTTATATGCCTTGGGAAGGCTATAACTACGAGGATGCTGTTCTGCTGAATGAGGATCTGGTAAAGGCTGATATCTTTACCTCTATTCATATTGAAGAATATGATTGTGATGCCCGCGATACCAAGCTTGGTAAAGAAGAAATTACCCGCGAGATTCCTAACGTATCTGACGAAGCTCTGAAGGATCTGGACGAGCGTGGTATTATCCGCATTGGTGCTGAAGTACGTCCTGGCGATATTCTGGTAGGTAAGGTTACTCCGAAAGGCGAAACCGAGCTGACTGCTGAAGAACGTCTGCTGCGTGCTATCTTTGGTGAAAAAGCACGTGAAGTACGTGACAGCTCCCTGCGTGTACCGCACGGCGAAGCTGGTAAGATTGTCAGCGTTAAGGTATTCAGCCGTGAAAACGGCGATGACCTGCCGCCGGGAGTAAACGAACAGGTTCGTGTACATATTGCCCAGAAACGTAAGATTTCCGAAGGCGATAAGATGGCAGGCCGTCACGGTAACAAAGGTGTCGTTTCCCGTATTATGGCACGTGAGGATATGCCTTTCCTGCCGACCGGTGAACCGGTACATATCGTACTGAACCCCCTGGGCGTACCTTCCCGTATGAACATCGGACAGGTACTGGAGAACCATCTGGGCTGGGCAGCACGTGCGCTGGGTATGGAAATTGATACTACCAACCTGGCAGCTAAGCTGAACGCAGTTGAAAAGACTGGTGCAGCAGAAGGTACTCCGGAATTTGAAGCAGCTTATAAGGAAGAGCTTGCTAATTCCGAAACCGCTAAGAAATTAGAGCATTACGGATACGATTATGAAAAATATGGTATGCCGGAAACTGTTGAAATTGATAAATTCGGTGGCAAGAGCGTAAAAGCAGTACAGATTTCTGTACCTGTATTCGACGGTGCACATGAGCAGGATATTGCTGATGCCCTGGAGCTTGCAGGCATTGATAAGACTGCTAAGACTACTCTGTATGATGGTCGTACCGGTGAGCCCTTCGATAACCCTGTTACTGTTGGTCTGACCTATTACCTCAAGCTTCACCATTTGGTTGACGATAAGATCCATGCACGTAGCACCGGCCCGTACTCCCTGGTTACCCAGCAGCCGTTGGGTGGTAAGGCACAGTTCGGCGGCCAGAGATTTGGTGAGATGGAAGTTTGGGCGCTGGAAGCATACGGCGCTGCTTACACCCTGCAGGAAATCCTGACTGTTAAGTCCGATGACGTTGTTGGTCGTGTTAAGACCTACGAAGCAATCGTTAAAGGCGAGAATGTGCCTGATCCTGGCATTCCTGAATCCTTCAAGGTACTTGTTAAGGAGCTGCAGTCTATCGGCCTGGATATCAAGGTTCTCAACGAGGACGAAGAAGAGGTTTCCTTGCGTGACGATGATGATGAAGATATCGCAACCACCGCTCGCGAAATGGACATGGATATCAACGGCCAGGTAATTGAAAATGCACCTGAAAAGCCTGTTGATGATTATGCTGATAATGACGCTACCGAGGATGATAGTGATTCTGGGGACATCATTGCCGATATGGGTAATTTCACTATTACCGATAATCCCGATGGTGACTTAGATGATCCGACTAATATGTAAGAGAAGGGAGCGAATGATTCTTGATCGACGTAAATAATTTTGTGTCTATGCGTATCGGTTTGGCCTCTCCTGACCAGATTAGAGCCTGGTCTTACGGTGAGGTAAAAAAACCCGAAACCATCAATTATAGAACCCTGAAGCCGGAACGTGATGGCCTGTTCTGCGAAAGAATCTTTGGCCCTACTAAGGATTGGGAATGTCATTGCGGCAAATATAAACGCATCCGTTATAAGGGTATTATCTGCGATAAGTGCGGCGTTGAAGTAACCCGCAGCAAGGTTCGTCGTGACCGTATGGGCCACATCGAGCTGGCTGCGCCGGTTTCCCATATCTGGTACTTCAAGGGTATCCCCAGCCGTATGGGCCTGATGCTGGATGTTTCTCCGAAAAGCCTGGAGCAGGTTCTGTATTTTGCTAAATTTATCGTTCTTGATCCGGGTGAAGGCACTGACTTAGTTAAAGGTCAGCTGCTGACTGAGCCTGAGTATATGGAAAAGCGCGACAAATATCCTGAAGCAGGTATCCGTGTAGGCATGGGTGCGCAGGCTATTAAAGAGCTGCTGCAAGCTATTGATCTGGAAGCTTTGACAGAGCAATTGCGCCATGATATGAAGGAGCTGAGCGGTCAGCGCCGTGTACGCGCTATCCGTCGTCTGGAGGTTGCTGAAGCTTTCCTGAAATCCGGCAACCGTCCTGAATGGATGATTATGGATGTAGTACCGGTTATTCCGCCTGAGCTGCGCCCGATGGTACAGCTGGACGGTGGCCGTTTCGCTACCTCCGATTTGAATGATTTATATCGCCGCGTTATCAACCGTAACAACCGTTTGAACCGTTTACTGGAGCTGCATGCGCCTGATATCATTGTCCGCAATGAAAAACGTATGCTGCAGGAAGCAGTAGATGCTTTGATCGACAATGGTCGTCGCGGCCGTCCGGTTACCGGTCCTGGCAACCGTCCGCTGAAATCCTTGTCCGATATGCTCAAAGGTAAACAGGGCCGTTTCCGTCAGAACCTGTTAGGTAAACGTGTTGACTATTCCGGCCGTTCCGTAATCGTAGTAGGTCCTGAGCTGAAAATGCATCAGTGCGGCCTGCCGAAGGAAATGGCTTTGGAGCTGTTCAAACCCTTCGTTATGAAGCGTTTGGTAAACAGCGGTGAAGCAAGCAATATCAAGAGCGCTAAGCGCATGGTAGAGCGTGCTACCAACGCCGTATGGGATGTTCTGGAAGAGGTAATCAAGGAGCATCCGGTACTGCTGAACCGTGCACCGACTCTGCATAGACTTGGTATTCAGGCATTCGAGCCTATCCTGTCCGAAGGCCGTGCTATTAAGCTGCATCCTCTGGTATGTACCGCTTACAACGCCGACTTTGACGGTGACCAGATGGCTGTCCATCTGCCGCTTTCCGTTGAGGCTCAGGCTGAAGCACGTATGCTGATGATGTCTGTAAACAATATTCTGGCACCGAAGGATGGCAAGCCTGTTGCTGTTCCTACTCAGGATATGGTTTTGGGCTCCTACTATCTGACTATCGTCAAGACCAACAAGGATGATCCGAACATCAAGGGTGAAGGAAACCGCTATAGCAGCGTGGACGAGGCTCAGCTGGCTTACTTCCACCAGGCTGTAGATCTGCAGGCAACCATTGAGGTTTATATTCCCAACAGCGAAATCTATGACGAAGAAAAGGGTGCAGCCGTTGGTGAAACCGGTATGTCCCTGGTAGTTACAACTGTAGGTAACACTATTTTCAATGGCGAGCTGCCTTTGGAAATGCGTTACTATCATAAAGAAAAAGATCAGGTTGTTGAAAAGCATCTGGATGCTGAAGGCAACGTTGTTGAAGAAACCGTTGAGGTTGAACGTTGGCACCTTGGCAAGCTGATTGACAAAAAAGAATTGGGCAAACTCGTTGCTAAAGCTCATAAGCTGTACGGCAACCTGCGTACTGCTGAGATTCTGGATATTGTTAAGAAGATGGGTTATGATAATGCTTGTAAATCCGGTATTTCTATCGCAACCTCTGATATTCAGATTCCTGCTGAAAAAGAAGTTATTCTGGAAGCAACAGAGCATGAGGTTGATAAGGTTGAGCGCCTCTTCCGCCGTGGCTTGATGAGCGATGACGAACGTTATCGTAAGGTAATTGACCTCTGGAACGAAGCAACCGATAAGGTTACCGACAAGCTGATGAAATCCACCATGAACAAGTTCAATCCTGTTTCCATGATGGCTGACTCCGGTGCCCGCGGTAACAAACAGCAGATTCGTCAGCTGGCCGGTATGCGTGGTTTGATGGCCGATCCTTCCGGTCGTATCATTGACCGTCCTATCAAATCCAACTTCCGTGAAGGCCTGACCATTTTGGAATACTTCATTTCTTCTCATGGTGCTCGTAAAGGCTTGGCCGATACTGCATTGCGTACTGCTGACTCTGGTTACCTGACTCGTCGTCTGGTTGACGTTGCTCAGGACGTAATTGTACGTGAGGATGATTGCGATATTGTAGGTATGAACCTGGTTAAGGAACGCAGCCGTCTGAGCAAGGCTGTTCTTGGTGCAAGCCAGAACAAAATCCGCGAAAAGGTTATGGGCCGCACTTTGGCTTCCGGCGTACTTGACGCAGAAGGCAACCTGATTGCAGAAGCAGATACCAACATCACTGAAGAGCTTTTCGCTAAACTCAATGATGCTAAGATTGAAGAGATTAACCTCTACTCTGATGAAGATATGAATGGTGAGGATATTGAAACTGTCCGCATCAACATCAGCGACACCTTTGCACATAATGTGCTGAAGGAAGCTATGATGCATAACTTCAACAATAAAGAGGTAGCAGCTGATATCGTTAACGGTGCAGGCGAAGTGCTGGCACATACCGGCGACACCATGACCGAAGACATTATCAACGCTGTTCTGGCTGACGGTACCGTTAAGGAGCTGCGTATCCGCAATAACGAAATTGCCGGCATTGAGGTTGAGGCAATTACCGAAGGCAAGAAAGAGAAAACCATCATTGAAACATTGCACGACCGTATCATTGGCCGTAACCTGGCTGAGGATATTCTGGATGAAAATGGTGAAATTCTCTATCATATCAATGAATATGTTACCGAGCCTATGGCAGAACGCATCTGCCAGCTGCGTGAAAAGGTTAAGATCCGCAGTGTACTGACCTGTAAGGCTAAATTCGGCGTTTGCCGCAAGTGCTATGGCCGCAACCTGGCAACCGGCAAGAACGTTGATGTAGGTGAGGCAGTCGGCACTATCGCTGCACAGTCCATCGGTGAACCTGGTACTCAGCTGACCATGCGTACCTTCCATACCGGCGGCGTTGCAGGTGCTGATGATATTACCCAAGGTCTGCCGCGTGTCGAGGAACTGTTCGAAGCACGTAAGCCGAAGCATCCTGGCATTCTGTCTGAGGTTTCCGGTCACGTACATATTACCCAGGAAGGCAACAGCCGCAAGGTAACCGTAATGGCACTGGATGGCGAAAACCAGGAATACCAGATTCCTTATGGCGCTAAGCTGTCTGTTGTTGAGGGTGAGGAAATCGCTAAGGGCGACCGTCTGACCGAAGGTTCTCTTAACCCGCATGACGTATTGCGTATCAGCGGCGTGAAGGCTACCCAGAACTATCTGGTATCTCAGGTAGTAGGCGTTTATAAGTCTCAGGGCGTAGATATCAACAGTAAGCATATCGAGGTTATGGTTCGTCAGATGATGCGTAAAATCCGCATCGAGGAATCCGGTGACACTACAATGCTGCCGGGTGAAGACGTTGATGTGGCAGAATTTGAAGAGCAGAATACCGAGATGCTGGAAGCAGGCAAGGCTCCTGCAGAAGGCCGTGCTATCCTGCTGGGTATCACCAAAGCTTCTTTGGCTACCGACTCCTTCCTGTCTGCTGCTTCCTTCCAGGAAACCACCCGCGTACTCACCGATGCCGCTATTAAGGGCAAGGTTGACCCGCTGCTGGGCCTGAAAGAAAACGTTATCATCGGTAAGCTGATTCCGGCCGGTACCGGTATGAGCCGTTATCGTGATATCAAAGTTAAATATAATGTTCCGATGCCGGAAGCTGCAACTGCTGAAACCGCAGCAGAAGAAACTCCCGATAAGGAATAACGTATAAGTAAGCGCGCCTCAAAGCCTCAAGCTCTGAGGCGCTTTGCTCTCTAAGGAGAACGAGTTTATGCTGATAAAAAAATTCCCTGTTCCCTGCCGCGTGGATTATGTTCCTTCTCCCTATGAGCCGGATGAGGACGGTGTGCAGGATGTCGGCTATTATAACGGCAAGCTGAGTGACGGCCGTGCCTATCGCCTGGAATGCTGGCGTATGGACGATATGCTGATGCTTACAGTGATGTTTTCCGACCGTTGCCTTGAAGGCTACAGACGTGAGGATATGGCACTTTTGCTGGAGCTGGAGGATATTGTATGCTTTACAGGCGCAAACCGTAAGCTGCAGGCTACACGCACGGAGGATGACCGCGGGCAGACTGTATGGGCCATTAATATTATGCTGGCCAATAAAAAAGGCACCTATGCGGAAATCGTACCGTCATTGAACAGATATATCATGTAAGACAATCGCTGCTGAAGGCAAAGCCTCGGCAGCGATTTTTCAGTTAAAATTAATTTTACATGCCTATACTGCATTGTGATACAATAGCTGTAATGGAGGCGGAAGCAATGAAAATTTTATTAGCTGAGGATGATATAAATTTAGGCAAGCTTTTAAGCATGCTGCTGAAAAAGCAAAATATAACTGTGAACTGGGTGCAGGATGGCGAGGCTGCCTACGATGCTGTGTATGCCGACGGCTATGATGTGCTGGTATTGGACTGGATGATGCCGCTTTTGAGTGGCCTTGATCTGTGCAAGCGCCTGCGTGAGGAGGATTATCAGGGAAAAATATTGCTGCTGACGGCCAAGGATACGCTGGCGGATAAGGTGCAGGGCTTAAACAGCGGTGCCGATGACTATCTGGTAAAGCCTTTCGAGCTGGAGGAGCTGGTGGCGCGTTTGAATGCCCTTTGCCGCCGCCAGGGACAGTACAGCGCGGAAAAGCTGCGTTACGGTGCATATACTTTGGAAAGCTCTACCTATTGCCTGGCCTGCGGCGAACGCCGTGTGGAGCTGCGCCCGCGTGAATTCAAGCTGCTGGAGCTGCTTTTGCGCAACCGTGGGCAGGTTATGCCGCGTGCGGTGCTGCAGGACCGTATCTGGGGCATTGACAGCGATGTGACGGAGAACAATCTTGATGTGCATATCCGTCTGCTGCGTAAAAAAATTATGGAGCTGAACGGAGAAGAACTGATTAAAACGATGCGGGGCGTGGGCTATTATGTGGAATAAGCCTTTTGAAAAGCTGCGCAGGCGTATGACCTGTTTATATGCGGCAATCTTCGGTGCTTTGATTTTAGTTATTGTAGCTGCTGCCTATACCTTTATCTGGTGGGAAATATTGGCGCACGAAAAGGAAAATCTTGTAGCGCAAATTTACCATGAGGGCGAAGAATGGGTAGAATCGGAGGAGGCTCCCTGCTCCGAAGCAGCTATTCGCAGCGGGAAGATGCTTGCATACTTTGTGAATGCAGATGGCTCGAAGGTAATTTTAAACCAGCTTGGAACAGGTGAGGCAGGTCAGGAGCTGATGAGTCATAAAGATGATTGGCCGAAGAAGCTGAATACATCGCGTCTTTTGCGGATGCAGAGTGCAAATGGCGTACGCTATCGCTACCTTGCCGCAGTTGCTCCTGTTATTGACGGTGATAAGCAGGTTGGCAGGCTGTATATGTTCAAAAATATGGAGTTTTATTATCATGCGGCCTATAAAACACTGTTTTTGCTTTTGTGTATGGCATTGATACTCTATTTTGCTGCCTGTTATTTCGGTTATTGGCTGGCAGAACGCAATATCCGTCCTATAAGCAACATGTATGCCAAGCAGCAGCAGTTCACAGCGGATGCTTCGCATGAAATGCGCACGCCGCTTGCCGTTATGAAGCTGGCTGTGCAGGGACTGCAGGAGGATGAGGACAGCAGGCTGAGCGATTTTGCCAAAGAGTCGGTAAACATGCTGCAAAGCGAGTCGGAAAGACTTAGCCGTCTTACGGAAAATCTTATGACGCTGGCGCGCAGCGATGAGAATATTCTTCCCGTTTATACGGCGCAGGTTGATATAACGGCGCTGTGTAAAAAGGTTGCATCGCAGATGTCGCTTTTGGCAGCAGAAAAAAAGCTGCAGCTGAAGCAGGAAATCCAGGATAACTTGGTAATGCAGGGGGATGAAATGGCTTTATCGCGCTTGCTGATTATTCTGCTGGATAATGCTATGAAGTATTCATCGGAGCAGACGCAAATTACTCTGCGTGCAGCCAAGGTGAAAACGCATCTGGTGCTGGAGGTACGTGATGAAGGCTGTGGCATCAGTGACGATGATAAGCAGAAGATTTTTGACCGCTTCTTCCGCGTGGACAAGGCGCGCAGCCGTAGTCAGGGAGGCCTTGGCTTAGGCTTGTCGCTGGCGTTGGCTATTGTGCGGCAGCATGGCGGTAGCATCAAGGTTCTCGACAACAAGCCGCGGGGAACTATCATGTATGTGAAGCTGCCGACGACTGTAAAGTAATCCTTAAGCTTTCTTACAAGCTGAAATTAAGATGAATACCCCTTTCAGTAATCATTAAGTGAAGGTGTTTATACTGTGCTTAATGAAAAGCGGAGTATAGAAGCTCTGCTGCCGAAGGGGGATTTTTTATGCCACGAAAATATTGGCTGCTGCTTTTTGCAGCTGCCGCAGCATTGCTTTTTGCGGGTAATGGCAGCCTGCTGATTACAGACAGCGTAGAATCTAATTATGCTTTGACGGCAAAGGAGATGGTATTGAGCGGCGATTGGCTGTCACCGCAGATTTACGGTCATTACTGGTATGATAAGCCGATTTTCTTTTATTGGCTGACGGCGTTGGCTTATAAAATGTTTGGCTTTACGGAATTTGCTTCGCGCTTCTTTCCGGCGTTGTTCGGTTTGGGCAGCGTGGCATTATTGGCGTGGGGTGGCAGCAAGCTCGAAAATGCGCGCAGCGGCTTTTTCAGTGCGTTGGTGCTGCTGAGCAGTGTAGAATTTTTTCTGATCAGCAAGTCGGTAATTACAGATGCTGTATTGTTCTTTTTCTTCAGTGCGACATTGCTGTTTTTCTATCTTGGCTATTGTGACGGCAGGGCGCGCTATTGGTACATTATGTATGCTGCAGCAGGCTTTGCGGTTCTTACCAAGGGACCGATTGGCGTGCTGCTGCCGGGATTGATTATTACGTTATTCCTGTTGTGGCAGCGTGATTGGCACGTACTGAAGCGAATGCATCTTGTAAGCGGCACATTGCTGTGTGCGGCGGTTGTCGTGCCCTGGTATGCTGTAATGTACAGCCTGCACGGCAGTGATTTCATCAATACCTTTTTCGGCACGCACAACTTCCTGCGCGCAACGGTATCGGAGCATCCGCGTGACGATGTGATTTATTATTATACGCTGGTAAATCTGCTGGCGCTGTTCCCGTGGAGCGGACTTGTTCCCTGGGCTGCTTATAAATGGTGGCGGCAGGGACATCGCAAGCTGGGGGAGCAGCAAAAATTCTTACTGTTGTGGGCGTTAGTTGTTTTCATTTTCTTTCAATGCATGGCAACGAAATATATCACCTATACCTATCCGCTGCTCTTCCCGGCCAGCCTTTTGCTGGGAAGTATGCTGGCAAAATATACAGACTGCGTGAATGGCGGCTATATGTATTTTGTCGGCGGAGGCTTTGGCCTGCTGCTTGTGGGAGCATGGTTTGCGGTAAGTCATCAGCTGATAGCATCTGAGCTGCTGTTCTTGCTGCCGTTGGCGCTGATTATCGGCGTGATGCTAGACTATATACTGCGCTTAGTGACGGGCGAGCGTGCCTGCAGTATTGCGGCGATGTCGGTAGTATTTTATATTGCGCTCGTTTTCAGCATTGCAGTGCCGTTCAGTGAGCAGCGCAGTGCGAAGAATTTGGGTGAGATGCTGACGGAAAATGATGTGCACGAGGTAGGCTTATATGGCAAATATCCTACTTCCGCAGTTTTTTACAGCAGCAGCAAAATAGTTAAGCTGATGCATGAGCGTGAGGTTGCAGGCTATGTTCCCAAGGGTTTTTCCTGGACCGGCAAGAATGTTATGCCTTATGCAACGCTTGAGCAGAATCCCTATCGTATTGTTGTGGTTACGCCAAAAAGCTATGATAGATTTATTGCTCAGCAGAATAAAAAATGGCAGGTTATTGATGCTGACAACAGCTGGATTATGCTGAGGGTGCAAAAAGGCTGAGCCGGAATATAAGTATCTCGATACTAAGTGCCTGTGACATGGTGTTGCAGGCACTTTTAATAATTTGACAGTTTTTTGGAAAATTAAAGTATAATTAAGTTCAAGATATTATGCTATAATAGTAAGATATTCATTAAACAGGAGGCGTAAGCATGCACAATAAAAATTCCGCTATGGCGTTCATCGTGTTGCTCGGCGTTGTCAGCTTGTTCAGCGATATGACGCATGAAGCGGCAACGAGTATCAAGGGAGCGTATTTATTAATTTTAGGAGCAAGTGCTTCTACCATCGGTTTTATCTCCGGCGTAGGCGAGCTTTTGGGCTATGGCCTGCGTTATCTTTTTGGCCGTCTGGTAGATAAAACACATAACTATTGGGGCTTTATGATTTTAGGCTATGCTGTGGATGTTTTTGCCGTACCGGCGTTGGCGCTTGTACATCGTGACGGCTGGATAGCAGCCTGCGTGCTGCTCGTTGTTGAGCGCATCGGTAAGGCTATTAAAAAGCCTGCCAAGAATACAATTCTTTCCTTTGCGGCCTCGCAGGAGGGTGTCGGAAAAAGCTTTGCCATTCAGGAAGCCTTGGATCAGCTTGGCGCTTTTATCGGCCCCTTGCTGCTTTATGCGGTGATGCTGTATAAGCATGGCGATGAATACGAGGTATACAATGCAGCCTTTGCTTTTCTGGCTTTGCCTGCTGTCTGCACAATTGCTTTTTTGCTGTTTGCTAAAAGCCGTTTCCCGAATCCCGAAGCCTTTGAGCCGGAAGCTAAGGCAGAGAAGAAGGATAGCTTTGTAGGCAAGAAAAGCTTTTATTTGTATCTTGCGGGCATTAGCTGCTTCGCCTTCGGCTTTGTGGATTTCCCGTTGGTGACTATGCATTTGGCTAAAAATAACCTTTTTGACGACAGCACTTTGCCGTTGCTTTATTCTGGTGCAATGCTTGTGGATGCGGTTGCTGCGCTTTTCTTTGGCTGGCTGTTTGACAAAATGCGCACGAGGGCACTGGTTATTTCTACAGCTATTTCAGCTTTCTTTGCAATTTTTGCTTTTGGTATGACTTCACCGGGTATGATTATGCTGGGTATTGCTTTGTGGGGCGTAGGCATGGGTGCTCAGGAATCTATTATGAAAGCAGCGGTTGCCACCATGACGAGTAAGGAGCATCGTGCCAGCAGCTACGGTGCGTTCGAATTTTTCTTTGGCTTAGCGTGGTTTTTAGGCAGCTGGCTGTTGGGAGCAATTTATGATTACTCATTGAATACCTTCATCCTTGTTTCTGTAGCGGCACAGCTTATCGCTTTACCATGTTATCTTTTAAGCGAGCGCAGCTTTGCAAGTGAAAAATGCTAACGAATTGCTTCAAAAGTTACACTCCCTTATGTATTCGTGTATACATAAAAAATTGTTAAAAAAAGACTTGCGTTCTTCAAAAAGTGTGTTATAATAGCGTACATAAGTAAATAACGAGTGGATGATGTATATGGGAGAAGGCACTGCCTACCGAAGGAGCAAAACTCTCAGGTGCTTAATTTTAAGCAGGAACCGTATGCTGACACAACTCTGGAGAGTCCCTTAAATGGGCGCCGAAGGTGCAAAGATGTCTTCTGAAATTCAGAAACGTCCTTATCTCTCAGGCCAGTGGACAGAGCAAAGCTTATGTGATGGCGCTATTGCCTATCATATGTCATTGACTTTTACCGGAGTATTTTTTGTATACTCCGGTTTTTTATTTGCTTATAAATAATTAATGGGAACTAAAAGGGAGATGTTTTAATCATGTTGGAAATTTTGAATGAAATTGATGCGTTTGTCTGGGGTCCGCCGCTACTGGTGCTGCTTGTAGGTACCGGCATTATGCTGACTATTCGTTTAGGCTTGCTGCAGGTATTGAAGCTGCCGCAGGCATTGAAGCTGATCTTCTGTGCCAAGAATGATGGTCACGGTGATGTAAACAGCTTTAAAGCTCTGTGTACTGCTCTTGCTGCAACTGTTGGTACCGGTAACATTGTCGGTGTTGCTACCGCAATTAAGGCCGGTGGCCCCGGTGCATTGTTCTGGATGTGGCTGGCTGCCTTCTTCGGTATGGCAACCAAATATGCGGAATGCCTGCTGGCTGTAAAATATCGTACTGTCGACGCTAATGGCAATATCTCCGGCGGTCCGATGTATTACATCCAAAACGGCCTCGGCAAGCAATATAAACCATTGGCAATTATGTTCTGTGTCTTCGGTATCATGTGCGCATACTTCGGCGTAGGTACCTTTGCTCAGGTAAACTCCATTGTTGAGATTACCAAAATCTCTGTTGGTATCCCGGTTATCTACACCGGTATTGCTCTTACCGTATTGGTTGCTGCTGTAACCATCGGCGGTCTGAAATCTATCTCTAATGTTTCTTCTAAGGTTGTTCCCGGCATGGCAGTAATTTACTTCTTTACTACCTTGGGCATTTTAGTTAGCTTTGCGGACCAGGTTCCGGGCGCTATCGCACTGGTTATTGAAAGTGCCTTCACTACTACTGCTGCACAGGGCGGCTTCCTTGGTGCAACTGTTATGCTGGCGATGCGTAATGGTGTTGCCCGCGGCGTATTCTCCAACGAATCCGGCTTAGGTTCTGCTCCTATCGTTGCTGCTGCTGCTAAAACCAAATGGGCTGCAGAGCAAGGCTTGATTTCTATGACCGGTACTTTTATTGATACTATCATTATTTGTACTCTGACCGGCTTGTCTCTGGTTGTCAGCGGTGTATGGTGCGGACCTCTGAATGGTGCTGCAATGACTGAATCTGCCTTCACCATGGCTTTCCCGGCATTTGGCAGCCTGCTGCTTTTGGTTGGCCTTGTACTCTTTGCTTTCACCACCATCCTTGGCTGGAACTACTACGGCGAACGCTGTGTAGAATATCTGATGGGCGTAAAGGCAATTCTGCCGTACCGCATCATCTTCATCTGCCTGATTGCCTGCGGTCCTTTCCTGAAGCTGGAAGAGATTTGGGTTTTGGCGGATATTGTTAACGGCCTGATGGCTATTCCTAACTTAATTGCTCTGATTGCTTTGTCCGGTGTAGTTGTTGCCGAAACCAAGGCTTATCAGAAGCATCTGGCTGAAGAAAAGAATAAATAATTAAGCCTAATATTTCATCTTTATATAGCAAAGCGGCGTTGTGCGACTCTCCCCAGAGTTCCCACAGCGCCGTTTTGTTATTAAAAAATCAATAAACATACTTTAGTTTACAGTTTTACATGTATGCGTGTATACATTGCTGTAAGCTCTTGAAATTTGTTTAATATGTGTTATAATCAGATACATAAGTAAATAATGAGTGGATGAAGTACATAGGAGAAGGCAATGCCTACCGAAGGAGCAAAACTCTCAGGTGCTTATAAAAAGCAAGAACCGTGTACAGACACAACTCTGGAGAGTCCCTTGAATGGGCGCCGAAGGTGCAAAGATGTGCGTATACACATCCTTATCTCTCAGGCCAGTGGACGGAGCAAAACAACAATTATAGCATAGCTATCAGGGCCGCTGACAAACCGGAGTATCAGATAATCATACTCCGGCTTTTTATTTACTTAG